>ERZ1066122.3019-NODE-3019-length-10181-cov-5.740668_pt1 | contig 10181 bp, 10 predicted proteins | sample MGYA00382769_ERZ1066122 | MGnify/ENA primary metagenome ERZ1066122 (study PRJEB33369, sample SAMEA5778352) | biofilm metagenome | biome: Industrial cooling water; feature: Water cooling tower basin; material: Biofilm | place: United Arab Emirates | collected...
CAACCGCAGGCGGCTTCCGCGGCGGGAGCATCGACACCCGCAGTTTCAGCCGCCCGACCGCGTCCCCGTCCCGGCTCAGGCTGACCGACTGCTTCCGCCGGACGTGTACCCGGATTCGCCTCCCGGACCCGTCGGGGGCGAGGATGACCGCGGTCCCCTTGCCGTCGCGCATGGCCTTGCGGACGGCGTCGCGAATCGCGGCGTGGAGCAGTTCCCTCGCCTTGGCGGGGTCCGCGCCGAGGTGCTTGGCCACGGTTGCGGCGTGGGCGTCGGCCTGCGACTTGGCCCATGCCTGGGCCTTCGGGGGGATGGCTGCCTTCTCGGGCGGGGGCGAGTCTGCCAACCGCTTTGCCACCGGCAGCGGCTTCGGTTCGCCGAATGCGTCGTCCAGGTCCGGGTTGTGCCGGAGCGGGGCCGCGGGCTTCGGAGCCGGCGCGGGTGGCGGGTCGGCGAACGCCGCGTCGAGGTCCGCGTTCGGGCGCAACTCGGCCGGCTTCCCGGCCCCCGCCGCGAACTCGTCGGCCCGCTTCGCGACGGCGGCCGCGGCGGCGTGCCGGCCCTCGGAGTGCCGGAGGGCGGCGAGGTTGTGGCCGTAGGCGGCCTTCGCGTGCGCCCTGGCTCGGGGGAGGTCGCCGGCCTTCCGGGCGGCCGCGGCGTGCCGCAGGTGTTCCGTCGCCCGCGCGTCGGCCGCCCTCTCCAGCCGCTTGCTCGGCCGGCCCTCGCGCGGGCCGTTCTTCTTCTTGCTGAACTTCCCGTGGTCGCGGGGGTGCTTCTGCTCGTCCCACGTCGCGGACATCGAGACGCCGCCGAGGTTCTCCGGCCGGACGAACCGGTGCCGCTTCTCGTCGAAGACGTTCCCCCGCTTGTCGCGTTTCCCGCCGCCTCCCCCTTGCGGAGGATGGCCGCCGCCGCCCGGTTCCCCGCCCTGTCCGCCATGACCCGGCGGCTTCCCCGCCTGTTCCATCTGCTCGACCAGGCTGACCGGCTCGACCTCGTACCACTGCTCACCGAAGTTGGCGGCCACGGCATACCGAATCGGCCCGTCGAACGCCTCGATCAGCGGGCCGACCAACTCGTCGACGCTGCCGTAGTACGCCTTCAGGGGCACCGCCCGCCCGCTCCACCCGGAGCCGACCTCGGACGCCTCGAGCACCTCGCCGGGGATGCCGAAGCCGGCGAGAATCTCCTTGTCGAGGTCCTGGGGGTACTCGCGGACCCCGGCCACGTCGGCACGGGCCTCGGCGGGGGTGAACTCCCACTCGTACTTGCTGGGGTCGCCGGGGTTCAGCGTGTTGGTGAACGTCAAGACGCTGCCGGCCTCGCTGTAATCCATCAACTCCCGAGCGTAGTCCTGCGCGTCGACCACCCGCGGGCTCTCCTCGGTGCCGGTGTTGATCTGCCCGTCCGGGTGCCGGATGACCCCGCCCGAGAACGAGCACTTCCGGAACCACTGCTGCCGGGAGTGGATCGCCCCGTTCCGGCCGCGCTTCTCGACCCACGGCAGGAACGCCCCGGCCATGACCGCCCGGTCGTAGAACGGGCCGTACTCGCCCTGTCCCGCGAACCAGACCGCGTGCGACGGCGATGCCCACCGCTGGCCCTTTTCGCTGCGGAGCAGGAACCCGGCCGGCCGCCCCTTCTTCGGGCCGTCCTTCCAGACCCGCGGGCTGGCGTCGCCCGGCTCGACGACCTCCATGCGGTCGACCCGGACCAGCCCCTTCCGCTCGCAGAACTCGACCGAGCCGACGCCGAAGCCGAACTTGCAGTACCGGTCGAGCAGCTTCGGGAGGAACTTCTGCCAGAGCCGGCGGAGCGACCGGTCGACGAACTTCGCGACTTTGGGGTTCGCAGACTTGACCTTCCACTTCACTTGCTGGAACGGCGACCGCCACATCTTCAGCGCGAACTGCACCTGGGGGTCGCGCACCATCCGCGGCACGTCGATCCAGGTGAACGGCGGGATGCCGTCCGCGACCGCCAGGGCGAGCCCCGCCGAGGCGAGGCCGATGCCGGGCCGGTAGCCGCGGGTCGGGTTGTCGAGGAGGTGCTTCTTCGCGTCCATGCGGCGGATTGTCGCCGGAACACCCGGCCGGCAGCCGGGTTGAGGAATCCAGAACAAAATGGCCCGATTGGGCCATTTTCCAGTTGCGCTTATGGCCCGATTGGGCTATAGTTGAATGTGTGGTGATGAGGAAACGAAGGAGACCTGAGATGGAACTGACCTGCATCAAGTGTGGCGCGGAAGCGCACCCAGGCCGAAATTCGGACTCGGCCGACGCATCGGACTTGTTCCTGGCTCAAAAGTCCAGCTAACCGCTCCATCCCCTTCCAAATCAGGAGACCGCCATGTCGATGACTGCCACTTACTCCCCCGAAGACAACAAGCTCCGCTTGTACTCCGTCAGCCGCTTGCCGAAGGACTTGTACGACCGGGTCAAGGCGGCCGGCTTCAAGTGGGCACCGAAGCAAGAACTGTTCGTGGCCCCGTCCTGGACGCCGTCACGGGAAGACCTGCTTCTGGAACTCTGCGGCGAGATCGACGACGAGGACTACAGCGTCGAGGAGCGGGCCGCGGACCGGGCCGAACGGTTCGGCGAGTACCGGGACAAGCGGCGGGCGGAAGCCGGCGGACTGGCCGACCGGTTCGAGTCCGGACCGTCGGCGTTCGGCCACCAGAACCTGGCGCGGGCCGAACGGCAGGCCCGGCGTCACGACCGGTTGCGGGCCGGGGCCGTCAGCCAGTGGGCGAAGGCCGAGTACTGGCAGCGGCGGACGGCCGGGGTGATCGCGTCGGCCCTCTACAAGTCGAGCGCCGCGGTCCGGCGGTCGCGGATTCTGCGGCTGGAAGCCGAGCAGCGGAAGCACGAGAAGGAGCGGGCGGAGTCCGCGGATCGCTTCGCCGGTTGGACGGCGGTCCTGACGATGGACGGGGCGGACGCGGCCGGGAAGTACAGCCGGGATGACGGCTTCGCCCCGGAAACTGTGACCCCGGCACTGCGGGCCGCGTACCGGCTGGCGAACCTGTTCGGCCTCGGCGAGTACGCCCACCCCCGCACCGGACGGAAGGCGAGCAGCTACAGCCTGCTGACCGACGAGGCGGACCCGGTGACGCCAGCGGAAGCCGCAACGCTCTGGCTGGCGGGTCGGGCCGACCCGAACGACCCGGACAGCAGTGACGCCCGATGGAGCGACCACTACACGAACCGGCTGGCCTACGAGCGGGCAATGCTCGCGGCGGAAGGAGGCACTGCGGCGGACGCCGAGATGGTGCCGGGCGGGTGGATTGGGAAGAACCAGATCCAGGCGGTGAACCGGTCGCCGGTCACGAAGCGGGTCGTCTCCGTGAAGGTGTTCGCCCGAAGCGGGTGGAACGGCGACGGCCCGCTGAAGCTGAAGTCCTTCAACATCGAACGGCTTCCAGAAGGGGCGTACCGGCCGCCGACCGAGGAAGAGGCCGCCGCGTTCGCCACCGCGACGAAGGAGCGGAAGGCGGCGGAGAAGGCAGGGGCGATGAAGCCCCCGCCCCTCCTGAACCCGACCGACGAAGACGCCCAGCGGTTGCAAGACCTGTGGAATGCGCGGGCACGGCAGCGATTCGAGACGGCCCGCAGCGAAGGCCGGGTGTACGAACGGCAGTATCCGGCGACCGGGGTCAAACGGATGACCCAGGCCGAGTACGCCGCCCGGTCGAAGGGCAGCTACGGGGTCTGCGAGACGGTCGAGGTGACGGCCGCCGGGTTCCGACCGAAGACGCAGTACGGGCAGAACGCCGACCCCTCGCCGGTGCTTTTCACGGTCCGCAAGGGCTACGCGGGGACCGGTTGGACCGGGTCGGCTGACGCCGTCATCGTCCTGATCGACAAGCCGCGGAAGCCGCTCCCGCTGGACTGGGCGGCCATCGAATCCACCCCGACAGGAGCGACGGCATGAACGCGACCGAGTCCCGCCGGACCGGAATCCTCCGGCTCCGGCACCTGCAAGAGGTGACCGAGGCGAAGGGCGAAGAGATGGCCTCCGAGCGCGGCCGGTTCGAGCGGCTCGCCGACCCCGCTGAAGCCCCGAAGGCCTTCACCGGGTTCAACCTGTTCCCGACGCCGCCGGCCCTGGCGGAACGGGTGGTCGAGCTGGCCGAAATCTCCGGCCGGATGACGGTCCTGGAACCGAGCGCCGGCACCGGGAACCTGATCCGCGCCGTGCTCGCCGCCGCCCCGGACGCCCGGCTGACCGCAGTCGAAATCGAGTGGAACCTGGCGTTCCACCTCCAGGGCCAGTTCGGGACCTCGGACGTCCGGAACGAAGACTTCCTCAAGGCGAATCCGGGGAAGTTCGACCGGATCGTGATGAACCCGCCGTTCCAGCGGGGGGCGGACGTCAAGCACGTCCGGCACGCCGCGACCATGCTGGCACCCGGCGGGCGGCTGGTGTCGATCGTCGCCGCCGGCCCGTGGCAGCGGAAGCAACTCGGGCCGATTGTGTCGCGGTGGATCGACCTTCCGGCGGGGTCGTTCCGGAGTGAGGGGACCAACGTCGCCGCGGCCGTCGTGGTGATCGACGCCGACTGAGGGGGATACAACGTGAGTGTTCCAACCACACTCTGCGAGGCGGCCGTGAAGGACGACGACTTCTTGCGGTCGCTGGCCGCGACCCTCCGGGCGGTCGCCGAAGGGAAGGGGCTGAAGGTGGCCGACCTGGTGCGGGCGACCGGACTCCCCCACAACACGATCAGCCATTACCTCGCCGGCCGGCGCGAGCCGTCGCTCTCGGCCGCCCGATTGCTCTGCCGCGGGCTGGGAATCAGCCTGTCGAAGCTCGACAAGCTGCTCCCGCCTGCGGAACCATTGAAGGAGAACTCCGATGACGCTGACTGAATACATGGACCCGGCGAAGTTCCCGCTGACGACCCAGAAGGGGCTGTCGCCGCAGAAGCAGATGATGCTGGACTCGATGAACTACGACGACCTGGCCCCCTACGAGGAGGAAGGCCGGGCCATGTCCGAGGAGCAGAAGGAGATTTGGGCCGAACTCCGGGCCAAGCGCGACGCGCGGCCCGAGGTCACGGCGGAGCTGAAGGCGACCCGCTAACCGGGCAGCGGCTTGACCTTCGGGTTCGCCGCGATCGCATCCTTGCCGACGAAGCCGGCCGCGATGTCGTCCGGGATCTCCCCGGCCGCGTGCTTCCGCAGCACGTCGGCGTGGAGTTTCTCCTTCAACCCCGACTCGTCCACCTCCGCGAGCTTCTGTTCCAGGTACTTGATCGCCTCCGCCCGGTCCTCGATGAGGCGACGCTTGCCGTCGCCGGCGTTGTTGTCGATGATGTTCGGCTTGATGTCAGGCCGCTTCTTCAGCAACTCGAGCGCCGTCTTCCGAGCCGCGACGTTCGCGTGCAGGGCCACCGACAACGGCACGGTCCGGGCGAGCTTCCCCTTCTTCCGGAGGTTCACGGCCCGGCCCATCACCCCGCCCCAGGCGTCTTGCGGGTGCCGGTCGACGAAGACGTATTCCGGTTCGTACCCGTTCGCCTTCGCCTCGTCGAGCTTCGCTTCCAGTTTCGGGAGGTTGTCGCTGACCTGGTCGAGGACGAGCGGGTACTCGTGCTGCACGAAGTAGTCGCCCACGGCCGTGCCCTTGCCCGAGCCACCGCCCCCGGCGAGCACCATGAACCGGTTGTTCCCCTTCCCCTTCTGGGATTGGAGCATCTCGGCGTACAGCCTCTTGTTCAGGTCCGAGGCCGCCTCGTGAACGGCACCGGCGTTCGTTCCGGTGTAGCCGGGCAAGTGGTGCCGCCATTCGTCCGTGTTCATCACCACGGACTTCAGGTTACCGTTCCCGTCGTGGTGGCCGTTCTCGTGCAGATAGGCGGCGCGGATGTCGGCGTAGTTGTCGCGGGCGTGCTGTTGGCTGTGCCGCTCGATGTGGGCCTCTTCCGGGGACAGGCCGGGGGAGACGGCGTACTTCGGCGTCTTCGACGGCCCGAGGTCCTCGCCCGCCTTCGGGTGGTCGTGCTCCTCACCGGTGTCTGGGTTGATCCAGCGGTGCGTCGACGGCTTCCACTTCAGGTGCGGGCGCGGGGGCGGGCCGGGCGGCCCGTCGGCGCGGCCGTCGGAGAGGAGCCGGGGCCGGCGCGGCGACTGGACCTTGACGGCAATGGTGAGGTCGCGGAGCCCGCGGCAGCCGTCCGGGACGCGGATGCCCCGGTCGCGGACGGCCTTGACGAGTGCGGCGAAGTCGGACGGCGTCGGCATGTCGGAACCCCCGGAAGTGCCGGGGATTCTCGTGGGTACACCTACGCCCGCAGCCGCCTGAGTGCCCGGATGTTCACGCGGGGCACGCAGAGGGTGCAACGGAGCCCCTGCGTGTCGATGCAGCGGTCCAGCGCGATGGTGATGCTCGCCTCGTCTTCCCGAACCAACAGCCCGACGCTCTCGTTCTCGCAGACCCCCGCCGCCTCCTCGGGGGTGACGGTCCCGCCGTGGGTGATCGACGAGTCGAACCACCGCAGGTAGACGATCTCGGACGGGGCTCGCTTCGCCGACATCGGAACCTCACACCTGCGGCGTCTCGCCCCGCCGCAACCGCTCGGCGACGCGGGCTTCCAGGGCGGCCGACGCCGCGTCCTCGCTGCCGGTCGCGAGTAGGACAAGGTCGTAGAGGCGGTTGTCCTCAACCGTGCCGGAGGCGAGTTCCTCCTCGGCCTTCAGGATCGGCATGGCGGCTTCGAGGGCGAGCTTCTGCGGGCCGGGGAGCCCGAAGACCGGGAAGCCGAAGAACCGCGATAGCCTCGCCTCGTTCAGGCGGGGTCTTTTTTTTTCAATTCCTCGATCCGCCTGGCCACGGCGACCATGAACTGGTCGGCAACGCGGTTCGAGAACGCTGGGTAGCCCTTCGACGCCGCCCACGCCGCGACTGCTGCGTGGAATTTGACCGGGTCGGGATTTTCGACCCCCAGTCGGATCATGGTGTTGTGCGCTTCGTACAAGTCGATCTGAACCACCGCGCCGGCCAACTCGACTTCTTCGTAGCCATCTTCAATGATCGCGATCACGTCGAATCCTCTGAGATGAAGAACCGTCCCGAGCGAAACTCTAGCCGGAGCACTCTCGACACCGTTGAATGTCGTGGTGCGCATCCATTCAGTGAGGTCAGCCGATGTTCTCCGGAACCGCTGATGCCGTTCTTCCCGGAACGCTCGATCAGAATGCTGTTTACTCCCGCATCGAGGACAGTCTCGGCCGCCTCGGTCGAGTCCGCGTCAACTCTCGTGGCGAAATCGACATCGAGCCCCGTGACTCTCTCAAGAATCTCCTCACGAACACGACGATCTCCGGGCTCGCTCGAAAGCGCGGCAACGAGTGGACGGTCGACATGGACTACACCTGCACGCTCTCGCCGGGCGGATGGGCGATAGGCGCGGTCGGCATCCTCTTTTTCTTCTTCGGCTTCCTCGTTTTCCTCGGGCCTCTGATGGCCAAGGGGAACGTTGAAAAGGCGGTACGACGCGGGCTGCGGGATCTGGAAGCCGATCCGACTCCCCTACCGACTGCAAAGCCGATTTCATGACTTCGGTGGGTCGAAGATCGGGTTCGATGGGACCGCAACTCCTTCCTTGCGTCCCGCTGGTAGGTAGTACCGCAGCCGCCATCGGGCGGCGTAAATTGGCGTTGATCCGGCCCCGAAGATGACTTGTTGGCCAAATCCTTCTCCCCGGTCGAGGCGGTCTGCTGGGACAGGCTCGACCCCGCCGATGTTGCTCAGTGTCGGCCGCGGCACTGGGTGGCCGGCGCGTGCTGCTTTCCCGACGAGAAACACGTACTCCGCAGGGCGAACCCGTCGCGAGGCATCGCCGGACTGAACGTTGTCGAGCCTATTGTTGCCTCCTGGACCTGGGTTGAAGACGCCGCCGATCGCCGAGCCGCCGGCTGGGTCCTGGCCGACTGCGCCAAGGACATACTTCCCTGGCGATTTGATCGCGTCGTAAGCCTCGCCGATGGCGTCCTCAACCTTCCCGAGAACGTCGGTCGCCGCTGTCAACACGGACTTGGGAAGCACTCGGGAGATGATGGAACCGGTGTCGGCTTCGTAGACAACCTCGTTCTGGTAATAGAGCCACGACGTTTCCAGTTCTGGTGGCGGTGCCGCGGCGTCAACAAGCTTCTGGACCGACATGAACCCGCCGAGTGGGAGGTTTCGCAACTCGTTGACGAACCCCGTCGTGCCGCCGATCCTTCCTGACGACGGCTTACACAGCGTGACAACTCGGTCGTCCCCGATGTCGATGACGGCACCGCTTGCGCCTCGCGGGTTGAATGCTGAGGATGCCAGCGAAGTGGCCCACTTTCGCCAGTCCGATCCTGGGATCGGGGTCCATAACCCGTTTGTGCCGAGCGTGTTCTTCAGGTTCCGATTGAACATGAACGTGAAGGTGAACCCAGCCCGTAGGTCCGGGCCGAAGATGTCCGGCTCGCGCAGCGTGAGGCCCGCAGGGGTGATCGACCTCGACGTGCCGCCGAGCGACTTTGCCAGGGCGTCGACGCGAGACTGAACCAGCTTCAGGAAGAAATGCTCGACCGCGACCCGCACGTCGGTCACGTTCGCGGCCATCAGGTATTCGGCCTGGATAGTTCCTTGCCACACAGAGAGGCCGGCGACCGAGGACGTTACGACCTGGTCCGCGGTGATCTTCACGACACCCGGCGGCGGGATGTTCCTTCCCGTCGGGCTGTCGGTGTAGGAGTAATCGAGCTGCGTCCTCGCCGGGTTGACCGTGAACGGCCCGAACGTCCGCCGCGTCTCGGGAACCAGCGGGGGGATAACTTGGTCGCGGTAGTAGTCTGGGGAGTCGTTCAGCCGCGTGCCGTCGCCGATGAGCCGGTTCGGTACACGGACGTATCCCGTGACTTTCCGCGTGACGTGACCGGACTCGCTGATCTCGTCGGACACAGTCGTCCCGTGATCCATGATGGCCAGTTCGTCGGCACCGTCGCTGCAATCGACTTTGTGGACCTCGACGCGCCAAGTGATGACGCAGCCATTGCCGCCCCCGAGCGGGCGGAAGGAGACTTCGGACGGCCGTGGGCCGTACATCACATCCTTCGATCCGCCGCTGACGTTGATGCTGAACGACGACCCGAGTCCGCGGTCCTCGAACTTGAACGCCTTCCCCGGTTTCATGAGCCGCTGCCGGAACTGCGTGACGGGCTCGTCCGTCGGGCCACCGCCGAGCCGGGTCTCGAAACTGAAGACGTACTTCAGGTACGAGACGGCGTTGTCGGCGGCATTGCGAACCGGATTGATGGTGACGGACAGCGTTCGGGTGCCATTGCCGAAACTGGCTCCGTCGTACTCCAGAGTGCCCAGTGTCGCAAGGTCTGGTCGCGGCTCGGCTGCGTCGGACATGATTACCTCGCGAACAATGGGGTGCCGGCGCTCTGCGAGAACGCCTTGTCGCGTGAGTCGGTCGCACTCTCACCGGACCCGGAGAGGTTGCCGATCTGCAAGACTTGTTTCATGAGCGAGTTCAGTTCGCCTTCCTTCTCCTCCCCGTCCACCTGCTTCCGAAGCCAGGAAAGTCCCTCGCGAACTCGGTTCGCCGGATTCAACTTCCGAACCGCATCGAGGATCATCTTCAACAAGTCGAGCACCGTCACCACTGCGGGCTTGGCGATGCCGATGATGTCCGCTAATGGTTCGACGAGATCGGCCAGGATGTCGGCGAGAAGAGATTTGATCGGCAGCATGATTTCGCGGAATGAGGATTCCAGCCGGCTTTCCGAATCGGTCAGTCGGCTGAGTGCCGGCCCGAGTCTTTCGGCTTCGTTGGCCTCGTCCAGTACGCGACGGGTGTCCGCGGCAGCGTTTGCTGCAGCCAGCCCCGCGTTAAACCGCGACAGTTCCCGCCCGCGAGCGACGAATGCCTCGACGGTCTTCGCGAATTCATTCACTGGCGCGATGGCGGTGCGGAAGGCGGCCGCCTGGAGCTGCCCGACGATCGGGATCTGCTCCATGCTTTTTGCGGCACCCTCGACGGCACCGGTTAGGTAGCCGAAGTAGTCGTTGGCGATGAACTTCCTGCTTTGGTCTCCCGCCTGCTCGATGCTGCCGCGGAAGATGTTAAGCCCCTTCGTCGCCAAGTCCGCCGCGGCCGCCGCGATTCCGAACGCTGCGTTGACCTTCGAGGCCCCGGC
>ERZ1066122.3020-NODE-3020-length-10178-cov-34.929468_pt1 | contig 10178 bp, 8 predicted proteins | sample MGYA00382769_ERZ1066122 | MGnify/ENA primary metagenome ERZ1066122 (study PRJEB33369, sample SAMEA5778352) | biofilm metagenome | biome: Industrial cooling water; feature: Water cooling tower basin; material: Biofilm | place: United Arab Emirates | collected...
TGCACAAGGCGCGCATGCGCATGGGCGTGACCCTGGGCGAGAAGATCCTGCGCGAGCGCCCGGACCACGACATCGATGTGGTCATTCCCATCCCGGATTCCTCGCGCGACGCGGCGCTCGAGATCGCCAGCACGATCGGCGTGAAATACCGCGAAGGTTTCGTGAAGAACCGCTACGTCGGCCGCACCTTCATCATGCCGGGGCAGGGCGAGCGCGCGAAATCGGTGCGCCGCAAGCTCAACCCGATTCCGCTGGAATTCCGCAACCGCGCAGTGCTGCTGGTGGACGATTCCATCGTCCGCGGCACCACCTCGCAGCAGATCGTGCAGATGGCCCGCGAAGCCGGCGCGCGCAAGGTGTATCTGGCCTCCGCCGCGCCGCCGGTGCGCCACCCCAACGTCTACGGCATCGACATGCCCTCGGCCGAGGAACTGGTGGCCCACGGCCGCACGCAGGACGAGATCCGCGACTTCCTCGGCTGCGACTGGCTGATCTACCAGGATCTGGCCGATCTCGAAGCCGCCGTCGCCGGGCCGAAATTCCCGGGGCGCAGATTCGACAGCTCCTGCTTCGACGGCGAATACGTGACCGGCATCGAACCGGGCTATTTCGAGCGCATCAAGCAGCTGCGCTCGGACGAGGCGAAGAAGAAGCGGCGGCTGGCGGGATAACGGGCGGATGGCGACCCTCGAACGCGCGATCGAACTGGCCGCCCGTGCCCACGCCGGGCAGCGTGACAAGGGTGGCCACCCCTACATCCTGCATCCGCTCAGGGTGATGCTGGCCGTGGGCACCGAGGCGGAACGCATGGCGGCCGTCCTGCACGATATCGTCGAAGATGCGCCCGTCACCTTCGAGGACCTGCTGGCCGAAGGGTTTTCCGTCGAGGTAGTCGATGCGGTGCGTGCGCTGACCAAGCACACGGGCGAAACCCGGGTGGAAGCGGCGCAACGCATCGTGCGCAATCCGGTGGCCCGTGCGGTGAAATTGGCCGACATCGCCGACAACATGGACCTGTCGCGCATTTCGGATCCAACCGTGCGCGACGTCGTGCGCCTGCGTGAATACGAGGCGGCGCGCGATATTCTGTTGGCGGGGTGATCATGCGCGGGTCTCTGCCTGTCGCGCCGTCGTCATCCATGAACGTCTTTGACGTGGCCTTCGGCTGCCTGCGTGCCGCTTCGCCCGAAGACAAGCTCGCGTACACCTTCGCTGCAGCCGAGGCCTTCGCCTGCGGCGAACTCGCCATCGACGCAGATGCGCCCCCTCCCGAACCCATCCGCATGCCCGGCCGCCCCGAGCGCCCGCGGCTGGTGCATCCGCGCGAGCTGCCGCGGCGCGGGTTCGGCACGGACGAGGGCCGCGCCGCGTTCATCCACTCCATCGCGCACATCGAATTCAACGCCATCGACCTGGCCTGGGATGCGGTCTACCGCTTCCGCGGCATGCCGGCGGAGTACTACGCCGACTGGGTGCAGGTGGCGCAGGACGAGGCGCGGCATTTCGCGATGCTGCGCGCGCGCCTGCAGGACTTCGGGCACGACTACGGCGATTTCGATGCGCACAACGGCCTGTGGGAAATGACCGAGAAAACCGCGCATTCCGCCCGCGAACGCATGGCGCTGGTGCCGCGGGTGCTGGAAGCGCGCGGGCTGGATGTGACGCCGGGGATGATCGTGAAACTGCGTCAGCTGGGCGACGACGCCACCGCCGACATTCTCGAAGTGATCCTGCGCGAGGAAGTGGCCCACGTGGCCGCAGGTTCGCGCTGGTTCCGCTGGCTGTGCGCACGCGAGGGCATCGCGCCGGAGCCGGAGTTCCGCCGGCTGCTGGCCGAATACGGCCGCGGCGTGCTCTACGGCCCCTTCAATCTGGATGCGCGCAGCGCCGCAGGCTTCAGCGACGAGGAGCTGGAAGCACTGCAGGCCGCAGTCGCGGCTCTGCCTTGAGTCGACGCAGCGGAGCTTCGCTCCGCTCTACGGGGTTTTCCCGGGCGCAGGCGTCAGCACCAGATCCTGGAAGTCGAAGCTGAAATCGGTGGTCGGCGAGACCGCCTTCATCCGCGCCTCGCGCGGGGTGCCGTCCTCGTCGAGGCTGAAGGTGACGAAGGCGTCGGCGTTCAGCCAGCGCTCGTCCCAGCGCACGATGAAGCTCTCGTGCTGCCAGTGCTCCAGCGTGCCGGCGAGCGAGGGCGTGTGCGCGAACTGCATGCGCAGCCGGCCGTTCTCCAGCGACAGACGCACATCGCCGTACCACGGGTCGCGCCAGGTGCCGGCATAGGCCGACAACGGGCGCGCCGTGCGCGTGCCCTTCGCGCGTGCGGCGACGTGCTTCGCCCAGCTGTCGTCGGCGCCGGCGCGGCTTTTGGCGAGCGCCGCGGCATAGGCGGCGGTCCAGTCGGTCTGCGGTGCGTCGAGGTAGGCATCGAGCACGCGCATCGTCACCGCCTGGAACGCGCCGCCGAGTTCGGCATTGGTCAGCACCACCACGCCCAGCCCACGCTCCGGCACCAGGGTCAGGCGCGAGACCATGCCCGGCCAGCCGCCGGTGTGCCAGACCAGCTTGTCGCCGCGATAGTCCGACAGGCTCCAGCCCTGGCCGTAGCCCTGGAAGTTCGGCACCGCGGCCTTGAGCTCCGGCACCGGGGCCGGGCGCACGGGAATCGGCACGATCGGCTGCCACATCGCGTGCAGGGTCTTCTCCTGCAGCAGCCTTGCTTCGCTGCCGTCCGCCGCGCGGTAGGCGCCGCCGGCCAGCAGCGCGCGCATCCAGATCGCCATGTCCAGCGCGCTGGCGTACAGGCCGCCGGCACCGGCGGCGTTGTGCCAGGTCAGCGGCGGCGCCGGCTGCAGGTCGCGGCCGTCGGCCAGCGCGTAGCCGGTCGCGGCACGGTCGCGCGGGCGCAGGTGTTCGTGGTTGTAGCGCACCCCGGTCATGCCCAGCGGGTCGAAGATGCGCGTCTGCAGCACCTCGGCGAAGGGCCGGCCGTCCACTTCCTCGATCACCACCTGCGCCACCGCGAACAGGATGTTGTCGTAGGCGTAGCGGTCGCGGAAGCCGCCCTTGATCGGTACATGGCGCAGCCGGCGCACCACCTCGCGCACGTCCAGATCGGTGGTGGGCCAGTACAGCAGGTCGCCGGCGCCCAGGCTCAGGCCGCTGCGGTGCGCCAGCAGGTCGCGGATGCGCATCTCCGCGGTGATGGCGGGGTCGGCCATGCGGAACCAGGGCAGATGGTCGATCACCCGGTCGTCGAGCGAGAGCTTGCCTTCCTCGGCCAGCTGGTTGAGCACGGTCGCGGTGATGGCCTTGGTATTCGAGGCTATGGCGAACTGCGTCGTCGCCTCCACCGGCCCGGCGTCCGCACCATTGCCCAGCGCACGCACGCCCCAGCCGCGCGCCAGCACCACCTCGCCGTCCTTGACGATGGCGACCGCGATCCCGGGCACCTGGAAGGTTTTGCGCACGCCTTCGATGTAAGCGTCGAGGTCGTCCAGCCCGGCGGGCAGGGCGGCGGGGGCTTGCGGCACAGCGGCGGGGGCGGCGGTGTCCTGCGCATGCGCCGTCGTCGTCAGGTACAGCCACAGCGACAGGCCGAGGACCCGCAGGCCTCGTGTCATGCCATGTCGTGTCCGCGGGACTGAGCGAGCAGCAGCTCCCGCGTGGGGCAGGGGGCATGGCGGCGGCAGACCGCGGGTGTCGAGCGACGGGCAGGACGGGAGCGGGTGCGATGAAGGCGCGCGCGACAGCGGCTGGGGCATGGTGTGGATGAGCGTTGGCAAGGTGGCCAGCGACTATCCCGCATCAGGGCCGCCGGCGACAGCCCTCGCCCTGGCCGGGTGCCGATGCCCGTGGGCCGGCGAGCGGCCGCCTCCCGGGTGGCCCGGCCCCGATTTGCGCCGGATGCCCGGAGCTTGTCATACTAGGCGGCTCCCGACAGCCCGCAGGGCCTGCCCGGGACCTTGCCCCACCTTCGCCGCGTGCGTCATTCCGGCGTCCGGGGGGCTTTCGGCAGGCAATCCCGCCGCCGATATCCACAAGGAAACCACCATGCGTCATTACGAAGTCGTGTTCCTGGTCCATCCGGATCAGAGCGAGCAGGTGCCGGCCATGATCGAGCGCTACAAATCGCTCATCGAAGGCGCCGAAGGCACCATCCACCGCCTCGAAGACTGGGGCCGTCGTCAGCTGGCCTACCCGATCCAGAATCTGGTCAAGGCCCACTACGTGCTGATGAACATCGAAGTCGGCCAGGCCACGCTCGACGAGCTGGTCGACACCTTCCGCTTCAACGACGCCGTGCTGCGTCACCTGGTCATCAAGATGGATGGCCCGGAGACCGAGCAGTCGATGATCATGAAGAACAAGGACGACAAGGACAAGGGCGACAAGCCCGAGCGCCGTCGTCGCGACGACGACACCGAGGGCGGTGAGACCGAGACCGTCGCCGAGTCCGACGAATCCGCCGAAGCCGAAGCCTGAGGAGCGCACCCATGTCCAAGTTCTTTCGTCGCCGCAAGTTCTGCAAGTTCACCGCCGAGGGCGTGAAGGAGATCGATTACAAGGATCTCAACACCCTGCGCCAGAACCTCACCGAGAACGGCAAGATCGTGCCGAGCCGCATCACCGGCACCAAGTCCCGCTACCAGCGTCAGCTGGCCACCGCCGTCAAGCGCGCGCGGTTCCTGGCCCTGATTCCGTACACGGACAACCACAACGTCTGACGTCGCATCCGACGTGACATCCGGCGCCTCGCGTCCGATGTCATCCCGAGCGCAGCGAGGGACCTGCTTTTCGCCCTGAGCGGCAAGCACGTCCCACGCCTCGTCCGGAACGACACTCCACCGTCCATTCGGACAGCCACCAGTTGCGGGCGCACCTCCACGCGCGCCCGCTAACGAATACGGAGCCATCATGGAACTCATTCTTCTGCAGAAAGTCGTGAACCTCGGCAGCCTCGGCGACAAGGTCAAGGTCAAGCCCGGTTACGGCCGCAACTTCCTCGTGCCGCAGGGCAAGGCCGTGCCGGCCACCGCCGCCAACGTCGCCGCCTTCGAGGCCAAGCGCGCCGATTACGAGGCCAAGGCCAAGGCCCAGGCCGATACCGCCGAAGAGCGCCGCAATGCGCTGGAAGGCACGTCGGTGACCATCGCCGCCAATGCCTCCACCGAAGGCAAGCTGTACGGCTCGGTCGGCCCGCGCGACATCGCCGATGCACTGACCGCCGCCGGCCACAAGGTCAACAAGTCCGAAGTGGTGCTGGGCGAAGGCCCGCTGCGCCATATCGGCGAGTTCGACGTGGTCATCCACCTGATGCCGGAAGTCGAGGCGACGGTGAAGGTGATCGTGGAGCCGGAAGCCGCGTAAGCGGGCCGTCCAGGTCATCACGCGACGGGCGCCTTCGGGCGCCCGTCGTCGTTTCAGAGCGCGTCGCAGGCGGTGAGACCGGAACCGGTTATCCATCGCGTTGCGAATCGCCGAGTTATCCACAGCTTGTTGCATCGCGTACCCACAGCCCCAGGGTCTACCCTGTGCGGCCGCGTTCGACTCCCAGGCAAGCGCATCCCCATGGCCTCACGCTCCAACGCATTCGGCGACCGCCGCACGGACCTCCGCGACAGCCGCATCGAGCAGCTGCGCGTGCCGCCGCAGAGCATCGAGGCGGAGCAGGCGGTGCTGGGCGGCCTGATGCTGGCGCCGGACGCCTTCGACCGCATCGCGGACCGGCTCAACGATCACGATTTCTACCGGCGCGACCACCAGCTGATCTACCGCGCCATCCGCGAGCTGGCCGAAAAGAGCCGGCCCTACGATGCGGTGACCCTGGGCGAGTGGTTCGAGTCGCAGGGTCTGTCGGAGATGGTCGCCGGCGGTGCGTATCTGGTCGAATTGGCCAGCACCACGCCCTCGGCCGCCAACATCGGCGCGTACGCCGAGATCGTGCGCGACAAGGCGATCCTGCGTCAGCTGATCGAGGCCGGCACCACCATCGTCAACGACGGCTTCCAGCCCGACGGCCGCGACAGCGACGAGATTCTGGCCAAGGCGGAGAAGGAGGTCTTCGCGATCTCCGAGGCGCGCTCGCAGGGCCGCACCGACTTCACCGCGATCAACAAGGCCATGGCCGAGGCCTTCGATGTCCTCCAGACGCGCTACCAGAACGGCGGCGGCGTCACCGGTCTGCCCACCGGCTATACCGAGTTCGACGAGATGACCGCCGGCCTGCAGCCGACGGATCTCGTGGTGCTGGCCGCGCGTCCGGCGATGGGCAAGACCACCTTCGCGCTCAACATCGCCGAGCACGCCGCGATCAGCACCAAGAAGCCGGTCGCGGTGTTCTCGATGGAAATGTCCTCCGCGCAGCTGGCGCTGCGCCTGATCTCCTCCAATGGCCGGGTCAACGCCACCCGCCTGCGCACCGGCCAGCTGGAGGACGAGGACTGGAGCCGGGTCAGCAGCGCCATCCGCCTGCTGAAGGAAGCCAAGATCTTCATCGACGACACGCCCGCGCTCTCGCCCGAGGGCCTCCGCGCCAAGGCGCGCAGGCTCAAGCGCGAACACGGCCTGGGCCTGATCGTGATCGACTACCTGCAGCTGATGCAGGTGCCCGGCAACAGCGAGAACCGCGCGACGGAAATCTCGGAAATCTCGCGCTCGCTCAAGGCCCTCGCCAAGGAGCTGAGCGTGCCGGTGATCGCGCTCTCGCAGCTCAACCGCTCGCTGGAAACCCGCACCGACAAGCGCCCGGTGATGGCCGACCTGCGCGAATCGGGCGCGATCGAGCAGGACGCGGACATGATCGTGTTCATCTACCGCGACGAGTACTACAACAAGGAAGCCAGCCCGGACAAGGGCCTGGCCGAGATCATCATCGGCAAGCAGCGCTCCGGCCCGACCGGCTCGTTCAAGCTGAAATTCTTCGGCGAATACACGCGCTTCGACAATCTGGCCTACGACACGGTCGGCAGCTTCGAGTGACGGCTCCGGGCGGGGCCACGGGGCAGGAGGGGTAGGGATTCCCCTACACGCCGGCGCGGGTGATCCCGCTTGTCGCGTGGCCGGCCCTGCTTCTAGTCTGTGCGCATCCGCAACGGGCCACACACAGGGAAGGGGACAGGGATGACGATCCGGGTATTTCTGCTGGACGACCACGTGCTGGTGCGTACCGGCATGCGCATGATGTTGTCGGCCGAGACCGACATCGAGGTGGTCGGCGAGGCGGACGACGGCGAGCGCGCGCTGCAGGCGATCCGCAAGCTGCGGCCCGATGTCGTGCTGTGCGATCTGCACCTGCCCGGCATCAGCGGGCTGGAGGTGACCGAGCGCATCACCAAGGGCGATTACGGCTGCCGGGTGGTGGTGGTCTCGGTGCTGGAAGACGGCCCGATGCCCAGGCGCGTGCTCGATGCGGGCGCCTCCGGCTATGTCGGCAAGGGCGGCGAAGCGTCGGAGCTGCTGAACGCGATCCGCGACGCCGCGCGCGGCAAGCGCTATCTGGCGGGCAACATCGCGCGCCATCTCGCGCTGGGTGCGCTCGATGGCCAGCGCACGCCGTTCGATGCCCTGTCCCCGCGCGAACTGGAGGTGGCGATGCTGCTGGTGCAGGGCTATCGTCAGGAAGAGATCGCCAAACGCCTGAGCCTAAGTGCGAAAACCGTCAACACCCACAAGGCGCGGCTGTTCGAAAAGCTGGGGATCGAGGACATGGTGTCGCTGGCGCGGCTGAGCAGCCGCTACGGCCTGTCCGACCCCGCGCAGGCGGTGTAATGCGCCTGGCGCCGCACGGCGGAACACGCCGGCCCTGCGGTCATCCGTGTCGGCCGCTCCCGACTTGCGGGACTGTGCTTTCGGGTTGACCCGGACCTGTCGTGTCGCCGCAGAAACGCACACGCCCCGAAAGACCGGGGCGTGTGCGTGTGGCTGCGTCGCGTCGCGCGCAGCCCGACCGTCGATGGCTGGACGTCAGCTGCGCGGGGTGTCGTCCTGTGCGCTCGGCGGTTCGGCATCCGGCGGGCCGTCGAAGGACTGCAGGCCGATGCCGTATTGCGGCGCGGAAACCACATCCGCGGGGCGCGTGCCGGTGTCGTCGCGTGCCGGTGCAGAGGGAGCGGGCACCTCGGCCGCAGCGGATGCGGCGGCATCCACGGCGACCGTCCCGTCATGGGCAACCGCGGTGTCTCCGTCCGCATCCTCCTCGTCGGCCTGGACCGGCAGGGGCGCATCGTCGCTGTCCGCAGCGAGGGCCGCGGCGGCGATCGACAGCTCGGCCTGGATCGCGGCAGTGCTGCCGGGTCGATCGTCGGACGAGGCGTCCTGCGCGGTGGCAGGCTCTTCCGCGGCGAACAACGAGGCGGTCGTCGGTGCGGTCTGCTCCACCGAAGCGTCCGACACAGCCGCGGCGGCTTCGTCGACGGCGGGCACCGTCGGTTCGACGGCAGGTGCCGCCGGCGGCCTGCCAACAGGCAGGGACGACATCGCGGCGCGCACGCTGGCGGCATGGGCGACTTCCGCCGCCACCGCCGCCGCGATCGGCGACAGGGTGGGGATGGCCATCGGCCGGGGTTCGAAGCTCGACGCCGGGCGCGACGGTGCCGCGGGACGCTCCGGCGCCGCCTGTTCGGCGGACTCCGGTGCGCGCTCGGCCGGTGCATCGGCCACGGACGCGACCTTCGACACGTCGGCTGCAGCAGGTTCGGCCTGCGGCGCGCTGCTGTCGGTGGCGACGCTCTCTGCCTGCACCGTGCCGGCGGTGGCCGTGGCGTCCGCGGCGATGGCGGCGCGATCCGCACGGCCGGTGCGGGCTTCACCGGCAGCGGGTGCCGGGGGCTCGGACTTCGCAGGCGCTGCCGCTGCACGTGCGGGCGAGGGCAGGTCGTCGAATTCGAACTCGGGCTGATGCTGCGGGCGATCGGCTGACGTCACGCTGGCCGCCGATGCGGCCATGGGCTGCGCCGCGTCGGTATCGCCGTCCTGCTCGCCGTCCGCGGCATCGTCCGTGCCGAGGTCCAGCGCATCCAGGCCGGTCTCGTTGCCGTCGCCGTTCTCCGCTGCATTGTCGGCGCCTCCACGACGGCGGCGACGGCCGCCACGACGCCCGCGGCGACGGCGGGCGCCGCCTTCCTGGCCGGCATCCGCGGCGTTGCTGTCGGCCGCCGGGTCCTGGCCGGTCTCGCCTTGGGCGGCCGCGGCCTGCAGCGCGTCCTGTGCCTGCGGCTCTGCGGCGGCTGCGGAGACTGCCGCCACGGCTGCGGCGGTCACGGCATGCTCGTCGCTCTGGCCCTTGGCTTCGTCCGCGGTGGTCACGTCGCGACGCTGGGTCGATGGCTTCGGCGCGGATGCCTGCACCGGCTGCTGCGATGCCGCCTCTTCGGCGCGTTTCTGCGCCTTGCCCTGGCCACCGTTCTGCGTGGCGGGCTGGTTCTGGCTGACCTGGTTCTGGGCCGGCTGGCCCTGCTTGCCCCCTGACTGACGTGCCGGCTGGACCTGAGCCTGCCCCTGCCGGCGCTCGTCGCCACGACGGCCCTGCTGGTCGCGGCCCTGCTGATCCCGACTCTGCTCGCGGCCCTGGTCACGCTGCTGGTCGCGGCTGCCATCGCGGCCGGGCTTCTGGCCCTTCTGCGGCCGGCCATCACGACGCTGACGGCCGTCCTGGCGCTCGCCGTCCTGGCGGTCGCGGCCACCACTGCGCGCCTGTTCGCCGCGCGACTGCTCCGGCCGGCCCTGCGGGCGAGGCTTGGCGGTCCCGGTGTCGGCGGCGTCGTCGCCTGCGAACAACCGCTTGAACCAGCCGATCACGCCACCCGAGGCGGGCTTCGGCGCGTCGCGCACGAACGCAGGTGCCGGCGTGGGCGCCTGCTGCTGCGGGCGCGGCTGTGCGGCCTCGGCCTGAGGCTGCGCGACCGCGGCGGCAGGTGCGTCCTCACGCGGCTCGCGCATCGGCGCCGGGCGCGAAGGCTTGACGTTGGTCACCGCGGCCGGCGGCGGAATGTTGAGGTTGGCCTTGGTCAGCGAGATCGTCGCCAGCTTGCGTGGCATGCCGCGCTGGTAGCTGGGCCTGCTGGTTTCTTCGCCCAGCTCGTTCTCGCGGATGCGGGTGACCTCGTAGTGCGGCGAATGCAGCGATTCGTCGGCCACGATCACGATCGGCGCGTCGTGGCGCTTCTCGATCTCGCTCAGCG
>ERZ1066122.3021-NODE-3021-length-10171-cov-6.802788_pt1 | contig 10171 bp, 14 predicted proteins | sample MGYA00382769_ERZ1066122 | MGnify/ENA primary metagenome ERZ1066122 (study PRJEB33369, sample SAMEA5778352) | biofilm metagenome | biome: Industrial cooling water; feature: Water cooling tower basin; material: Biofilm | place: United Arab Emirates | collected...
TTCTGCTGGGCTCGGGCGGGCGCGAACATGCGCTGGCGTGGAAGCTGGCGCAATCGCCCTCCTGCGACAAGCTGTGGGCCGCCCCCGGCAATCCCGGCATCGCCGGGGAGGCGGAATGCGTCGCGCTCGACGCCGGGGACCACGCGGCGGTGGTGCGCTTCTGCGCCGATCATGCCATCGGCCTCGTCGTCGTCGGGCCGGAAGCGCCGCTGGTCGATGGCCTTGGCGACACGCTGCGCGCGGCGGGCGTGCCGGTGTTCGGACCGGACAAGGCGGCCGCGCAGCTCGAAGGCAGCAAGGGCTTCACGAAGGACCTGTGCCGCCGCGCCGGGATTCCGACCGCGGGCTATGTCCGCACGAGCTCGCTCGCCGAGGCGCTGGCCGCGCTGGCCGGTTATGCGCCGCCCTATGTGCTCAAGGCCGACGGGCTGGCTGCGGGCAAGGGCGTGGTCATCGCCGACAGCCGCGCGGAGGCCGAGGCCGCGCTTGCCGACATGTTCGGCGGCACCTTCGGGGCGGCGGGGGCCGAGGTGGTGATCGAGGAATTCATGGAAGGCGAGGAAGCCAGCTTCTTCGCGCTGACCGACGGCACCCACATCACCGCTTTCAGCAGCGCGCAGGACCACAAGCGCGTCGGCGACGGCGACATTGGCCCCAACACCGGCGGCATGGGCGCCTATTCCCCCGCCCCGGTGCTGACCCCCGCGCTCGAGGCCGAGGTGATGGACCGGATTATCGCCCCCACCGTGCGGACGCTGGCGGCAGAGGGGATGCCCTACCGGGGCGTGCTGTTCGCCGGGCTGATGCTGACCGAGGCGGGTCCGAAGCTGATCGAATACAACGCCCGTTTCGGCGATCCCGAATGCCAGGTGCTGATGAGCCGGCTGGAAAGCGATCTCGTCCGGCTGATGCTCGCCTGCGCCAATGGCACTCTGGGCGAACAGGGCCCGGTGGCGATGAGCGGCGACTACGCGCTGACCGTGGTGATGGCGGCCAAAGGCTATCCCGGCACGCCGACGAATGGCGGCGCGATCGACCTCGGCGATGCCGAGGCGCAGGGGGCCAAAGTCTTCCACGCCGGGACGGTGCTTTCGGACGGTCGGCTCGTCGCCAGCGGCGGCCGCGTCCTTGCCGTCACCGCGCGCGGACCTTCCGTCACCGCCGCCCAGGCCGCCGCCTATGCCGCCGTCGACGCAATCCGCTTCCCGGACGGCTTCTGCCGCCGCGACATCGGCTGGCGCGAAGTGGCGCGCGAAGTGGACGGCGCGGCGCAAGGCTGATAGGTAGCGCCGAAAATATCGGGGCGCAGATCGGGTGAGGGGAGATCTGCCATGCCGTATCGTCACGGGCATTATTACGTCGGCTTCGTGTTGCTGGTCATCCTGGCCGGCTTCTGGGCGAGCTATTTCGCCCCCATCGCCAAGCCGATGCCGCTGGCGTTTCACGTTCACGCCGCGACATCGATCAGCTGGCTGCTGCTGCTGATCGCGCAGAGCGTGACCATCCACCGCCGCGAGCATCCGCTGCACCGCCAGATGGGGCTGGCAAGCTTTGCGCTGTTCCCGCTGCTGATGCTCGGCTTCGCGATGATCATCAATGTCTCGGCTGATCGCTATGCGGCGAAGGAGAGCGAGTTCATCGCCTATTTCGGACCGTCCTTCGGGATCGGGATGCTGGTGGCGATGGCCGCCTATCTGACCCTGTTCTACCAGGCGATGAAACATCGCCGCCAGGTCCGCCTCCACGCCGGCTATATGCTGGCGACGCCGATGATCCTGTTCGAATCGCCCTTCAGCCGCGCGATGGACGCCTTCTTTCCGTGGATGAACGTGATCGGCAGCGAGGGACCGCAGGCGCTGCTCGACACCATCGTGGTCAGCAACACGTTGGTGTCGGCCTTCGCGCTGGCGCTGTATTTGCGCGATCGCCGCAATGGCGCGCCCTGGCTGGTCGCGATCGCCTTCATGAGCGTGCAGTCGGTGGTGATGTGGTTCGCCCCCGGCTGGGCCTGGGCGCAAACGCTGTTCGCGGCCTACACCGCCGTGCCGCACGCAGTGTCGCTGGCGCTGGCCGTGATGGCGGGCGGGGCCGCGGGCTGGCTCGGCTGGCGCGCGGCCCCGGCCAAGCCGCCGCGCCCCGGACGCCGCCGGCGCGAGGCCGCCGCCGCCTAGCAGACTCCGCAAACCCAGAGCCTGGGTGGCGGCAAAAGCGTCGAAGGCGCTATGGCCGAAAGCTTGCCTGTGGCATGTTACAATAAATGGAAGAAATGCGGTTCAACCATATCGGGATACCGACGCAAGGACGCTTCGAGGGTGAGATCGACCTGCCGCATTTGCGGATGACGGTCAGCGACCACCGCGACAATCCCTTTGGCATCCAGTGGCAGCGCTACTGGGACGATGCGCCCTACCCCGAGCTCGTCCGCACGGTTTCGCACGCCGCCTTCGAGGTCGACGATCTCGAAGCGGCGATGGGCGATTATCCGGTGCTGATCGCACCGAACTCGCCGAGTGCAGGTGTGCGGGTCGCCTTCATCGAGGTGCGCGGAGCACCGGTCGAACTGTTGCAGATCGACCGCGCAATTCGCCCCGATCTCTAGCCGAGCTTCTCCGCAACCAGAGCCTTGAGGTCCGCTTCGGGCCGGGCACCGTAATGGCTGATCACCTCGGCCGCGCAGATCGCGCCCATCCTGAGGCAGGTGGCAAGGCTTTCGCCGCGGACGTGGCCGGTGAGGAAGCCGGCGGCGAACAGATCGCCCGCGCCGGTGGTGTCGACGACCTTGGCGACCGGCTCGGCGGCGACTTCGGCGCGTTCGCCATTGGCCACGGCGACGGCGCCCCTGGCGCTGCGGGTCGCGACGAGGACCGGCACCTGGCCGGCGAGTGCGGCGACATTGGCCTCGAAGTCGCTGCCGCCGGTCAGGCTGGCCAGTTCGTGTTCGTTGACGAACAGGATGTCGATCTGGCCTTCGGCGATCAGGGCGCGGAAATCGTCGCCGTGGCGGTCGATCACGAAGCTCTCGCTGGCGGTGAAGGCGACCTTGCGCCCGGCCGCGCGGGCGACCTCGATGGCGCGGCGCATGGCCATGCGCGGCTCTTCCGGATCCCACAGATAGCCTTCGAGATAGAGCACGCTGGCCGATGCGATCAGCGTCTCGTCGAGCGCGGCGGCGGGCAGGAACTGGCTGGCGCCGAGGAAGGTGTTCATCGTCCGTTCGCCATCGGGGGTGACGAAGATCAGGCAGCGCGCGGTCGGCGGCTCCGCCTCGCGCGCCGGCGTGTCGAAATCGATGCCCACGGCGTGGATGTCATGGGCGAAGACCTCGCCCAGCTGGTCCCTGGCGACCTGGCCGATGAAGGCGCATTGCGCGCCCAGCGCCGACATGCCGGCGAGCGTGTTCGCCGCCGAACCGCCCGAAATCTCGCGCGCCGGGCCCATCGCGTCGTAGAGTTCGCGCGCACGCGCGGTGTCGACCAGGGTCATCCCGCCCTTGGCAAGGCCCAGCTCCTCGATCAGATCGTCGGCGCAGGGGGCCATCACGTCGACGATGGCATTGCCGATCGCGACCACATCGTAACGGGCTTCGGTCATGAATACTCCGGATGGGAAAAAGTCCGGCGCGCCCTAGCCGCTCGGGACGGCGAGGCCAAGCGCGTTGACTTGGCTGCGCGGCTTGCCCATCGACGGGCGCGATGGTGCCTGTTCCCAAAGCCTTCGCCCTGGCCTTCGCGCAGCTCGGCGACCGTGCGGTCCTGGCGGTGCTGCTGAAGAGCGTCGCGGTGACGCTGGCAATCTTCGCGGTCGGCGGGCTGGCGCTGTGGCAGGGACTGCAATGGGCGCTGGCCGGTTATTCGGGGACGATTGGCGAGATCGCCTCCATCGCCGCGCTCGCCATGTCGCTCATCGCCGGCTGGCTGCTGTTCCGCATCGTGGCGCTGTTCGTCATCCAGTTCTTCGCCGACGAGGTGGTGGGGGCGGTCGAGGCAAGGCATTACCCCGGCGTGGCGCCGCGCAAGCTGGGCCTGGCAGAGGAAGCGGGCAATGGTTTCAGGGGCGCGCTGCGGGCGCTGGCGGTCAATGCGCTGGCACTGCCCTTCGCGCTGGCGCTGCTGGTGACCGGCATCGGTACTGCGCTTCTGTTCTGGGCGGTCAACGCCTGGCTGCTCGGGCGCGAGCTTCAGGACATGGTATGGCTGCGGCTGCGCGAGGGTGCGCATGAGCATGCCCCGCTTTCGGGCGGGCAGCGCTTCATGCTCGGCGGCGCGGTCGCGGCGCTGCTGCTGGTGCCCTTCGTCAACCTGCTCGCCCCGATCCTCGGCGCGGCGGCAGCGACGCATCTGGTGCATGGGCGGAAGATTGCGCGATGAACCGCGCCGCCGCCCTCGCCCTGCTGCCGCTGGTGACCGCCTGCGTCTCCAGTCCCGAGCCGACCTACACCGCCTCCGCGCCCGGCGCACAGCCGACTGCGCGCCCGACGCAGGCCCCGCCCCCGCAAACGACGCGCCCGCCCGCCGCAAGCGGCTTTCGCACCCCTGCGATAATGGCACTGCCCGGGCTGGAGCCGGTGATCGGCAGGAACGCCACCGCGCTTGCCAATCAGCTCGGCCCGCCGCGGCTGACGGTGAAGGAGGGCGATGCGCTGAAGCTGCAGTTCGCAGGCGCCGCCTGCACGCTCGACGTGTTTCTCTACCCCTTGCGCCCCAATGCCGAGCCGACCGCGACCCATGTCGAGGCGCGCCGTGCCAGCGATGCGCAGGACGTCGACCGCGCGGCCTGCGTCGCCGCGCTGCGCCGACCTTGACCTCTCAGACTAGGGGCTTGCCGAAGACCACCAGCTCTTCAATCTCGGTAAAGCCAGCGGCCCGATGAAAGGCGCGGCTTGCAGCGTTATCGGGGGCCGTGTCGGAACCGAGCCAGTCGAGCCCCGCGTTGCGCGCCCAGGCTTCGACTGCACCAAGCAAGGCCCGAGCCACGCCCTGACCGCGGTGCGCGGGTTCAACCCACAGGTCCTCGACATAGGCGGCAACCAAGTTCGGCGCGTCCTCGGCGTAATTGCGTTTGCGGGCGTCGATCATGCCTATCGGTTGGCCGTTCCCGGTGAAGGCAAGCCAGCACAGCATCGGCTCGTCGAGCGTGAACCAGCCAGGAACCTCCATCGCGAATTCCGCGGCCGTGCCGCCGTGAAGCCGGGCGAGCATTTCTGCCCAAAGCGCACAATCGGCCGGCTCCCTGCTGTCCGCGCGCCGGATGATCACACGATGAAGCTCTCGCCGCAGCCGCAGCTGCCCTTGGCGTTGGGATTGGCGAAGGTGAAACCGGCGGTGAAGTCGTCCTCGACCCAGTCCATCGTGCTGCCGACGAGGTAAAGCACGCTCGCCCCGTCGATGTAGAAGGTGCCGCCGGGGGTCGCGATCTTCTCGTCGAACTTGGCTTCCTCGGTGACGTAGTCGACCGAATAGGCGAGCCCCGAACAGCCGCGACGCGGGGTCGACAGCTTCACGCCGATCGCCCCTTCCGGTGCCTTGGCCATCAGCGCCGCGATGCGCGCCTCGGCGGCGGGGGTGAGGACAACGGCGGCAGGGCGGGTGCGGGTCTCGCTCATCACAGCATTCCAAGTTCGAGGCGCGCCTCGTCGCTCATCTTGTCGGGGCCCCAGGGCGGGTCCCAGACCAGATTGACCTCGGCATCGCGCACGCCCGGCACCGAGGCGGCGCGCAGCTCGACCTCGCCCGGCATCGATTCGGCGACCGGACAATGCGGCGTGGTCAGCGTCATGGTGATGGCGACATCCCCGTCACCAGTCACGTCGACGCCGTAGATGAGGCCGAGGTCGTAGATGTTGACCGGGATTTCCGGGTCGTAGATTTCCTTGAGCGCGGCCACGACCGCTTCGTAGAGATCACCGCCGGGCTCGCCGGCCTTCACCCCTTCGGGCTTGTGCTGCAGGAAGCCTTCCAGATAGTCGCGCTTGCGCTCGAGCTTGTCGCCGGCAGTTTCGTTTATCACCGCGTCCTCCACGCGGGCACGCGGCGGCGGGGTCGCGGCGGCGACCTCCTCGACGGTGAACTTGGGCTGGTCGTTCATCATGGGCCTCTCAGGCGAAAATCCTCAGTGTTCGGTCGATGCCGCGCAGCAGGGCGGCGATGTCGTCCTCGTCCGAATAGAGGCCGAAGCTCGCCCGCGCGGTGGCGGGGACGCCGAGCCGCTCCATCAGCGGCTGGGCGCAGTGGTGCCCGGCGCGGATCGCGACGTTTTCCTCGTCCAATATGGTGCCGAGATCGTGCGGGTGAACCCCCTCGATGGTGAAGGAGACGATCCCGGCGCTGTCATCCGGCCCGTAGAGCCGCACCGAGTTGAGCGCGGCCAGCTCGCCGCGCAAGGTCCGCGCCAGGGCGCGCTCGTGCGCCAGCGCCTGCTCCACCCCGGCGGCCTCCAGATAGTCGATCGCCGCGTGCAGCGCGATCGCCTCGGTGATCATCGGGGTACCGGCTTCGAAGCGCTGCGGCGGCGGGGCATAGGTCGTGCCGGCGAAGCTGACCTTGTCGATCATCGCGCCGCCCCCTTGCCATGGCGGCATGTGGCGCAGCAGTTCCTCGCGACCCCACAGGACGCCGATCCCGGTCGGGCCGTAGAGCTTGTGCCCGCTCCAGGCGTAGAAGTCGCAGCCGAGCTGGACCATGTCGAGCGCGATGCGCGGTGCCGCCTGGCAGCCGTCGACCAGCAGCAGCGCGCCCGCGCCATGCGCCAGATCGGCCGCCGCGCGCACGTCGAGGACGCTGCCGAGGACATTGGACACATGCGCCAGCGCGACCATGCGCGTGCGCGGCGTGATGAGCGCTTCCAGCGCGCCGAGATCGATCCGGTGGTCCGCGGTCAGCGGGCAGACGTCGATCAGCGCGCCGGTCCGCTCGGCAATCATCTGCCAGGGCACGATGTTGGAATGGTGTTCGAGTTCGGAAAGGACGATCCGGTCGCCCTGCGACAGGTTGGCCGCGCCCCAGCTCTGCGCGACCAGGTTGATCGCCTCGGTCGCGCCGCGGGTGAAGACGATCTCGTTTTCCGATGCCGCGCCCATGAAGCGCGCGGTACGGCGGCGCGCGGCCTCGTAGGCGCGGGTCATCTCGGCGCTGCGGGTATAGACTCCGCGGTGCACGGTCGCGTAGTCGCGACCCAGCGCGCGGACCATCGCGTCGATGACCGCCTGCGGCTTCTGCGCCGTCGCGGCGGTATCGAGATAGTGCCAGCGCGCGCCGCCGGCGGTGACGAGGCCGGGGAAGTCCGCCGCGCTCACAGGTGCCTGTCCAGCTTGTCGAGCGCGGTCCGCATCAGCGCCTCGCGCGCGTCCTCCTCGTCCAGCGCCACCAGCGCATCGCCAATGAAGCCCTGCACCAGCAACCTGCGCGCCGCGTCGGGCGACAGCCCGCGCGCCGCCATGTAGAAGCGCGCCGCCTCGTCGAGCTGGCCCACGGTCGCGCCGTGCGCGCATTTCACGTCGTCGGCAAAGATCTCGAGCTGCGGGACGGCGTTCACGCTGGCGCCCTTCTCCAGCAGCAGTCCCTTGAAGCTCTGGCCGGCATCGGTCTTCTGCGCGTCGCGCGCGACCTCCACGGTGCCGAGGAAATTCCCCGTGCCGTGCCCCCAGTGAACGCTGCGCACGGTCTGGTTGCTGGTGGCCTCGGGCTCGGCATGGATCACGCGGGTGACGAATTCGCGCACGCTGTCGCGCCCGCCCACGGTGATGCCGCCGAATTCGAAATGCGCAGCCCGCCCCAGCGTTACCTCGACCTCGAGCCGGGCATAGGGTGCGGCGGCGAGGACCGCGAACAGCTCGCAGCGCGCGCCCTCGCCGACCGCGATGCGCAGGCGCGTGAGCGCCATGCCTTCGGTTCCATCCTCACGATCGGCAACCACTAGCGTGTCGCGCCAGCTTTCGCCCGAAGCAACCGCGATCTCGCGCCAGTCGAGCGGCACGCCCTGCAACGCCTCGACCGCAGCATAGCGCCACGCCTCCTCGCGCCGGGTGGGAAGGGCGCCGGCCTCAGGCATCGGCCATCACCGCGTCATAGCCCTGTTCCTCGAGCCGGAGCGCCAGTTCCGGCCCGCCGCTTTTCACGATCCGGCCCTGCGCAAGGACGTGGACGAAGTCGGGTTTCACGTAGTCGAGCAGGCGCTGGTAGTGGGTGATCAGCAGCACCGCCTTGTCGGGGGCGCGCATGATCGCGTTGATGCCTTCGCCCACCACCCGCAGCGCGTCGATATCGAGGCCGCTGTCGGTTTCGTCGAGGATCGCCAGCCTGGGATCGAGGATGCCCATCTGGACCATCTCGGCGCGCTTCTTCTCGCCGCCCGAAAAGCCGACGTTCACGTGACGCTTGAGCATGTCCATGTCGAGGCGGAGCAGCGCAGCCTTCTCCCTCGCCAGCTTCAGGAAATCGCCCCCCGAAAGCGGTTCCTGCCCGCGCAGCTTGCGCTGCGAATTCAGGGCCTCGCGCAGGAACTGGACATTGGAGACGCCGGGAATCTCGACCGGGTACTGGAAGCCGAGGAACAGGCCCGCCGCGGCGCGCTCGTGCGGTTCCAGCGCCAGCAAATCCACCGAACCGCGTTCGTCTCGAGCGAAGTCGAGAGACGCTGCGCCCGGCGTCTCGACTTCGCTCGACGCGAACGGAGCGGGGGTGAAGCGGACGCTGCCCGCGGTAACCTCGTAGCCGGGGCGGCCGCCGAGGACATAGGACAGCGTGGACTTGCCTGCGCCATTGGGCCCCATGATCGCATGCATCTCGCCCGCGTTCACGGTGAGCGAAAGGCCCTTGAGGATCGGCTTGTCCGCGACATTGGCGTGAAGGTCGGTAATCTGGAGCATCAGGCAGTCCGGTCGGAAAGGGGGAAGCGCTTATGGACCCGGTCGACGGGCGTGCCGTCGGCAAGGGGCACATCGCGGGTCAGGCCGTGATCGGCGAAACCCTGGCGCGTGTAGAAGGCGAGGCCGCCGGCATTGTCGGCGCGGATGGTGGCGTTGATCGCGCTGTGGCCGAGCGCGCGGGCACGCTGTGCCGTCGCCGCGAACAGCGCCGAGCCGACCCCGCGCTGCTGCCCGCCGAGGCGCGCGAAGGTGGCGATGTCGCCGACATCATCGGGAAGGCCCGGATAACGCCCGAGCGTCTGGAAACCGGCGATCGCACCGCTATCGTCCACGGCGAGGTGGCAGCAATGGACCGCGGGGCCGGTCAGATAGGCCGCGTCGAGCGCTTCGGGGGTGAATTCCTCCTCCAGCGCGGTGGTGCCGCCCTGGCGGATGACCGCATTGAGCAGTTCCGCCAGCGCGGGCGCATCGGCGTGGGTGACGGGGCGCACGGTAAAGCCGCTCACGTCCGTCTCGCCGGGCCGCGCGGGCGCGAATAATGCTGGTTGGGATTGGCGGCGGCATGGGCGCGCGCCTTGGCCTTCTTCTCGGCAAGGCATTCGCGCATCACGAGGGTGAGGCGCTGCAGCACCGCATCCATGTCGCCGAGGATGTCGGCGGCGGCGACGCGCTCGACGCGGATGCCCACCGCTTCCAGGCTCTTGTCGCGGCGTTTCGCCAGCGCTTCGTCCTGCCCCTCCTCGTCGATCATCAGCGCGAGACCGAGATTGTGGCTGTTGAAATCGACGATGGCGCTGCCGACCACAGCGTGGCGGGTGAACTTGTAGCGACCCAGGTCGGCGCCCGCGAACTTTGCCGCCAGCGCCTTGTGCGCTGCGGAGGAATGCCGCCGCATGTCGCGCGCGCGCTCGTGCAGCGCGTCGAGCCGCTTTTCGGAAATCTCCCACCCGCGACCCTTCTTCTTGAGCGAGGGGGCTTCGTCGGTCGTCTCTTCAGGCGAACGGAGCTGGAGGGTTTTGCGGTCAGTCATTTTCGTTTTCCAGATCCGCGATCACCTCGCGTAGCGTCGCAGAAACCTGAGCGGACTTAGCTTCATCGCCAAGGTAGGGGTGCACATCATTAAGTAGCCGCAACCGGTAAGGCTCCAGCTGCAAGTCGGCATTGACTGAGACGAAATCATCCCATTCCCAATCGCCGTAATTTGGCTCGTCGCCAACAAACCGCCGGAGCATTGAGGCAAGTTCTTGCTTGCTCACCCCATGCTTCCTTTCAGCGTGATCGCCAGCAGCTTCTGCGCCTCCACCTCGA
>ERZ1066122.3022-NODE-3022-length-10165-cov-6.798615_pt1 | contig 10165 bp, 8 predicted proteins | sample MGYA00382769_ERZ1066122 | MGnify/ENA primary metagenome ERZ1066122 (study PRJEB33369, sample SAMEA5778352) | biofilm metagenome | biome: Industrial cooling water; feature: Water cooling tower basin; material: Biofilm | place: United Arab Emirates | collected...
GTTCCGTGCCTCCGCGAGTCCCACGTCCACCGCCCGCTTCGCCCCGTTCGCCTCCATCTGCTGAAGAAAAGTGCGCACGTCGGGGCGGATGAAGGGCTGGCTCATGCCCGCGTCATTGCGAGGAGCGAAGCGACGAAGCAATCCAGTTTCGTGCGACGGTTGATGGATTGCTTCGCTGCGCTCGCAATGACGGCAAGAACCGACTAGATACTCCCCAGCACCCGATCATCGCAGGATCATCAATGGCTACGGCCACCCATCTCATCACCCCCGAAGAAGCACGCGCCGACGTGCCGCTCGAAGCCGTTGTGGTCCGCTTTGCGGGTGACTCCGGCGACGGCATGCAGCTGACCGGCGGCCAGTTCACCCTGTCCACCGCGCTCGCCGGCAATGACCTCGCCACTTTCCCGGACTTTCCGGCCGAGATTCGCGCGCCGCAGGGCACGACCTTTGGCGTCTCCGCCTTCCAGATCAACTTCGGCTCGACCAGCATCGAGACCGCGGGCGACCAGCCCGACGTGCTGGTAGCGATGAACCCCGCCGCGCTGAAGGTGAACGTCAGCCAGCTCCGCGAAGGCGGCCTGATCATCGCCGACGAAGGCGAGTTCAACGCCCGCAACCTCGCCAAGGCCGGCTACGAGCAGAACCCGCTCGAGGACGAGAGCCTCGCCAGGTGGCAGCTCGTCAAGTTCAACATCTCGCAGCTGACCCTCGATGCCGTGAAGCCGTTCGGCCTCGGCAACAAGGAAGCACTGCGCTGCAAGAACATGTGGACGCTTGGCCTTGCGCTGTGGATGTTCGACCGCCCGCGCGAGCCGATCGTCGATTGGCTGAAGACCAAGTTCGCCAAGGCGCCGCAGCTCGCCGAAGCCAACATCGCCGCCCTGAACGCCGGCCATGCCTATGGCGAGACGGTGGAGATGGGCGCGGCCGTCAAGCCGCGTCACATCGGCCCGGCGCCCGCCGAGCCCGGCCTCTACCGCACCGTCACCGGCGCCGAGGCGCTCGGCCTCGGCCTGGTCGCGGGCGCGCAGCTCGCGGGCCTGCCGATGTTCTTCGGTTCCTACCCGATCACGCCTGCCTCGCCGCTGCTGCACCATCTCAGCCGCCTCAAGGAATATGGCATCACCACCTTCCAGGCGGAGGACGAGATCGCGGCCATCTGCGCGGCGATCGGCGCCTCTTACGCCGGCCAGCTGGGCGTCACCTCCTCGTCCGGCCCCGGCATCGCGCTCAAGACCGAGGCAATCGGCCTTGCGGTCATGACCGAGCTGCCGCTGGTGATCGTCAACTCGCAGCGCGGCGGCCCCTCGACCGGCCTGCCGACCAAGACCGAGCAGTCCGACCTCTACCAGGCGGTCTACGGCCGCAACGGCGACGCGCCCGTTCCGGTGATCGCCGCCCGCTCCCCCGCCGACGCCTTCGACTGCGCGATTGAGGCCTGCCGTATTGCCGCTCATTACATGACTCCGGTCATGCTGCTGACCGACGGCTACATCGCCAATGCCGCCGAGCCCTGGAAGGTGCCGGACATGAGCGGCTATCGGCCGTTCCCGGTGCAGTTCCACACCGATGCTCCCGCGGACGGCGGCAAGGTCATGCCGTTCGAGCGCGACGGGAAGCTCGCCCGCCGCTGGATCAAGCCGGGCACTCCCGGGCTGATGCACCGCGTCGGCGGCATCGAGAAGAACCCGGGCACCGGCGACATCGACTATTCGCCGGGCGCTCATGACGAGATGACCCGCACCCGCGCGTCCAAGGTCGCGGGCGTGGCCGACAGCATTCCCGACCAGGACGTCTGCCTCGGCCAGCCCGGCGGCAAGCTGGCGGTCGTGGGCTGGGGCTCGACCTTCGGTCCCATCCACCAGGCCGTCCGCCGGATGCGCGCCCGCGGCCACGATGTCAGCCACATCCACCTGCGCTACATCGCGCCGATGCCGAAGAATCTGGCTGTCCTACTCGGCTCGTACGAGCATATCCTGGTGCCGGAGATGAACACCGGCCAGCTCAAGACCATCCTCCGCGACCAGTTCCTGGTGGACGCCCGCTCGCTGACCAAGGTGTCGGGCCAGCCGTTCCGCATTGTCGAGATCGAGGCCGCGATCGAGGAGGCTCTGAGCGGCCATGTTGGCGGCGCCATGCCAGCCGACCAGACCCAGCTGCCGGAAGCCGACTCGGGGCACGATCCGGGTGCTCCGGCAAAGGCAGCGCTGTGACCCTGGCGGCTGGCCTCCCTCTGCCTGACAAATCTGACAACCCCCCGTTGGCAAATCTGTCAGCTGTCAGGCAGGCCATCTCGGGGCGCCGTCGGCCGCTGTCCGGAGACCGGCCGTGAAGCCCATCAATCCGTTCCCGCTGATCGCCATGCTGATCGCGGTCCTGTTCATTCTCTACTGGCTGATGTCCTGATGAACGAACTCACCACCATCGAGAAGACCACCGCCAAGGACTGGGCCTCCGACCAGGAAGTCCGCTGGTGCCCTGGCTGCGGCGACTATGCCGTGCTGAAGGCCGTTCAGCGGACCATGCCCGACCTCGGCGTCGCGCGCGAGAAGACCGTGTTCGTCTCGGGCATCGGCTGCTCCAGCCGCTTTCCCTATTACATGGAGACCTACGGCTTCCACACGATCCACGGCCGCGCGCCGGCAGTGGCCACGGGGATCAAGCTGGCGAATCCGGAACTGGACGTCTGGATCATCACCGGCGACGGCGACGCGCTCAGCATCGGCGGCAACCACACGATGCACGTGCTCCGCCGCAACCTCGACTGCCAGATCCTGCTGTTCAACAACGAGATCTACGGCCTGACAAAGGGCCAGTACTCGCCCACCAGCCGCATCGGCACGCGCTCGCCCTCCACACCCTTCGGCTCGGTCGACCGCCCCGCGCGGCCCTGCGCCTTCGCGCTCGGCTCCGGCGCCCGCTTTGTCGCTCGCGGCATCGACGTGCACAAGAACCTGCCGGACGTGCTCAAGGCCGCCCACGCCCACAAGGGCGCAGCATTCGTCGAAATCTTCCAGAACTGCGTGGTCTACAACGACGACGTCTTTGCGCCCTTCACCGCCAAGGAGTTCGCGGCCGACATGCAGCTGTGGCTGAAGCCCGGCGAGAAGATGTTGTTCGCGGGCGGCACCAAGGGCATCGCGCTTGATACGGAGACGCTGTCGCTGAAGGTAGTCGCCGGGGACGATCCGTCCGTGCTGGTCCACAACCCTCGCAACCGCGCCGTCGCCCACATGCTGGTCGAGATGCCGGGGCAAGGCTTCCCCGTCGCGCTCGGAGTCATCTACGACGACCCCGCGCCGACCTTCGAGAGCGCCGTCCTGGAGCAGAACGCCACCATCGCGGCCGGCAAGAAGCCCGACCTCCAGGCGCTCGTCTCCAAGGGCCAGAGCTGGCAGGTCGAAAAGGAACCGCGCGCTGAGTAGGCGCCTCTTCGTCATTGCGAGGAGCGCAGCGAGGAAGCAATCCAGCGGCGTGAGGCTGGATTGCTTCGCTGCGCTCGCAATGACGAACGAAGCATGATTCCCCGCACGCTCGTCGCCACCGCCGCCATCCCGAACGGTCCCGAGATGCGGCTCTACCGCCGCGGCGAGGACCACATGATCCTGCTCGAGCGAGACGAGCTCATGTCCACCCGCATGTCGGGCTCGGAGGAGGCACTCGCGACGTTGACGGCGGAGCGGCTCGGAGCACGCCCGAAGCAGCGCTGGCTGATAGGCGGCTACGGCATGGGTTTCACCCTCCGCGCCGCGCTGCGGGTCCTGCCCAAGGACGCATCCGTCACCGTGGCCGAGCTGGTGCCCGAGATCATCGACTGGGCGCGCGGCCCCATGGCGGAGCTGACCGCCGGCGGCCTCGACGACCCGCGCACCACCATCCACAACGGTGACGTCGCCGACGCGATCAGGGCCGGCGGCTGGGACGCCATCCTGCTCGACGTGGACAACGGCCCCGACGCGCTCGTTCGGGCGCAGAACCAGTGGCTTTACGAGCCGGCCGGCCTGGCCGTCGCCAAGGCGGCGCTGAAGCCCGGCGGCCTGCTTGCCATCTGGTCGGCCTTCCCGGACGCCAAGTTCACGAAGACCCTCGCCAGCTCGGGCTTTCGCGTCGAGGAACAGGTCGTCCGCGCTCGCTCCAACGGCAAGGGACCGCGCCACCACATCTGGTTCGCGAAGGCTCGCTGATTGGACAACCTGACCCACAGCTTCGCCGGCGCGCTCCTCGGCCAGATGGGCCTGAAGAGGCTTACCGGCCGGGCGATGCCGACCCTCATCATTGCCGCCAATATTCCGGACATCGACGCGGTCGCGACCGTGCTCGGCCGCGAGAGCCTGGCCATTCGCCGCGGCATTACCCACGGGCCGATCGCGCTCGTGCTGCTGCCTCTCGTGCTCACCGGTCTGGTCCTGCTCTACAACCGCTGGCGTCCTTCGGAGCAGCCCGTCCGCCCCGGCTGGCTCCTGCTGCTCGCCTACGTCGGCACGCTCAGCCATCCGGCGCTCGACTGGCTCAACAGCTACGGCATCCGCCTGCTCGAACCCTTCAGCAGCCGCTGGTACGCCGGCGACACCCTGTTCATCATCGACGTCTGGATCTGGGCGGCGCTGATCGGCTGCTTCATCTGGAGCCGCCGTCGGGAGAAAAGCGGCGGCGACTGGCAGCGTCCGGCCTGGCTGGGTTTCACTGCCATCTGCGCGTACATCCTGGGCAATGGCCTGATCACCGGTCGTGCCGAGCGCCACACCACGCTCCAGCTCATGGAGCAAGCGGTGCAACCGACGCTTGTCGTCGCCAACCCCGTGCCGCTGCGCTTCTGGGAACGGCGCATGCTGTGGCGCACGGTCGATGAATATGGCGGCGGCGAGTACGACGCGCTCACCGGCGCGCTGACCGTCGATACATTCCTCCGGCGCACCAACCTCGAGCGCCCCGAGCTGGTGCTCTCCCGCCGCCGCCCGGACATCGAAGCCTACCTCTTCTGGTCACGCATGCCGGTCGTGATCGAGCGCGACGGACGCCTCTTCCTTGCCGACCAGCGCTTCAATTCGTCGCTGACTCGCGACCAGTTCCTGGTCCCGCTGAATACGGTCCAACAGCCGCATACCCCTCCCGTGCCCTGACGCGTTCAAGGCGGTCATGGCCGACCCTCAACTCGTCTGGCTCCGCCAGGACCTTCGCCTTGCCGACCAGCCCGCCTTCGCCGCCGCCGCCGAGCGCGGACCTGTGCTCGCTCTTTACGTCCTCGACGACGAGACCCCCGGCAAGTGGGCCATCGGCGGCGCCCAGCGCTGGTGGCTGCACCATGCCCTGGAGAGCCTCCGGCGAGAGCTGGAGGCGAGGGGAGGGGTGCTGGTCCTCCGCCGCGGCCGCTCCGCCGAGGTCGTCCGCCAGGTCGCAGCGGAGACCGGCGCCGCCGCCGTCCACGCCACCCGCCACTATGAGCCCTGGTGGCGCCAGGCAGAGGCGGAGCTGGGCGACGCGCTGACGCTTCATGAGGGCGACGTGCTCCACGAGCCATCCGCCATCCGCAGCGGCTCGGGCGGCGCCTTCAAGATCTACGGACCCTATTTCCGCGCCCTGTCGCGGCACCTACCCCCGCCCGAGCCGAAGCCTGCGCCCGAGCGGATCGAGGCGCCCGCCAAGCTTCCGGCATCCGACCGGCTCGACGACTGGCAGCTCCTGCCGACCCAGCCAAACTGGGCAACCGGCTTCACCATCTGGGAGCCGGGCGAGGAGGGTGCGCTCAAGCACCTTCGCCGCTTCTCCACCGAGGCCGCCAGCTATGCCGAGCGCCGCGACCTTCCCGCGGAGGTCGGCACCTCCAACCTGTCGCCGCACCTCCACCACGGCGAGATCAGTCCGCGGCAGGTGTGGCACGGCCTTGGCGAGGACGAAGCGCACGGCAAGTTCCGCCGCGAACTCGCCTGGCGCGACTTCTCGCGGGCTGTGATTCTCGCCGAGCCCGACCTCGGCACCCGCGAGCAGCGCCCGCTCGCGCTGCCGCACCGCACCGGGCCAGAGGCCGAGGCCGACTTTCGCGCCTGGAGCAAGGGCTTCACCGGCTATCCGCTCGTCGACGCCGGGATGCGCCAGCTGTGGATCACCGGCTGGATGCACAATCGGGCGCGGCTGGTGACCTCCAGCTTCCTCGTCAAGCATCTGCTGATCGACTGGCGGCGCGGTGCCGACTGGTTCTGGGACACGCTGATCGATGCCGATTACGCCAACAACAGCCAGAACTGGCAGTGGATCGCCGGCACCGGCTTCGACAGCCAGCCCTTCTACCGGATCATGGCCCCACTTGCCCAATCCGAGAAGTTCGGCGCCGCCGAATACATCCGCCGCTGGGTGCCCGAACTGGCGCATCTCTCCGACGAGCAGATCCACGATCCCTGGGGGCATGGGGTGGCGTTGAAGGACTATCCGGAACCGCTGATCGCGCACCGCTCGGCTCGAGAGCGGGCGCTTAGGGCGTTCAAGGAGGCTAGGGCCGCCAACTCCTGATCCGTTCGTCCCGAGCGTAGTCGAGGGACACTGGAGCGCCAAGGTGTCTCGACTTCGCTCGACACGAACGGATAGGGGGTCGCATGGCTACCCGCGGCGACCATCTCCTGAAAGCCGATCGCAGCTTCGCGACCGGCGCCGGCCTGATCGGCCGCATCGCCGCGCCGGCCTTCGCCAGGGTACTGGACCAACTGCACGAGCGCTTGGCGGCGGGCGGCATCCACGCGACGCTGCCCTCCGGAGAGCGCCGCCGCATCGGCTTCCACGCACCCGGCCCCGAGCCCGTCGTCCAGCTCCACAGCTGGATGGCGCTCGTCCGTCTCGCCACGTCTGGCAGCGTCGGCTGGTACAAGGCTTGGGAGCGCGGCGAGTGGAGTTCGCCGGACCCGGTGCCCCTGTTCGACCTGTTCATGCGCAACGCCGCCAGCCTCGGCGACACCGCCCGCGCGAAGGGCCCGATGCGCCTTCTCAACTGGGCCGCGCATCAGTGGCGCGACAACAATCCGGTACGCGCCCGCGACAACATCGCCGCGCACTACGACCTCGGCAACGACTTCTATGCCGCGTGGCTGGACGAGACGATGACGTATTCGTCGGCGCTCTTCTCTCCCCCTCCCGCTTGCGGGAGGGGGCCGGGGGGCGGGTCAGTCAACCTCGACCCAGCGCTCGACACACCCACCCCCAGCCCCTCCCGCGAGCGGGAGGGGAGTCTGGAAGCCGCCCAACTTGTCAAAATCCACCTCCTCCTCGACCGTCTCCAGCTCCAGCCCGGACAGCGCCTGCTGGAGATCGGCTGCGGCTGGGGTACGCTAGCGATCGAAGCCGCCAAGCGCGGCGCCTCCGTCGTCGGTCTCACCCTCTCCACCGAGCAGAAGGCCTCGGCCGAGCGCAAGATTGCCGCCGCTAACCTCTCCGACCGCATCGCCATTCGCCTCCAGGACTATCGCGACATCCGCGAAACCTTCGACGCGGTTGCCTCCGTGGAGATGGTCGAGGCGGTCGGCCAGCGCTGGTGGGGCGCCTACCTCGACACCATCGCTCGCTCGCTCCGCCGAGGCGGCCGCGCCGCGCTGCAGTTCATCGCCATCCGCCCCGAGCTGTTCGACCGCTACGCCGCCTCCGCCGACTTCATCCAGGCCTACATCTTTCCCGGCGGCATGCTGCTGCACGAGCCGCGCTTCGCCGCCCTGGCGCGCGACCGCGGGCTCAGCTGGGAGCAGGTCGACTGGTTCGGCCAGGACTACGCCCGAACGCTGAAGCTCTGGCGGGCCAATTACGAGCGTGCCGTTACGGAGGGCCGCTTGCCGGGCTTCAGCGACGAGTTCCACCGGCTCTGGCGCTATTACCTCATGTATTGCGAAGGCGGTTTCCGCGGCGAGGGGATCGACGTCGGGCAAGTGACCATGGTGAAAGGATCGTGATGCGTTTTCTGTCGGCGGCTGCCGCCCTCCTCTTGTCTGTCACCGCTCCCGCGTCCGCCCAGACTCCCGTTCCCCAGGACAGCGCCGCGCGCGAGGCCCTGCGCAAGGCCGGATCGGAGGTGCTGTTCTGGAGCCAGCAGCAGCGCGACGCCAACTTCCGCCGCATGGAGCGGATCTTTCCGGCGGTCACCGTGCAAGCGGGCAGCAAGGTGCGCCTGCTCCCGCGGGGCAAGCCCCTCTCGATCCCCTCAGCGGACGTCGCCCGCTTCGTCGCCGGCCAGAACATCGCCGGGCTGATCGTCCTCCAGGACGGGCGCATCCGGCTGGAGCGCTACGCCCGCGGCTTCCGTCCCGACCAGCGCTGGACCAGCTTCTCCGTCGCCAAGTCGGTCACCTCCACCCTGTTCGGCGCTGCGCTCAAGGACGGCTCGATTCGATCGCTAGACGACCAAGTCGTCCGCTACGTCCCCGAGCTGAAGGGCAGCGCCTACGATGGCGTCACCGTCCGCCAGGTGCTGACCATGTCCTCCGGCGCGAAGTGGAACGAGGACTATACCGACCCGAAGTCCGACGTCGCCCAGATGTTCGCGCGGCCCGTGCCCGCCGGCGAGGACGTGACCGTCGCCTACATGCGGACGCTCGCCCGCGCCGCGGCACCGGGCACGAAGTTCAACTACAACACGGGCGAGACCAACCTCGCCGGCGTCATCCTCGCTCGCGCCGTGAAGATGCCGCTCGCCCGCTACGCCTCGCTCCGTCTGTGGCAGCCCTACGGCATGGAGGCGGACGCCGCCTGGCAGGTGGACGAGCATGGCAAGGAGATCGCCGGCTGCTGCATGATGGTGCGCCTGCGCGACTATGCTCGCTTGGGGCAACTGATGCTGGAGGACGGGGCAGGGCTGCTCGCCCCCGGCTGGGTGGCCGACGCCACCCGCATCCACCAGCCTTTCGCCCAGGCCGGCCGCGGCTACGGCTACTTCTGGTGGATCGAGCCAACCGGCTACCGGGCGAGCGGCATCTTCGGCCAGAGCATCTGGATCGACCCCAAGCGCAAGCTGGTCATCGCCGCCGTCAGCGCCTGGCCCAAGGCACTGGACCCCACGCTCTCCGCCCAGCGCACCGCCTTCTTCCAGCAGATCGCCAAGGCGGCGGAGCGGTGAAGGGGCGCGGCTGCGCTGCTACGTCAGGCGCACTGCTGCTCTTCTGGGGTGCGGGCATCGCCGTCGCGCGGCTGCTTCCGCTCGGCGACGAACCGCGCAACGCCTCCGAGCGCATCTACTTCGAGAATGCACGCCAGATCCGGGCTTATGCCAACCACCACCCGATCCCTGCGTTGCTGTCCGGCCTGTTCGTCTATCGGGTGAGCATCTCGGACCTGCGTCACGTGCCGGGAAGCTGCGATGGCGGTAGCGACGGCGGCATTCCCGCTTACTCCGAGGTGCTCTCGACCGTGACCGACCACAGCATCTACGGCATCCCGGTAGCCCGCTATGCGGTGAGTTGCTCGGGTAACGGCTTCACCCGCGGTGCGCCTGATTATACCCCTCGAATGCCCGAACCCGAGCCGCTCCGCAGTCCCGGTGCGGAGCCGCCTCCGGTACCACCTCCGCCACCGATCGGCGGACCGCCGCCGCCCCGACCCTAGTCGACCCGCACCCGCTCGCCCGTGCGAGTGTCGCCCTTCAGCAGCTCGACGATCCGCTCCGCTACGACCTCTGGCGGCTTGACGCTCTCCGGCTCCTCGCCCGGGAAGGCCAGTGCGCGCATCCGGGTGCGCGTGGCCCCCGGATCGAGGATCGTCACCCGCAGCTTGCCGCTATATTCCGTCTCGTCCGCATAGGCGCCGAGCAAAGCCTCCAACGCCGCCTTGGACGAGCCGTATGCCCCCCAGAAGGCGCGCGGCTCCTTGCCGACGGAGCTGGTGACCCCTACCACCTCCGCTTTCTCCGACCGCCGCAGTAGTGGGTCGAAGGCGGCGATCAGCGCCTGGTTCGCCAGCAGGTTGATGCCCAGCATGCGCGCATATTCCTTGACGTCGATATGCTCGACCGGCGTCAGGCTGCCGAGCATCGCCGCGTTCAGCACCAGCACGTCGAGCTGTCCCCAACGGTCGGTCACCGCCGCCGCCAGCTTGCCGATCGCCTCGCCGTCGGTCAGGTCCAGCGGGGCGATGGTCGCGGTGCCGCCGGCTTCATGGATGCGGTCCTCGACCTGCTCCAGTGCCGATGCCGTCCGCG
>ERZ1066122.3026-NODE-3026-length-10147-cov-5.574812_pt1 | contig 10147 bp, 12 predicted proteins | sample MGYA00382769_ERZ1066122 | MGnify/ENA primary metagenome ERZ1066122 (study PRJEB33369, sample SAMEA5778352) | biofilm metagenome | biome: Industrial cooling water; feature: Water cooling tower basin; material: Biofilm | place: United Arab Emirates | collected...
CGCGCTCCGCCGCCAGGCCGTCGACGAGCAGCGCAAAATCAATGTCGGCGCCCTGGGTGCCCACGCGCATGCTGTCGGCTTCGAGCGCCGCCAGCTGGTCTTCGAAGATCATTTTGCTGTCGTAAAGCAAACGCCCGATCAGCGTCGATTTGCCGTCATCGACGCTGCCGCAGGTGATGAAGCGCAGCATCGATTTGTGCTGATGCCGGTCGAGATAGGCGTCGATATCTTCGGCAACCAGGGCGTCGGCCTGATAGGTGGCATCGGGGGGCGACACGTCAGCCATCAGAAATACCCCTCCTGCTTCTTCTTTTCCATCGATGCATCGCCGCCATCCTTGTCGATGACCCGGCCCTGACGTTCGGACGTGGTGGTCAGCAACATTTCCTGGATGATCTGCGGCAGCGTGGTCGCTTCGCTCTCCACCGCGCCGGTCAGCGGGAAACAGCCCAGCGTGCGAAAGCGGATTTTGCGCTCGGTGATGGCCGGGATTCGGCCCAGCACTTGTTCGATCCGCGCCGGATCGTCGGCCATGAACAGCCCGCCTTCCCATTCATAGGTCGGGCGCAGCGCCGCGAAATACAGCGGCACAATGTCGATATTCTCAAGGTGGATATATTGCCAGATGTCGAGCTCGGTCCAGTTGGAGATCGGAAAGATACGGATGCTTTCGTGCCGCGCCTTGCGGGCATTATAGAGGTTCCACAGTTCGGGGCGCTGGCTCTTCGGGTCCCAGCCATGGCTGGCGGTGCGGAACGAAAAGATGCGTTCCTTGGCACGGCTTTTTTCCTCGTCCCGCCGGGCGCCCCCGAAGGCGGCATCAAAACCATATTTGTCGAGCGCCTGTTTCAGCCCTTCGGTCTTCCACATGTCGGTGTGCCGCGGTCCATGATCGAACGGATTAATCCCAAGTTCGACCGCCTCCGGATTCTGGTGGACAAGCAATTCCATGCCCGCCTTTTCGGCGGCTTGCGCACGCATTTCGTACATCGCCTGGAATTTCCATGTCGTATCGACATGGAGAAGCGGAAAGGGCGGCGGCGAGGGATAAAAGGCCTTGCGCGCAAGATGCAGCATGACGGCGCTGTCCTTGCCGACCGAATAGAGCATCACCGGCTTGGCCGCCTCGGCGACCACCTCACGCATGATGTGGATCGCCTCGGCCTCCAGCCGCTGAAGATGTGTCAGGGCCAAGCTGGTTTGGGTGTCCGGCATCTGCTTCTCCGCCAATTTGGCTCGGCACATCGCGGACTGGCAATCACAACTAATCTCCCATATGGGAGCAAATTGTGATGACGCTTGCATCAAGTCTAGACCAGCGTGACCTTTCATTGTCCATCGCGACGGGGATCCACGAAGATCCGCCATGGACCAGCCTTGCGCGCAGCCTAGCCACCCGAACCCGCGCCGATCATGTGCTGATCGCCACAAGACTGGGCAAAGCCGTCCGGCACGCAAGCTTCTCGCGGGAAGGACCAATGCTGCTACAGGGCGACGTCAATCCCGTCGATTGGCCGTCCTTTATTGCGGCCTTCACCAACCTAGGCAAACCGCTGCGCGCTGGGCGCGTCTATGCGGTGGATGAATTATTCGCGCTCGATCGGCCGGATGTGCTGGCAGCGCAGCATGATTGGCTGGCACATAATGGCATCGCCAGTGCCCGTCTGGTGCGGATTGCGGCGCACAAGGGTGCGGACGCAACCGTGGTGCTCGCAAAACGACGTGACGAAATTCAGGCGGCCGCCGTGGCCATGCTGTCCAACCTGGTCCCGCACCTGATGGCAGCATTGCACAGCCTCGAAGCCATTGCGAAACAGCGAGTAGCGCAGGATCTGGCGGAGGCCGCGCTGTCGCGGCTCGGCATCGGCCAAATAGCTTTTGACGACGATGGCACCATCCTGTCCGCCGACCGCACCGCCGCGACCCTGCTGGACCTCGCCCCCGATCTCGGCCCCGGCACGCGTCGGCGGCTCAGGCTGTCGGCAAAGGCAACGCAGGACTTCAAGCGGCTGTTCGATGAACTGGCCGCAGGGGTGGGACCCGAAGTTCGCATCCTGCCCCTCGACGATACGCGCGAACTGTGCCTGCTCCTGCGCCGATCCGATTTGCAATTGGATGGACTGGCCCATCGCCCCGTGGCGATCGGCGTGGTTCGCCAATTTCACCCACAGCCGAACCGCGAAACGGCGCTGGCCATCAAAGAACTATATCAATTGTCCGACCGTGAGGCTTCGCTGGCCCATGCCATCAGCCTTGGCCAGCCCATCATCGAAACGGGACAGAACCTGCGCCTCACCAAGGAAACGGCCAGAAATTACTCCAAGCGCATCTATTCAAAAACCGGCACCAAGGGCCAGTCGGACCTCGCCCGGTTAATCCTCAATGGTCTTGGTCCGCTGGCTTGAGCGGCCAAGATGTCGCGGCACAGCGCAACTTCATCGACAAGGTTTTGCTCTCCGGTTGCATTCTATTTTTACAGAATGTCGGCCCATCCCTAATGCTAAATTCTGCCCATGCGGATTGCGACCTCGAAATGGCCAACCTGTCTATGGTCAACTTTACAAAGCACCGCACACCACCTGGTTTTTCCCGCTGCGTTTGGCGAGATACATCGCCTTGTCAGCAGCGCTCAATGCATCACGTGGGTTGGCGTAAGCCATCACGTCCACTATCCCCCCGGAAAAAGTCACGCAGCCGATGTCTTCACCATTGTTGCGATTGCAAAGCTGGGTTGAACCGAGGCGGATCCGGATTTGATCAAGGCGAGCCTTGGCGGCCTCAAGGTTCATTTTGGCAAAAAGAACGACAAATTCCTCGCCGCCATGACGCGACACAAAGCTGCTTGTCGAAGCAAGACTTGCCAGTTCCGAACCTACTTTACGCAGCACGCGATCACCCGCATCATGGCCATGATTGTCATTGACGCGCTTGAAATCGTCGATGTCGCAAAATGCCACGCACAAAGGGTAACCACCCTTTCGGGCGCGTTGAATTTGGTGGCCGAAATGTTCCTCGAACGCGCGGCGGTTGGGCAGGCCGGTCAGCGCATCGGTTTCCGAAGCGAGTTTGGCCTTTTCAAGCCGCCGCTGGAGCCCCTGCGTATGCTGTTCGCTGCTCTTCATCGCCACCACCAGATCGCGTGTCTGTTCAATCATTTGCTGGGCAAGGCGGGACAGGACTTCGGGCGTCGCCGCCTTGCCATTCCCGCCCGCTGCGACATCGGTCAGTTTGGTTTCATATCCTTCGGCAGCAAGCCGGGTGTCGCGCGCGTTGGTGGCGAACTGACCGACCTGACATTCGAATTCGGCCATTAATTGATCAAGCTGCGAGCGATTTTGCTGCGCATGATCCATGTCAATCTGTTCCAGCCACTGGTCATTGATGGCAAGTCCCGACTGTTTGCGTTCGGCAAGACGATCGTTCAGCCAGCTATCGCGCCCGGCCAGCAAGTCGTGCACCAACATCAGGCGGCGACCATTCAGGTGCAGGTCGTGCTCAGTGAAAAAGTCGCTGATGGCTTCCAGCAACAGAAACCGGGTTTGTGCAGCCAGTCCGGAATGATTTTTGGCCGGGGGTGCTGCCGCAGCGGTGCTACCCGTACCGGAACGAGCGTTGCCAAACAGCCGCTTTGCACTGGTTATGATAAAGGATTCTGCGGCGGACATATGGGATTGCCTTCTTAGCAAGGTTTCGGTTCTATCGGTCGCGTCGTCCGTTAGGTTGCTGCGTTCATTTGGGCGCTCAATTTGGCTAGGGCGGCTGCCTTGATCTGGCAGACGCGAGCGGCGCTGACGCCAAGAACGGCTCCGATTTCCGCAAGATTAAGCTCTTCGTGAAAGAAGAGCTGGAGCACCAGCTGTTCACGCGGGTTCAGCATGGCCACCGATTGTGTAAGCAGGGCAACCAGATCAGCGGCTTCCAAACTGTCATCGGCCCCGCGCTGGTCAGCATCGACGAGATGGACGACTGGCCCATCCGGTTCATCGAGTGATGTGGGCGCTGTCCGGCTGCCCAATTGTTCAAAGGCGAGAAAATCCTGCGCAGTCATTCCCATTTCATCAGCGATTTCGCCAGTCGTCGGTGCGCGGTGCAACATTTGTTCCAATCGCTGTCGCGCCAATCCCAGACGCCGTGACGCCGACACTGCGGCGCGCCCCACGGGCGTTTCGCGGCGCACATGATCGACCATCGCCCCGCGCACCCGGATTGTGGCATAGGTGGCAAAGCTGTGACCCTGGTCCTGATAGGTCCGGCTCGCTTCGATCAGCGCGATCATTCCCACCTGGACCAGATCGTCCAGTTCAGCCGATCGCGCAGCACGGCCATGCACCAGCCAGGCTTGTTTGCGCACCAGCGCTTGATGGGTGCGCACCAAATCCTCTGCACTGGTGCTATATCCGGACCTCACCCCGGTTTCGGCTGTCCGGAATTGCTCGGCAATTTCATGTTTCATCATGCATGCTCCCGTCCGGCGAGGATCCTTGCGGCAGCAGATGACGCTCTGCCGCACCGATGGTCGCGACGATTTCGGTGGGTTTGGAGGGCGGCAATTCCAGGTAGGAAAGCACCGTAACTTCGTGGAATGCCGACCGGACCAGTCGCGCCAGCGCCGGCCGGCACAGCGGCGAGACCACCACCGCAAAGCTGCCGGTTGACACCATCAATGGTGCGACGGCCTGACCTATCTGGTCAATGATACGGCGCGCGAGTTCCGGTTCGAACGGCGTTTCTGCGCCCGCATTGGTGCGCACCCCCTGAACCAGCAGCATTTCAAGTTCAGGCTGTAGGGTGACGACCGGCAGCGGCAGGCGCGACGGCACGATCGTCTGGACAATCAAGGCCCCGATGCGTTGCCGCACCGCTTCTACCAGTTCGCCGTCGGCGAGCGGGCTGCCAGCGACGGCAACCATGGCCTCGGCAATTTGGCGGAAATCGCGCAGCGGCACCCGCTCGGCAAGCAACGCGCGGCACAGGGCGGCAATGCGCGGCAAGCTATAGGCTTGCGGCGTCAGGGCCTGGGCCAGTTGCGGATAGGAAGTTTTGAGATGATCGACCAGCGCCTGCGCATCGTCGATGCCGAAGAGTTCCTCCGCCGCACGGGTGATGCAATGGTTGAGGTGCGTGGCCACCACCGTTGCGGGATCAACCACCGTGTAGCCCGCCGCAATCGCCTCGCTCTGGGCGCTCCGCGCGATCCACAGCGCGTCGATACCAAAGGTCGGATCCTTGCACGGCCGACCATCAATCGGGCCGGTCGCGGCACCGGAATCAAGTGCCAGCAGCTCGCCGACGAAAACTTCATCTTCGCCAATCACGACCCCGCCAACGGAAATGCGATAGCCGTTGCCCGGCAGCGCAAGATCATCGGCGACACGCACCGGGGGCACCACAAAACCAAGCGCTTTGGACAATTGACGGCGAATGCCGGTCACGCGTGCCATCAATGGCGCACCCTTGCGCTCATCGATCAAAGGAACCAGCGCATAGCCGACGTCGAGCTGGCAGGGAGCCGCCGCGCTAACCTCGTCCCAAGCGATCAAATGCGGATTTTCGGTCGGCAGCACATCGTCGACCACCGGCTCGGGGGCATTCGCAAGGCGGCGGCAATACCAACCCAGCGCCAGTGAGGTAGCGGCGGCAGGAAGCATGACGGTTTGCGGCATGGCCGGGATCATGGCGAGCAGCAGAAAGATGCCGCCTACCGCGAACCACACCTGCGCCGACGCGAACTGGCGGCCGATCTGGCCGCCCAGATCAAATGGCGAGGCGACACGGGTCACGATCGACGCCGCCGCAATAGAGAGCAGCAGCGCCGGGATCTGGGCCGCGAGCGCATCGCCAATCGCCAGCGTGACATAGGCACTGCCCGCTTCGGACAGCGAAAGGCCGTGGCTGAAAACACCAAGCAGCAAGCCGCCAATGATGTTGACGACCAAGATCAGCACCCCGGCGATGGCATCGCCCTTCACAAATTTGGAAGCACCGTCCATCGATCCATAGAAATCCGCCTCAGTCGCGACGTCCTGGCGCCGCGCCTTGGCTTCGTCGGCCGTCAGCAGGCCTGCGGCCAGTTCGCTGTCGATTGCCATTTGCTTGCCCGGCAAGGCATCGAGCGTGAAGCGGGCAGACACTTCGGACACGCGCCCTGCGCCCTTGGCAATGACAATCAGGTTGATGATCATCAGCACGAAAAAGACGAACAGGCCGACGATATAGTCGCCGCCGATCAGCACTTCGCCAAAGGCCTCAATCACATGGCCTGCGGCCGCCGTGCCTTCGTGCCCGTGCATCAATACGACCCGCGTCGAGGCGACATTGAGCGCGAGACGGAATAGTGTTGCGAGCAGCAACACCGTCGGGAAGGCAGAGAAATCGAGCGGACGTGCCGCCGACAGCGCAACCATCAGCACCGCCAGGCTGATCATGATGTTGGCGACAAAGCCGATGTCCAAGATGGTCGGCGACACCGGCACAACCATCAGGCCGACGAGGAACAGCATGGCGGCGGGCAGCAGCAGCATGCTGGCCACGCGGCCGCCGTTATAGTCCGCGGGCATCATGCGCTGCGCCCTATCGGGCCGAGCGCCGCCAGCCGTCGATACGTGTCAGCGGCGAAGGCGAGCGACAATTTTTTCGGCATTGGCCGCATTTCGAGCAGCGGGAGCGTGGCACGGTCGTTGGCCGGCAAGTTGCGACGGGCCACGCCATGCGCAAATGCCGGAGCCGTCATCGCCGCCCCGCCTGGTATGGTAGCGGCGTTGCCGTCATCCAGCTTTTGGCGAAAAATTTCGCGGATGTCGCCCAGACTGCGCGGTGCGCCCGAGGCAGCGTAGAAAATGCTGCGATTGGCAGCCGCCGCATCGGGCAGCAGCGGTGCAGCGGCCTGGTCCGGATTGTCCTGCCATGCCTCAATGAATTTGACGGCGCCTGCTCCTCCCAGAAAATGGGCGAGATAAAGATCCACGCCTTCAGGCGTGGTCCCGGTACGAGCCGTCAATAGGTCACGGTTATCGGCCGTCAGCATGGCCGCCATGCTCGCCGACGCCGCCGGGTCGCCGCGCAGAGCAAGGACCGACGCACGCGTCGCTGGGTCGGCAATATCGTAGCGCCCGGCGGCATTGCGCTGAATGGAGTCGGCCGCCCAGCCATAGCCGTGGGCAGCGCCGTGCCGATGCAGCGTCGCTAGCCAAGTCTGGTTGGTGAACTGATAGAGTCCGTGGGCCGAACTGGTCCGCGCCTGTGCGGATGGATCGAAATTGCTTTCCACGCGGGCAACATCGATCAGAAAGTCAAATTCGACGCCGGTGCGGCGCGCCACATCGGCCACAATGGACGCGACGGGAGGGTGCCTGTTGGCAGGGGTAATGGGCAACGCAAGGTTTGACATCGAAAGGTTTTCCACGGTTGTGGCAAACCACCAGCAATCATCGTGCCAAATCGGCCAAACTTGCTTGTTTACTTATATTTTCAACAATATAGGCCTGTCTTGAGGTGACGCTGGCTGCGCAGATCGGCCAAGCTGTCAATACGCTGACGCGTCCATTGGCTGTGAAGATTGACTTCCATCGACAGGGTTTGCAATCGCGCCATGAAAGCGGCGAGCTCATCAAGCTCACGGCGATCCAGCCGGTCCGCGATAGCGTCGTTTATGTCGCTGACAGCAACGGCGAGGGCTTCACTGGCGGCATGAATGGCAGGAGCATCAAGCGCGCGGATGGCCGTAGCGAGCCCTTCCAACGCCGCTTCCATGGCCGGAAAATGGGCGTTCATGCTTCGCCCGGAGCCACAAGTGCGTTGGCAATTGCCAAAGCGGTGGCCGCAACATTTATGGAATAGTCGCCATTGGCGATCTTCTCGCGCAGCGCGGCGACCCGCGCGGCATCAATCGGCGGTGATTGGCTGGCAATGCTGGCCGCCATGGCCAGCACATCGGATTGCGGAACCGCCGCTTCCTTTGTGTCGGCGGTCACGGCTGCAATGCGCGCGCCCGATGTCAAAGGGGACGCAGCAGTCTGTCTTACCGTCCTGCCGACCGGGCTTACAGCCTCCATCCTGGCGTTCTTTTCCAACATCGCAGGCCTCCATCGCGTATGGGACGAACCAACGCCCATCATCATGGCAACCATTAAAGACTTCTAAATCGGTTGATTAAGCGCTCGCGATCAAAAATCTTTCCAGAGGCGGCAATGCCCCTATTCGGCAAGCACCGCTTGCCCTGGCCCGAGAAGCTTCACCTGAAGCATTGCCTTGCTTCCTTCAGCCCGGGCGAAGATCATGTCGCCGACCCGGCCGTTGGCAGCCGCCACAACATCATAGACCAGCACAAAGCCTTCGCGCTGCACGCGTAGGCGCAGGGGATCTCCGCGCTTGATCACTGGCGCAGCCGATGAGGCGACAGCATGGTCGGGCCCTTCGGCTGGAGCGAGCGCGATGCGCATGCGCCAGCCGAGCGGCAGGCAACGCGCGGCAATTGCATGGCGATCCAGCGGTTCGATCACGGCCAGCTCAGGACAACGCGGCAGCTTGATGCGGTCATCAATTGCTATCGCCTGCTGGCCAAGCGTTGCCGCCAAAGTGGCCGCACGTTGGTTCAGCACTTCGAGATTTTCGAACTCCTGCCCATTTGCGGGAGCCGCCGTCAGCGCAAGCCCCATCATCAGACCTTTCACGATAGTGTTTCGCATGGTCGTGCCCCTTGTTTGACCTCCCGGACACAGCTTTCGGCCGCCGGATCACGAAATCGCAAAGCATGAACTGTGCCAGTCCGCCGCTGCGCGGGGCGCACGGCAAGCCAGACCCGATCGGCGTCAAATTTTTGGCAGGGGGCCACCGCGCGGCTGGCGCATCGCAATTTGATTGAGCTAAGATATTGAATATCAACATCTTATGTCAAATGGCACGATAACTGCTTTGCCCACCAGGTCGTATGTTCAACCCGCCTGACGGCGCCGCCGGCATCGAGGATGCGAGAAAGGAGAGCGACATGGGATTTGACCGTGCCTTGGGCATCCATGCCACCGCATTGCAGCTGCGCAACCAGCGCATGATGCTGCTCGCTTCGAATATCGCCAATGCTGCGACGCCGGGATTCAAGGCGCGTGACCTCGATTTCTCGGCTGCGCTCGCGGCAGCGGAAAGCGGTCGGCCGATGGAAGCAGCGGTGCGGTACCGCATTCCGGTCCAGCCCTCGCTGGATGGCAACACGGTCGAAATGGGGACCGAGCAGACCGCCTATGCCGAGAATGCCATGGCGTATCGCGCCAGCCTGTCCTTCCTGAATGGCCGCATCAACACGCTGAGCCGCGCGATGAAGGGAGAATGAGGATGCAGGCCGGATATTCCGTTTTCGACATCAGTGGCCGCGCCATGGCGGCGCAGATGGTGCGACTGAACACCACCGCTTCGAACCTCGCCAATGCAGGTTCGGTGTCGGGCAGCGAAGCCAGCGCCTATCGTTCCATGAAGCCTGTGTTCCGCACGCTGGTGGACCAGCAGGGGCGCGCCACCGTTGGCATCGACCAAGTGGTCCATTCGCGCATGGCTCCCTCGAAACGCCACGACCCCACAAGTCCGATGGCCGATGCCGAGGGCAATGTGTGGGTCGCCGCGGTCGATACCGCCGCCGAACTCGTCGAGATGGTCGAAACGGCGCAGCATTACCGCAGCAATGTCCAGGCGCTCGAGACCGCCAAGGGCCTCATCAACGAAACTTTGAGAATGGGACAGTGACATGGAACTTCGTTCATCCACCGCAATCGACCTTGCGACCGCGCCGCTGGCCACCAAAACCGAGGGCACGCAGCTGGGTCAGGGCGACTTCCTGCGCCTGATGACGGCCCAGTTGGCGCAGCAGGACCCGTTCAACCCGGTCGATAATCAGGAAATGGTGGCCCAAATGGCCCAGTTTTCCAGCCTCGCCGGCGTATCCGAAACCAACGACAAGTTGAGCGCCATTGGCGACCAGCTGCAGGCGCAAACCGACCTGCTCAAGCAGCTCAGCGAGCTGGCCGCTGGCTTTGCTGCGAGTGCGGCCAAATCCACTTCCGACCAAGCGAAAGGATAAGAGCATGACTTTCTACACTTCCCTATCGGGCCTGAAAGGCGCGCAGACCGACATGTCGGTCATTTCGAACAATATCGCGAACGC
>ERZ1066122.3028-NODE-3028-length-10141-cov-4.672715_pt1 | contig 10141 bp, 16 predicted proteins | sample MGYA00382769_ERZ1066122 | MGnify/ENA primary metagenome ERZ1066122 (study PRJEB33369, sample SAMEA5778352) | biofilm metagenome | biome: Industrial cooling water; feature: Water cooling tower basin; material: Biofilm | place: United Arab Emirates | collected...
ATCTCAATGTCTCGCCCGACGTCGCGCGGCAGCTCCGCGCCGCAGGCCTCATCAACGACAGCCAATATGGCACGATCGCCGAGGGAGGCCGCGCCCGGTTCAGCTTCGCGGACAACGACCTGCTCGTGTCGAGCAGCACCGGGTTCACGCAGTCCGCACGCAGCGACACCAGCACCAAATATGAGGCCGGCAAGCAAGCCGGACCCGATACCATCGAAAACATGCTAAGCAGCGGACCCGAGGGTCAGGCGATGATGGCGAACTGGCTGCGCGGTGGCTTCGAAATGGACCGCAACGGCGAGTGGCGGCTCAATCCGCAGGTTGCGGATACGCTTCAACGCGACGTGTCGGCGATCATGGCCCAGACGGGATGGCAGCGGGCTATATCTCGCTCGGCGCAAGACCAAATCTCAATGGGAACTGCGGTTGGCGGCAATGTCGGCGCAAGTGCCCAAAGCAGTGACTATGCGTCGCGTGGTGGTCCGGCCAAGGGTAAGGAACGATCACAGACAGCAACGTCAGGGAGCGTCGGCGGGAGCTTGGGATATAGCAGCAGCGACATGGGCACGAGTAACGAGACAGCTCGGGCCTCGCTCGATATCGTAAACTATGATGTACGCGAGGCGATATCCGCCGCAGAGCGGGCGGCTGCGCGCTCTGCAAACCCTGAAATGACATTTACGAGCGAGCTGAACCGTCAGGTGCTTGGCCCCGAGGGGCTGCGAAATCGCTACCTTGGGCAAGCCGATTCCGCACGTGGAACCGCCGATATTACTGGACCGATGACGTCGCTCGAACAATCCTCGATCTTGAGCAGTGGCCGATTTTCGACCGACCTAGCAAATGGTCCATTCGACGGAGATAGCAGCTACAAGAAGCGCTAATCTCGACGTCCAGGGTGCTGAAGGCTGAGTGGGTTGCCGATATATAGTCCGCCGGAGCGCGGATCATAGATGTCGACCGACCAATGAGGTCGCCCAAGACGCTCCCAGTGCTCGTCCTCCATCCTCATCTGCTCGAGTTCGCCGATTTCCTCGTCCGAGAGAGGCTCGCCAGATAGCGGCCTGTCGAGCCAAGCTTTGACGAACCCGAAACCAAGCACCAGTAGTGCCGTCGGCGGAAAGAACAGCATGTTGAGATAGCCTGCGAGAGCGCTGGTGTAGAACTCCGCCAGTGCCGGGACCTTCAGCGAGGCCACCGCGCCTGTCCAGTAGACCGGGATCGCCGCCCACCAGAGCTTCGCGTACCAAGGCTTCCAGAGCCAATTGCGCGCAACGGGCGGCCGCGCGGTCTCGGCTGTTGATACGTTGGAAGGTTGGCTCGCCTGCATGGGTTTTCTCGGTCGGCAGCCTATCAGAAGATGCCGATTGAAGGAATCGAAAGAGTTTCCGGAAATGGACATATTGCCTTCCCTGATCCGGTGAGCATCCAGCCATCTCCTGTTCCCATTTGCAACTTCACACCAACGTCAGCTTCCCTCCTCCTCCCTTGGACTTGAGGCCGGATTCCCCGTCCCTCGCTTAGGTATGATAGATTGTGTTCTGGACGATCGAGAACGCGGCGGCCAATCAGATTCTATCGGACCGGCACATTCGCCCGGGACTTCGCATAGTCGTCTAGAATGCACCGCAGGGTCGCTCGACCGCGAGCGGTCAGGGCGATGTTCGTTCGGCGCCCGTCGTGAGGATCGCGCTCGCGAGCCACAAGTTTCCGCGATTCCATCTCAGTTGTCTGCCGCGTCGCCGTCGGAACCGAAACGCCACTCGCATATCCTAGGCTTGAAACCGGCAGCCCTTTACCGACCGTATCCGCGACATAGAGTTCCAGTAGCATGATCCAGCCCGCATGGCTCCAGTCTTGCTTCTTGAGGTACCGCGCAATGATCTGCCGTTCGACAAGTAGTTCACGGCAAAGGCCAAGTCGTCGAGCTTCGACATCGAACGGTGGATCATCTTGTTCGATCCGCGTCGCCATGCGTCCGTTTGCGCCTCGCGTCAGTTTGACGTGGAGAGCCGGAACGTCCGGCGCCGAGGTGGATGCTGCGATCTATTGTGTTCCGTGCAGAGGCTCGAAAATCGGGTAGGCTAAAATCGAGCCCCCCTGTGGTAAAGTCGATCCAGCGCATATGTCGGAATCGAATCTTGGCGTAAAAGATGGTCAGCGCTTATCCGCATAGGCGTCCATGAGGAGTTTTTGATTATGGGTGGTGCGACGCGCTGGACCGTCAATGTCGCGCCCGAAACCGACATTGATGTCCGCACATACCTAGCTCAGCGCGGAATGAAAAAGGGCGACCTATCGCGCTTCATTGAAGAGTCCGTGAAATGGCGCCTGCTCGATCTTACGCTCGCCGAGGCCCGCGCCGGTTTCGATGACGTCTCGCCGGAAGAGATGAGCCAGTTGATCGATGAAGCGATTGCGGATGCGCGTCGGAACTGATCAATGCGCGTTGTCATCGACACCAATGTGCTTGTCAGCGCCCTTTTGCACGGGCGGTCGCTTCCCTTTCACCTGATTGCCTTGTGGTGCCAAGGCAAGATCACCTTAATCACCTCTGCTGAACAGCTAGAGGAAATTCGGCGCGGTACGCGCTATCCCAAACTGCGGGCTCGCTTGAATCCAGCCGTTGTCGGCAGACTCGTCAATGAACTCAAGGGCAGCGCCATTGTTATAGAGAATCTGCCCGACGTGTCCGTCAGCCCGGATCCCTGGGACAACTATCTTCTGGCGACGATTGAGGCCGGGATGGCCGAACTTTTGATCACCGGCGATAAGGCCGACTTGTTGAGTCTCGGGCGCCACGGCGGGGCGCGGATTATCACGGTTCGGGAATGCCTGAGGCTGATCACAGGAACCGAGCCTGATATCTAGCGCCTCGTCGGCGCCAGAGCCGGCGTCCCTTCAGCCGAGACGACTCCATCTCATCGGCCGAAACTGTGAGAGCACGGCAAAGGGCCGCTTTGACTTCATCGACGCAGAGCCCGTGACGATGCCGAGTTCGCTATCGCTCGCGTGGTCGACTGGGGAGCCTAAGGAAACTCGGCGCAAGCAGAGGCGCTGGGCGATTGCGAAGCGCCAGGCGGGACTCGACCGCGACCGCGACCGCGAGAAGCTCGGACCGATCTACAATTTCATGGTCACCAAGCGCTAAGGTCGCGTCGAATATGCGGTCCTCCAGTTCGGCGGTCTATTCGGTCTTGGCAGCGACTATTATCCGCTGCCCTGGGACGTCCTGACTTACGACACCGAACAGGGCGGCTATGTCGTCGATCTCGACAAGAAGGTTCTCGAACAGGCGCCGCGCTATGGCGCCGATAGCAAGCCGACCTTTGATCACGACTATGGTCGCGGGATCAATTATCCGTTCTAGTTTCCGGCGCAGGATTCGGATGCGAGGTAACCGCATCGGAGGGCTGCCTCATCGGCGCGGACTGTCCCTGCGCGGCAGCACGAGCGGCAATCCGCCGACCGCCTGCCGCCGGCGATGCATATCATCTGCGACCGCATCAATGATCACGACGAAATGCTGCGGTCGATCGCACGGATGGATTTCACGGTCGCGCCGGGCCGCGGTGACGGGGCGAAGAATGGCGGCGGCCCCGATCCGCGCGATCCGACATGGGCGCCGCGCGGGCGCACATCGGCGTCACGGCCGTTCGGACGACCCCCGAACAAGATGAAATCCTCCGTATCCGCAGCCATGATTTTCACTAACCGGACCTTATCGCAGAGCACCCATACGAGATACTCGGTGAAGAAAAGCAAATCGTTGCCAAGGGTTGCCTGAAAATTCCGGTCCGCCTACTCCCGTGTTAAGTTGAAATTCAGAGAGAGTCGGGAACCGGCTCTGTTGACGGAATGCACGGTGAGCCGCTTGCAGAATCCGTCGGAAAGCAATGCTCGGGTCGAGAAAAAGAGGTGCTGTTTTGGATAGCGTAAGGGACTTGCCGTCCATTGATGGCAAGCAGCGCGCACTTGTCTGCTAGTGATGTAAAAGAGCCGAGCATCGCTCTCTGCGAACGCTTGGCCCCGCGCCAACGCGAGTGCCTCCGCCATGTCTATCGGCTCAAGACCTCCAAGGAAATCGCCCTCGAATTGGGTCTGGGCGTCGGCACCGTCGACACTTACATCAGCGAGGCTGTCGCCATTTTGCGCGCCCGCAATCGCCGGCACGCAGCGGAACTTTTCCACGCCTTCGAAGACGCCGCGATGACCCCCCGCAAAATGCAGTTGGAGAATACGGGGGTAGGCACCGGCCAGGCCGATGAGCCACCGGAGAAGGCGGAACCACCGCCCACCTCCTGGGTCAGGTTGCTTCCTCTACGAACCATGGGAGTATCTGCAAATGACCTCGACCCGTACCTCCGTTACTTCTGGCTCGTCTTCCTTGCGATCGCGCTTGCAGTCGGCTTCGGCATGCTCGCCGTCGGACTCGACGTCCTCTCCCGGCTTCTCGGATAGAAGGTCCGACGATGAAGAGCGCATCAAGCATCTGACCGAATCGCTGTTCGGCTACGAAAAACTGCTGCAGCAGATTTTCGCGGAAGGCGGGCGGCTCGCCACTGCGGCAATCGACGCGCAGACGCACCAAAATCTTTCGCCGCTGGTCGGACATCAGATATTGTCGGCCCTGACCAACGCGCAGCTCTCGGTTACCGGAGCGCTCGGTTACATGGCCGAAGGTCATCGACAGCTTGAAGTGCTGGCACAAAAGCTGGGCATTGATCCTGAAGCTTTCGGGGATGTCGTCAAGCGCCCAAGCGCGCGCGGCGCGACGCCCCTTGAATTGGCCGCCTGACCAAGGGGGCCGCTGCTCGTGATCGTCATTGTGGCATTCATGATCCTGCTCTTCCTCGTCTCTGCCTATGCGCAGTGGCGAGGCGGAGCCCCGGAAAGGACTGCGTCGATCTGCATGGTCATCGCCACGATGGGAACTTTTTGGGCCGGACTAAGCAATCCATCCTATCGCGACGTCGAATGGGAAATGTTACTTATCGATTTCGGGCTCCTGCTGGCGCTTTCGGCAATCGCCGGGGCGGCAGACAGATTCTGGCCGATCTGGCTGGCAGCCTTTCAGTTGGTTGCGGTCGCGGCACACGGCGTCACGGCATACAATCCCGAGATCTTGCCCGTCGCCTATTGGTGGATCGTAGGTAAGATCGCCTATCCAATGGTCGCAATCCTCGCCATTGGGACACGGCGACATCACCGCAGGACACGTGACGGGCTCCAGGAATATGCTTGGACTCATCAGCGACATCGCGCCGCATCTTCGCGCGCGAAGACGATCACACCCGCCCCGCGTTCCTGACTGATTCGTCGCATCGTCGCCGACGCGCGAACCGTGGAGGGGCTCTGTGGCGACCATTCCACGCCGGGATTGACCACAATGCTCAGTCCGAGACTCCACTAAGCATCGGTCATGTCCGCGACTGGCGCACGGGCGCTCGAACTCGGAGTGTATGAAGATGAGCGCAGATCACGGGCTTAGCCAAAGAGCCTACACCAGCCTTAAACTCGATCTCATTGAAGGTCGTATCGCGTCTGGGCGAATCAATATCGGACAACTAGCTGATCGATATGGAATGAGCGCGACTCCGGTCCGCGAGGCGATGTTGCGGCTCGTCGGCGAAGCTTTACTCGACATGCCGGTAACTGGCGGATTTGAAATACCGTCGCTCGACGAGAATGCGGCTCGCCACCTCTATATTCTGAGCCAATATGTAATGCTCACAGCCGCCTCGTGCCGGAGCAGTCTCCTTGTTTCCCATGACTTTAATCAACAGGACGAGCTCGGCGCGCCGCCGCCGATTGAACTACTCTTCGACTCGATCTCCCAGGTGACCCAGAACGTCTTTTTCATGCATTTGGTCCGGAATCTCAACGATCGAATGCGTCGGATCCGGCGCGCCGAAGAGCGTAAATTGAGCGGTTTGCGCCGCGAATTCGATGCTTTGCTCGGGAAGATTGAACGCGGAAACAGGCAGTCAATCAGGCGATCGGTAGTCGCATATCATCGACGCCGTATCCGTAATCTTCCTGAAATCATGAGTGGACTTACCTAGGGCGGCCTCAAGAATGCCGATACCGGGGTTCGCCCCTTCCATATATAGCTTCAGATTCAGAACATATATGTTTGGATATATCCTCTGAAACTGGGATTCTTTCGGTGTCGCATTTGTGCGGCGGGAAAGGAGACTATCATGGACAAGGAACCGAACTATCGCGACGCTGAACTGATCGACCTCGGCACCGTCACCGAAGAGACCCACGGGTCGAACGAAAACATCGCGCCGGACGGTGTGCAGCCGCGCCAGCCGCTCGGCATCGTCGTCGACTGATCAATGGCCGGCCGGGAATGGATAAATTCCCGGCCGGCTTTTTCCGCCAAGGCGTCACTCATGCTTCCTTCGTGGGTTTCGAGCTGCGAAATCGATGGTCAGGTCGTCTTTCTGGATGTCCTCGCAAATCGATATTCACGCTTGGAAAAGGAGGCTGCGTCTGCCCTCGGAAGAGGAGACGTTGATTCACTGCAACCGAGCCTTCGGCGCCTGATTGAGGATCGCCACTGGTTGAACTCCAATGCGGAAGGAGCCCGTAGTTCCTGCTGCGCAATTACTCGCCCAGCTCGTGAACATTCCGCGGAATTCGATATGCGTTCGCCATCCGGCCGGCAAATTGCATCGGCATTCAGATCTCTCGCCAGCGCACGATTCACCATTGCACTGCGCGGATTCGATGAATTGCTGTGGTGGGTGCAACGCAATAACATGATCGCCCAGACAGAAGGCCCTCCGGCGTCAAACCGCAGCGGTCTGATATCAGCATTCGAATATGTAGAACGGTTTGCGATCAGGAGGGATCGCTGCCTGCTCCGTTCAATCGGCCTTCAGCATCTTTTGGCCCAAAACGGGTATGAGAGCACACTGGTTTTCGGTGTTCGGCTTCATCCATTCGAAGCCCATTGCTGGCTTCAGGATGATGACCTCATCCTCAACGATACGATCGAAATGGTCGGCCCCTTCGAACCTATCAGAGCAGTGCGATGATCGGCAGATTCTTAGCCGTCAGCTCGCCGACCCAGGTCCCATGCGCCCTCGACCTACATTTGGATGAAATAGCTCATCAGTCGGGGCTGAGCGTGACCCATCGTGACGAACGCCTTGTTGTCTATTCCGACAGCGGGTTGGAAATCAACCACCTCACCGATGGCACTGGCGTCGTCGTTGGCGACGTCTTCTGCCGGCATGTCCCGTCGCGCGCATTTGGAAAGAACATCGACGAAGGGGCGCGTGTCACGGCGGCGTATCGAGGCGGCCATTTGAACAATGAATATTGGGGTTCCTATATCGTCCTGGCCAGTTTGCCCAACGGCGTGATCACCTGCGAACGATCCCCATTCTGTAGCATCAATGCCTATTACATAGTCGAGGGCGGAGTCCTCGTTGTTGCCTCGGACACAAGGCTATTGCTGGAAATGGCAAGGCGCCCGCCGTCGATAAACTGGGAATCAGTCGCCAGACATCTGATTTGGGATAATCTCAGCATGTCATCCACATGCCTCTCCGGAGTTTCCGAGATCAGGTGTGGAGAATCGATCAAGTTTGAAGCCCCACGGGCGCTTGAGGCCAGTTTTCACTGGGACCCTTGGAAGTTCACCAATCCCGACGTCCTGATCACCGATCCAGATGAAGCCATGGAACTTGTTCGCCGGGAAATTCTTCGCTGCATCGGAGCGCAGATGCCGCGCGGACGGTTTTACGCCCTCGATCTTTCAGGGGGCTTGGATTCGTCGATAATCGCGGCGGGGTCCGCCACTGCTGGGCGTGAAATTCACGCGATCACGATGTTCAGCGAAGGAAACGATGGGGACGAGAGGAATTTTGCAAGAAGCGTAGCCAGCCACTTACATATCTCCCTGGACGAGGGTGCGCCTGATCATCGAAGACCAGATCTTCTTCATTCGGCGCGGCCGCACTTGCCCCGACCCCACTCGCGGTCCTTTGTTCAAGAAACCGATCGCATCTCCCTCGAAATGGCAACGGACCGGTCGATCGACACATTTGTCAACGGTCAGGGCGGCGACGCCGTATTCTGCCATCTGCAGAGTTCCGGACCCGCGGCGGACACCCTTCGAGCGAAAGGTCCGAGTCCAAATTTTGCACGAACCGTCTTTGAGGTGGCGCGTGCAAATCAGTGCAACGCGTGGGATCTCGGCTGGAAGGCGATCAGGAAGGGATGGAAAGGCAAGCACCACGCCAACTGGCGCGCGAATGATGCATTTCTTTCCAAAGATCTTCCATCCAATGAATCGCCACCTGGGCTGCCGTGGCCTCCGCCAAAAAACCGACCGCTTCCCGGAAAGGTTGAACATGTTCATGGACTATACAACAGCTGCTATAACATGAATGGTTATCGGCGCTCCGATTTGATGAAGGGGATATTTCCCCTATTGTCGCAGCCCCTTGTCGAGACTTGCCTACGCATACCGACTTGGCTTTGGGTCGGCCGGGGGCGAAGTCGTTACATAGCCCGCCGAGCCATGGAGCGGGATCTTCCCGCCAAAGTCGCATGGCGGATCTCAAAAGGAGGCCTCGGCCAGTTTCAATTGCAGATGCTGCGCGAGCGACGAGTTCTCATTCGCGAAATGCTGATGGACGGACTACTCAGCGGCGCGGGTATTCTTGATCGCAGCATGATCGAACAGCAGCTGAAGGACGACCTGACATTTGGCGTGAATGATATGGGACGAATTCTCCGCCTGTGCGACGTCGAGGCTTGGTGCAGAGCATCGCCGCAAGTCACCTTGAACACCGCGCCTTAGGCAATCGCCGCCAGTCGTCGAGTTCCATGAGCGTTCGTCTGAAAACGGCCTGACGATTGATCTGCCCCCTTCTGAGTGGTCCAAAATTGATGATATTTTGGACGACGAAGGAGATATAGAATGCCGAGCAAGAAGCATCGCCCGGAAGAGATTATCGGCAAGCTACGGGAGGCGGAGGTTGTGCTTGCGCAGGGCGCTACGACCGCCGAGGCGTGTCGTCGGATCGCGATCAGCGAGCAGACCTATTATCGGTGGCGCAAGGAATATGGCGGCCTGAAGACCGATCAGGCGCGTCGGATGAAGGATCTGGAGAAGGAGAATGCGCGGCTTCGTCGTGCGATCTCGGACCTGACGCTGGACAAGCTGATCCTGCAGGAGGCTGCCCGGGGAAACTTCTGAGCCCCGCACGCCGCAGGCGCTGTATCGACCACATCAGAATGATGATGCCGGTGTCCGAGCGGCGGCTGTGCCGCGTGCTCGGGCAGCACCGATCGACGCAGCGCAAGGCGCCACGCGGGGCGGATGACGAAGCGGCCCTCACTGAGGATATCATCGCACTGGCCCGGCAATATGGTCGTTATGGCTATCGCCGGGTGACGGCGTTGCTACGCGATGCGGGGTGGCATGTGAACCGCAAGCGGGTTGAGCGTATCTGGCGCCGCGAAGGGCTGAAGGTGCCACAAAGGCAGCCGAAGCGCGGGCGTCTGTGGCTGAACGACGGATCGTGCATCCGGCTGCGGCCAGAATATCCCGGCCATGTCTGGTCCTACGACTTCGTCGAGGGCCGGACGCACGATGGTCGCAAATACCGGATCCTGTCGATCATCGACGAGGCGAGCCGGGAGTGCCTGGCGTTGCCGGTGGCGCGTAAGCTCAAGAGCGACGACGTGCTCGCGGCACTGGCCGAGCTGTTCGTCACGCGTGGGCCGCCGGCGCATATCCGGTCGGACAACGGCCCGGAGTTTATCGCGACGGCGGTGCAGCAATGGCTCGCCCAGATCGGCGTGAAGACGCTGTATATCACGCCCGGATCGCCATGGGAGAATGGCTATTGTGAAAGCTTCAACGGATCCCTGCGCGATGAGCTGCTCAACGGCGAGATCTTCTACTCGCTCGCGGAGGCCCGGATCCTGATCGAGGCTTGGCGGCGGCATTACAACACCGTCCGGCCGCACAGCTCGCTGGGATATCGACCACCGGCGCCGGAGGCCGTTCCATCGCCAGTGTCGCCCGCCGGTTCCGCTTCGCTCCACCTGCGGCCAACACTGGCGATGGACGCGTCAATGCACTAACAATCCCAGCGGACCACTCGGTGGG
>ERZ1066122.3033-NODE-3033-length-10126-cov-7.208420_pt1 | contig 10126 bp, 10 predicted proteins | sample MGYA00382769_ERZ1066122 | MGnify/ENA primary metagenome ERZ1066122 (study PRJEB33369, sample SAMEA5778352) | biofilm metagenome | biome: Industrial cooling water; feature: Water cooling tower basin; material: Biofilm | place: United Arab Emirates | collected...
TCGTAGTACCATGTAATTTTGCTGCCCATCGCACACCAGTTCCATCTCCAAAAACTGCATCAGCAGAGTTGAGTACGTCTTGATAACCGCGATTACTCTCTGCGAGGTTCAGAGTGTGGGTATTAACAAAAAAAATACTCTTACAGATAGCTTGTTCGTGTTTTATCAAAAACATCATGTATCGGATTGCATTATCGATGGAAAAATTATGAATTTTTACACCAAAAATTGACACTATGTCGTCATTCTGAACTATTAATAGCTCATCTGTTAATATACTTTCTAATTCCATAAAATCTCTCTGTGGAAGTAATTTCAAGGTTGTTAGGAGAATTTTGCTCTCCTTTTTATTATTTATTTCTAGTTCAAAAAACTTCGCTCGCAATAAGCGAACGTTGTATCTGTCTGTTCATTCCTTTTTCTATTTCAAGATGGCTTTCGCCAATATTAATTGGTGTGCAATTTACTAAATTGCCAATATACCTTAACTAACTCTGCTAGAAGTTACGTATCTCAGTACAAACTACAATAGCATGAGTATTTTTTTTAGCACAAAGCTTTATATAATCTTTAAAAATAAATGTTCGCTACTTATTTCTAACAATACTTAATAACAATACGACGACTTTGGCGCCAAATACTAATTTTGCTCTTGAGTAATAAAAATAAAGTAATAAAAGTTAGGTTATTAGTTTACAAAAGTTATAAAGTAATAAAAGTTAGCTGGCTATCTCAACGTTAAAACCTTATGTAATTTGAGTAGAAAGCTTAAACAAGAGAAGATAATTTGGATGCTCAAGCCTTGGTAAAAATAGACTTTCGCTTTCTTAATAATAATAGTTATCGTAAAAAAATAAAGAAAATATTGCAAGCTTTTTTTCTCTAATTGTAGAGTAAGTGCGTCCCAATTTTTTTTTGTATAAAAAATAAAGATTCATTTTTATCAAATGTCTTTGCCTGCAAGAGATACGTGTGTCTTTAATAAAATTTTTATCATTGAACTATCAAGTTTCATAAATAACTTATCAATAAAGAATTCTGTTTTATTATCAAATTTTATTAACTAACTTATATATATAATCATACTAACTTTTAGTCTAAAATGCTTTTCCAAGAATGCGCGCGGCACCAAGCTTGGTTATTTAGAAAACGCTACAACACGAAGAAAAAACTTTTTTTATTAAGGCTATTGACATTGCTGAAAATTGTAGTAACATTAGTGATTGTTATAGACATAAGTCTCTATAGGGTGTAATGCATAGTGTTTTACGGTCATTTATTCGACTATGACCAAATAGTTAAAAACTTTTTACTTTCCATTGATTGTCAAAATATTCCTGAGTAACTACTGCTAGTTCGTCTCTAAATCTCAAGTTATGGGTAGCACCCCAAACTTATTTAACTTTGTGCTGCTTAATATTTTCTACATCCCCCCAAATTCAGGAGGTCAGGGGGATTAAAATTAATTACATCACAGACTCATAAGCTTTATTTAACTCTTGTGCTGAATGTTTGAGCGCGTGCTGTTCTTCTTGATTTAATGGTATGTATAGTTTACGCTCAATGCCTTTTTTACCAATAATGCAAGGAAGACCCAAAACTACTTCACCACCAATTTTATATTCGGCATCTGCTTTTACTGACACAGTAAAAACTTTTTTCTCATCACGTAAAATAGTATCTACAAGTTGAGCCGCTACAGTAGAGATACCGTAGCTAGTACCACCTTTACGTTCACCAATAGCATATGCACGCTTGCGAGTAGTATTAACATATTCAGCTTTAATTTTATCTAAAGACGAACCTTGAGGAAGCGGAAACTTTTCTACGGGTATGGCGCCAATTAGTGCATTGGACCAAACAATTACCGAAGTGTCACCGTGTTCACCGATGACATATATATTAGCATCCTGTTTACTAACATTGAGTAATTTACCAAGCTGGTAACGTACTCGTGCTGTATCTAAAACTGTTCCAGAACCAATTATTAATTTTTCTGGTCGAGTCGAGGTCTTGATAGCAATCCGTGTTAGAACATCAACTGGATTGCTAATGATAATTAAAATAGCATTCGGCGCCACTCTGTCAAGTTCTTTTATAGTTGAGCGCATAATATCGGCATTATCGCTTAATAACTCTAAACGACTTTGACCTTCTGAAGCTTGGGCACCAATAGTGATAACAATAACATCACAATCAGCAAAATCTTCGTATTTATCTGTAGGTAATATATTACATTCTTCGAGTAATGGAATTGCGTCTTCAATATCCCATGCTTCGCCTTCTGCTTTCTCTAAACTACGGTTATACAATACAACTGATACACATACACCCATCATAACTAATGCATTCGCAACTGCGGCGCCTACACGACCAGCACCAACTACGCCAACTTTGGATATTTTGCTATTCATATAAAAGCTCTCACATTTATTACTTTTTCTTTGTGCATAATATAAAAGTGCGGGAATTCCTGTTTATACCGATAGTTTGAGTTTTTTACCACGGAGACACAGAGGACACAGAGGAAAATGCGCGAGTTATATCCACACCGAGAACCATTAAACGAAGGGAAATTACAAGTTTCTGATTTACATACAATTTATTATGAGGAATCTGGTAATCTCCAAGGTAAACCAGTAGTACTACTACATGGAGGACCAGGTGGTGGGTGTCCTCCTTTCTATCGTCAGTTCTTCAACCCCGAAAAATGGCGCCTAATAATGTTTGACCAACGAGGATGTGGTAAAAGTACACCTCACGCCGAATTACGGGAAAACACAACTTGGGAACTAGTTAGCGATATAGAAAAATTGCGCGAACACTTAAATATAGATAAATGGGTAGTTTTTGGGGGCAGTTGGGGAAGCACATTATCGCTTGCTTACAGCCAAACTCATCCCGAACGGTGTAAAGGGTTAATATTACGTGGTATCTTTATGCTACGAAAAAAGGAAATAGACTGGTTTTATCAAGAAGGCGCCAGTAATATATTTCCCGACGCTTGGGAAGAATACCTAAAACCTATCCCACCAGCAGAAAGACGTGATATGCTTGCGGCATATTACAAACGCTTAACCAGCGATGATATGAAAGTAAGACTCGAAGCAGCGCGCGCATGGTCAATATGGGAAGCAAGTACAAGTAGATTATTTATAGATAAAAACTTAATGCAAACGTTTGGTGAAAATGAATTTGCCGATGCCTTCGCGCGTATCGAATGTCATTACTTTATAAATAAAGGCTTTTTTGAACACGACGACCAATTGCTAAGAAATGTTGACCGCATTCGTAATATCCCCGCTGTAATAGTCCAAGGTCGATATGACGTAGTGTGTCCAATGATATCAGCATGGGAATTACATAAAGCATGGCAAGAAGCCGAACTAATTGTAGTACCCGATGCCGGACACTCAATGAGCGAACCAGGAATTACCAGCGCTTTAATTGGCGCCACAGATAAATTTAGCGAACTGTAATCTTTAGTTATAGAGATTTTGTGTGTACATTTACCGCAAAACAGTAAATAGCATGTATAATAGATATTAAGGTCGTAGGGTGCGTTACGGCACGATAAACTAGCTGCGAAACAAGTAACTGTAAGCCGTAACGCACCATTAACTGTTTGAATAGAAGGAGGATTTGTAACTTGACAGACGCAATCAAGAAGCTGAAACATAATAGAGTAGACTTAAGAATCAGCCCTGACGAAAAAGAATTACTGGAAAAAGCTGCATCGATAAAAGGATTGAGCCTAAGTTCTTACGTTGTTTCCAATTGTTTAGAAGCAGCAAGAAGAGATATAGAAACTTACCATGAATGTGTTTTAAGCGATGAAGACCGTGACTTATTCTTATATTTAATGGAAAATCCACCAGAACCAAATCAAGCTTTAAAGTCAGCTATGGCTAGATTTAAGGATAAGTACAAGGGTGAATAAATAGTGAACTTTTATATCTCACCCTTAAACAGCAGCTTTCACAATAGGGAATCATTTGATTGTGGAAAACCTACATTAAACGACTATTTGAAAAAAATAGCTGGGCAAGATGCCAAGCGCGGGTATTCAAAAACCTTTGTTGCAACTTTGGATAGCGTTGACAATCCAGAAGTTGTTGGTTACTATTCCACAAGTGCTTCTAGTATTAAATTTGAGAATATTCCGCAACATCTTTCCAAAAAATTACCAAAGTATCCGGCGCCTGCTATGCTGATTGGAAGGTTAGCAGCAGACAGACGAATGCAAGGTCAACGGCTTGGAGAAACGCTTTTAATACACGCATTAGATAGAGCAGTACGTGCAAGTTCAGAAATGGCTATTTTTGCAGTAAAAGTTGATGCAATAGACGAAGAAGCAAAGAGATTTTATCTACATTATGGTTTTATACCATTTCAAAATAAAGAGTTATCTCTTTTGCTTCCGATGACAACAATACTAACTATTGATAAAATCACCAATAACAGAAATTAATAAATTCCTTGAAAGAGCAAAATTACGATGTAACCTTGGATTTAGCCTAGCAATAATTTAAACGCGAAAAAATCTACTTATTTTTATTTTTAATTATTAAAGCAGCAGATTGGGCAATACTTAGCTGACTTTCAGTAAATCGCAAACTTTTTTTACTCTTCTTTGACAAGTCCAAACTCCTGACGTAACTCTTTTACTGTTCTTGGTTTAAACGTTTTTGCTTTTGCGCGTTTAATAGCAGCAACTAAACGTGATGCATTTTCGGGTGACTGAAATAAATAAGCAGTTTCAATAATGCTATTTAGTTCTGCGGTTGGGATAACTGCAACGCTTTCGGCGCCTTCTTTGGTAACAACAACTGGTTTACGAGTTGAAAGTGCTTGCTCGTAAATTTTCTCAAAGTTGTTACAAGCTTCGATATAGGTAGTTGAGTCATGCATATGTTTGTTATATTTAGATTTTACTATATACCAACCTACACAATAAATTTAAAGTAAAAATTTTTTTTGCAATAGATTTTTAATAAAGAAGCGATTGAGATATCTTGAAAAATTTTGCAAGTTTTTCAATTTCATCTTGACTAGGCGCCCGCTTACCACTCAAGATATCTTCAACATCAGTCTCATTGCCAACAATTGCTACCAAGTCTCTAGGCTCTTGGTTAGATTCTTCTAGTAAAGCTTCTATCATCTCAATTCCTTTTAGAACAGGCATAGGTTCATGTTGCTGCTCATAATCATAAACTAAAGTACCAAGCACTCTTAAGTAGTTTTTATCATCCTGAGTAATATTTCTTTTATCTAAAATAGAATCGATACGTTCTTGAGTAGCAACTAACTCCTCTTCGTTAGTAATTGGGCGTGGAGGAAAAGTTGTGATTAACTCAAGATAGTAATTACTAGGTGTTTTTAAACGAGTCGTCATTTTTCCAAGTGTCGTTTTTTTATACTAACAATACTTTCGCAAAGCTTTTGTAAATCTGTTTTTTGCAATAAGCTCTAATTAAAAGGGCGGGCAAGGATGCCCACCCCACAAGATTAATACTCAACACTGACTACTCAGCACTCAGAACTCAGCACTTTCTACTCTTACTCTGCCCAAACAATTAATCTGGGTTCGTAAGCGCTTGATAGGTATTCGTGTTTTGGAAGTACTCGCAGCGATAAGCCTTGTAATCCGGATGTATTGTATACAATTTCGGCTGTGTAAGTACTTAAATCATGTTCGCCAGTGCCTTTATATTCCATTACAACAGGTACGCCGTTGACGATTTCGCCGTTAGCATCGATGGCGCCTTGATATAATTCGACTTGTACGTCCGAATTAGTCAAGCCTGCCAAGTCAACTTTTGCTGTAACGTTAACATTTTGATTAACCAAAATATCAGTTTCAGATGATACATCGATATCTTTGATTTTGATATTGAACCAACTAGTTCTTAGTTTGTCTTTCCAATCTGCAAGTTCTTTAGCTGGAGCGTAATTATTTGCGGTGAGATTGTAATAGCGGTCGCTAGCTGGGAAATAAGCACGTTGTGCATATTCTCCTACCATCCGCGCGGTGTTAAAGAAGGGACAATTCAAGCGAATTGCATCTTTCATTTTCGCTACCCAACGTCTTGGTAAAGCGTCAGCGTCACGGTCGTAGAACAATGGCACGACTTCTTTCTCTAATAAATCGTATAGCGCATTTGCTTCGATTTCGTCTTGGTAGTTGGGGTCATCGTACATTTCACCATGTCCAATTGCCCAGCCTGTGCTTACATAATCTGCTTCGTCCCACCAGCCATCAAGAACACTCAAATTTGGTAAGCCGTTCATTGCCGCTTTCATACCGCTTGTTCCCGAAGCTTCGCGTGGGCGCCGAGGTGTATTTAACCAGATATCGCAACCCGACACCATCAACCGCGCGATGTAAATATCGTAGTTGGGAACAAAGACGATTTGTTTTTGTAAGCCTTCTTCTTCAATAAAGTGGTTAATATCGCGGATAAGTTCTTTACCTGGGATATCTTTGGGGTGTGCTTTACCAGAAATTACAAACTGTACTTTGCGGTCTTTGTTTGCCAATATAATCTTTCTGATGCGCTCGATATCGCTCATCCAGAGTGTCGCACGTTTATAAGTGGCAAAACGACGAGCAAAACCAATAGTAAATACTTTCGGGTCAAGAACTTCTTGCGCTTGCGCTATCTCTGATGGTGAGGCGCCTCTATCACGCAGGTGTTTAACCAAACGGTCACGTACATAAAGTACCATATCCAAGCGACAGCGTTCATGGTTACGCCACAATTCCTCATCTGGTATGGCATCCATACGTTCCCACAATGGACTATCTACACCTGCCGATGACCAGTTAGGTCCTAAATAACGGTCGTATAGTTCTTGTGTTGATTTTGCTACACAACTACGAGCGTGTACACCGTTGGTTATGGCACCAATAGGTACTTCATCAACAGGTACACCTTGCCATAACCCTTTAAACATCTGACGCGATACAACCCCGTGCAACTGCGCTACACCGTTCGAGAAAGTCGCCATTTTTAAAGCCAGTACCGCCATACTAAACGGTGCCGACAAATCACCCGTATTCTCTCGACCTAAACCGAGAAATTGCTCTTTGTTCATACCGAAAATATCAGCGTAATACCCCAGGTAATACAGCATCTTGTCAGGCGAGAACAAATCTATACCAGCAGGTACAGGAGTATGGGTAGTAAAGATATTTGAGGAAATTACAACTTGCCGCGCGGTTGAATAATTCAAACCTTGCTCTTGAATGTACATACGGATACGTTCTAATGCTGAGAACGCCGCATGTCCTTCGTTCATGTGGTACGAAGTTACATTGTAACCTAAAGCTTTAAGCATCCGTACACCACCAATACCCAGCATAATTTCTTGGTGGATACGCATGTCGATATCACCACCATATAACTGGTCGGTAATATTATGGTCGTAAGGATTATTAGGCTCAATATTAGTATCGAGCATGTAGAGTGGTACAGACCCTACCTGAACTCGCCACACGCGCGCGTAAACCTTGCGTCCTGGATAGTCTACCTCAATTATTAACTCCGAACCGTCCTCTTTACGTTCGAGGTGTAACGGCATGTTGTAAAAATCGTTGATGGGGTAACGTTCTTGCTGCCAACCATCAGCGTTGAGATACTGTGCGAAATAACCTTGCTGATAAAGTAAACCAACACCAACCAAAGGTAAACCTAAGTCACTAGCACTCTTGAGGTGATCCCCAGCTAAAACTCCTAAACCACCTGAATATACAGGTAAGCAGTCAGCCAACCCAAACTCAGCAGAAAAGTAAGCGTAACATTCCTTTGGTTTACCTGCACGCTGTTTTTGGTACCAGGTGCGTTCTTTGAGATAATCTTCTAATTGTTGCGCTGCACGACCCATTTGCGCGAGGAAGCCTTCATCTTCCACTACTTCCGTTAAACGCGCTTGGCTAATTGTACCCAGCATCAAAACTGGGTTGTGACGACTACTTTCCCATAAATCGGGGTCTAGGCGCCGAAATAAGTCTTTTGCTTCTACATTCCAATCCCAATGCAAGTTATATGCGAGTTTTCGCAATGGTTCAAGTCGAGATGGTAAAGATGGTGATACGTTAAAAGTGCGAATGGGCTGCATAGAGGGATGCCTACTCTAATATCTAGCTATGGGTATTGTTCACTGTCTTAACCCAATGTTGCCAACTATTTATACTATCTTTGTGATATTTTAATGACTTTGTAAACTTATGTTAACTCTTGAAATTTTCGCCTTAAACAAGCCTAAAATCGCCTCTTGCTTCCATATCGCCTATTTTCCGCGTATTTCCTAAAGGAAAACTTAACGTTTGGCGCCTGTTTAACTACCCACACAGGAACCTGGTTTTTACGCATTCATTGTCGCAGACAAATCGTTGTATTTATTAGGATATATCGACAAAGAAACCAGGTTTCTATAAATGGCACTAAAAACGTTGATAATCACCGGAAATAGCAAATTTTTGGGGTCACTGCTTGCACTAGCTACCATTGCCTACATCTCAACCTGCTTTTACCTGTATTTACATCAGCGTCAGCTAATACTGCGTCCAACCTCTGAATTGTCAGCGTTTCCTGACGATACGCGCTTTAATACACTCTTTGAAAATGCCAGTGTTATTTATACATGGAACTGCTGATAGCGTGGTGCCATCGTATATGAGTGAACGACTTTATAAAGTGGCGCCGAACATTACCGAATATATAAACCTGGTGATAAATATTATTTGCGTGCGGTAGAAAAATTTATTGTTTGATCCCCCCCAACCCCCCCTTATTAAGGATGCTGCTGGCGAATGGTAGGTCTGACCCCTCATTTAACACAAATTGGTGGCTAGAGACGCGATTAATCGCGTCTCTACAGGGTCTGGAATGACGCATTCATTGTCGCAGACAAATCGTTGTTGTGATGGGCGCCACCCCCGAATCGCCAGCAGTATCCTTATTAAGGGGGAGCTAAGAAATGCATCTTTCAATAATCCCTTACCTATTCCTTTTCCTTGTTCTCTCTTAGATACTGTTAAACGAGCCAAAATCATTACTGGTATAGGATGTTTCGCCAACCCTTTAGACACACGAGTTGGCGCCTCATCGTGCATAACGGCGCCGACGGTTAAACTGTAGTAGCCAATTACACGTTCATCTAAACAACCTACATAAGTTTGGGCGCTGTTGGACTGTTGGTTCTGAAAAGCATAACGTTGGAGAAAGCGGTTTAAATCTGAATTTCCACAGTCAAAATAGTCTCTCCAAGCAAGGGGTCAACAGCTTCGGTTGCGTCACCTTTAAATTCGTTACATGTACGACAAGCTAAACAAAGGTTCTCAAAACTTGTTTCTCCATTTTTAGAAACAGGTCGGATGTGGTCATACGTCATAGGTATACCACTATTGGCTTCGGTAGTTATACTATGAACGGGTTAGAACTTTACTTTTAACAAGCGCTAAAATCTTTTAGATGCTTCGTTCCTCAGCATGACATAAGTTCAGATTTTATCCGTTTACAGTATAAGCAATAGCAACACCGTGATGAGTCTGTAGAGATTATTTGATTTCTTAAACTTTCAGGAATATATGTAGACACAACTAATTACCGAGCTTGTACATTATGTCCTCGCCAACGGAGTAACACACTTGCCTGAGCTTTACATAACATAAAACTATCCATCTCATGCCGTAGTGCCATTAACTCCAAACGTTCCTCCTGACTAAGAGTACCGTTTGAGTTACCTTCAAGCAAGACGTTATATCGTTCCATGTCATTTGCTGTTTTGTTTGCGCGCGCTATTTGCCACAAACTATCGTCATCTAATTTGTCCAACGATGCGACTTCTGCTTGAAACTCTGATGGTATATCATCCCATGCAGGGGGACTACCTATTTGTAAAACACGAAGTATTATTTCTTCTAAAGGACGATGAGTCGCGCGGGCTGTATTTACCAGTCTTGTATAAATAATCTCTGGTATTTGGAGAGTAACAGTCTCTGATGGCATATTAATTAATATATTAAGACTACTATTTTAACGATAACTCGCTTGAAAATGCGTTGCTTTGTTTACGCGCGATTGATAAAATCATAACCACACTTATAAATTTCTGACTATTT
>ERZ1066122.3039-NODE-3039-length-10106-cov-4.186151_pt1 | contig 10106 bp, 3 predicted proteins | sample MGYA00382769_ERZ1066122 | MGnify/ENA primary metagenome ERZ1066122 (study PRJEB33369, sample SAMEA5778352) | biofilm metagenome | biome: Industrial cooling water; feature: Water cooling tower basin; material: Biofilm | place: United Arab Emirates | collected...
ATACAGCTGGATCGAGCCGCGGACCCGAGCGCCCTCGTGTCGCACGCCACCGGTGAGCATCGTGGCGCGGGTACGATATCGGCCAGCGCGCGTCTCGGGCCGTCCCTCGACACCGGGATCATCGGCTCGGTTGTCGCCGTGCAGGATGGTCGCGAAGGCGACGAGGCCGTCGCGCAGATCGTACTCCGCCCGGATCACACCACTGGCGAGTCGGCCGCCAGCGCGGTCGCGATGGCCATCGGACCGGGCGCTCGACTGCGAGATCGAGAGCCGAAGGTCACCGCGCCGAACGCCGACGTCGGCATCCTGCACCCACGTACCGAAGCCGCCGGCGGCCAGCGAGACGCTGCCGTGCGCTCCCCTGCGCTCGACGCGCCGCGACTCGAGTTCGATGGCGGCGAAGGTGTTTCCCGTCCCTGCGGGTTGGGGCGCCTTGTGGACCACGATCCGACCGACCGACCGCACCGGCAGGAGATCGAGAAGGGGGTGGTTGAACACCCCCATGTAGAGGGGGACGCCGTCGACGAAGGTCTTGACCTCGCCGCCGGGTCGTCCGAGACCGAGCCCCCGGACGGCCACCGCGCCTCCGATCCCCCCGCCAAAGGCGCCGACCGGATTGAATCGGGTGATCGCGACGCCCGGAACGCGACGCAACGCGGCGGCCGCGTCGAGCGCACCGAGCGCGCGAATCTGCTCGGCCCCTACGATGGCGTGGACGGCGCCGGAGGCGTCGATCGAGTCGGCGGCGACGATCGGTGGCACGGTGACGCGCACCGGTGGGAGCGTCGACTGCGCGAGCAGCGCGGCGGAATGGACGGAGCCGCCGAGGACGGCGGCGACCCAGGAACGACGACAGCGGGACATCGAGGCGACGAAGGAGGCGGAGCCCCGCGCGCCATGTGCGAGCCGGGGCCGAAACGACGACACCCCGCACGGGCGGGGTGTCGTCGGAGTACCCGGGACGAGACTCGAACTCGTATGCCCTTGCGGGCGAGGGATTTTGAGTCCCCTGCGTCTGCCATTCCGCCACCCGGGCCGAAACTGCTCCGGGACAAGATATCGCCCGGTACGGCCTGAGCAAACCGCTTTCCGCACAACGACTTAGCACGAATACCGCGGCCGGGACGCCCGCGCGCGGCCCGAGCGCCAGCAACCGCCGTGTACGCGCGATCCGCCGCAATCCGACCCAGGCGGCCCCAAGGTTCGCCCCAAGGTACGGGCACGCGTCCGCTTCCTCGGGGCTGTGGGTTCTCACGAGGGGCGGCGAGAGCGAATCGGGCGGTCATTCAGGGGGCCGAGAGCTCGAATGGGACGCTCTCAGGGGACCAAACCGACTCCAAAACCGACGCCGGGCTCAGCCGTCCCTTACCCGACTCCGTGAGGCGTGCAAGCGCCAGAATGGCAATAAGGATGCGCAGCGTTACGAACATGCCCGCACGCTGATGCAAGGCTGCGAGGATCCCACGTCGCACCCACGCGATGTAGTGCAGGCGCGAGACGACGAGAGACAGCCATCATGGGTTGATCATCGCTGCTGCCGGATGGGCGTCAGTCCACGAGAGCCAAGAAGAGCTCCTGAGACGTCCAGCGCTCCACTGGGCGAATCACCCAGCCACCGGCCGCTAGGACCCGTTCCCGATCCTCGTCGGCCCGCAATGAGACGGCGACTCGTCGGTCAGCCCATGCTGCCTCTAGCACTGCGGAGGTATCCTCCGTTTGCCCCTCCCGGACCCAACCGACGCTCGGTAGCGGGACACCCATCCGAACGACGCTTGCGACGAGAGCGCGCACACTCGGGTCCAACCGGTCGAGCGTTGCCTCCACTTCAGGCGCGTAGCTCCGCGCCGCGGATGCGCGCTCACCGAGGCACTGCCGGAGCATGCGCGCAGCAGCCCCTCGGCAAAGCTGGTCGTGCGACGCCTGATTTGAGTAGGTGCGGAGACAGCCGTAGCACGAAGTCTCCTCCCCACACGTGCACCCCTCGACACGGGCGAGCGCTGCGGCAGCAAGCTCCGGGAGTCGCCCGGCAATGCGCTGCGCGTGCCCCGCCCCGCCCGGCACGGCGTCGTACACCACGAGCGACGGCGTGCCAGCCACGCCAAAGTTCAGCGTGCCGCCCACATCGTCTGGGTCGATGTCGAGCGCGCGTACGGAAGTGAGCAGCGCCGTCAGGACGCTCTGCGCCTCGGCCTCCGCCATCACGGCGCCCGTTTCGAGCTCCAGCGTGTCGGTCAGGAACTCGTGCCCGAGGTGCCGGTGGCCTACGGGTCCCGAACACTTCCGTCCGGGCATGCGGGGGTCGTCGTGCTCGGGACGCTTCACCGGCCCCTTGGCCGCGCCCTTCGGTGAGTCCGCGTTGCCGAGGCGCGGCCGACCGTTTGCTGACGAGGCGGGCGCGGGCTCCCCCCACCCGCACCAGTCGCAGATGCGGAAGCCACGGCCCGACGGCCCGGTGTTGATGACAGTAATCTTTCCCTGCCGGCTCACGCGTGCCGAGAAGCGTCCGGCGGCGCTGAGCTCGGGCACCGGCATCCACTCCGGCTCCCGGTCCTTGTATGCCCCGAAGTGCGTGTGAACGCTCGTCAGCCGCAGCGGCCGCGTATCGCCCGCGTCCGCCGCTCGCTTTCCGAGAAATCCGAAGATCGGCATCACGAACTGCCCGCTCTCGGTGCTCCGGGCGTTGTCGCCGCACATCGGGCAGGCGTCCGGCGTCGTGCCGAGAGAGTAGCGGAAGTGGCGACAGTTCTTGCACACTGCCCACCCGTAAGTGGGCAGCGACTTGTTGCGGCGCGTCACCAGCCCAACGCTGCGCCACAGCCCCTTCGCCGCCACCGTCTCAGCGCCTGGCGCGTAGTCCACGATGGCGAGGCGCAGGTCGCGCGACAGCTCCAGATCCTTTGCTGTCTGCTCCCCTGACCGGGCGACGTCGAGCTCCACGACGTCCACGGGGAAACCGTACTTCGGCAGCACGTTGCGGGACGCGAGGAAGGAGAGCAGCGGACGGTCGGCAAGCGTGCGGCGCAGGCGCTCGAAGCGGCCCGCCTGGTCGAACTTCTTGTTCTTCGCGGCCTCTTCGATCAGCTCGTCCATCTTCGCCAGGTCTTCGCGCGCCGCCGCGCTCGCGCGCTCCAGCCACCCGTGGGTGGGCTCCCGCTCGTCGGACCGCAGCAGGGCGGGTACCCAACCCCAACCCTCGATTCCGAGCGTCCCCTGCGTGCTCGGCGGGATGACGCGCCGAAGGGCGGCCTGCAGGTTGTCGGGGTGCGCGTCGAGCCAAGCGCCGAAGGCATCTGACGGCGCGGAGCCCTCGGAGGGGAGGAAGAACTGCTCCACCGTACGGTGCCCGCCGGCCTCTCGCGCGAACTGGGCGAACGCGACCGAGTGGACGTGCCGGCGGATGATGGCCGGGTTGTCGAGCAGGACGAGCGGCGGCGCAACACGCCCGTCGATCATCCGCCGCGGATCGGCGAAGAAGGTGAAATCGTGGCTCCGGCGCTGCGCGAATGTCACCACGAGCGCGGCCGAGTCGGCGCGCCGGCCCGCGCGGCCGGCACGCTGGACGTAGTTGGCCGGCGAGGGCGGGACATTGCGGAGCAGCACCGTCTGAACGTCGCCCACGTCCACGCCCATCTCGAACGTCGTCGAGCAGGACAGCACGTTGACCGCGCCGTTCGTAAACTCGTCCTGGATGCTAGACGCCTTGGCCGCGGCGAACTGCGCCGTGTGCTCCTGCACGAGCATGCCGATGGGGTCGATCCCGCGATACATGCGCGCATAGTGGTCCTCTGCGAGAGCTTGGCGATCCGCAACCGGAGCCACCGTGCCATCGCACCGGATGGTCGGGCACACGCCGGCGACCGAGCGCCACCAGATCTGCCGGCAGCGGCTGCAGCGCAGCGGCGGCAGCTCCGCGCCGGCCGCCCGGAACACCAGCCGCTCGTGGGAGAGCCGCCACACGGCGCCGAAGCGCCGGTCGTTTGTGGACGCCAGCACCGCCTTCAGCGGCGAGGCCGGGTCAGTCATGAAGCGCCAGAGTTGCTGGAGCAGCTCCCGCGGCGACGCGGCGATGCCCTTTGCGGCGAACACACGCTCCAGCAGGTTGATACGCCGGTTCGTCGCATTGGCAGCGGGAAGCCACGCCACGACGCCCGGCTCAGCCCCCTCCTGCCGGCAGTAGATGTCGCGGTTGCGCGGTGCGAACGCCTCGTCGCGGATGTCCACGCCGTCGGGGACGCTCACGGCGCCCGACTCGCGCAGCGTCTGCAGCAGCATGACGATCAGGTCCACCGCCTCCTGCTCGCTGAGCCCGACGTCCAGCAACGCGCGCGGCGGCCGGAAGTTGTGCGGGAGCGCCACGTCCACCGCCGCGACCCCGGTGCCCTCGAGATTCGCCCGGCGGTCGAACGACAGCACCTCCTGCATCAGCCAGGTCGCCACCGCCGTCTGATTGGCAACGCGGGACGCATCCGGGTCGAGCACGAGGGCGTGCTCGGCCGCCTTGCGGATCGGGGCGAGCAGGTCCTCAGTGCGCGGCTCGCCGTCGGAAAGCTTCCGGATCTCGTCGGCGATGAGGCGCCGGCGCACCACGCGGGAGTAGGTGCGCTCGAGGTACGGCGCGAAGAACGCGGCGTCCTGTCGGCTGTCGGCGAAGGAGAGGAGCTTCCGCCCCTGCCCGATCAGGTCGCGCTGTTGGCGGTCGGCCGAGGGCGGGATCTCTTGATACAGGTCGGTCGCGACGACCGCCACCGGCGCGTCGGCGCCGCTCTCGAAGCGTGTGACCACCTCGCCCTCGGTGCGCGAGGCGCACGATGGGCACCGCTTGACGAGGTTCGTCCCCTTGGCCGGCTGGGTCGCCGTGACGACGATGCGCTCCTGCCGACGCGCGCATCCGCACGCTACGCTTGCCGTCTCGCCGATCACCCCGCACCCCGGACACAAGTAGCGCACTTCGTTACCCAGCTCGGTCTCCACGCCGGTCGCGGACTCGTCCTCGTCGTCGCCCTCCACGGCGCGCCCGAGCAGCAGGACCTGCCGCTGCCGCGAGAAGCGCTGCGCCTGCGCGACCACCTCCCGCCCGTCGCGCTCCTCGAGATCCCCCACCACGTACTCGGCGCGGCAGCGGCGGCACACGCCCAGCTCGAACATGGCTGCCTTGCGCTGGCGCCGTGCGCAGGCCGGGCAGTGCTCGTGGCGGTGCAGCAGGAGGCGCGGCTCGCCGGCCTCGTGCTCTGGATGCAGGCAGGCGAACGCGCCGTCGAGCGCGCGGACGAAGAAGTGGTATCGGGCGGGGATCAGCGGCGCGTCGTCCGGCCGCGCGCGCGCGGCGACGGCGAGGTCGATCAGGTCGAGAAGGGCGGGCTCCCCGTCAGCCCCGAAGAGCTGACGGGCGAGCGTCGAGAAGGCTAGGGTGCCCCGCTCGAGCTCCGTCTGGAGCCGGACGACCCGTCGGTCGGCTGCCATGACGGCGGCGAGCAGGGCCGCCGGCGCGAGCCCCCGCTCCGCTGCACTCACCGGCACCCCCGCCTGCTCCAAGATGCTGACGAGCACCGGCGTCGATCCATCTTGATCGCGTCGGAAGGTCTGCCGGAGGGCCGCAATGACGGTCGCTGGCAGCTCGTGCACAGCGTCGCGGCGGACGAGCGAGAGCTTGGTGGCTTCGACGATGTCCTGCCGGGTCTCGTCGGCGTCGTCCCACTCGAACGGCTCGTCGAAGAGGGCACGCGCGAAGTTGAGCAGCGCGGGGTAGTCCTCCCGCCCGCGCCCGAGCGTCGCGGAGGTGGCGAAGCATTGGAGGCCGCCGCCGCCCCCGGCCTGCACTCGGTCCTTGACACGCCGCAGGAGCATCGCGACCTCGGTCCCCTGCGCGCCGCCGTACACATGCGCCTCGTCAAGCACAACGAAACGCCAGCGTCCCGACGATGGCCCGTCGAACAGCGGGCTGTCGTCCGGCCGCAGGAGCAGGTACTCGAGCATCGCGTAGTTGGTGAGCAGGATGTGCGGCGGCTGCTCCTGCATCACCTCCCGGCTGAGCAGCTCGTTCCGCACACGTGGCTCGTGCGGGTACCGCCGCCGGAACTCCAGCTCGGCCCGCTTCTCCTCACGCTCAGTCTCCCCGACGTACCGGCCGAAGGTGATGTCGGGAAAGGGCGCGAGCAGCCGGCGAAGGCGCTTCACCTGGTCGTTGGCGAGCGCGTTCATCGGATAGAGGAGCAGCGCCCGCACCCCCGGACGCGACAGCGTCCCGGCCTCCTGCTCCCGCAGCAGGTGGTTTAGGATCGGCAGCAGGAAGCACTCCGTTTTCCCCGATCCGGTGCCGGTGGCAACGACGAGATTGCGCTCGTGCGTGATGGCCTTCCGGATCGCGACCTCTTGATGGAGTCGCAGCGGCCGTTCGAGCGGAAACACCTCGGGTGCGAGGGCACGAAAGCCGGGCGCCACAACGCCCTCGCCGATCAGCGCGGCCAGCGAACGACCGTGCTCGAACGGAGGCGACGCCTGCAGGTACGGGCCGCGCGTGATGGGGTAGGAGTCGCCCAGCGCCCGCTCAAAGTCGGCGCGCAGGTCGGGGCGGCGCGGTCCGTAGGTGGAAATGAGATACCGGCGGTAGCTCTCAGCGATCCGGCGGGTCGCGGCGAGGGCGTCGAGCGTCGTCATGCGGCGCGGTTCTCGAGAGATCAAGCCGGGAGGTGAGCCTGCGCGAGGGCGAGGACCAGCGCGCGGTTGACGAGCAGCGGGCAGACGGCGAGGAGAGGACGAAGCGCCCGTCCCGCCCGCGCGGCTGCCTGGCTGCCGGAGGCGAGATGCCAGGCGGCCAGATGTACGAGCTCGGGGAATGGCATTATTGGGAAGGCCGACTCCAAGTGCGTCGGCGTACGGATCGCCTGCGCACGGATCGCCAGTGGGCTCGGGAGCTCCGATGTGAACTCCAGAAGGCGATGCTGCTCGGCGCACCACTTGGCAGCCGAGAAGCGCTCCTCCTTGTCGGCGGCGAGCCACTCGAAGTGCGCCGCTGCCTGCATGTCGAGGTCGAGCGGGCGCTTGGGGAGGAGGCTGCACGCGCGCCGCAGTTCGACGAGCATGGGGAGCGGCATGCCGGCGAACCGCTGCAGTTGCGGCGGGCGCCCCGCCGTCGGCGGCACAGTCTCGCACGCGGCCAGCGCATCGAACTCGAGGCCGAGCCCCTGTTCGATCCGCGCGCGAACTGCCGGCACCCGATGGTGTGGCAGGTCGAGGGCGGCCGCCAGCGGCGGGCACAGCTCCCAGAGCGCTGTCGTGTCACTCACCGGGAGCACCGCCGCCGGAGATCGCGCGAGTCGAGGGATCAGCTCGATGGCGGCGCGCAGGAACGTCGAGGCGTGGTGGTCGGACCACTGCAGGGCAGCGCGGACCGCACCACGCGCCATCGCGTCCGGCACCGCGACGACCAACCGGGCCAAGGCCTCGACCGACGCTTCGGCGACGGAATCGCCATGGAGGTCGCGAAGCAGGACCATCGCATCGAGTGCGGCCGGCGTTACCTGTTCAACTTCACCCGACGTCAGAGATCGCGGCGCGGCACCGACCCCGACCATCGCGACGGAGAGGACGGTGAACGGATCGTCCAGCCCCTGACGCCCGAGCCACAGCCGCTCGTCCTCCTCGACGCCAAGGCGCATCTGCCGCACGGTGGGTGCGGTGGTCGGCGGGCGCAACGGGAGCGCCCACCCATCGTCCACGCCGATCTCCGCGAGGTAGCAGCCGGGCGTGAGCTCGTCATCGCTGCCGCTGATCGTCACCTCGCCCCGTGCGTCGTCAAGGATCGGGACGCTCGCCGGCGCGCGCCAGGGCGCGGAGAGGGACCAAAGGCGCGCCACACGGTGCCGCATCGGTCGACGCTCGCTCCACGTGAGCGTGACGGAGGCATGACCGGGGACCACGTACTGGTGCACCCGGAGATCGCTGACCGTGAGTTCCGCGCGCACGTCAGCGAGGCACACTTCCACCTCGCCCACAACGAGCGTGAGGCTCAGCGACGGCTCGCCCGCGGCGCGGATCGTGTCGGCGAAGCGGTGCAGGTCGAAGGCCCACCGGCCGTCCTCGCCCGCGGCGTTCGCGACCATTTCCTGCAGCACCCGACCACCGACTCGCACCTGGAGCGCGAGCCGGGTGCCCGGCTGGCGTGTCCGGACCACGAGGAGCGCGAGCGCCGCGTCGAGCACCGTGCCCGTCGCGAGGCGGAGGCGCTCCTGCGCAAGGTCGCCACGCTCCGTGCCCTCGCCGAGGAAAGACCACTGCAGGCAGGGCACAATGACCTGCAGCGTCATCCGCTGGCCCGCCGCGTCACCGACCGTCGCCCCGACGATGTCGCGCCCGCTCCGCACCGGAAGGCGCTCCGAGCGGCCATCGGGTCCGCAGACGCCGACGAGGGCGAGCACGTCGTCGCCATTTCGCGATGGCAGGAGCAGGGCGCTGGGCCGCTCGACCCGGAGCCCTGGCACCACGGCGAAGCTCGCGCGCAGGTCCATGCCGAGCGGACCGCGCGCGGTGAGATGGACCGTCGAGACCCGGTCGCGGGGCACGATACTCGACAGCGCGTCGCCGCCACGCTCGGCCAGCGCCGCGGCGGTCAGCGTGTGCTCCCCGCCGTCGCACACGACCCGCAGGACAGGCACCTGGTCATACACGGGGAGCCCCGCCTCCGTGCGGATGCCCGGCAGCGGGGTTCCATCAAGCGCGATGCGCTCACCGCGGACGCGCACCCAGAAGGAGCGGGCGCTCGCGGCGGCGCCAGCCTTGGCCCGGCCAATCTGGAGCCGCTCCACGCTTGTGAGGTCGTAGGCGGCGAGGCGGTAGCCGTCCCAAGTGCCGGCCGGATCGGGCGCCTCCTCGAGCGGGGCGAGTTCGGTGCCGTCGCCCCGCAGCACCATACCGTCGTCGCCGCTCGGGCTGAGGATCCAGACGAGTGGCTGCCGGAGCCGCGTCGGATCGCTCGCTAAGGCGCCGTCCTGGTAGTCGAACAGGAGCGCGCCCGTGCGACTCAGCCCCGGAAAGGTGAATGCCCGCGCGACGTCACCGGCCCTGTTTCGATACTCCACCTGCCAGTGGAGGGTCGGCGCGAGGGGGGCGAGACGGTCGGCACGGCTGGCAGGGTAGTGCCCACCACCGCCCTGGCCGACCACCGTCCAAGCACCGTCGCGCAGATCGCCGCTGAGCGCCGGCAGGAGTAGGGTCGGACCGCTGGCATCCCACGGGTCGATGGCGACGCACGGGCGTCGAGGCAGCGGTCCAGGAAGTCGAGGCTGACATCCCCCCCGTACAGGAAGAACCGCTGGATCGCCGAATCGACGGCCGCGATGCGGGACGAGTGCTCGCGCCAGTACGCCACGATCTCGCGGGCGTCGCCGCCCCCCTGCCGCTGGGCGGCGATAACCACCTCGAAGAGGTCGCGCAGGCTGTACTTCGGGATACCACCGTGGGCGTAGATCCGCGCGACGTACCGGCGCGCACCAGCGTCCATCAGGGTGGTGAACTCCTCCAGCCCGTAGATCTCAAGCGCCTCCTCGAACACGGGCCCCAACGACGCCCGCGAGAAATAGGCGACGCTCAGATTCGGCCAGAACTGGCGGCCGGCCGACTGGTAGACCCCTTCGGCCACGAGGTACGTGGCGACCAGGGCTCGATGCCAGCGGAGTGCGTGGGCGTCGTCCCCTATTCGCCGGTCGGCGAGCACCTGCATCGCGGCCACGACGCGCGCGTGTAGCCCCTCGTCGATGTCCAACTCGCAGATGAGGTTACAGGTCCGGAGCCGCGCACAGAGGTGCTCGGACAGCTCATCCGGGTCCTCCAATGAGTTTGCCCCCCCATTCGGCGGAGCATGAGGTCGAAGAGCTTCGAGCGAGCGCACAGGAAGTCAGGAGGGACGGCGGGTCGATTGTCAGTCGCCCCTGAGGGGCGACGAGATCACGTAGTTCAACCAACGGAAGGGATCGGCGCGGCAGAAGCGCAATAGTGAACTTCCAAGCCGGCTGTACCCGCGGTCTGCCCTTGTCTGGGGAAGCCTGCGACAACGTATCGGCCGGGACCGACGGTCGACCGTCCCCGAAGGCCCGGCGGTTGGAGTCCTAGGG
>ERZ1066122.3044-NODE-3044-length-10100-cov-13.146142_pt1 | contig 10100 bp, 12 predicted proteins | sample MGYA00382769_ERZ1066122 | MGnify/ENA primary metagenome ERZ1066122 (study PRJEB33369, sample SAMEA5778352) | biofilm metagenome | biome: Industrial cooling water; feature: Water cooling tower basin; material: Biofilm | place: United Arab Emirates | collected...
TCCATTACGGCATCCGCGAGTTCGGCATGGCGGCTGCGATGAACGGCATGGCGCTGCACGGCGGCATCATCCCCTATGGCGGCACCTTCCTGGTGTTCAGCGACTATATGCGCAACGCCATCCGGCTGGCAGCGATCCAGCAGATCCGGGTGATCCATGTTGCCACGCACGACAGTATCGGGCTGGGCGAGGATGGCCCCACCCACCAGCCGATCGAGCATCTCGCCAGCTTGCGCGCCATGCCCAATGTCGCGGTGTGGCGCCCGGCCGATGCCGTCGAAACCGCCGAGGCCTGGGCCTGCGCCCTGAAGGACGAGAAGCGGCCTTCTGTCCTCGCGCTGTCGCGGCAGAATTTGCCGGCCCTGCGCACCGATGTGGCCGAGAACCGCAGCGCGCGCGGCGCCTACCGCCTGACGGCCGCCACCGCCAGCCGCCAGGTGGTGCTGATGGCCACCGGTTCGGAGGTGCATGTTGCCGCCGAAGCCGCGGCGTTGCTGGAAGCCGATGGCATCGGCTGCGATGTCGTGTCCATGCCGTGCTGGGAGGCCTTTGCCGCGCAGGATGCCGCCTATCGGGCCGATCTGTTGCCGGGCGATGCCCTGAAAGTGTCGGTGGAAGCCGGTGTCACCATGGGCTGGGAACGCTGGACGGGCAGCGACGGTCTCAACATCGGCATCGATCATTTCGGTGCATCGGCGCCGGCAGAGCGGCTGTTCGCCGAATATGGACTGACAGCGCCGGCCATTGCCGCGCGCGTGAAGACGCGGCTTGGCCGCTGAGCACCTGGGAAGGACGAGTGACATGGCTGTGAAGGTTGCAATCAACGGGTTCGGGCGCATCGGCCGCAACGTGCTGCGCGCCATCATCGAATCCGGGCGCAGCGATATCGAGGTGGTGGCGATCAACGATCTCGCTTCCGCCGAGGCAAACGCCCGCTTGGCTGCGCGCGACAGCGTGCACGGGCCGTTCCCCGGCACGGTGAGCGTGGACGGCGATGCCATGATCGTGAACGGCAAGCGCATCGCCGTCACCGCCGAGCGCGATCCGGCCAAGCTGCCGCACGCCGCCATGGGCGTGGACATCGCGCTGGAATGCACTGGCTTCTTCACCGATGCCACCAAGGCCGGCGCCCACCTTGCGGCCGGTGCGAAGAAGCTGCTGATCTCGGCGCCCGGCAAGAATGTCGATCTGACCGTTGTCTACGGCGTCAATCATCACAAGCTGGCGGCCGAACACAACATCGTCTCCAACGCCTCGTGCACCACCAACTGCCTGGCGCCGGTGGCGATGGTGCTGGACCGTGAATTCGGCATAGTGAAGGGCCTGATGACGACGGTGCACGCCTACACCAACGATCAGAAGATCCTCGACCAGATCCATGATGATCCGCGCCGCGCCCGCGCCGCCGCGCTGTCGATGATCCCCACCACCACGGGTGCCGCCCGCGCCGTGGGCGAGGTGCTGCCGCAGCTGAAGGGCAAGCTCGATGGCTCGGCGATCCGCGTGCCGACGCCGAACGTGTCGGTCGTCGATCTCACTTTCGAAAGCGCCAAGGCGACGACGAAGGACGAGGTGAACGCCGCACTCAAGGCAGCCGCTGAGGGCGAGCTCAAGGGCGTGCTGGACTTTGCGGTCGAGCCGCTGGTCTCCATCGACTTCAACCATAGCCCGGCCTCATCCACCGTGGACAGCCTGGAAACCGCCGTCATCGGCGGCAACCTGGTGCGCGTTCTGGCCTGGTATGACAATGAATGGGGCTTCTCCAACCGCATGGCCGATACCGCCGTGGCGATGGGCAAGTTCCTGTAAACATGGGCGCCTTCCGCGCCATCGACGATATGCCGGCGCTGGCCGGCAAGCGCGTGCTGGTCCGTGCCGACCTCAACGTGCCCATGGCCGACGGCGTGGTGGGCGATGCCACCCGCCTGCGTGCCGCCGTCGCCACCATCGCAGGCCTGGCCGATGCCGGGGCCAAGGTGCTGGTGCTGTCCCACTTCGGGCGGCCGAAGGGGCGGGACACGAAGAACAGCCTGAAGCCGGTGGCGGACGCGCTGGCCGGCGTGCTCGGCCGTCCGGTGGCGTTCATCGATGATTGCGTTGGCCCGGTGGCGCAGGCCGGTGTGGCGGCGCTGCCCGCCGGCGGCGTGGCGGTGCTCGAAAACACCCGCTTCCACGCCGGCGAGGAAGCCAACGATCCGGCGTTCGTGGCCGAACTGGCGGCGGTCGGCGATTTTTACGTGAATGATGCCTTTTCCGCCGCCCACCGCGCCCATGCCAGCACCGAAGGCCTGGCACATGTGTTGCCGGCCTTTGCCGGGCGGACGATGGAAGCCGAACTGAAGGCATTGGAAGCCGCGCTCGGCACGCCTAAGCGGCCGGTGGCAGCGATCGTTGGCGGCGCCAAGGTGTCCAGCAAGATCGACGTGCTCACCCACCTGGTGGAAAAGGTCGATCACCTGATGATCGGCGGCGGCATGGCCAACACCTTCCTGGCGGCGCGCGGCATCGATGTCGGCAAATCGCTGTGCGAGCATGATCTGAAGGCGACCGCGCTGGGCATCATGGCGCGTGCCGAAGCGGCCGGCTGCACGGTTCACCTGCCCTATGATGTTGTGGTGGCGAAGGAATTCCGTGCGGGAGCACCCAGCCGTGTCGCCAATATCCACGACATTGCCGCCGACGAGATGATCCTTGATATCGGGCCCGCTGCTGTCGAGGCGCTGGCCGATGCGCTGAAGACCTGTGCTTGCCTGGTGTGGAACGGTCCGCTCGGCGCGTTCGAGATCCCGCCGTTCGATGCCGCCACGGTGGCGCTGGCGCGCACCGCCGCCGCGCTGACGCAAGGGCACACGCTGCTCACCGTGGCGGGCGGCGGCGACACGGTGGCGGCGCTGGCCCATGCCGGCGTCACGCAGGATTTCAGCTTCATTTCAACGGCCGGCGGTGCTTTCCTGGAATGGATGGAAGGCAAGGCGCTGCCGGGCGTCGTGGCATTGCAACAGGCTTAAGGGGGACAGACAATGACGCCCACGGTGAAGGCGATCCTCGCCAATTACGAGAGCGACAATCCGGGTACCAAGGCCAATCTGGCCCGCATGCTGATGCAGGGCCGGCTGGGCGGCACCGGCAAGATGGTGATCCTTCCCGTTGATCAGGGCTTTGAGCACGGCCCGGCGCGCAGCTTTGAACCCAATCCCGATGCCTATGATCCGCACTATCACTACCAGCTTGCCATCGATGCCGGCCTGTCGGCCTATGCTGCGCCGCTGGGCATGCTGGAAGCCGGTGCCGACACGTTCGCCGGCCAGATCCCGACCATCCTGAAGCTGAACAGCAGCAACAGCTGGGCCACCGGCATCAACCAGGCCGTGACCGGCGGCGTGGACGACGCGCTGCGTCTGGGTTGCGCCGCTATCGGCTTTACCATCTATCCGGGTGCGGACGATGTGTTCGACATGATGGAGGAATTCCGCGAACTGGCCGCCGAAGCCAAGTCGGTGGGCCTGGCCACCGTGCTGTGGAGCTATCCGCGCGGCGGCAAGCTGAGCAAGGATGGCGAACTGGCGCTGGATGTCGGCGCGTACGCCGCGCACATGGCGGCGCTGCTGGGCGCGCACATCATCAAGGTGAAGCTGCCTTCGGCCCATATCGAGCAGAAGGATGCGGTGAAGGCCTATGAAGGCGGCGATTGGTCCACGCAGGCCAGCCGCGTGAGCCACGTGGTCAAATCCTGCCTGAACGGCCGCCGCCTGGTGGTGTTCTCGGGCGGCGCCACCAAGGGCACCGATGCCGTGTTCGAGGACGCCATTGCCATCCGCGACGGCGGCGGCAACGGCAGCATCATCGGCCGCAACACCTTCCAGCGCCCTCATGGCCAGGCGATGGCCATGCTGGACAGGATTGTCGACATCTACCTGGGCAAGGCGTGAGGCCAAATGATGGTCATCCTGAACTTGTTTCAGGATCCATGGGAGTATGCCCCCAAGGGCGCGTGTTTGGAGTCGCACTCCCATGGATGCTGAAACAAGTTCAGCATGACGAAGGTTGATTGTGATGACTGACGACGAACTGGTCCCGCTTCCCGCCGATTTCGCCGACCGCTTCGAGCATGAAGAGCGGCCGGCGTGCCAGCTTTACGTTGTCTCGCCGGCGCAGATCGTGCTGCCGGCCTTCACGGAGAGCCTGAAGGCGGCGCTCGATTCCGGCCCGGTGGCGGCCTTCCAGCTGCGGCTGAAGGACGTGAGCGATGATGACGTGCTGCGCGCCTGCGACGCGCTGCTGCCCGTTTGCCGGGATCGCGATGTCGCCTTCATCCTGAATGACCGCGCCGATCTGGCGGCGAAAGCCGGCGCCGATGGCGTGCACCTGGGGCAGGGGGATGGTTCCATTGCCGAAGCACGCAGCCTGCTGGGCGCTGGCGCCCAGATCGGCCGCACCTGCCACGATAGCCGGCACCTTGCCATGGAAGCCGGCGAAGAGGGCGCCGACTATGTGGCGTTCGGCGCCTTCTATGACACCACCACCAAGCCCAGCCACTATCGCCCGACGCCGGATATCCTGAGCTGGTGGGTCACGCTGTCCCAGCTGCCCTGCGTCGCCATCGGCGGCATCTTCCCGCACAATGCCGCGCCGCTGGTCGAGGCCGGCGCCGATTTCATCGCCGTGGTGCGCGCCGTGTGGGAGCATGAAGGCGGGCCGGGCGCGGGCGTGAAGGCCTTTGGGCCAATTCTGAACTGGTAGTGCTGGGCTGGGGGTGGGATTGAACGCGCCTTGTCGCCACCCGCTGCTTCCGCTAAGGCCCACCCGCTCTTTCGCAGTTCCATCCCCCAATCGCAGGCCGGCGCGTTCGCTGGCCGAAGGATATCGCCATGGTCGCCCATTCGTCGCTGATCACCGTCATGGAAAAGGCCGCGCGCAAGGCCGCGCCCAAGCTGCGCCGCGATTTCGGGGAGGTGGACGCGCTGCAGGTGTCCCGCAAGGGGCCGGCCGATTTCGTGTCCAATGCCGACAAGGCGGCCGAAGCGGCCGTGGTGGAGGTGCTGCGCCACGCCCGGCCTGACTGGGGCCTGCTGCTGGAAGAGGGCGGCGAGATCAAGGGCGCGGACGAACGCTGCCGCTGGATCGTCGATCCGCTCGATGGCACGTCCAACTTCCTGCACGGCATTCCGCACTTCGCCATCTCCATCGCCGCCGAGATCGATGGCGAGGTGCAGTCGGGCCTGATCCACCAGCCGCTGACCGGCGAGAGCTTCTGGGCGGAAAAGGGCCGCGGCGCCTGGCTGCAGACCCAGCGGCTGCGCGTGTCGGGCCGGCGCGACCTCAATGACTGCCTGGTGGCCACCGGCATCCCGTATCAGGGCCATGGCAACCGCGACCAGTTCAGCCGCATCCTCGATGCCGTGATGCCGGAGGTGGCCGGCGTGCGCCGCTTCGGCGCGGCCAGCCTTGATCTGGCCTGGCTGTCAGCCGGGCGCTTCGACGGGTTCTGGGAAACCGGGCTGTCCTATTGGGACGTGGCGGCTGGCATATTGCTGGTGAAGGAAGCCGGCGGCTTCGTGAGCGATTTCCGGGGCGGGCAGGACATGGTGCAGCGCCGCGAGATCGTGGCCGGCAACCAGTCCATCCAGTCCAAGCTGCACAAGCTGGTGGCGAACGCTGTGCGCTGAGGGTGCCAGCCTGTCACTTGCGCTGGCGATGATGACAAAATGTCGCATTTTTCGGCAGGCAGAGGTTGAAGCGCAGCGCCGGGGCGGCTAATCACGTTGCATTGCAACAGCAAGGTTTTTCCCGGCCATGTCGGCCATCGCTTCAGACTATCTGCCGGTGCTGCTGTTCTTCGTGATCGGCATCGCCTTCGCGCTCATCTTCGTGGGCGCGCCGATCGCCGTGTCGAACCTGATTGGCACCGCCAAGCCGGAAGCGGTGAAGCTGTCGGAATATGAAAGCGGCTTCCCGGCCTTTTCCGATGCGCGCACCAAGTTCGATGTGCAATTCTATCTCGTCGCCATCCTGTTCATCGTGTTCGATCTGGAAGCGGCCTTCCTGTTCCCGTGGGCGGTGAGCCTGCACTGGGGCGGCGAGCCGGCGTGGTGGGCAATGATGGAGTTCCTCGGCGAGCTGGGCATTGGCCTGGTCTATGCCTGGAAGGTGGGAGCGCTGGAGTGGGAGTGATCGTGCCTGAAGGCCAGACCGGCGGCGCCATCGCGCTGCCGGAAGGCAGCCGTGACCAGTTCCTCGCTGACGTGTCGAAGGAAGTGGGGGACAAGGGCTTTCTTGTCACCTCCACCGAAGACCTGTTCCACTGGGCCCGCACCGGCAGCCTGTGGTGGATGACGTTCGGCCTTGCCTGCTGCGCGGTCGAGATGATGCACACCAACATGCCGCGTTATGACCTGGAGCGGTTCGGCGTCGCCCCCCGCGCCTCGCCCCGCCAGTCGGACGTGATGATCGTGGCGGGCACGCTGTGCAACAAGATGGCGCCGGCGCTGCGCCGCGTCTACGACCAGATGGCCGAGCCGCGCTACGTGATTTCCATGGGCAGCTGCGCCAACGGCGGCGGCTATTATCACTACAGCTATTCCGTGGTGCGCGGCTGTGATCGCATCGTGCCGGTGGACATCTATGTGCCCGGTTGCCCGCCCACCGCCGAGGCTTTGCTCTATGGCATCCTGGCGCTGCAGAAGAAGATCCGCCGCGTCGGCGTGTTCGAACGGTAAGCGCGATGGCGATCATTGCTCCTGAACTCGGGGTCCACAGCTGGCCGGTCATGGGCCGGCATGATGGCCTGCACGATCGGCTGGCAGCGCTGCTGGGGGCTGCGCTGATCGAGATCATCGACCATGCCGGCGAAACCAGCGTGGTGGTGCAGCGCGACGCGCTGGTGCCGGCGGTGACGGCGCTGCGCGACGCGCCCGACCTGAAGCTGAACCAGCTCATCGACATTTGCGGCGCCGATTATCCGGATCGCGTCGAGCGCTTCGAGGTGGTGGTGCACCTGCTGTCGATGGCGCACAACCTGCGACTGCGCGTGAAGGTTAGCACCGATGGCCAGGCCCCGGTGCCGAGCCTGACCGATCTCTATCCGAACGCCGGCTGGTATGAGCGCGAGACCTGGGATTGTTATGGCGTGATGTTCGCCGGCAACCCTGACATGCGCCGCATCCTCACCGACTATGGCTTTGAAGGCCATCCGTTCCGCAAGGATTTCCCGCTGACCGGCCATGTCGAGCTGCGCTGGTCGGAAGAGCACAAGCGCGTGGTCTATGAGCCGGTGAAGCTGGCCCAGGATTTCCGCAGCTTCGATTTCCTCTCCCCGTGGGAAGGCACGGACTATGTGCTGCCAGGGGACGAGAAGGCAGGCCAGTCATGAGCAGCTTGGGCAATGCGGGTGTCGCCTGGACGGCGCAGGACACGGCCGACGTGCTGCCGGCCAGGGACGGCAACGAGATCCAGAACTACATGATCAACTTCGGGCCGCAGCACCCGGCGGCCCACGGCGTGTTGCGCCTGGTGATGGAGCTGGACGGCGAGATCATCGAGCGCTGTGATCCGCACATCGGGCTGCTCCATCGCGGCACCGAGAAGCTGATCGAATACAAGACCTATCTGCAGGCGCTGCCCTATATGGACCGCCTCGATTATGTGTCGCCGATGTGCATGGAGCACAGCTATGTGCTCGCCATCGAGAAGCTGGCCGGCATCGAGGTGCCGCTTCGTGCCAAATATATCCGCACGCTGTTCGCCGAAATCACCCGTATCCTCAATCACATCCTCAACACCACCGCGCATGCGCTCGATGTTGGCGCGATGACGCCGATCCTGTGGCTGTTCGAGGAGCGCGAGAAGCTGATCGAATTCTATGAGCGTGTGTCGGGCGCGCGCTTCCACGCCGCCTGGTTCCGCCCCGGCGGCGTGCACCAGGATCTGCCGGCCGGCATCCTGGAGGATATCGCTGCCTGGGCCGAGGGCTTCCCGCGCGTGCTGGACGAGTTCCAGGGCCTTGTTGCCGACAATCGCATCTTCAAGCAGCGCAATGTCGATATCGGCGTCATCTCGAAGGAAGACGCCATCGCCATGGGCTTCACCGGGCCGTGCATCCGCGCCTCTGGCGTGGCGTGGGACCTGCGCAAGGCCCAGCCCTATGACGCCTACGCCCAAATGGACTTCGACGTGCCGGTGTCGAACGACGGCGACTGCTATGCCCGTTTCATGGTGCGGATGCAGGAGATGCGCGAGAGCCTGAAGATCATCCGGCAGTGCGTGAAGGATATGCCGGCCGGCCGCCACATCACCGACAACCGCAAGGTGGCGCCGCCCTCCCGCTCCGAGATGAAGCGCTCGATGGAAGCGCTGATCCACCATTTCAAGCTCTACACCGAAGGCCTGCACGTGCCGGCCGGCGAGGCCTATGTGGCGACCGAAAGCCCCAAGGGCGAGTTCGGCATCTACATGGTCGCCGATGGCACCAACAAGCCGTGGCGCTGCCACATCCGCGCCACCGGCATGGCGCACCTGCAGGCGATGGATTTCCTGTGCAAGGGCCATCTGCTGGCCGATGCACCGGCGGTGCTGGGCTCGCTCGACATCGTGTTCGGCGAGGTTGACCGGTGACGCGTCTGGAGATCGCCGAGGCGATGATCGCGCACTACAACGCGCAGGACGCTGATGCCTATGTCGCGCTGATGACGGATGATGCCGCCGAGGCAGGCTATCGCGGCGCCGTGCTGCGTGATGGCAAGGAAGGCGTGCGGCAGGGGCTGAAGACGATGTTTGCCCAGTTCCCCGAAAACCGCGCCGAGATCATCAGCGGATACGAGCTTGGCCCGTTTGCCGTGCTGCACGAGAAAGTGTGGCGCACGAAGGACGGCGAGCCGTTCGAGGTGATGAGCGTCTACAGCTTCGAAGGCGACTTGTGTTCCCGCGTGGAGTTCATCCGGTGACCCTGTGGGAGGCCACGACGACTGTCGATGACTGGCTGCATGCCCATCGTCGGGCGGTGGCCGGCGTGTCCGTCGCTGCTTTCGTGCTCAGTTGTGCGCACTATGCCGGCTTCCTGCGGCTGCCGGAATTCTGGCATCTGCCGGCACGATTTGCCTGGATCCTGCCGGCGCTGCGTTATGGTGTGTGGGAAGCCACCGTGACACCCAAGCTGAACGAGCGCCGCGCCCGCCTTGAAGGCAAGACCGATGACTGATTTTTCCGATTTTTCGTGGACCGCCCAGAACGCCGCCGAGGCCGAGCGCCTGATCGGCCTCTATCCGCCCGGTCGGCAGGCCAGCGCGGTGATGCCGCTGTTGTGGCTGGCGCAATATCAGGTGCGGGACATGACGGGCGTGGCCTGGCTGCCGGTGCCGGTGATCGAGTATGTCGCGCGGGCTGTCGGCATGCCCTATATCCGCGCCTATGAGGTCGCCAGCTTCTACACCATGTACAATCTGAAGCCGATCGGCCGCTTCCACGTGCAGGTGTGCGGCACCACGCCATGCCTGTTGCGCGGGTCTGACGACATCATGAAGGCCTGCAAGGACAAGGGGATGAAGAAGGGCGCCACCACGCCTGACGGCCTGTTCACCCTCACCGAGGTCGAGTGCCTGGGCGCCTGCGCCAACGCGCCGATGGTGCAGATCAACGACGACAATTACGAAGACCTGACCTACGAGAGCATGACCGCCATTCTCGACATGCTGGCCCGCGGCGAGACTCCGAAGCCGGGCAGCCAGATTGGCCGCACGGCTTCCTGCCCCGAAGGCGGGCCGACGACGCTGACGGAGGCGCTGTGATGCTGGCCGACAAGGATCGCATCTTCACCAACCTCTATGGCTTCCAGCCGTGGAACCTGGAGGCGGCGCGCACGCGCGGTGACTGGGCCGACACCAAGGACCTGATGAGCGTTGGCCCCGATGCGCTGATCGATGCCATCAAGGCCAGCGGCCTGCGCGGCCGCGGCGGTGCGGGCTTCCCGACCGGCATGAAGTGGAGCTTCATGCCCAAGACGCCGAACCCGGACCGGCCGTCCTACCTGGTGGTGAATGCCGACGAATCCGAGCCCGGCAGCTGCAAGGACCGCGAGATCATCCGCCACGATCCGCACAAGCTGATCG
>ERZ1066122.3045-NODE-3045-length-10098-cov-6.524843_pt1 | contig 10098 bp, 9 predicted proteins | sample MGYA00382769_ERZ1066122 | MGnify/ENA primary metagenome ERZ1066122 (study PRJEB33369, sample SAMEA5778352) | biofilm metagenome | biome: Industrial cooling water; feature: Water cooling tower basin; material: Biofilm | place: United Arab Emirates | collected...
TGCTGTGGGAGGCGCAGTTCGGCGACTTCGCCAATGGCGCGCAGATCATGATCGACCAGTTCATCGCCGCGGGCGAGGCCAAGTGGCTGCGCGCCAACGGGCTGGTGATGCTGCTGCCGCACGGTTACGAGGGCCAGGGGCCCGAGCATTCGAGCGCGCGGCTCGAACGCTTCCTGCAGCTGTGTGCCAACGACAATTTGCAGGTCTGCAACATCACGACGCCGGCCAACTACTTCCACCTGCTGCGCCGCCAGATGCTGCGCGGCTTCCGCAAGCCGCTGGTGATCATGACCCCCAAGAGCCTGCTGCGCCACCCGCTGGCGAAGTCGGCGGCGGAGGAATTCCAGGGCGACAACCACTTCATGCGGATCAAGTCCGACGTGACGGCGATTCCCGACGACAAGGTCCGCCGCCTGGTGCTGTGCAGCGGCAAGGTCGCCTACGACCTCATGCAGAAGCGCGACGAGGCCGGGCTTGAGGATGTCTCGATCGTCCGCATCGAACAGCTCTACCCCTTCCCGGGCGAGCCGCTGGCGGTGCGCCTGGCGCGGATGACCGCGCTCGAGGAGATCGTCTGGTGCCAGGAGGAACCGCGCAACAACGGCGCCTGGTTCTTCGTCGACCGGCTGATCGAAGGCGCGGCCGAGGCAGCCGGCAAGGCCCTGCGCCCCTGTTACGCCGGGCGCGAGGCGTCCGCCTCGCCCGCCACCGGTTTCGCCAAGCGCCACCAGCAGGAACAGGAAGAGCTGGTCGCCGCCGCGCTCGGCCTCGGCCCTGCGGGCACGCGCACCGTCACGACTTGCGATTAAGATCAAGGCCCGAAGGAAGACAGCAACATGGCCACCGAAGTCAAAGTCCCCGTGCTGGGTGAATCGGTTACCGAAGCGACCGTGGGCGAACTGCTCAAGAAGGTCGGCGACACGGTCAAGGTCGACGAGCCGATCGTCAGCCTCGAGACCGACAAGGTCGCGGTCGAGGCGCCCAGCCCGGTCGCGGGCACCATCACCGAGCTGCGCGTCGCGGTCGGCGATACGGTCGAGGTCGGCGCGGTCATTGCCGTGGTCGGCGATGCGGTCGCCGCGGGCGAGAATACCGATGTGACCCCGCGCGAGGCGGCTGCCCCGGCAGCGCCTGTCACGCCCCCTGCGCCTGCCCCGGCGCAGGCGAAGGAAGTCGCGGGCGACGCCGCCCAGACGCTGAGCCCGGCGGTTCGCCGTGCGGTGCTGGAACACGGGGTCGATCCCTCGACCATCAAGGGCACCGGCAAGGACGGGCGCCTGACCAAGGAAGACGTGGTTGCCGCAGCGCAGGCCAGGACCGGCGAACCCGCGCCTGCCGCTGCGCCCGCGCCCACGCCTGCCGCGGCGCCCGCCGCAACGGGCGAGCGCCGCGAGGAACGCGTCAAGATGACGCGGATGCGCCAGACCATCGCCAAGCGCCTGAAGAGCGCGCAGGACACTGCCGCGCTGCTGACCACCTTCAACGACGTCGACATGACCGCGGTCATCGAGGCGCGCGAGAAGTACAAGGACCTCTTCGCCAAGAAGCACGAGATCAAGCTCGGATTCATGGGTTTCTTCGCCAAGGCCGCGTGCCTGGCGCTCAAGGACGTTCCCGCGGTCAACGCCTATATCGAGGGCGACGAGATCGTCTATCACGACTACGTCGACATCTCGGTCGCAGTCTCGGCGCCCAACGGGCTGGTCGTGCCCGTGGTGCGCGATGCGCAGGCCAAGGGCTTCGCACGAATCGAGAAGGACATCGCCGATTTCGGCAAGCGCGCCAGGGACGGCTCGCTGACGATGGAGGACATGAAGGGCGGCACCTTCACCATCTCCAACGGCGGCGTTTTCGGATCGCTGATGTCGACCCCGATCATCAACCCGCCGCAGAGCGCCGTGCTCGGCCTCCACCGGATCGAGGACCGCCCGGTCGTGCGGGGCGGCGAGATCGTGATCCGGCCGATGATGTACATCGCGCTGTCCTACGACCACCGCCTGATCGACGGGCGCGAGGCGGTGACCGCGCTCAAGATCATCAAGGAAGCGATCGAGGATCCGACGCGGATGCTGATCGATCTTTGACCTTCCGGCACTGGAAAACGCCCATGTCCCGCAAAGCCTTCGTCCTTATCCCTGCCCTTCTCGCCCTCGGCGGCTGCGACGCCGCGACCGAGATCGCGGGCGACACGATCGAGAGCGAAATGCGCCGCGGCGTCGTGGCCCAGTGCGAACAGGTGGCCGAAGGCGCAGGCATTGCCGCCGGGCGGGTCTCGGCGGTGTGCCAGTGCAGCGCCGACAAGTTCGCCGCCGACAAGTCCCTGTCGCTGTCCGACATCACACGCGAGCGGTTGCAGGGCATCGTCGAGGCCTGTGTGGCGCAAACCGATCCGGACGGCGTGGGCCGCTGAGCCGACGCGAGATACGTGCATGGCTGCGCCTTCGCGCCATGCCCATGGAGTAGATGATGGTTGACCAGAATTTCGACTACGACGTCCTCGTCATCGGTGCCGGCCCGGGCGGCTATGTCGCCGCGATCCGCGCGGCGCAGCTGGGCCTCAAGACCGCCTGCGCCGAGAGCCGCGAGACGCTGGGCGGCACCTGCCTCAACGTCGGCTGCATCCCGTCGAAGGCGATGCTGCACGCCAGCGAATATTTCGATGCCGCGCGCAACGGCACGATGGCCAAGATGGGCATCAGGGCCGAGGTCAGCCTCGACCTCGACCAGATGCACGCCCAGCGCCGCGATGCGGTCAAGCAGCTGACCGGCGGGATCGAGTTCCTGTTCAAGAAGAACAAGGTCGACTGGAAGAAGGGCCGCGCCCGGTTCGTGGACGCGCACACGGTCGAGGTGGGCGGAGAGACGGTGACTGCGAAGAACGTGGTCATCGCCACCGGTTCGTCGGTCACACCGCTGCCGGGGGTCGAGGTCGACAACGCCGCGGGCGTGGTGGTCGATTCCACCGGCGCGCTGGAGCTGGCGGCGGTGCCGAGGCGCATGGTGGTGATCGGCGGCGGGGTGATCGGCCTCGAACTCGGCAGCGTCTGGCGGCGCCTGGGTGCCGAGGTGACGGTGGTCGAATTCCTCGACCAGCTGCTCCCCGGCATGGACGGCGACGTGCGCAAGGAAGCGGCCAGGATCTTCAAGAAGCAGGGCATGACCCTGATGATGGGCACCAAGGTCACCGGCTGTACGGTCGAGGGCAAGACCGCCACGCTGACGCTGGAACCCGCTGCGGGCGGCGAGGCGACCACGCTGGAAGCGGACTGCGTGCTGGTTTCCATCGGCCGACGCCCCAACACCGAGGGGCTGGGGCTCGAGGCCATCGGGCTCGAGCTCAACAAGCGCGGTCAGATCGAGACCGACCATGATTTCCGCACCGCGGTGGACGGCGTGTGGGCCATCGGCGACGTCATCCCCGGCCCGATGCTGGCCCACAAGGCCGAGGACGAAGGCATCGCCGTGGCCGAGAACATTGCGGGCATGACCGGCATCGTGAACCACGCGGTCATCCCCGGCGTCGTCTACACCATGCCCGAATTCGCCGGCGTCGGCCTGACCGAGGACGAGGCCAAGGCGCGCGGCAGCGTCAAGGTGGGCAAGTTCCCGATGATCGCCAATAGCCGCGCCAAGACCAATCACGAACCCGACGGCTTCGTGAAGGTCATCGCCGATGCCGAAACCGACCGCGTGCTGGGTGTCTGGGCGATCGCCAGCGTGGCCGGGACGATGATCGCGGAGGCCGCCGTGGCGATGGAGTTCGGCGCGACGAGCGAGGACATCGCCTACACCTGCCACGCCCACCCGACCCATGCCGAAGCGATCAAGGAAGCGGCGATGGCGGTCACCGGTAAGCCCATCCATATCTGAGCCGAGTCGGCCCGCCCCTCAAGTCGACGAGCGACCGAGCGACGGCGACGGAAGACTTCCGCTGCGGTTTACCTGCCGGGACAGGTGCGTTATTGCACTAGCACACCAGGAACGGGAGCAGACTTGATGAAGGCCCTAATTCTCGCCGCCGCCATGGCCGGCGCCATCGCGCCCGCCGTGGCCCAGGCGCAGGGCGCCATTCCGGTCGAGCGGCTCGAGCAGATCGTCGCCGCCGATGCCGACAGCGGGCAGTTCAGCGGCGCGGTGCTGGTCGCTGCCGACGGCGTGGTGCTGCTCGATGAAGGCTACGGCGCTGCCAATCGCGAATGGAACGTGCCCAACGACGGCGACACGCGCTTCCGCCTTGCCTCGGTGACCAAGCAGTTCACCGCCGCCGCCGCGCTGCTGCTGGTGGACGACGGCACGCTTGCCCTCGACGCGCCGATCTCGACCTATCTCGCGGATGCTCCTGAAAGCTGGGCGAAGGTGACGGTGCGGCACTGCCTCAACCACACCTCGGGCATTCCCGATTTCACCCGCCTTCCCGATTACGGGCCGACCAAGCGGACCCCCACCACGCTCGACGGGGTGATCGCGCGCGTTTCCGGAATGCCGCTGCAGTTCGCGCCGGGCGAAGGCTGGGACTATTCCAACGGCGGTTATGCGGTTCTCACCCGGCTGATCGAAAAGGCGAGCGGCCTGACCTATGCCGAGTTCCTGCAGCAGCGCATCTTCGCGCCGCTGGGCATGACCGCCAGCGGCTATGACAGCTACGAGGCGGTGATACCCCGCCGTGCCACCGGCTATGTCCAGACGCCGGACGGCATTCGCCACGCCGACTTCACCGACATGTCCATTCCCCAGGGCGCCGGCGGGCTCTATTCGACCACCCGCGACCTGCTCCGCTGGCAGCAGGCGCTGTATTCGGGCAAGGTGCTGAAGCCGGCGACGCTCGCGGAGATGATCCGCCCGGTGCGTAACAATTACGCCATGGGGCTGATCGTCGAACGCCTGCCGCAGGGCACGCGCATCTGGCACAATGGCGGGATCGACGGCTTCAACACCTTCCTTGCCTGGGACCCGGATCGCAAGATCGTGGTGGCGGTGCTCGGCAATCTCAACTCGATGGCGCCGGACAGGATCGGGACCAAGCTGCTGGCGGTCGCGCAGGGGCAGGCAGTCGTCCTGCCGTCCGAGCGCCAAGCCGTTGCCGTTCCCGAAAAGACCCTTGCCGCCTATGTCGGAAGCTACGCGCTGATGCCTGGCTTCGATATCGCCATCACTCTCGATGGCGGAACGCTGCGCGCGCAAGGCTCGGGGCAGCCGGTGATCGCTCTCCTGCCGCAGTCAGCGACGCTGTTCCACGCACCCGATATCGACGCCGAAATCGCCTTCGTCACCGATGCCGCCGGCAAGGTGGAATCGCTGGTCCTCAGGCAGATGGGGCAGGAACGCGTCGCGCCCCGCAAGTAGGGCGCCCCAGAGCCCAAGTCGCGCAGGTCACACCCCGTCGGGATAGCGCGGCAGGATGTCGACCGGGATGGCGCCCATGCTGGCGATTGCCGCGCGGGCGTTGTCGTCGAGCTCTGCGTAGCGCGCAAAGAACGCCTTGGTGCCTTCGTAATCGCCGCGCGCCTGGAGCATCAGCTCCTCGGCCAGCAGTTCGCGCACCGCGCTTTCCATCCGCGCGTCATCGACCGCGAAGCGGCGCGCGCCGGCATCCCAGCGGATCGCGCCCTTTTCCTTGAGATAGCCATATTGCGCCGCCGCGCCCTTGCCATGCGCCTCGTCGATGCCGAAACGCATCGCCCGGAACAGGCCGGCCAGATAGGTCGCGAACAGCTGCGGCTTGTCCGCCTTGGGCAGTTCGCCCTTGTCCATCATCATCAAGAGGTTCCAGACGCCCATGACGTCGGCCTTGCTCTCCTCGAGCGCGCTGTACTGTTCCTTCAGCTCGGCGCTGACGGTGGTCTGGCGGCCATCCAGCGTGATGGTGCCGGGCCCGAGACTGTGGGCGAGTTCGTGGAACAGCACTTCCAGTTCCATGTACTTGCGCGTCACCAGCCCCGCCTGCGCGGGCACCAGCACGAGGCCGGCCATGGGCGCGAGGATGCGCTCGTATTTCGCGCCGAGTACGTTGGCGAGGATCACCTTCTTCGCGCCCTTGGCCTCGCGCACGCGCTCGTCATTGGGGAGGTTGAAGGCGATGGTCTGCACGCCCGGCACGTTGTCGCCGCCGCCGTGAACCTGGTCCGCGACCGCGATCGGGCTTTCGAAGCCGCGCTGGAAGTTCTTGTAGCGGTCCTCGATCGGCAGGCCCGCTTCCATGTCGCGCAGATAGTTCTTGTACTTGGCCAGCGCCGCGCTCTCTTCCGGATTGCGCAGGGTGACGAAGCTCTCGAAGGCGGTCTTCTGGCCGTAGAGCGTGTCGGTATAGGTCTCGTAAGGCCCGATCGCGATTTCGATCGGCGTGTCCTTGAGGTCCATCCACGCCAGCTCCGACTGGAAATAGTCGTCGCTGAGAAAGCTCTTGGCGCGCAGCGAGAGGAAAGTCTTGAGGCTGGGATTGGTCGTGCGCGCGGCCGCCTGCTCGAGCAGCTGTGCCGCGGGCACCAGCCATTCGCGGTAGGCAACGGAATAGGGCACCGCGACCAGCCTGCCGCCCTCGCGCCTGACGACCGTATAGGGGCTGAGCAGCGCCGCTTTCTCGCCCGGGTTGGCCGCCAGATAGGCATCCATTTCCGCCCGCGTCAGGTCGACGGGATAGAAGCCGGCCCCTTCGGGCCAGGGACTGTCGCCCCAGAAGGGGCGCTTTTCGGCAAGCTCGTCCCAGGGGCCGAAATTGCGGTCGAACATTTCCAGCAGGAGGTCGCGATCGGCGCGGCGGCTGCGCGAAATGGCGTCGCGGATCTGCGGGTTGTCCGGGCTGCGCTGGCGCAGGTAGATCTCGTCCATGTAACCCGAGGCGCGGATCAGCAGGTTGACGACGTCGCGTTCCTCGGCCGTCAGGTAGCTGGTGTCGGGGGCCATGGTGATTTCGGCCAGCTTGGCCTTCTGGGCGCGCAGGTCGTAGTCCGCCGCTTCGGCCGGGGCCGGGGCCGCGGCGGCGCTGGCGACCGGGGTCTGGGTCGCCGCCGGGACACAGGCGGCGCTGGCGAGCAGCAGGGGTAGGAGCGCGGTCATGGTGCGGTGCATCGGGGCTGTTCCTGTTGGAGGCGATGCCTGCGGGCTAGCCGAGCTCTGCGCAAATGTCTCCCCCCCGATATTGACCGCGCGCGGCCGCACCGCAAAGACACCGCCCTGGGATCGCCGGGAAGGAACAGACACGATGACCAGGATGATGCGGCAGCTTGCCCGCTGGCATATCTGGCTGGGCTGGCTGGTCGGAGTCCCGCTGCTCCTGTGGACGGTGACGGGCCTCGTCATGGTCGTCCGCCCCATCGAGGAGGTGCGCGGCACCGACCGGCTGATCGAACGCCCGGCCCAGCCCCTCCCGCCCGATACGCGGATCGCGGTCGCCCTGCCGGCTGCGACCACCAAACCCGTGCTGTCGGTCACGACTGCGGTGGAAAGCGGCGAGACCGTGACCCGCATCGCCTATGCCGACGGCACCAGCGCGCGTTTCCGCGCCGACGGCAGCGCCATGGCGCCCTTGTCCGAAATCGAGGCGCGCATGATCGTGGCGGCGGGCGTGCGCGGCGGCGACCGGGTGGCCGGCAGCCGGCGCTTCGCGGCCGAGGCGGTGCCGTTCGACTTCCGCAAGCCCATGCCGGTCTGGCAAGTGGTTCTGGAAGACGGCACCAACGTCTATGTCGGCACAGAGACGGGCCGGATCGAGGCCGTGCGCACGCGCTGGTGGCGCTTCTACGACACGATGTGGGGCCTGCACATCATGGACCTCCAAACGCGCGAGGATACCCATCACCCGCTGCTAATCGGCTTTGCCGCGCTGTCGATGTTGGGGGTATTGATGGGCTGCGTTTTGCTGTTCCGGCGGCGGCGCGCCGGGCCGCGAGGCGCGCGGTGAGCGTCGAACCCGCCCTTGTCCCCCTGCCCGCCTGGCTCGACCTCGCGGGCGTGGCGGTGTTCGCGCTGACCGGGGCGCTGGCAGCGGCGCGCGAAAAGCAGACCTTTGTCACCATGGCCTTCTTCGCTCTGGTCACAGGCGTCGGCGGCGGGACGATCCGCGACCTGCTGATCGGCGCCCCGGTGTTCTGGATCAAGGACGGTGCGGTCGCGGCCGTGTGCCTCGCCGTGGCGCTGGTCGCGTGGTTTACGCCGCGCCGCTGGTGGGAGGGGCGGATGCTCGAATACGCCGATGCGCTGGGGCTTGCCGGCTATACCGTCATCGGCTGCGCCAAGGCGCTTGCCTGGGGCGTACCGCCGGTCCCGGCCTTTGTCATGGGCGTGGTGACCGGCTGCGCGGGCGGGATCATCCGCGATGTCGTCGCCGGGCGTCCTTCGATCCTGATGCTGCCCGAGCTTTACGTTACCGCGGCCGCGCTGGCCGCGGCGGTGACGGTCGCAGGTGAGCTTGCGGGCCTGCCCAATGCGGCGGTGTGGAGCGCGGCCATCGCCGCCGGACTGGCGCTGCGCGTGGCGGCCATCCAGTGGCGCCTCGCCCTGCCGCATTACGGCAGGGACTGAGAACGCTCGTCAGACAGCGTCGCCGGGGTATTCTGGCCCTTCGTCGACGCTCCCTTCCTCGGGAACCGGGCCTCCGGGATAGGACGGCTGCGGCGCCTCGGCGACATCGTTCTCCACGGGCTCCCCGCCATCGTCCTGGCGGGCGCGCTCGCGGGCGTAGCGATCGTCGTCGTACTGGCGATCATCGCTTCTGGCACGGCTGTCGTCGGCGTCAAAGTCCGCGTCCTCGCCATAGCTGCGATCCGCGTCGCGCCGCCCGGCGTAGTCTAGGCTCTCGATGCGGCCATCGCGGCCCAGTGAACAGGTGAAACCCTTGCCGTCGTAGAGCGAGCCGCGCACGTCCCACCCGCGCTCGGTCCGGTCGACGCGGTCGACGCTTTCGACCCGGACATCGCGTTCGACGGCGCGCACGCAGCTCTCGACCGCGCGGTCGATGGTGCGCGCATCGTCGTAATCCCAGCCGCTGCGGCGCTGCGGATAGGGACGGTCGCGGTCGCGGTAACGCTCCTTGCGGGTGGCGGCATTGGCGACCGCGGCAATCCCGCCGATGATCAGCACGCCGGCCAGCACGTCGCCGACACTCGGCCCGCGGCGATAGCGATAATGGCGGTGGTAGGAGAGCGCCTCGCCCGCGCTGCTCGCCGTGGCAGGCGCTGCCGGCGCGGAAGCGGGCATGACCCGCGCCTCGAGCGGGCCGGCGGACATGGCAAAGGCCGCGACCAGGGCGGGCGCGGCGGCAAGCTTGGACTTGGTGGACATCAGGTCTTCCCCCTCGAAGTGCGCGCGCTCCACCTGCGCGGCGCGAATAGCGACCCTTGTTCAGCTAGGCGGTCCAGGCTTGCACCAGCCTGAACCGCCCGGCTTTTGCCATCAGGGGATGTTACCAGCGCTCGCGGATGCCGCGGATGTCGACATCGACGACCTGGCCGCGCGACACGTCGCAGGTGAAGCGGCCGCTGTCGCGGTCGTTCCAGCGATTGTAGCGGTTGTCGCGGCCGTAGTAGCCGTAGCGATCGTAGCGGCCGCCATAATAACCCGTGTCGACCACGATGCGGCCGGTCACGCGATAACCATAGCGCGTGTCCTGCACGCCGCGGATGTCGGTCACCTGGGCGTGGCGATAGCCGTCCCGGCGCGCCTCGCGGCGGGCAGCGTTGACGCAGCGTTCCACCGCCGCGCGCGGGCTGCCGCGATACCCCCAGCGATCGCCGCGGTAATAGCGGCCCTCGCGATAATCGCGGTGATCGCGATAATCGTCGTCGCGATAGTCCTGCTCGCGGTAACGATAGTCCCGGTCGTCGTAGCGGTCGCGCTTCACGGCGCTGGCCACCGCGGCAATGCCGCCGATGATGACGGCGCCGGCAATGACGTCGCCCACCGAAATGCCGCCGTGTGCACGGTCGCGGGCCTGTGCCGGAGTTGCGCTGGCCAGCGCCATCGCGCCGACCGCAGCGGCCGCGATCCCACCCTTCGCGAACAGCTTGGTCTTGTTGGTCATGGGGACCTCCCCTTTCGAATGCCGGGGCGGGATTGCTCCGGATAGGGTCGGTCTAGGCGATTCGCGCTGTGACGATGCTGAAC
>ERZ1066122.3047-NODE-3047-length-10090-cov-5.253313_pt1 | contig 10090 bp, 8 predicted proteins | sample MGYA00382769_ERZ1066122 | MGnify/ENA primary metagenome ERZ1066122 (study PRJEB33369, sample SAMEA5778352) | biofilm metagenome | biome: Industrial cooling water; feature: Water cooling tower basin; material: Biofilm | place: United Arab Emirates | collected...
TTCAGGCTGACGAGGTTGACCGCGTTGGCCTCGCTCACGTAGGCGTGGATTTGTTCCATCGGCACGCCGAGCTTCTCGGCGAGTTCCTCGTGGGTCGGCTTGCGGCCGAGCGCCGTCTCGAGGGACTTGGCGGCCGCGTCCATCTTGGACTGCTTGGACCGCACCAGCCGGGGCACCCAGTCCATCGTCCGGAGTTCGTCCAGCATCGCGCCGCGGATGCGGGGGACGCAGTACGTCTCGAACTTGACGCCGCGTTCGAGGTCGAACGCCTCGATCGCGTCGAGCAATCCGAAGATGCCGGCCGAGATCAGGTCGTCGAGTTCGACGCCGTCCGGCAGCCGCGCCCAGATGCGCTCGGCGTTGTACTTCACGAGCGACAGGTAGTTCTCGACCAGCCGGTTGCGGAGGTCGAGTGTCGGGCACGCCCGGTAGTCTTTCCAGACCTGCGAGATGTCGACGTCGGCGCGGGTGACCATCGGACGTATCCTCCCTGACATCGTCGGGCGGTGGCTCCCGCTGGCCCGAATCCCGCCGGAACGCTGCCCCCTTCCTGGTGGCGCGGTTCCGGCGGCATCCCCCGTGGGCCAGACTCCCGGACGGGCACGACGAGACCGGCGGCCGGCCCCGAGGCGCTCCGATTCCGGCGGGATTGTCGCCCGCGATTTCCCCCTGGGGTGCCGACCGGGAAGGCCCCGGCACCCGCTGTAGAACCATCGGCCGCGAAGGTCCGGGGCTTCAACGAAACCCGCGAATTCTTCGCCGTCGCCGTCCCTTCTCCACTCGCGGCGGGCACCCCACGTGCCGCCGGCCGACCCGCTTCCCCCGGTTGCCCGGGGGGAATCGGTTCGACCGGAAGCGGGCTCCGGGTCGGTTCCCCAACCGCCCGAATCCGTGTCGCGCACGCACCCCGAACGAGAGGACGCCGAATAGCGTCGGCCCCGGGGAGTGTCGAGAGGAAAATCGGGGGAATGACGGGAACGACCGAGAACAACCGGGCCGATCCACGTCGCAACGGGCCACCCGAATCGGAGATGACGCCGTGCCAGCGCAGCCCCAACGGGGCGTCCGTCGGTAGCCAGGGGTGGAGCGCAGCGCAACCCCTGGGAAACCGTCGAACCCAATGTAGTAGCCCCGAAGGGGCGACCCTGTTCGGGACGACCGGTCGCCCCTTCGGGGCTGCCTTCATATGGCGCTGCGATCCAGGGGTTCCGCTGCGCTTCACCCCTGGCTACCGACGGTCGCCCCGTTGGGGCTCGAAAAGCATGCCTTTCCGTGGTGACTGGTCGCCTACCGCACCGCCACCACCCGGCCGCGCTTGTCGGCGACGTGCTCGCGGCCTTGCCACTCGACGACGAACCGCCCCTGTTCCAGCCACTTCCGCAGGACGCCGCCGCGGGTCCGCCACTGCGGTTCGGGCATGCCCGGCGGCTGCCGCCACGGGTCGCGCAAGTAATCGCTGATGTATTGCGTCGGCCACAGTCGCAGGGCGAGGCCGCGGTCGCGGAACTCGCGGACGCGGATCAACCCCGGCACGAACCCGAACCGCTGCCGGAGGCGCTCGCCGCTCCACTGGCCGTCTTCCCAGAGCGTCTTGCTGAAGGTGCCGTCCGCGTTGAACGTGACGAGGTACACCCGCTTCCCGTTATCGTTGATCGCCGCCAGACACGCCGTGCCACTGGGGAGGTGCCCGGCGAACAGCCCGTAGCCGAGGTCGCCGAGGAGGGGGAAGCGAAGAAGTGGCCGGCTTGCCAGGCGAGTGATCCATGTGTTGTCGCAAAACTCCATCGTCTCAAAGGGGCGTCGGTCCACCACGATGCTTTGTGGCCGAAACGTAGTGGGAAACACGGTCACCTCTCGTACTGTCGGGCACGCGACCAGGATTTCCTCCCTGCGCAACAGCAAAGTGTCGAGCGACACGCCCACCCGTTCCGGGAAGCCCCGCACGAACACCGGGCCGAACTGCGGTTCGATCGCGCCCAGGTCCGCGACGCTGCCGGCCCAGCGAGGGAAGTGCTCGGCGAGGAGTTCGTCTTCGCGTTGCCACAGGGCCTGAACCCGCGAATCGTCGAGCTTTTCGCGCAGCGGTTCGAGTTCGCACTGGACGCGGATGAACTCGGCCCGCTCGGGCTCGCCGCGGTCGTCGAGCCAGTCCGCGAACACGAGCCGGACCGTGTCGTCGGCCGGGCTCGCGCGAATCGCAGAGAGAAAAGCGTCACGCTCGGACATGCGTGGATTGTACCCCCGCGCCCGGCGGGGAGGTGGAACATTGAGCCATTGAGCCACGGATGAACACCGATGGACACGGATCGGAAAGAAATCTCTGTTGTCATCGTTGAACGGGCATGTCGATGGAAAGGGGTTCGCTTCGATCGGTGTCCATCCGTGTTCATCCGTGGCGAATTCTTCGGATGTCCAGGCGTCCGGGAGTTGACCTTGCCACGGCGGTTTCGCGTCGCTTATCCTCCGGCCCGCCTCTCCGTCGATTCACACGGACTGGACACATACGGGGTGCCATATGCCGCACGGACGCGGACGAGTGTGGGCCATGCGCATCGGCGGCGGCGTGCTGCTCGCCGTCCTCGCGGTGGGCGGGTACGCGGCCCTCAACTGGAACGACATCTCGGCCCGGTACGCCGCCCACCGGCTCCGCACCGCCGGGACGGACGACGACCGCGCGCTGTGGGCCGCCAAGCTCGTCGCGCTCGGCGACGCGGGGATGCCCGAGGTCGTGGCCGTCCTGAAGGGCGAAGACCCGGCGTGGTGTACGTCCACGGTCGCGGCGATCCGCGGGCACCTCGACGCGCTCACGCCCGCCGACCCGCGGTTCACCGGGTGCTGTCGGCCGCTCGTGCAGGCGATCCCCGGCCTGTCCCCGACCGGGGCGGACGCGGCCCTCGATCTCGTGCCGGACTTCCTGAAGTGCCCGGACCCGGACGCGGTGCAGCGCAGCAAGGATCTGGTCAAGACGATGCTCGTCGGGAAGTCCGCGGACGGCCGCGTTCGCGCGGTCCGCCTTGCCCTCCGCCCGGACGTAAAGATGACCGCCGAGGTCGCGCCGCTGCTCGACGACCCGTCGCCGGAAGTCCGCCGGGCCGCGATCCTGGCGGTCGGGCCGCCGTCGGACGAGACCCCGGTGGAAGACGAGGCGCTGTTCCGCTGCCTGCACGACGCCGACCCGGAAGTGCGGAACCTGTGCGAGTCCGCCCTGCAGGCCCGCGGGCTGTCCCCCGAGCAACTGACGCTCGCGCGGAAGCTGAGCGACCCGGAGCCGTCCGAACGGCTGCGGCTGCTCCTCGACCTGCGGTGGCCCGGCGACGCCGTCCGCGACCCCGGCCCGTGGCTCGAACGGCTCAGCCGCGACGCCGACCCCGCGGTCCGGGCCGGGGCGTTGCGGGTGGCGTTCGAGTGCCACGTGTCGTTCGGGGCCTGGGCGACCCGTCTGGCCGACGGCGACCCGGACCCGACCGTCCGTCGGCTGGCCGGCTACTACCGCACCCAGGCGGCCGAGGTCCGACAGGCGAGCTTCGTGCTGCCGGAGTGAGCGCGTTCGCGCCAAGACCCAGACCATCGTCCGATCCGGGGCGCGAGCTCCGGATCGGAACGTTGAAGGGGGAGGTCGCGACGGATCGGCAAGGGAAAAAATTCCCGTTTCGGACGGAAATCCGCTTGACGCTCCAGATTGCCCGGTTTTACAGTGAAATGTCGGCGAAAGTGTGCGGCCACGCCCCGTCCCCGCCCCGCCACTCCCGAGCCCCCAGGGAACGGGCACGCCGCGTCGCCGCGTCGCGGCCGGAACGGTCCGGACCCCCGAGGAGATGCGACCCCTTGAGCAGACCCGCCGCTGCGAAAGTCAGGGACCTATGCTCGTCCTGTCCAGAAAAAAGAACGAGTCGATCGTCGTCAACAACGACGTCGTCATCACCGTGATCGAAATCCGCGGGGACAAGGTCCGGCTCGGGATCGTCGCCCCGAAGGACGTGCCCGTCCACCGCGAAGAGGTGTTCGAGGCCATCCACGGCACGAAGCCGGCCGTCCCGACCCCGGTCCCCGTGCCGGTCAAACCCGCCGGGGCGAACGGAACCGGCTGACCCGTCACACCTGCCGGCCGACGACCGCGGCCAGGGCGCGGAGCCGGTCCAGCAGCGCCGCGAAACTCGAAAAGTCCAGCGACTGCGGGCCGTCCGACGCGGCCCGGTCGGGGTCCGGGTGCATCTCGATCAGCAGCCCGTCCGCCCCGGCCGCCATCGCCGCCATCGCCATCGCCGGGACGTAGGCCCGCTTCCCGGTGCCGTGGCTCGGGTCCACGAAGATCGGCAGGTGGCACACGGCCTTCGCGGGCGGGATCACGGACAGGTCGAGCGTGTTCCGCGAGTGGTCGGAGAACGTCCGGACGCCGCGCTCGCACAGGATCACGTCGTAGTTCCCGCCGGCCATCACGTACTCGGCGGACATCAGCCACTCTTCCAGCGTCGCGCTCATCCCCCGCTTCAGCAGCACCGGCTTGCGGCACTTCCCGACCCGCTTCAGCAGCGAGAAGTTCTGCATGTTCCGCGCGCCGATCTGGATCACGTCGGACGCCTCCTCGACGGCCGCCGCGAACTCCGTGTCCATGAGTTCCGTGACGACGCCGATGCCGGTCGTCTCGCGGGCTTTCGCCAGGATCTTCAGCCCCTCGACGCCCATCCCCTGGAAGCTGTACGGGCTCGTCCGCGGCTTGAACGCCCCGGCCCGCAGCCACTTGACGCCGTTCGAGACGAGGAATTCCGCGGTGCGGAGGATCATCGCCTCGTTCTCGACGGAGCACGGCCCGGCGACGACGGTGAACGTGTCCGGCCCGACCGTGCCGAACGGGGTGCGGACGACGGTGTCGTCGCGGTGCATCTCCCGGCTGGCGAGCTTGTACGGCTTGGTCACGCGGATCGCTTCCTCGACGCCGGGGAGCACTTCGAAGATCGCGCGGTCGACGGCCCCGGTGTTGCCGGTCATGCCGACGGCGGTGCGGGTCGAACCGGGGAGCGGGTGCGGCGTGAGCCCCTGGTCCCGGATCGCGGCGATGACCCGGTCGATCTGCTGGGGGGTGGCGTCGGACCGCATGACGACGAGCATGGGAACCTCGGAACGGGCGGGCGGAAGGCGGTATTATAGCGGGGGTCCAGACCGGGCCGACCGCCGCCCCCTCTCCAGGAACCGCCGGGTGACCGACGCCGACAACCCGCTCGAACTCGCGTCCGACCGGCTCGGCCCGCCGGACGCGGTCCACCACGTCAGCCCCGGCCGGTTCGCGGCCAAGGTCGCCGTCGGGCTCGGGCTCCTCCTGTACGGGGTCGTCGCCAACTACCTGTGGTGGGTGCCCGGCCCCGCGCGGTTCGACCACCTCGCCCTCGCGGTGCTGTTCGCGCCGCCGCTGTCCGGGGTGTCGCTGCTGTGGCACGTCCTCCGCACGCGGGGGTTGCACGTCCTCGTCTACCCGACCGGGCTGCTCCGCGTCCGCGGCGGCGAGGTCGAGTCCTTCCCCTGGGCGGAAATCGAAGAGGTGCGGGTGCGGGCGGACGCGGCGGAGGTCGCGACGGAGACCGACGACGCGGGGGCCGTGACGGCGTGCTGGCTGGCCGTCGAGCCGCCGCACTTTCAGATCTGGAAGGCGGGCGTGACGATCCGCCGGACGGACGGGGCCGAGGTCACGCTGACGTCGGCCCTGGCGGACTACGCCGGGCTCGCGGAACGGGTCATGCGGGCGACGTTCGCGGAGCAGTGGCCGGCCGCGCGGGCGACGTACCGGGCCGGGGGCACCGTGCGGTTCGGGGAGTTTGCCGTCGGGGGGGCCGGGCTGACGTTCCGGGACCAGCCGGCCCTGCCGTGGTCCGAACTCAAGTCCGTGTCCGTGTCGCAGAAGATGGTGAGCGTGACGCGGAACACGGGGTGGATGCCGTGGGCGGTCCGGGACCTGCAAGAAGTGCCGAACCCCCACGTGATGTTCGCGCTAATCGCGGAAGCGAGACGGTCCGGGGGGGAGGGAGAGGAAAAAGAAGAGTGACACACCCCTGTCGCAGCGGGTTCCGTCTTGTGGCACCGGCCAGAGGCCGGTGCCGGGTTCACCGGCCAGAGGCCGGTGCCACAACCCGCACGACCTGCCCGGCCTACGAAAAACGAGGCGGGCGGATACACTTCGAGCACCGCCCCGGCCCTTTCCCGAGGTTCGCCGTGACCGAGTTCCTCGCCGACTACGTCCCCGCGTGGGCCGCGATCGTCTTGGCCGCCGCCGTCGCGGCCGGGGTCATCGTCGGCTTCATCGGCGGCTCCGCGCTGATGTTCATCTGGGCGGAACGCAAAGTCTCCGGGCGGATGCAGGACCGCCTCGGGCCGACGCGCACCGGGCCGTTCGGGCTGCTCCAGTCCCTCGCGGACGGCATCAAGCTCATCACGAAGGAGGACAGCACGCCGGCCGGGGCGGACACGGTCCTGTTCCGGCTCGCGCCGTACCTCGCGTTCTGTGCGGCGTTCTGCGGGTTCATCGCGCTGCCGTTCGCGCCGGCGCTGGTGGCGCAGGACTTGTCCGTCGGCGCGTTCTTCATGCTGGCGGTGCTGTCCAGCGAGGTGTTCGGCGTCCTGCTGGCCGGGTACGCGTCCGCGAACAAGTGGTCCCTGTTCGGCGGCGTCCGGGAGGCGGCACAGGTCGTCAGCTACGAGGTGCCGCGGTCGCTGTGCGTCGTCGTGCCGGTGGCGATTGCCGGGACGTTGAGTCTGACGGAAATCGGGAAGCAGCAGGTCGGCGGGTTCTGGAACTGGAACATCTTCCACGACCCGTTCACGTTCGTGGCGTTCTTCCTCTTCTTCGTCACCGCGACGGCCAGTTGCAAGCGGGCCCCGTTCGACCTCGCGGAGGCGGAGAGCGAACTCGTGGCCGGGTTCCACACGGAGTACAGCGGCATCCGGTGGTCGTACTTCTTCATGGCCGAGTACGGCAGCATGTTCGCCGTGTCCGGCCTCGCGAGCCTGCTCTACCTCGGCGGCTGGCACACGGGCGTTCTTGCGTTCGAGCCGTCCGACCGCTTCGGGCTGTGGCTCGGGAACCTGCTCAACGCGGCGGTGTTCGTCGCGAAGGGGACGCTGCTGGTGCTCGTGATGATGTGGATGCGGTGGAGCCTGCCGCGGCTGCGGATCGACCAGGTGATGATGACGTGCCTGAAGTACTTCCTGCCGATGAGTTGCGCCGTGCTGATCGGGGCGTGCGCCTGGACGCTGTGGGTGCCGCGCGACGCGGCGTTCGCCGTGCGGTGCGTCCTGGCGGGCGGGTCGCTGCTGTTCGTCGCCGGGGTGCTGGGAAGCCTGTTCGTCGCGAAGCCGGACCTCCCCGCGGGGGAACTCGCCGGCGTGTGGGCGAAGGCGAAGGGGCGATCGGCCGGCGGGCGGTCCACGAACCCGCCGCACGGGCGGGTTGGAGCCGGTCCTGCACGAACGCCAGCGACTCTTCGATCGCTTCTACCCCCAGCACCACCAGTTGCCCGGGCCGCAACCCGGCGAGCACCCGTTCGAGGGCGGCGCGTTCGGTCGGCTCCTCGGACACGCTCCGCACCCGCGTGCCGTCCGCCAGCCCGCGGCGGAGGACGGCGTTCAACTCGCCGTCGGTGCGGCCGGCGTGGCCCCAGTCGGCGTACAGGACGACGTCGTCGAACGCGTCGCCGGCGCTGCGGCCCATGTCCAGCAGGTCTTCGTCCCGGCGGTCGCACCCGGCGAACACGAGCGTCCGGTGCGGGTGCGGGAAGGCGTCCAGCCCCGCGACCAGGGCCGACACCGCGGACGGGTTGTGGGCGTAGTCCACGATGACCGTCGCCCCGTTGGATTCCAGCACGTTGAACCGCCCCGGCGTCTCCCGCGGGGCCCCGGCGAACGACCGCAGCCCGGCCGCGATCGCCTCGGGCGGCAGTCCGAGTCGCCACGCGGCGGCGGCGGCGGCGAGCACGTTTTCCACCTGGAACGGCACCTTCCCGCCGCGGGTGAACGGCACGTCCGCGAGAGACACGACCGGGGTTTCGCGGACTCCCTCGGCCAGGATGAGTTCCCCGCCGCGGACGAACGCGGCGAGCCCGCCCGCCGTGCGGTGATTCGCCAGCGTCGGTTCGTGCTCGTCCCGCGCGAAGAACAGCACCTTCCCCGCGACCGCCGCCGCCATCGCCGCGACGTGCGGGTCGGCCGCGTTCAACACCGCGGTCCCGGTGGGCGCAGTCGCGGCGGGGACGACCCGCTTCACGTCCGCGAGTTGGTCGAGCGTCTCGACGCCGCGGAGCCCGAGGTGGTCGCCCTTGCCGAGGTTCGTGACGACGGCCACGTCGCACCGGTCGAACCCGAGCCCTTCCCGGAGAATCCCGCCGCGGGCGGTTTCGAGGACGGCGACCTCGACGCGGGCGTTGAGCAGCACCTGCTTCGCGGACTGCGGGCCGGAGCAGTCGCGGGTTTCGGTCCGCCGCCAATTCACTCTTGTTCCCTCCCCCTGGGAGGGGGGAGGGTTGGGGTGGGGGTCGCTTCGGGCTGGCTGGTTCCCCCCACCCCCACCCTCCCCCCCAAGGGGGGAGGGGGAAGAAAGGTAAATCCCGTCCGTGCAGGTCAGCCCGACCGACCGGCCCGCCCCCGCGACGAGGTGCGCGATCAGCCGCGAGGTCGTCGTCTTCCCGTTCGTGCCCGTGACGGCCACCACCGGGATGCGGCCGGTTTCCCCGGCCGGGAACAAGGCGTCGACGATCGCGGCCCCCACGTCCCGCGGCTTGCCGGCCGACGGTTCCAGGTGCATCCGCAACCCCGGCCCGGCGTTCACCTCGACGATCGCCCCGCGCTGCGGCTTCAGCGGCCGGGAAATGTCCTCGCAGACGATGTCGATGCCGGCGATGTCGAGCCCCACTGCTTTCGCGGCGAGCACCGCGTCCGCGGCGACGTCGGGGTGAACGTCGTCGGTCACGTCGGTCGCGGTGCCGCCGGTGGAGAGGTTCGCGTTCCGGCGGATGAGCACCCGCACCCCGGCGGGGGGAACCGCATCGGCCGCGAATCCCTGCTCCGCGAGGACCGCTTCCGCCACCGCGTCGATCTTGAGGAAGCTCAACGGCGTCGAGTGCCCGTCCGACCGGCGCGGATCGGTGTTGACGACCGCGATGAGTTCGCGAACCGTGTGCTTCCCGTCGCCGATGACGTGGGCCGGCTCCCGGCACGACGCGGCGACGACCTTGCCGCCCACGACCAGTACGCGGTAATCCCGGCCCGGCGCGAACGTCTCGACGACGACCTCGGCCCCTTCCGCGCGGGCGGCCCGGAACGCGGCGGCGACCTGTTCGCGGGTGGTCAGGTTCGTGGCGACCCCGCGGCCCTGGTTGCCGTACCGCGGCTTCACGACGACCGGGAGTTCGCATTCCAGCGCGACCGTCCACGCCTCGCCTTCGTCCCGCGCCGGTCGGCCCCACGGCGCGGGCACGCCGACCTCGGCGAGCAGCTTGCGGGTGAGTTGCTTGTCCTGGGCGATGGCCTCCGCGACGGTCGGCGTGTCGTCGGTTTCCGCGGTCCAGATGCGCTTCTGCTTCGCGCCCCAGCCGAGTTGGACGAGGCTGCCGTCGTTCAGCCGGCGGGCGGGAATCCCGCGCCGCAGGGCGGCGGCCACGATCCCCCCGGTGCTCGGCCCGAGCCGGGAATCGAGGGCGACGGATCGAATTTCAATGATGCGTGCGTGTACGTCGACGTCCGCCCCGGTGACGAGCGCGAACGCGGCGTTCAGGCAGGCGTGGGCGACGGTCGCGTCGTCGTAGTCGAAGACGAGCCGGCCGCGGCCGTCGGTCCCCGGCGGCCGGACGAACGCGACGGTGCCGGTGAAGTCGGTGCGGCGCTGCAACTCGCGGGTCGCGGCCAGGAGCGCGTCCGCCAGGGTGGCGGCCGGCGGCAGGTCGATGCCGAGGGCGGTGCGAAGCGTGCCCGCGACCGGCCCGGCCGGGGCGTCGCCGCCGCCGAGGTCGGCCTCGATGACGGGAACCGCGGCCCAGCGGTTCGGTCCGCGGAGCGTCCAGATGCGTCCGAAGTGCATGGGAATCTCCGAGAGCCGCGACACTCGTTTAGC
>ERZ1066122.3048-NODE-3048-length-10089-cov-9.743173_pt1 | contig 10089 bp, 7 predicted proteins | sample MGYA00382769_ERZ1066122 | MGnify/ENA primary metagenome ERZ1066122 (study PRJEB33369, sample SAMEA5778352) | biofilm metagenome | biome: Industrial cooling water; feature: Water cooling tower basin; material: Biofilm | place: United Arab Emirates | collected...
GCGCAACACCATTCCGATCCTGTCGAATGTCCTGGTCGATGCGAGCGAGACGACCGGGATCCGGCTGATGGCGACCGACCTTGATCTGCAGATCGTCGAGACGGTGGAAGCCGCGGTCGACCGGCCGGGCGCGACCACCGTGTCCGCCCACACCCTGTTCGACATCGTCCGCAAGCTGCCGGAGGGCGCCCAGGTTGAGCTGTCCGCGGCCGAGGGCAAGATGGCGATCCATGCCGGCCGGGCCCGCTTCAACCTCGCGACGTTGCCGCGCGACGATTTTCCGGTGATCGCGGAAGGCGAGCTGCCGACCCGCTTCGAGCTGCCGGCGGCAACGCTCCGCCAGATCATCGACAAGACCCGCTTCGCGATCTCGACCGAGGAAACCCGCTACTATCTGAACGGCATCTTCCTGCACGTTTCGGACGATCAGGCGCCGGTGCTGAAGGCCGCGGCGACCGACGGCCACCGGCTTGCCCGCGTCACCGTCCCGCGCCCCGAAGGAGCGGAAGGCATGCCGGACGTGATCGTGCCGCGCAAATGCGTCGGCGAGCTGCGCAAGCTGCTCGACGAAGTGGACGGCACGGTCGGCATCTCGCTGTCCGCGACCAAGATCCGCTTCGATCTCGGCAACGCCGTCCTGACCTCGAAGCTGATCGACGGGACGTTCCCCGATTATTCGCGCGTGATCCCCACCTCGAACGACAAATTGCTTCGGCTTGATCCGAAGAGCTTCATGGACGGTGTCGACCGCGTGTCGACGATCGCCAGCGAGAAGACGCGCGCCGTGAAGATGGCGCTCGAACGTGATCGCGTGATCCTGTCGGTCACCAGCCCGGAGAACGGCACGGCGTCCGAGGAAGTGCCGGGTGAATACGCCGCCACGCCGTTCGAGATCGGCTTCAATGCCCGCTATCTGATGGACATCCTTCACCAGATCGACGGCGATCTGGTCGAGGTGCATCTGGCCGATGCCGCCGCACCGACGCTGATCCGCGAAACGGACAAGTCGCCGGCGCTTTACGTGCTGATGCCGATGCGGGTCTGACCGCGGCGCCGGCGGCGGCCGCCGCTCTATTTCCGCTCGGCGGAGACCGGCGCGGGGCGGCGAATCCGGCAGCCGCGCTGCGCTGCCACGCCGCGCAGAAAGCCGCGCCGGGCAATCCCGGCATCCACTGCGGCATTGTAGCGCCGCTCGGCATCGGCGGCGCCACTGACCTGGCGGATCACGCCGCGGAACGGGATCAGGCTTGCCACCACCCCGCGCGCGACGCCTTCGGCCATCCGGCCGGTGCCGTCCTCGGACGTCGCGCCGGCGTCGAAATCCGGGCCGAGCACGCGGTCCAGCTCGGCAAGGCCGACAAGGATTTCGCTGCAGCTCCGGCTGCCGAGCGCCGCATAGGGATTCTCCGCCGCCACTTCGAGCGCGACCGGAATGTCCTTGCGGTCGATGTTGGTGTCGCGCAGCGGCGTCTTCGCAATGTCCGCCGCCACCGCTTCGCCGGAGCGCGCCGGCCCGGTCTGGGCCAGGGCCGACGGGGCGCCGATCAGCGCCGCGCCGATCAGGGCAGCGGGGATCAGGGCAGCGGACGGGCGGGGACGGATGGGCATCGGTCGGACTCCGGTTCGTGACGGGGCAGTAACGCACGAAAGCGGCACTTCGCTCAATCGGCGCTTGCCGCTTTCGCCGCAGCGCGGAGCGGTTAGGGAGGAAAGAGTCATGCTCGCGCGCCTCACGCTCACCGATTTCCGCTCCTATCCGGCAGCGACGCTTGCTCCCGGAGCGGGTCTGGTCGTGCTGACCGGAGACAATGGCGCGGGCAAGACCAACCTGCTGGAAGCCGTTTCGCTGCTGGCGCCCGGCCGCGGCCTGCGCGGGGCGGCGCTGAGCGAAGTGGCGCGGCGCGACGGGCCGGGAGGCTTTGCCGTCGCCGCTCGGCTCGCTGACGGCACTGACCTCGGCACCGGCACTCGGGCCGAGGCGCCGGAGCGCCGTCTGATCCGCGTCAATGGCGCTCCGGCAAGCGCATCGGCGCTCTCCGAATGGCTGTCGCTGCTGTGGATCACGCCGGCCATGGACCGGCTGTTCGTCGACGCGCCGGCGGCACGGCGGCGCTTTCTCGACCGGCTGGTGCTGGCGCTCGATCCGCGCCACGCGGCCGTCGCCAGCCGCTACGACGCCGCGATGCGGGAGCGCAACCGGCTGCTGACCCAGCCCGGCCCGGCCGATCCGACCTGGCTGACGGGAATCGAGCTGCAGATGGCGGAGCTGGGCCGCGCGCTCGGCGACGCCCGCGCCGCGACGGTGGCAGCGCTGGCCGATCGGCTGGCCGTGGCCGAAGACGGGCCGTTCGCGCGCGCCGGCCTTGCGCTGACCGGCTGGCAGGCCGGTGCCGATGCCGCGGCCGATGCCGCACAGCTTGCCCGCGCCCGCCCGCGCGATGCCGCCGCCGGCCGCACGCTCGAAGGGCCGCATCGCCAGGATCTGCGGGTGATCCACAGCGCGAAGGCCCAGCCGGCCGAACATTGTTCGACCGGGGAGCAGAAGGCGCTGCTGATCGGCATCGTCCTTGCCCATGCCGATCTGGTCGCCGATCGGCGCGGCCAGCGCCCGGTTCTGCTGCTCGACGAGGTCGCGGCCCATCTCGACCCGCGTCGGCGGGCGGCGCTGTTCGACCGGCTGGCGGCGAGCGGCGGCCAGGTCTGGATGACCGGTACCGAAGCCGGCTTGTTCGCCGAGGCGCCGCACGCCGATCGCTTCCTCGTCGACGGCGGCGTGCACCGGCTCTGATCGTTGCCGGCCGTTCAGGCATGCCGCGCTAGCCTTTCCCCGCAGGTGCAGTGGAGGCAGGCATGCGGATTTCGATGATCGCGGCGGCGCTGGCAGCGCTGGCCTGGTCGGCGCCGGGCGCGGCACAGCCGGTGGACGATCGCTTCACCGAATGGGATGCGCGCGAGGGCGGCGCCTTTGCCGACATGGAAGCGGCCGAGCGCCGCTGGGAGGCGGCGCAGCGCCGGTTCGAGGAGGAACGCGACGCGTTCGAGCGGGAGCGGCTCGCCTACGATCAGGCGCGCACCCGTTTCGAGCGGGACCGGGAGCGCGAGCGCGAGCGTTTCGCCGCCTATGACGGTCCGGTCTGGGCCGGGCCGGACGGAGAACGGCTCTGCCGGCGGCGGGACGGCACGACCGGCACGATCGTCGGCGGCGTCGCCGGGGCGCTGCTTGGGCGCGCCATCGACGGTGGCCGCCGCCGCGGCGTCGGCACGATTCTGGGGGCGGGCGCCGGTGCCCTGCTCGGCCGCGGCGTCGAGCGCGGGCAGGAACCGATCTGCCGCTGACCCGCGGCCGGGGCGGTCCGGCAGGCGCGGAATCGGCGCGGGCCGATCCCCTCAGGCGGCGGCCGGCACGGCCCCGGCGCCGCCGGGGACCGCTTCGGCGCTCAGGATCGTCAGATCGTGGAGGCGGCCCTGGCGGTCCATCACATGGCCGCGCAGCCGCGCTTCCTCGCGAAAGCCATGCTCTTCGAACAGGCGGATCGCATGCTGCTGATCGGGCGTCATGCGGGCGACGAGCTTGGTCAGCTCGCGCTGGTCGGCCACGCGGATCGTTTCCTCGAGCAGGCGTCGGCCGACGCCCTGGCCGCGCAGCTCCGGTGACACCAGCAGGCGGATTTCGCCGACATGGGTCGACCAGCCGAGCGGATCGCGCACCAGCGCCGAGGTGCCGACGATCGCGTCGCCATCCTCGGCAAGGAAGCTGTCGATAAATCCGTCCTCCACCGCCTGCTGCCAGGCCTCGATCACCCGGCGGTGCTTCAGGTCGCGGCTGAGGAACAGCAGGTCATGCTCCGGCAGCGCTCGGGCAAAGCGCAGCATCGCGTCGAGATCGTCCGGTTTGAAGCGCCGGATCACCAGCGGAAGATCGGTCATGCGCCTCCTCGCCGCCCGGCCGGGGCCACGCCGGCCGGCAGCCGTGCCGCGGGCACCGGAGATCGGGGCCGTGGCATCCGGGGCGGAAATGCCGGGGCGCGCAGGCAGGTCATCGATCGATCATCGGGTGCCGGACGGGACCCGTCAAGCACGGGCGCTGCCGGCGGCGTGCGGCCGAGAGCCGTTGACTCGGCAACCCGGAATAGGAACATAAGGAGAACATGAGAATCGAGTCGACATGATCAGGGCGGCGCGAAGCGCGCGTCTCGAATCGCTGCGGGCAGAGGTGCGCGCGATCGCAGCGGCCGGCAAGGGGCCGTCCGCCGTGCTGCCCTTCGGGCTGCCGGCTCTCGACGACCGGCTGGCTGGCGGCGGCCTTGCCGATGCCGGGCTGCACGAGGCCGCACCGGCCGGTGCCGGCTACAGCGATGATGCCGCGGCCACTTTGTTCCTCGCCGGCATCGCCGGGCGGCGGGCCGGCCGGGACGGCACCGTGCTGTGGGTGATGGCGCGGCGCGATCTGTTCGCGCCCGGCCTGGCCCAAGGCGGGCTGCCGCCGGATCGCCTGCTCGTGGCCGAAGCCGGCGGCGACCGCGAGGTGCTGGCAGTGATGGAGGAAGGGCTGCGCCACGGCGCCCTGGCCGCGGTGGTGGGGGAAGCCGGTCGGGCAGGGCTGACGGAGACCCGCCGGCTGCAGCTGGCGGCGGAAGAAGGCGGCACGATGGCGCTGCTGCTCCGCCGCTGGCGCAAGGCCGGGCAGGATCCGCTGGCCGAAGGCTCGACTGCGATGACGCGCTGGCGGATTGGTTCGGCTCCTTCGATGTCCCTGCCGGTCGAAGGCATCGGCCGGGCCCGCTGGCATGTCGAACTTGCCCGCCAGCGTGGCGGAACCGCTTTTTCCCTGCTTCTGGAGGCTTGCGATGCGCAGGGTCGCCTCGCTCTACCTGCCCTTTCTGCCGACCGACCGGCTGCATCGGCCGACCGCGCGCGACACGCCGCCTGAGCCGGTGCGGGCGCCGGCCGGCGACGCTCCGCTGCCCGCCGCGCCGCGGCCGGCGGACTGTTCCTGCCCGCGCGGCGGCCATTGGCGGCCGGGCGCGCGCTGGGCGGAGAATGCGAAGGAACGCCGGGCGCGGGTGCAGGCGGAGATCGATCGGCTGCCGCCTCACCAGCGTCCGCCGCTGCGCGAGCTCGGCCGCCGCAGCGAGGCAGCCCAGGGTCCGTTCCGGCGGATGCGCCCGGACGAAGGCGGCGCACCGGGGCCGCTTGCCATCGCTGCGTGCCCCCCGCCTGCGGGGGTGGCGCCGGGCGTGCTCGTCACGGTCGGGCGGGACGGGCAGCGCGTCCTGCTCATGGCCGTCTGCCGCAATGGCCTCGCCTTGGGGCTCCATCCCGGCATGCCGCTCACCCAGGCGCGGGCGATGGTGCCCGGGCTCGAGGTTCGCCCGGCCGATCCGGACGGCGATCGTGCGCTGCTTGCCCGGCTCGGCCATTTTGCCGCCCGGCGGATCACGCCGCTGGTCGCGGTCGACGGCGATCACGGGCTGTGGCTGGACCTGACCGGCGCGGCCCATCTCCATGGCGGGGAGGAGCAGCTCTGCGTCGATCTGCTGCGCTTCTGTTCCCGGCTCGGGCTCGGCGCGCGGGTCGCGGTGGCCGGCAATGGCGCTGCCGCCCATGCGCTTGCCCGTTATGCGCCGGATCGCCTCACTTTGTGCCCGGCCGGGGCGGAAGCCGATGTGGTGGCGCCGCTCCCGGTCGAGGCGCTGCGCCTTGCGCCGGCCGTCTCCGATGCGATGCACAAGCTGGGGCTGGAGCGAGTCGCCGATCTCGTCGCTTTGCCGCGGGCGCCGCTGGTCCGCCGCTTCGGGGTGGCCACGCTCACGCGGCTCGATCAGGCGCTCGGCCGCGCGCCCGAGCCGATCGATCCGCTCGTCCCGCGCGACGCGATCGCCGCCGAACGCCGGTTTGCCGAGCCGATCGGCAGTGCCGAGGCGATCGGCCGGGCAATGTCCGATCTGCTCGACGATCTGATCGATCGGCTGCGCGCGGCCGGGCAGGGCGCGCGCAGCCTGCTGTTCCTGTGCGATCGGGTCGATCGGGAATGCCAGTCGCTCGCTGTCGGCACCGCCCGCGCGACCCGGGACAAGGCGCATCTGCTGCGGCTGATCGCTCTGAAGATCGACAGGATCGATCCCGGCTTCGGCATCGATGCGCTGCGGCTCGTCGCGGTCCGCACCGAAGCGATGGGCGCGCAGCCCGTGCCTGGCGATCTCGCGGCGCCCGCCGCCGTGCCCGATCTCGCCGAACTCGTCGATCTGATCGCGCTGCGGCTCGGCGCGGGGCGGCTCTACCGGCTCAGCCTTGCCGAAAGCGACGTCCCGGAACGCAGCGTCCGCCGGCTTCCCCCGCTGGAACCGCCGACCGCCTGGCCGGATCGCTGGCCCCGCCCGCCGCGCCTGCTGCCGCGGCCGGAACGGATCGAGCATGTCATTGCCGAGCTGCCCGATCTGCCGCCTCGCCGCTTCACCTGGCGCGGCCGCACCCATCGGCTCGTCCGCGGCGACGGGCCCGAGCGCGTCTATGGCGAATGGTGGAAGAAAAGCGGCGAGCGCGATGCCGTGCGTGACTATTTCCGTGTCGAGGACGATCGCGGCGCGCGTTTCTGGCTCTACCGCCGCGGCGATGGCCGCGATCTGCGCACCGGCGATCTCAGCTGGTGGCTGCAGGGCGGCTGCGGATGAGCGCCGGCCTGTCCAGCCACGGGGCCGTCGAGCTGCAAGTGACGACCCATTTCAGCTTCCTGCGCGGCGCATCGTCATGCGACGAGCTGTTCGCGGCGGCGGCGCTGCTCGGCTATGCCGCTCTGGGGATCACCGATCGCAACAGCGTTGCCGGCATGGTCCGCGCCCATGTCGCGGCGAAGGCAACGGGGGTGCGGCTGGTGCCCGGCTGCCGGCTCGATCTGGTCGGCGGCGACAGCCTGCTGGTCTGGCCCGAGGACCGCGCCGGCTGGAGCCGGCTCACCCGCCTGCTCAGCCTTGGCAAGGCGCGCGCCGACCCCAGAAAGGGCGAGAAAGGCCAGTGCTTCCTTCATTGGGAAGATGTCGCGGCGTGGTCCCGGGGCCTGATCGCCGCCTATGTGCCCGACGAAGCCGATGCGCGCACCGAGGCCGGGCTTGCCTGGATGGCCGAGCTGTTCGGCGGGCGCGGCCATATCGCCTTGAGCCTGCGCCGCCGCCCGGGCGACCGGCTCCGCCTCCACCGGCTCGAGGCGCTCGCCTGCCGCTTCGGCATCGCCCCGCTCGCCACCGGCGACGTGCTCTATCATGCGCCCGACCGGCGGCTGCTGCAGGATGTCGTGACGGCGATCCGCCACAAATGCCGCATCGACGAGCTCGGCTTTCGCCGCGAACGCCATGCCGACCGGCATCTGAAAAGCGCGGCCGAAATGGCACGGCTGTTCGCCGATCACCCGCAGGCGCTCGCCAATGCCCGGGCGATCACCGCGCGCTGCCGCTTCGATCTCACCCAGCTCGAATATCAATATCCGGACGAAATCGTGATGTCCGGACGCAGCCCGCAGCACGCCCTCGAACAGCTCGTCGCACAGGCGCTGGCTGCCAAATTTCCGGATGGCGTGCCCGATGACTATCGCACGCTCGCCGACCATGAGCTGCGCCTCGTCGCCAAGATGAATTATGCGCCTTACTTTCTGACGGTCAATTCGATCGTCCAATATGCGCGCAGCCAGGGCATTCTCTGCCAGGGCCGCGGATCGGCAGCGAATTCGATCATCTGCTATGTGCTCGGCATCACCTCGATCGATCCGATCCAGCACGAATTGCTGTTCGAACGCTTCATTTCCGACGAGCGCGCCGAGCCGCCCGACATCGATGTCGATTTCGAGCATGAGCGGCGCGAGGAAGTGATTCAGTGGATCTACGACACCTATGGCCACGCCCATGCCGCGCTGACCGCCGTCGTCAGCCGCTATCGTGCGCGGGGCGCCGTGCGCGAAGTCGGCAAGGCGCTCGGGCTCCCCGAGGATCTGACCGGCGCGCTGGCCGGCCAGGTCTGGGGCTGGTCGACCGAAGGTGTCGGCGAACGCCATGTCGAAGCGCTCAATCTGGATGCGACCGACCCGCGGATCGCGCTGACGCTGGAGCTTGCCCGCGACCTGATTGGCACGCCCCGCCACATGTCCCAGCATCCCGGCGGCTTCGTGTTGACGCGCGACCGGTTGGACGAACTCGTCCCCATCGAGCCCGCGGCGATGGACGATCGCCGCATCATCGAATGGGAAAAGGACGATATCGAGGAACTGAAGTTCATGAAGGTCGATGTGCTCGGCCTCGGCATGCTCGGCTGCATGCGCCGCGCCTTCGATCTTCTCGCCGAACACAAGGGGATGCGGATCGGCATGGCCGATCTGCAGCGGGACGATCCCAAGGTGTTCGAGATGATCCAGCGCGCCGACACTTTGGGCGTGTTCCAGATCGAAAGCCGCGCCCAGATGGCGATGCTGCCGCGGATGAAGCCAAAGGAGTTTTACGATCTCGTCATCGAAGTCGCGATCGTGCGGCCGGGGCCGATCCAGGGCGACATGGTCCATCCCTATCTCAGACGCCGGGAAGGCAAGGAGCAGCCGGAATATCCCTCCCCTGCGCTCGAAAAGGTGCTGAAGAAGACGCTTGGCGTGCCGCTGTTCCAGGAACAGGCGATGAAAGTCGCGATCGTCGGCGCCGGCTTCACGCCGGCCGAGGCGGATGCGCTGCGCCGCTCGATGGCGACGTTCAAATTCACCGGCGGCGTCAGCCACTTCCACGACAAGCTGGTGCAGGGCATGGTTGCGAACGGCTACGCACCGGAGTTTGCCGAGCGTACCTTCCGCCAGATCGAAGGCTTTGGCAGCTACGGCTTTCCCGAAAGCCACGCGGCGAGCTTCGCCAAGATCGCCTATGCCTCGTCCTGGATGAAGTGCCACCATCCGGACGTCTTCTGCGCGGCACTGCTCAACGCCCAGCCGATGGGCTTTTACGCGCCGGCGCAGATCGTCCGCGACGCCCGCGCGCACGGCGTCGAAGTGCTGCCGCCCAGCGTGAACGACAGCCGCTGGGACACGATGCTCCTGGCGCCAGCCCCAGACCCGTCCGTTTCGAGTGAAGAAAATCCGGGGCGGGCGGCGATGCATCCCCTGCGCCTCGGGCTGCGCCTGGTCCGCAATCTCTCCAATCTCGATGCCGCGCGCATCTTGGCGGCGCGCAGCGAGGGGCCGTTCGCCTCGATCGAGGATGTCTGGCGGCGCTCCGGCGTACCGGTCGCGGCGCTCGAACGGCTGGCCGAAGCGGATGGCTTTGCCTGCTTCGGCATCGATCGGCGCCAGGCGCTGTGGCAGGTGCGCGGCCTTGCCGATGCCCCGCTGCCGCTGTTCGCGGGGCTGGCCGGGCGGGAAGCCGCGGTCACGCTCCGCCCGCTGTCCGAAGGCCGGGAAGTGGTCGAGGATTATCGCGCGATCCAGCTGTCGTTGCGGGCCCATCCGCTCGTCTTCCTGCGGCCGGAGCTCGAGCAACGCGGGGTCGTCACGTGCGCCGAGCTCGAACGGGTGAAGGACGGCGGCCGGGTCGAAGTGGCCGGCATCATCCTTGTCCGCCAGAAGCCGGGCAGCGCCAAGGGCGTGCTGTTCGTGACCATCGAGGACGAGACCGGCGTCGCCAATGCGATTGTCTGGCCGGCGAAGTTCGAGGCGCAGCGGCGGACGATCCTGTCGGCCGCGATGATTGGCGTCGTCGGCCGGGTCCAGAAGGAAGGGCTGGTCATCCACGTCATTGCCGACCATATCGTCGACTACACGCCGCTGCTCCGCGCAGTCGGCGACATGGCGTTCCCGCACCGGCCCGGGCCGGGCGACGGCGCCACGCATGGCGGCGGGCCGGACCGCCGCGATCCCGGCTGGGAGCGCGGGGTCCGTGACTGCTATCACAAGCCGTTCCGCACCGGCGCCGATCCGGAAGCGATGATCCGCGTCAAGACGCGCGATTTCCACTAAGTGCCGGCGGCGGTGCCGGCGTCAGGCTTTCGCGCCCGGCTTGGCGGCCGCCGGTTTGGCGCGGATCTGCAATTGCCGTCCTTCCAGTTGCCGGACCTCGAACGCGCCTGTCT
>ERZ1066122.3049-NODE-3049-length-10087-cov-42.983951_pt1 | contig 10087 bp, 7 predicted proteins | sample MGYA00382769_ERZ1066122 | MGnify/ENA primary metagenome ERZ1066122 (study PRJEB33369, sample SAMEA5778352) | biofilm metagenome | biome: Industrial cooling water; feature: Water cooling tower basin; material: Biofilm | place: United Arab Emirates | collected...
TGCTGCTGCGTGAGACGACCTTCCAACTCCATGGCCAGCAGGATGGGGGCGAGGGTGGCCGGCGTCAATCCCGAGCGCGCGAGCAGTTCATCGAAGCGCGCGCCGTCGCGGCCCAGCGCGGCGTCGACGCGGGCATGTACCGCCTCGTCGCCATCGAACAGATCTCGGCTCACCGGATCGTCGCCGCGGCGCGACGGCGCGCCGCCAGCGGGCATGCGCATCTCCGCCAGGTCGAGGCGCTGGCGCAGCGAGGCACCGACCCGTCCCGACGCGGCGCCGATGGCCTCGAGCACCTGCGCCGGGTCGTCGACCAGCGCGGCACCGTCCCGGATCAGCCGATGGCAGCCCCGGGCCTTGAGGTTCTCCGGTGCGCCCGGCAGGGCGAAGACGTCGCGGCCCGCCTCGGCGGCCAGGCGGGCGGTGATCAGGGCGCCGGAGCGCTCGGCCGCCTCCACGACCACGGTGGCCAGGGCAAGTCCGGCGATGATCCGGTTGCGGCGCGGGAAGTGCTCGCGCCGGGCCGGCGTACCCGGCGGATGTTCGGTGGCGATGGCGCCGTCGCGCACGATCGCCGCATGCAGGCTCCGGTGGGCGGTCGGGAAGCAGCGGTCCGGCCCCGTCGCGGTGACGGCGATGGTGCCGGGCGACGCGAGCGCGGCGCCATGCGCGGCGGCGTCGATGCCGCTGGCCAGGCCGCTGGTCACCACGTAGCCCGCGTCGGCGAAAGCGCGCGCCCAGCGACCGGCGCGCTCGCGGCCGGCCGGCGTCGGCGAGCGGCTGCCCACCACCGCCACCTGCGGCCACCACAGCCGCTCCGGCTGGCCCTCGACGAACAGCAGCAGCGGCGGGCTCGGCGCCTCGCGGAGCAGGCTGGGGTAGGCCGGATCGTCCCAGCCGATGGCGTGCCGGTCGCGCCCGCCGGCGAGCCAGCGCCGCACCGCGTCCACCGCGGCTGCGGCCTCGGCGTCTTCGGTCAGTCGTCGAAGGCCCGCCGGCGCGCCGCGGCGCCGCCATGCGGCTTCGCTCTCGTGCAGCAGCGCCGCGGGCGACGCCGGTGCCGGCAGCGGCGGTTCACCGGGCGTTCCCGTAAACCCGGCCGATGGGATCGCCCGAGCGGCCTCCGCTCCGGGCATGAGGGCGGCGCGCAGCCAGGCGGTGTTGCCGGTGGCGCGGTGGAGTCGGATCAGGGCGTCGAGCGTGTCCATCGCCCGAAACGATGAGGGCGCCCGCGGGCGCCCTGCATCGGAAAACGTCGGCCCGGCGCCTTGGAAAGCGCCGCGGCCGGCGGCGGCTACTGCGTCGCGTCGGGCGCCTTGAGCTTGTCGCCCACCTGCACCGGCCGAATGCCGTCCATGATCAGCGCGAAGCTCACGCGGTCGAAGGTGCGGAACACCATCACGCGGCCGGTGAACTCATCCGGCAGCTGCACGCGGTCGGCGTTGGCGGCCACGCGGTTCGCGTTCTTGACGTCATCCGGCACCGACTTCCCCGGCCGCCAGGTGGAAAACACGGTGCCGTTCTCCACGCCATCGGCGCTACCGACCGCCAGCGCGACGACGCCACGCGGTCCCGAGGCCAGCGAGGCATCGGCAATGCCGATGACGGCCGCATGGGCGGGGATGCTGGTGGGCGACTTCGGCAGGAAGCTGTCGTCGTACGGCTGCGCCTCGGCGGGCACCGCGCGGTCGCCGACGCGGACGTCGGCGGGGCCCTCGACGATCAGCGCCACCGCCACGTCGTCCTGGACCTGCGTGATGCGCGCGAGCGCCTGGCGCTGCAGCTCCACGCCGAGGCTCTCGCCGCGGGCCAAGTCGCGGCCCCAGGCGCTGCGCACGTCGCGGTAGGTCTCGTCGCCGCGGTGGTCGAGGTCGCTGGCGATCGTGTTGACGATGCGACGCTCGGCCGGCAGGCGGAAGTGGTGGGCGGGGCGCACCAGCGTGATCGTGTCGCCGACGCCCGCGCCCTGCAGGCCGCGGATGTAGACGTTCTGGCCCTCGACGCCGCGGAGGTGGTCCTCCTCGACGCCGACCACGTGGGGCAGGTCCTCGAAATCGCTGACGACCGAGCTCTGGCGCAGGAAGGCCTCGATCTCGGCCAGCGGCACGGTGGTGATGGCGGGCTCGGTGCGCGGCCCCGCCTGCGTGGTCTGGACCACGGCGCGGCCGTCGAGGTAGGCGAGGCTGATGACATCGCCCGGGAAGATGCGATGCGGGTTCTCGATCTGCGGGTTGGCCTGCCAGATCTCGGGCCACAGCCACGGCTGGGTCAGGAAGCGGCCGGCGATGTCCCACAGCGTGTCGCCGCGCTGCACCGTGTACGTGGTCGGATGCCCTTCCCGCATCTCGACGGCAGCGGCGTAGGACGCCACCGTGAGCAGCGCCGCGACGGCGACCGCACAAAGCCGTTTAAACATGGCCGCTATCCCCCTGATTTTCCGCAAGGTTAACAAGTGTGACTATAGACCAGAACCTTTATCGCAGTGCAATCGGCGGGGACAGCGGTCGTCGCCGCGCTCGCTACACTGTGCGACCGGCGGGCGAGGCCCGCGACTGAACCGTGCCCCGAGCCATGGCCCTGCTGCCCATCCTCCGCTTCCCCGATCCCCGCCTCCGCACCGTCGCCAAGCCGGTCGAGCAGGTCGACGACGCCCTGCGCGCGCTGATCGACGACATGTTCGAGACCATGTACGAGGAGCCGGGCATCGGCCTTGCCGCCACCCAGGTCGACCGCCACATCCGCCTGATCGTCATGGACGTCTCCGACGACAAGTCGAACAGGAAGGTGATGATCAACCCGGAGATCGTCGCCTCGAGCGGCAGCCAGCTGTGCAAGGAGGGCTGCCTGTCGGTGCCCACCGTGTTCGCCGAGGTCAAGCGCGCCGAGACCGTGACCGTCCGCGCGCTCGACCGCGACGGCCAGCCCTACGAGTTCACCTGCAGCGGCCTGGAAGCGGTGTGCGTGCAGCACGAGATGGACCATCTGGACGGCAAGGTGTTCGTCGATTACCTGACGCCGCTGAAGCGCGAGATGGCGATGAAGAAGCTCGCCAAGCTGGCCAAGGTCGAGGGCTGATGGGCTTGCGCATCGTCTTCGCGGGTACGCCGGCCTTCAGCGTGCCCTGCCTCGACGCCGCCGCCGCGCGCGGCGAGGTCGTGGCGGTGTACACGCAGCCGGATCGTCCCGCCGGCCGCGGCCGCGCGCTGGCCGAATCGCCGGTGAAGCAGCGCGCGAAGCAGCTCGGCATCGAGGTGTTCCAGCCCGAAAAGCTGCGCGACGCCGAGGCGCAGGCGCAGCTGCGCGCGCTCAAGCCCGACCTGATGGTGGTGGTGGCCTACGGGCTGATCCTGCCGCAGGCCGTGCTCGATATCCCGACGCACGGCTGCTGGAATGTGCACGCCTCGCTGCTGCCGCGCTGGCGCGGCGCCGCACCCATCCAGCGCGCGATCGAAGCGGGCGATGCGATCACCGGCGTCGACCTGATGCGGATGGAGAAGGGCCTCGACACCGGCCCGCTGATGCTGCGCCTGATGACGCCGATCGGCGACGAGGACACCGGCGGCACGCTGCACGATCGTCTGTCGTTGCTGGGGGCGGAAGTGCTCGGCGACGGCCTGAAGCTGCTGCGCGCCGGGATGTTGCCCGTCGCGACGCCGCAGCCGGCCGACGGCGCGACCTACGCGCACAAGCTCGACAAGACCGAAGCCAAGCTCGACTGGGCGCAGCCGGCCATCGCGCTGGCGCGCAAGGTTCGCGCCTTCCACCCGTGGCCGATCGCCGAGTGCGAGCTCGCCGGCGAGCGCCTGCGCGTGCACGGCGCGCTGCCGCTGTCCGAGGCCGCGGCCCGCGCGCTGGGCGTCGGCGAGCGCACGCCCGGCACGCTGATCGCCGGCACGAAGGACGGCCTGACCGTCGCCTGCGGCGAGGGCGCTCTGCGCCTGACCCACGTCCAGCGCGAAGGCGGCACGCCGCAGCCCGTGGCCGACTTCCTCAACGCGCGGCCGCAGCTGAGGACGGCGTGAGCGACGCGCCGGAGCGCGGGCAAGGCTCGCGCGCGGGCGCAGGCCGTGGTGGTGGTGGCGGCATCGTCGGCAGCGGCGCGGCGCTGCGCGCCGAGGCGGCGCGCGTGCTCGTCGCCGTGCTCGACGAGGGCCGCTCGCTGAAGGCGGTGCTGTCCACCGCGCTGCCGAAGATCCCCGATCCGCGCGACCGCGGACTGCTCGAAGCCATCGCGTTTTCCGCGCTGCGCTACGAGCGCCGCTACGCCTTCGCCCTCTCACGCTGGCTGGCGCGGCCGCTGCCGGTGGGCTCGGCGAGAGACCGCGCGGTGGCGCGCCTGCTGCTGGTGGGCTTGGCGCAGATCGACGCGCTGGGCCTCGCGCCGCACGCCGCCGTCGGCGCAACGGTGGACGCGGTGAAGCTGCTCGGCCGCGAGGGCCTGGCGGGCCTGTTCAACGCGGTGCTGCGCAAGGCCGCGCGCGAGCCGTGGCCGGTTTCGGACTCGCGCGCGGTGCGCGCCAGCCACCCCGACTGGCTGGTGCACCGCTTCGAGGCCGACTGGCCCGGGCGCGTCGACGCGCTGCTGGCGGCCAACAACGCGGAAGCGCCGCTGTGGCTGCGCGCCAGTGCGCCGCGCGTCTCGCGCGACGCGCTGCGCGAGCGCTTCGCAGCGGCGGGCATCGCGACGGAGCCGGGCCCGGCGCGCGACAGCCTGCGCCTGCTCGAGCGCGCGAACCCGGCCGCGCTGCCCGGCTTCGACGAGGGCGCGTTCCACGTGCAGGACCTGTCGGCGCAGCTCGCCGTCGAAGCGCTGGCGCCCGCGCCGGGCATGCGCGCGCTCGACGCCTGCGCGGCTCCCGGCGGCAAGACGATCGGCCTGCTGTCGGCGGTGGGCGATACCGGCGAGGTGCTCGCGCTGGACGTCGACGCGAAGCGTCTGGAGCGCGTGCGCGCGCTGGTCGATGCGCTGAAACCCTCGGCTGCGCGCTTCGACGCCCGGGTGGCCGACGCCGCCGATCCGTCCGTGGCCTTCGCGGTGTTCGGCGGGCCTGGCGCGCGGGCATTCGACGCGATCCTGATCGATGCGCCGTGCTCGGCCACCGGCATCCTGCGCCGCCAGCCCGACGTCAAGGCGCATCGCCGCGATTCCGATATCGCCGCGCTGGTCGCGACGCAGGCGCGTCTGCTCGATGCGCTGTTCCCGCTGCTGCGGGCGGGCGGCCGCCTGCTCTACGCCACCTGCTCGACGCTGCGCGACGAGAACGACCGGCAGGTCGCCGCCTTCCTCGCGCGCACCCCCGGCGCGCGCCTCGTGCCGCTCGAGGCCCGCTTCGGTCTCGATACCGGCTTTGGGGCGCAGCGTTTTCCCGGCGATGACGGCGGGGATGGTTTCTTCTACGCCCTCATCGAGCGATGCGACGGCTGAGGCCCGCCGCCTCGACGTGACGCCGCGACTCCACCAAGGCCCCAGCCGATGACCGATGCCGCCCGCCCGCTCTCGCCCACCGACCGCCGCGAGGCCTGGTGGTTCTTCGCCATCGCCCTGCTGGTGATCGGCGCCGGCTTCGGCCTCCGCGACCCGTGGCCCGCCGACGAGCCGCGCTTCGTGCTGGTGGCGCAGCAGATGGTCGAGAGCGGCGACTGGTGGTTCCCGCGCCGCGGCCACGAGCTCTACCCCGACAAGCCGCCGTTCTTCATGTGGCTGCTGGGCTTGTCCTACCTCGCGATCGGCTCGGTTCGCTGGAGCTTCCTGCTGCCCTCGCTCGTCGCGTCGATGGGCACGCTGTGGCTGACCTACGACCTCGCGCGCCGGCTCTGGAGCCCGCGCGTGGGGCTGTGGGCGGCGGCGGCCGTGCTCGTGGCGCCGGCCTTCGTCTACCAGGCCAAGCGCGCGCAGATCGACCCGGTGCTGGTCGGGCTGACCACGCTCGCGCTGTACGGCCTGCTGCGGCACCTGCTGCTCGGGCCGGCGTGGCGCTGGTTCTACGTGGGCTGCTTCGCGGCCGGCGTGGGCGTCTGGACGAAGGGCGTGGGCTTCCTGCCGCTGTTCGCGCTGCTGCCGTTCGCGCTGATGCGCTGGAAGGGCTGGAGCGGCATCGCGCCGATCCACGGGGCCTCGCCCGGCGACCGCCTGACGGGGCGCTGGATGGCCGGCATCGGCCTGTTCTTCGCGGCGATCTTCGTCTGGTTCGTGCCGATGGTGCTGATGGCGCTCTACGACGGCGACCCGTACCACCGGGCCTACCTCGACAACATCCTGTTCAAGCAGACCATCACGCGATACGCCGACGCCTGGCACCACCACGAGCCGGTCTGGTACTTCCTCGAGGTGATGGCGCTGTTCTGGGCGCCGTTCTCGATCGCCTTCGCGTGGCTCGTCGTGCCGTGGCGCGCCGCGTGGATCTCGAGGGACGCGCGCGTCTGGCTGCCGCTGGCCTGGGCGCTGCTGGTGATCGCGTTCTTCAGCGGCAGCACCGGCAAGCGCGACATGTACATCCTGCCCGCTCTCCCCGGCTTCGCGCTGGCCGCGGCGCCCTACCTCGAGGCGATCGCGCGGCGCGCCGGCTTCCGCACGGCGATCGCCGTCTACACCGCGGGCCTCGGCGCCGTGCTGGTGCTGGGCGGGCTGGCGGCGCTGTTCGCCGAGCCGCGCTTCGAGACGCGGCTGCTGGCCGAGCGCGGGCTGGGCGCGGAAGCGGTTTGGCTGTGGATCATGCTGGTCGTGGTCGGCGCGATCGGCGTGCTCGGCGTCGCAGCATTCGGAAGGAAGCGCGTGCTGGCGTCCTGCGCATCGCTGCTCGGCGCGCTGTGGCTGGGCTGGGGCTTTGTCGTTCACCCGCTGCTCGACGACGAGAACTCGGCCCGCGGCATCGTGCAGCGCGCGAACGCCGCGCTGCCGCCCGGCGGCGAGCTGGGACTGCTGGCGTGGAAGGAGCAGCACCTGCTGCAGGCGGGCCTCGACACCGCGGAGTTTGGATTCTGTCCCGACGACAGCCATGCACCCTGCCACGAGCGCCAGACCGGCAAGGCCGTGGCCTGGGTGCGACAGGCTCCGGCCACGCGCCGCTTGCTCGCGCGCGACCTGCCGGGCTACGGCTGCATCGATTTCGCGCACCCGTCGAACGTCGCGATCGGCACCGCCAACCGCCGCACGTTCGTGCTGGTCGGCTCCGAGGCCCTGCGCGACTGCCGCGCCGCGCCCGACCCGGGCCCCGGCGCGCGCTGAGCGCCGCCGGCGGGCGGAGGCGGCGACCGCCGGCCGGTCAGCGCCAGTGCCGCCGCAGCAGCCGGTACTTCAGCGCCGCGTAGCGCGCGTGCAGCGCGTGGAAGCGCCACGCGCCGGGCCCGTCGAGCGCTCCGCCGCGCAGCGCGAGGTTCTTGAGCAGGTAGGCCAGCGCCGCGGCGCTGGCCCGGCCGTACGGCACCCGCGGCGGCGCAGACCCCGACCGGGTCGCGCGCGCGGCGCGCTCGTCCGCCCACAGCTGCGCGTAGCGCTGCAGCTTGGCCCAGTACTCGGCCGCCGAGCGCGCGGTGTCGTGCTCCATCCGCACCGTGCTGCCGATCACGCGCTGGCCGCGCGTGTCGAGTCGCTCGTGCACGGCCAGCACCTCGTGGCGGCAGTGCGCGCGGAACAGGCGCTCGACCGGCTCGGCGGCGAAGCTGCCGAAGCGCATCACGCTGCCGAGGAAGCGCGTGCGCCGCCGCAGCGTGACCACGTCGGCGGCATCGAGCCGGCCCGAGGCGAACAGCGCGCGCAGCGCGTCGAGGGCGTCGTGCTCGAGCCACTCGTCGGCGTCGAGCAGCAGCACCCAGGGCTGCACGGCCTGCGCGATCGCGAGGTTCTTCTGGCGGGCGAAGCCCAGCCACGGCTGCTCGACCACGCGCGCGCCGAGGGCGGCGGCGCGTTCGCGCGTGCCGTCGGTCGAGCCGGAATCGACCACGACGACCTCCGCGCACACCGCCCGCAGGCTGGCCACGCAGCGCGCGATGCGGTCGGCTTCGTTGCAGGCGACGACGACGCCGGACAGGGGCAGGGAATCGGCCATCCGGCTATCGTAGGCGCCCGCGCGGGCCGGTCGCCACGCGCGGCGCCTCCCGCCACGCCCTCCACGCGCCGATCCATCGCCATGCGCATCGCCCACCTGCTGCTGACCTCGCGCTTCGCCGGCAGCGAGCGCTACGCGATCGAGCTCGCCGCGGCGCAGGCCGAAGCGGGGCACGACGTGACGCTGCTGCTGCGCCGCGCGGCGCTCGGGGATCGCCCCGACGCGCCGGGCCGCCACCTGCCGGCGGGACTGCCGGTGGTGGCGCTGCCCGACTGGTGGCCTGCTTGGCACGCGCGGCGCTGGCTGCGTCGGCATCGCCCCGCGGTCGCCCATGCGCACCTGAGCGCGGCCTGCAAGGCGCTGCGCGGCGTCGAGGGCGTCGCCCGCGTGGCAACGCTGCACGTGGGCTACAAGCCGCGCCAGCATGCGCATCTCGATGGGCTGGTCGCGATCACGCCGGCCCAGCTCGCGGCCATACCCGCCGCGTTCGGCGGCCAGCGTGTTCACGTCGACAACTGGACGCGCGCCCAGCCGGCGCCGGTCGAGGCGCGCGCCCGCCTGCGCGCCGCGCTCGGCGTCGGCGAGGATGCGGTGCTGCTCGGCGCGCTGGGCCGGGTCGAGCCCTCGAAGGGGCATGACGTGCTGCTCGAGGCGTTCGCCGCCGCGGATCTCGGCGCGTCGGTGCAGCTGGTCGTCGTCGGCGGCGGCAGCGCGCTCGTGGCGCTGCGCCGGCGCGCGCCGCGCGGCGTGCACGTCGTCGGCTTCAGCACCGAGCCCGCGGGCTGGCTGGCCGCCATGGACGGCTTCGTGTCGGCCGCGCGCAGCGAGCCCTTCGGCCTCGTTTTCCTCGAGGCGATGGTCGCGGGTCTCCCGATCCTCGCCACCGCCACCGAGGGCGGGCGCCACCTCGCCCCGCGGTTCGGCACGCCGACCGTCCCGATCGGCGACGCCGCCGCGCTGGCCGCCGCGCTCCGCGCGTTTGTCGCCTCGGGCCTGCCGCGCCGCCGCTACGCGCTCGACGACTTCCGCATCGAGGCGCAGCGTCCACGCATCGAGGCGTTCTACCGGCGGCTGCTGGGCTGATCGGGCCGAGGCCGCGCCGCGCCGACCGGCGTATGATCCGCCCGCAACGTCGACGTGCGGGGAGCGCGTGAACATTCTGATCCTTGGGGCGGGCTCGGTGGGCTCGTCCGTGGCGGCGGCGCTGGCCTCCGAGAACAACGACATCACCGTCGTCGACACCGACCACCAGCGCCTGCGCGACCTCGCCGAGCGGCTCGACATCCGCACCATCGTCGGCCACGCGTCGCTGCCCTCGGTGCTGTCGCACGCCGGAGCCGAGGAGACCGAGCTGCTCGTGGCGGTGACCTCGAGCGACGAGGTGAACCTGCTGGCCTGCCAGATCGCGCAGGCGCGATTCCGAACCCCGACCCGGGTGGCGCGCCTGCGCGAGTCGGAGTACCTCGACCTCGCCGTGCTGAAGGATCCGCGCACCTCGCCGGTCACCGCGGCGATCAGCCCCGAGCACCTCGTCGTGCAGCACATCGACCGGATGATCGGGTATCCCGGGGCGCTGCAGGTGCTCGACTTCGCCCAGGGGCGCGCCCAGCTCGTGGCGGTGCGCGCGATCGAGGGCGGTGCGCTGGTCGGCCACCAGATCCGCGAGCTGCGCGGCCACCTGCCGGCCGGGGCCGACGCGCGCGTGGCGGCGATCTTTCGCCGCGGCAGGCCGGTGAAGCCCGAGGCCAGCACCGTGATCGAGATCGACGACGAGGTGTTCTTCCTCGCCGAGCGCCGGCACATCCCGGCGGTGATGGCCGAGCTCCGGCGGGTCGAGAAGCGCCCCACGCGCCGGGTGCTCATCGCCGGCGGCGGCAACATCGGGCGCAACCTCGCCAAGGCGCTGGAGAACCGCTACTCGGTCAAGGTCATGGAGCGCTCGCGCGAGCGCGCGCGGTCGATCGCCGAGGACCTGCTCAACACCATCGTCCTGGTCGGCGACTGCGCCGACGAGGAGCTGCTGCGCGAGGAGAACATCGACCAGA
>ERZ1066122.3050-NODE-3050-length-10086-cov-13.910378_pt1 | contig 10086 bp, 10 predicted proteins | sample MGYA00382769_ERZ1066122 | MGnify/ENA primary metagenome ERZ1066122 (study PRJEB33369, sample SAMEA5778352) | biofilm metagenome | biome: Industrial cooling water; feature: Water cooling tower basin; material: Biofilm | place: United Arab Emirates | collected...
GCACCTCGCTCCAAAGCGAGCGCGGGTTCGCGTGGGTCTCGATCCTGGCCATGCCCCTGCTCGGCACCTTCAACGACGGGCTCACGCTCCTCGACGTGTCGAGCCTGTAGCAGGAAGTCGCGCGTGGCGCCATGTTCGGCGCTGTCATCGGCCTCGACCGGATCGGCATCCTGTCGAGCCCATGGGCGCCCCGTCGGGAGGCCGGCGCGTTCCTGGCTCAACCGGCGCGCGGACATCGCCAGGGCGGCCTTTCGCCCCTCGATGCGCGCATGGCGCAGCCCTTCGCCGTAGCCTTCCGAAGCGTGGAGGGGCTGACGGTCTGCTGGCGCACCGACTCCCGGTGGCGACGTGGCTATGGCCCATGCTTGCCGTATGGGCGGTCCGTCCTGGCTCGGCCCCTACCACGAGGCCAACGCGATGGTCGGAGCCGAGCTGCCCGGCGTGGCGAGGGGCTCCTGCTTCCCCTACCTCTTCTTGTCCGCCGGCATCGGCGTTGCCCAAGGGCGCGAGGGGCACGGCCAGCCCAAGACGCTGGCCCGACCCCGGCCGGCGGCGCGGGGCGGTCCGCGCCGCCAGCCGCTTGGCCGACCGGACAGCCGACCACACCGCCGCCGTGCTGGTCGTCCCGCCGAGGAGGCTGCCCCGCCTCGACGCCTCCGTGAGGCGCCATGAACGGCGGGTCGTGGCCGTCGCGCGGCCCCTGACGCCCTTCGCTGGGGTCGGCGTCGGCTTCCTCGGCTTCGGCAGGATCGCCCTTGGGGGTGGGCGGCCCCCTCGCGCTCTTCGACTGCCGCCTCCTCGCCCCCGATCCCTGGCAGGAAGGCCGCCACCGGGGCGCCCGCTTCGTGAACCTGCCCGCACTGCTGGCCGAGGCCGACGCGCGGTCCCTCCAGGCCCTCTCCATGTCCGACGCACGGGGCGTCGTCGGACGCGAGGCGCTGACGCGGATGCGGCCCCATGCCGTCCCGCCCGAGGCGACCTCGTGAAGGCCTAGCGGGCGCCCCAGGTGTCCGACAGGCGGTAGCCGCGCGGCCAGGGGTCGGCGGGATCGAGCAGGTGCTGATGGGTGCCGGTGATCCAGGCGCGGCCCGCCACCTCGGGGCGGATGGCCGGGCGCCCGCCCACCCGGGTCTCGCCCAGGATGCGGCCCTCGAAGGTGGAGCCGAGGAGCGACACGGCCGTGAGCCTCTCGCCCACCTCCAGGCGCCTGCGCGCGCGCAGCAGCGCCATGCGCGCCGACAGCGCCGTGCCGGTGGGCGAGCGATCCACCTTGCCCGGGCGGATGGCGACGGCCGACTTGGCGCGCAAGCCTCCGGGCATCCTCTCCAGGGCGCCCGCGAAGAGGCAGAAGGAGACGTGGTCCCAGTCGGCCTCGGGGTGGCGGAAGCCGAGCCGCTCGTTGGCGGCGGCGGTGATGCGGACGCCGAGGCGGGCGATGTCGTGGGCCTCGTCGGGCGCCATGGCGAGGCCGAGCGCGGCGGAGTCCACCACCACGAAGCTGTCGCCGCCGAAGGCCGTGTCCACGGTGAGGGTGCCCAGGCCCTCGACCTCCAGGGGGACGTCGAGGCGGTCGGCGAAGCTCGGCAGGTTCTCGACGGCGACGCGCTCGGCCTTGCCCTCCCGGCACCGGGCGCGCGCGCGCACGAGCCCGCCGGGGGCCTCCAGCAGCAGCTCCGTCTCGGGCTCGGTCATGGGGAGGATGCCGGAGTCGAGGAGCACGGTGGCCACGCAGATGGAGTTCGAGCCCGACATGGGCGGCGTGTCCTCGGGCTCCATGATGATGAAGCCCATCTGGGCGCGGGGGTCCTTGGGTGGCACGAGAAGGTTGACATGACGGAAGACCCCGCCCCTCGGCTCGTTGAGCACGAAGTCCCTGAGCGCCCCGTCCCGGGCGATCCAGCGCGACTGCTCCCAGAGCGTGTCGCCGGGAGGCGGCGCCACGCCTCCCACGATGACGTCGCCGACCTCGCCCTCGGCGTGGGCGGAGACGACGTGGATGACGCGGGAGCTGCGCATGGGGCCTCCGGTCGTGCTTGGGTCACGTGAGCCAGGCCGGCGGCCCGTCGGGCGCGCGGCCGGCGGCCGCCGCCTCGGCGCACTGCGCGAGCGAGCCGAAGCGCAGGGCGCGGCCCGACAGGCCGGGGCCGTAGTGGGCGTACTTGCCCGAGTTCGTCATGACGGTCCGGGCCTCGGCCGGCATGACGGGCTCGGCGATCGAGCACCAGCAGAGGTCCACCACCACCCGGGCCCCCGCCGCCTCCAGCCGGGCCAGAGTGCCGTCGGACCGGGCCTTGGCGCGCTCGCCGCGGCCGGTCGTCACGATCAGCGGGACCTTGGCCCTGCGTCCGCCGAGCGCGTCCGCGAGCCGGCGCATGGCGGTCGCCGACAGGTGCGGGCTTCCCACCGCCACGAGGTCCACCGCCGCGGGGCCGGCGTTGAGAGCGGCCCAGGTCCGGGCCAGGTCGGCCCGGCCGATGGCGGCCTCGTCGGCGCCCGGCGCGAGCCCGCCCCCCGCCTCCGGCGTGTGGCCGGCGACGTGGAGCATGGGAGCGCCGGAGGTCGTCCCGAAGGCGGCGCACAGGGCCTGGAGGTCGTCGGGCGTGGGCTTCGCGTCCTCCAGCCCCACGAGCAGCGGGATGCGGTCGGGCGAGAGGGCTCCCGCGACGTGCCCGAGGAGGGGCCAGAAGGCGTCGTCGGCGCTCTCGGGGCGAGGCGCGACGCGCAGGACGCGGCGCGCGCGCCTTTGGTCGTCGAGGTAGGCCCCGGCGCGCGGCGCGCGGCCCGTGACGGCGATGAACAGGTCCAGGTAGTCGGGATGCTTGGGGGTGCGGGCGCCGAGCACGCTGTTGGCGTAGACGACGGCGTTGGACTCGGCCCAGCCGATGGCCTCGCCGGCCCTGGGCGCGTCCGCGAGGTGGTAGGGGGCGCAGGTGAAGGTGGGCCGCGCGCCCATGCGCAGGTAGGCGTCCGCGAGGCGCGAGGCGGGCTCGCCCAGGCGGGGGGGGACGCCCTGCGCCCGCCAGGATTCGCGGTCCACGGAGATGGCGTTCATGGTGGTGGGGACGCGGACGCGGGCGCCCATGGCCTCCATGGCCTCGGCGAAGCGGAGGTTGGCGGGGCCGTTGAGGATGCAGCCGTCTATGTGGGCGCGGGTCACGTCCAGGAGCGCGGGGGCGCCCTGCAGGGCCGCCACGACGAGGACGATCTCGAGGGCCGCGCGCGCGGCCTCCCCGTCCCGGCCGGCGAGGATGGCGCGGTCGCCGTCCGACAGCGCGACCGTCCCGGTCGGGACGGGCGACAGGGGGTAGCGCCGCCCCCCCGCCACCACCGCCTCGGGGGAGAGCCGCGCGCGCGGGGCCGCGGCCAGGGCGGCGTGGGCCTCGGGGGGGAGGCGCGCGACCGGGATGGGCCGCCCGAAGAGGCGCCCCGAGACCAGCGCGCCGAGCGTCAGGACGTCCTCGTCCTCGCGGAAGACCAGCGCGGCGGGCGCGCGTCCGGCGAGCGCGAGGTCCAGGAGCAGCCCCGAGCCCGAGCAGGAGCCCCGGCTCGTGGGCAGGACCAGGATGGCCCCGGCGAGGTCCCGGCCGTGGAGCGGGTGGTGGGCGTCGATGACGCGGCCCGTCCGGGGGTCCACGCCGCCCCAGAAGCTCAGGCCCTCCTCGGAGGCGACGACCGGTCCCTCGGCATCCCCGGGGATGATGCAGAGGCTCGCGGCGCGGCTCATGAGACCACGAAGCCGTGGGCGAACGGGTCGCGGTCGTCGATGAAGATCGTGTTGAAGCCCGTGACGCGCGCCCAGCCGGCGATGGAGGGCACGATGGCCTCCCGGCCGCCCACGCGCGCGGCGCGCTCGACGCGGCCCCGGAACAGGGAGCCGATGATCGATTCGTGCACGAAGTCGTCGCCCACGCGCAGGCGTCCCTTGGCGGCGAGCTGGGCCATGCGCGCCGAGGTGCCCGTGCCGCAGGGCGATCGGTCTATGGCTTTGTCGCCGTAGAGCACGGCGTTGCGGGCGTGGGCCTCCGGGTGGCGGGGGGCGCCGGTCCACAGGACGTGGCTCAGGCCCCCGATCCCGGGCCTCTCGGGGTGGACGAAGTCGTGGGCGGCGTTGAGCGCGTCGCGCAGGCGCCGGCCGAGGGTCACGAGGTCGGCGGCCGAGTGGTCCGCCATGTCGCGGAAGGCCCTCTGAGGCTCCACGATGGCGTAGAAGTTGCCGCCGTAGGCCACGTCCACGACCACCTCGCCCAGTCCGTCGACCCTGGCCGCGAGGCCCTCGGCGTGGAGGTAGGAGGGCACGTTGGTCAGGCGCACCTCCTCGACGAAGCGGCCCTCCTGGCGGAAGGAGGCGTCCACGCGGCCGGCGGGGGTGTCGAGGCTGAGCCGTCCGGGCTCGCGCGGGCGCACGAGGCCGTTCTCGACGGCGATGGTGACGGTGCCGATGGTGCCGTGGCCGCACATGGGCAGGCAGCCCGAGGTCTCGATGAAGAGCACGGCCACGTCGCAGTCCTCCCGCGTGGGCGGGTAGAGGATCGCGCCCGACATCTGGTCGTGGCCGCGCGGCTCGAACATGAGGCCGGTCCTGATCCAGTCGAACTCGGCCAGGAAGTGCGCGCGCCGCTCCAGCATGGTCGAGCCCTTGAGCTGGGGCGCGCCGCCGGCGACGAGGCGCACCGGGTTGCCGCAGGTGTGGCCGTCTATGCAGGGGAAGGCGTGGACGCTCATGCGGCTCTCCGCAGGGGGTTCGAGAAGCGGCCGGGGGCGAAGGGCGCGAGGTCGAGGGGGGGCGCGCGGCCCGTGAGGAGGTCGGCCACGATCTCGGCGGTGCCGGCGGACTGCGTGAGGCCGAGGTGGCCGTGGCCGAAGGCGCAGACGACGTCGGGGCGCCCCGGCAGGGGGCCGATGGCCGGCAGGGAGTCGGGCAGCGAGGGGCGGAAGCCCATCCACCGCGTGCCGCCCTGCACCTCGAGGCCGGGCAGGAACCGCGCGGCCTTGGTCAGCATGGCGTCGGCCCGCGCCCAGTTGGGTGGCAGGTCGAGGCCGCCCAGCTCCACCGCGCCTCCCACGCGGATGCCGGAGGCGAGGCGCGAGACCACGAAGCCGTGACCCTCGAAGGTGAGGTGGACGCGCAGGGGGAAGGCGTCGGCGGGCAGCGTCGTGTTGTAGCCGCGCTCGGTCTCCAGGGGGATGCGGACTCCCGCCGTGCGCGCCAGGCGGTGCGAGTGGGCGCCCGCCGCCAGCACCACGCGGCCCCGCATGACCCCCGCCCCCGTGTCCACGCCGCCCGGCACCAGCGCGCGCGCCTCGGCCACCAGCACCTCGCCGCCCCGCGCCCGGACGCGGTCGGCCAGCGCCAGCACGTAGTCCCTGGGGTCGCTGATGGACCACCAGCCCGGCGTGAAGGCCGCGTGGGTGAAGCGCGGCGAGAGGCCCGGCTGGACCTCGGCGATCCCCTCGCCCCGCAGGTGGCGGAAGGGGATGCCATGGGCGGCGCGCAGCTCCCAGGAGGGCAGCGCCGCCCGGAAGGCCCGCTCGCCCTCGTAGACCTGGAGCTGGCCGTCGCGGCGCAGCATCCCGCCCAAGCCCTCGCGGGACAGGAGCCCTTCGAGCGAGGCGCGCGAGTGCTCCATCAGCGCCGCCTGAGCGACGGTGGAGGCGCGCACCCGCGCGGGAAAGCTCGCGCGCCAGAAGCGCAGCATCCAGGGCGCGATGCGCACGGCGTAGGCCGGAGGCACCGCGAGCGGCCCCAGCGGGTCGAGCAGCCAGCGAGGCGCCTGGCGGATGATGCGGGGCGAGGCCAACGGCAGGATGTCGGTGAAGGCGAAGGCGCCAGCGTTGCCGCTCGATGCGCCTGCGGCCGGCCCCTCGCGGTCGATGACGCGCACCCTGAGGCCGCGGGCCTGCGCGGCCAGGGCGGCGGACAGGCCGATGACGCCGGCCCCGACCACGATGACCTCCGACTCCTCCATCAGCGCACGTTGGACAGGAACTTGCGCGTCTCGGGGTTGGCGGGGGCGCCGAAGATCTGCTCGGGGGGGCCGATCTCGGCGATGACCCCCTGGTGGAAGAAGGCGACGCGGTGGCTCACGTCGCGGGCGAAGGCCATCTCGTGGGTGACGCAGATCATGGTCATGCCCTCGGAGGCCAGCAGCTTGAGCGTGTCGAGCACCTCGCCCACGAGCTGGGGGTCGAGCGCCGAGGTCACCTCGTCGAAGAGCATCACGGAGGGCTGCATGGCCAAGGCCCTGGCGATGGCCATGCGCTGCTGCTGTCCGCCCGAGAGGCGCGACGGGTAGACCCTGAGCTTGTCGGCGAGGCCCACGTGGGTGAGCTGCCTGACGGCCTCGGCCTCGGCCTCCGCGCGCGACAGGCCCAGGACCTTGCGCGGCGCCAGCGTGACGTTCTCCAGCACGGTGAGGTGCGGGAACGCGTTCCACTGCTGGAAGACGATGCCCACCTTGCGGCGCAGGCGGTTGAGGTCCGTGCCCCTGGCGTGGACCTCCGTGCCGTCCACCGCGATGCGGCCGGCCTGGATCGGCTCGAGCCCGTTGATGCAGGTCAGCAGCGTGGACTTGCCCGAGCCCGAGCCGCCGATCACCGAGACGACCTCGCCCTTGGCCACTCCGAGGTCCACGCCCCTGAGCACATCGAGCGCCCCGAAGGACTTCCGCACGCCCTCGATCTCAATCATCCTCGCGCCACCTCCGTTCGAGACGCGCCCCGAGCCGCGCGATGGGGAAGCTCAGGGCGAAGTAGATCGCGCCCGCCACCGTCAGGATGAACAGCGGCTCCTGCAAGCGGGTGATGAGGATCTGCGAGGCGCGCAGGAGCTCGATGATGCCGAGCCACAGGACCAGCGCGGAGTCCTTCATGACGCCCAGCGTGAGGCCGATCCACGACGGCAGCGCCACGCGCAGGCCCATGGGGAAGACGATGCTGGCCATGTCCTGCCGCCAGGTCAGCCCCAGCGAGCGCGCGGCGCGCCGCGTGGTCTGGGGCACCGCCTCGATGGCGCCGCGCACGATCTCGGTGGCATAGGCCGAGGTGTAGAGCGACAGGATCACGCAGGACGTCGCGAAGGGTGACCAGCCCCAGCCGGCCACGGCCTGGAAGGCGTTGCCGAGGATGAGCTGGATGAGGAGCGGCACGGAGCGGAACACGTCGAGGAGGAACACCAGCGGCAGCAGGAGCCACCGGTTCGCGTGCGCCCGCAGCACGCCGAAGGCGACCCCCAGCAGCGTGCCGCCCAAGACCGCGATCACGGTCACGGCGATGGTGACGAGCGCGCCGCGGCCCAGGAACAGGAGGTCGTTGAGGGTGAGGGCGGTGCCGAGCATCCCCGCCCCTCAGTACCGGAAGAGGCGCCAGGCGAGGAGCCGCGCGCCCCCCGCCACCGCCTTGGCGATCAGGTAGTAGAGCACGGCCGCGAGCGCGAAGAGCTCGAAGGTGCGGAAGGTGCGCGAGTTGAGGTCCTGCGTGACGCCGGTGAGGTCGGTGGCGAGGCCCACGGTGACGCCGAGCGAGGTCATCAGGATGGCCCAGACCATCTGGTTGGTGAGCGGCGGGAAGCTGATGCGGAACATCTGCGGCATGACGATGAGCCGGAAGGCCTGCGCCGCGCCCATGCCGAGCGAGCGCCCGGCCCGCGCCTGGGTGCCCGGGATGGCGCGCAGCGCGCCGCGGAACGTCTCGCAGAGGTAGCCCGCGTTGTTGAAGGTGATGCCCGCGAGCAGCGCCGTGAAGGGGTCGAGGTAGAGCCCGAGGCCGGCCAGGCCGAAATGGGCCATGTAGATCTGGAAGAGGGCGGGCGTGTTGCGGGCCACCTCCACCCAGGCCGTGGCGGGCGCGCGCAGCCAGGGCGAGGACGAGTTGCGCATGAGGGCGAGGAGGACGGCGATCGCCACGCCCATGGCCATCGAGAGCACGGCGACCTGCAGCGTGACCAGCGCGCCCTCGAGCATCTGCGGCAGCGCGCGGAACGCCTGGCGCCACTGGAACGTGTATTCGAACATGGCCGCTTCCTCTGCCCGGCGGGCGGCGGGGGCCTGGGCGGCCCCCGCGCGTCGGGCTCAGCGGTAGACGCCGGGGATGGTCAGGTCGGGCGCGGGGCCTTCGCCGACATAGAGGTTGTAGAGCTCCTGGTAGCGCCCCGTGCGCACCTGCTGGTTGACGAAGAGGTCGAGGTAGTCGAGCAGCCCCTCCTCGTTGCGCAGCGCGATCAGCGACACGTAGTCCACGAGGTAGGGCGCGTCGCCGGCGATGGTCAGGCCCTCGTACTGGCCCGTCGCGATGATGGCGTTGGCCACGGTGTTGGTGACCACGGTGGCCTCGATCTGCCCCTGCGAGAGCGCGAGGAACACGTCGGCCTGGCTCTGATAGGGGCGGAACTCGCCCGATCCCCATTCGGTCACGTCCTCCTCCAGGGCGATGCCCTCGAAGGTGCCTGCGACCGAGCCCACGGTGCGCCCGGCGAGGTCCTCGTAGGAGGCGATGCCCGTGTCCTGCCGCGTCAGGACCACGTTGGTGAAGGCGAAGTAGGGGATGGAGAAGCCGATGGTCTTGGCGCGCTCCAGCGTGTCCGAGGTGGAGGCCACGCCCACGTCGGCGCGACCCGACACCAGCGCCGGGATGCGATCGGGGAAGGGCGTCTCGACGTATTCCGGCGTCACGCCCAGGGCCGCGGCGAGGTCGTTGCAGTAGTCCACGTCGAAGCCGACCGGGTTGTTGTCGGCGTCGCGCGACCCCATGGGCGGGAAGTCGAGCACGACCGCGCAGCGCAGCACGCCCGAGGCGATGATGTCGTCGAGCTTGTCGGCCTGGGCGGCGCCGGCGGCGGCGGCGAGGCCGGCGGCCAGGAGCATGGGCTTCATGCGGGTCTCCCTGTGTTTTGGCACGGGGCGCGCGCCGCACCCAGGGAAGGGCTGGCACCCCCGCGCGAGAGCAGGCTAGCTAGGATACAGAAGGTATACAAGAGTCACGTGCGAACCGGCGGAGGCAGAGCTTGGACGACCAACTCATCTCCATCGCGGCCCTCCTGGACCTGGTCCGCTCGGTCTTCGAGGCGGCCGGCCTGGCCCCCGGCCCCGCCGAGGCGGTGGCCCGCGTCGTCGTCGCGGGCGAGCGCGACGGATGTGCCTCGCACGGGCTCTACCGGGTGGACGGCTGCCTGGGGACGCTGCGCGCCGGGCTCGTCGAGGCGGCGGCCGTGCCGGCGGCGCGCCCCTCGGCCGGCGGCGTCGTCCGCGTGGACGCCGCGCGCGGCTTCACGCCTCCGGCGTTCGAGCTGGGCGCGCCGCTCCTGGCCCGCCGCGCGAGAGAGGTGGGGCTCGCGGCGCTCGCGATCAACGACGGCACCCACTTCAGCGCCTTGTGGCCCGAGGTGGAGGACCTCGCCGGTCGCGGCCTCGCCGCGCTGGCGCTGTGCCCGAGCTACTCGGCCGTGGCGCCCGCCGGCGGGAGGGGGCCGCTGCTGGGCACCAACCCCATGGCCTTCGCCTGGCCGCGCCCCGGACGGCCTCCTTACGTGTTCGACTTCGCCACGTCCGTCGCCGCGCGCGGCGAGGTGGAGCTGCGCCGCCGCGCGGGGGAGGCGCTGCCCGAGGGCTGGGCCTTGGGGCCGGACGGCCGGCCCACGACGAGGCCCGAGGAGGCGCTCGCCGGCGCGCTCCTGCCCTTCGGCGGGCACAAGGGGTCGGCCCTCTCGACCATGATCGAGCTCCTGGGCGGGGCCATGATCGGCGACCTCACCAGCCCCGAGGCCTTCGCGGCCATGGGGGGCGTGCCGCTCCTGCCGCGCCATGGGGAGCTGATCCTGGCCTTCGACCCCGCCGCCTTCGCCGCCGGCCGCCCCGGCGACCCCTTCGCCCGCGCCGAGGGGCTCCTCGACGCCATCGTCGGCCAGGGCGCGCGGCTGCCCTCGCAACGCCGCTTCGCCGCGCGGGCGGCGTCCGAGGCCAGGGGCATCCTGGTGCCTCAGGCGGAGATCCGGCGCCTGGAGCGGCTGGCGCGCGGCGGGGCCGCCGCGCCACCCACGCTCTAGGCTCAGGACCCGCAAACCTGCTGGACGCGGCGCGGCTGGGGTGACTCTGT
>ERZ1066122.3052-NODE-3052-length-10079-cov-5.368915_pt1 | contig 10079 bp, 9 predicted proteins | sample MGYA00382769_ERZ1066122 | MGnify/ENA primary metagenome ERZ1066122 (study PRJEB33369, sample SAMEA5778352) | biofilm metagenome | biome: Industrial cooling water; feature: Water cooling tower basin; material: Biofilm | place: United Arab Emirates | collected...
TGGCCGCGCCCTCCGAGCTGATCATCGACGCCATCAACCGCGTCTACGAGCGCAAAGACGAGACAGCCCTGGCCGAAGCGCGCGAAGGCGAACGCGTCGAAGAGCTGCAAGACTTGATCGACATGACCGACGAAGCGCCGGTCATTCGCTGGGTCAACAACCTCTTTTACAACGCCGTCCGCGAGCGCTCCTCCGACATCCATATCGAGCCCACGGACAGCGAAGTCGTCGTGCGTTTCCGCATCGACGGCAAGCTGGCGCCCAAGAAGACGGCGCACCGCGGTTTCCTTCCTTCGATCGTGGCGCGCGTGAAGATCGAAGCCGGGCTGAACATCGCCGAGAAGCGCCTGCCGCAAGACGGCCGCATCACCAAGAAGATCGCGGGAAAGCTGGTCGACATCCGTGTCTCGACCATCCCCACGGCCAAAGGGGAGCGCGTGGTCATGCGTCTGCTCGACAAAGAGCAGATCCTGCTCGACCTGCCGGCCTTGGGCTTCGACGGCCGGCGCCTGCGGACGATGGAGCACCTGATCTCGCGTCCCAACGGCATCATCCTCGTGACGGGGCCAACGGGTTCGGGCAAGACGACGACGCTCTACGCTTGCCTGAATAAGATCAATCGCCCCGAGCTCAACATCCTGACGGTCGAAGACCCGGTCGAATACGAGCTGCGCGGCGTCGGACAGATGCAGATCCAGCCCAAGATCGGCCTAACCTTCGCTTCGGGGTTGCGCAGCTTCCTGCGTCAGGACCCGGACGTCATCATGGTGGGTGAGATCCGCGACCACGAGACGGCCGAGATCGCCATCCACGCCTCGCTCACCGGTCACTTGGTGCTCTCGACCTTGCACACCAACGACGCGGCCAGCGCCGTGACGCGCTTGGTCGAGATGGAGGTGCAGCCTTTCCTCATCTCCTCCTCGCTCCTCGCCGTGCTCGCGCAGCGTTTGGTGCGTCGCCTCTGCCCCCATTGCCGGCAACCTTATGCGGCGAGCGACGAAGATCTGCGTTCTCTCGGCCTCGACAAGGAGCGCTTGACGGAGTGGCTGACGGGTATCCAGCGCCGCAACGAGAGCAAGGGCTTGCAGGAGCATCAGCGCACCACCTCGATGGGCAAAGCGACAGGGATCAGCTGGGCGCCCCAAAGCGACGAGGGAGAAACGCCGCGACCGCTCTTTTACCGCCCCTCGGGCTGCGATGCTTGCACGCATACGGGGTATCGCGGCCGCGTGGGTATCCATGAGCTCTTGGTGATCGACGAGCCGATCCGCCGTGAGATCCTCAATAACAGCGATTCCAACACCATTCAGCGCGTCGCCAGCCAACGGGGCATGGACACCCTGCGTGAGGACGGCGCTCGCCATGTGTTGACCGGCACGACGAGCGTCGAAGAAGTGCTCGCCGCGACGCAGGCCGGAGAGGTCGAATGAGCTTGCGGGGGAGGATGCGCTGATGGCGGTCTACCAATGGCAAGGCATCGGCCCCAAAGGCAAGACCGTGCGCGGCGTGCGCGACGCCGACAGCCCCAAAGCGCTGCGGCTGCTGCTGCGGCGTGAAGGCATCCTCGTCACCGAGCTGCTCGAAGAGGCCGAGGCAAGGCGGCGAAAAGGTCGCGACATCGACCTCAAGAAGATGTTTCGGCGCCTCTCGGCGATGGACGTCGCGATGGCGACGCGGCAGCTCGCGACCCTGCTGCAATCGGGCATCCCTTTGGTCGAAGCGCTGAGCGCGCTGATCGACCAGCTCGAGCAACCAGAGTTCAAGGCGGCGTTTACGCAGACCCGCGACAAGGTCAACGAGGGCACCAGCTTCGCCGACGCGCTCAAGGCGCATCCGAAGATTTTCTCGCATCTCTACATCAACATGGTGGCCGCGGGTGAGGCCTCGGGTACGTTGGAGGCCGTGCTCGCGCGCTTGGCGGACTTCCTCGAGTCGCAGTCGAAGCTCAAGACCAAGGTGGTGAGCGCGCTCGCTTATCCGGGTTTCATGGCCGTGATGGGTGTCGTCATCATCTTGATCATGATGACCGTGGTCGTGCCGCAGGTGACGGCGATCTTCGAAGACTTCAACCAGAGTTTGCCTTGGTACACGCGGCTGATGATCGTCAGCAGCAAGGTCTTGACCCAGGCCTGGTGGCTGGTGCTCGGCATCGGGGGGCTCGGCGTCTACGTCTTTCGGCGCTGGAAGCAGACGCCCAAGGGCCGTGAGAAATGGGATCGCGCCATCCTCTCCTGGCCGATGTTCGGCTCGCTGATCACCATGGTGGCCGTCACGCGCTTTTCCCGCACGCTCTCCACCCTGCTCTCGAGCGGCGTGCCGGTGCTTCAGGCGATGGAGATCACGCGCAACATCCTCGGCAACACCGAGCTGATGCGGGTGGTCGAAGAAGCCCGCACGGCGGTGCGCGAGGGTGAGAGCCTTGCCGTGACGCTGCGCAAGAGCCAGCGTTTTCCGCCCATCGTCACGCATATGATCTCGATCGGCGAGCGCTCCGGTCAGCTCGAGCAGATGCTGGAGCACGTCGCCAAAGCCTACGACGCACAGATCGAGGCGCGCTTGACGGCGATGACCTCGCTGCTCGAACCGATCATGATCGTGGTCATGGGGACGATTTCGGGCGGCATCGCCTTCTCGATCTTGATGCCGCTGCTGCAGATCAATGAGTTCGTGCAATGATGCGCCGCCGCTCACGCAGCGCCCTGACCCTGCCTTGGGAGGAACGTGGGCGCTGGCTGCTCAGCATGTTGCAGGGCGCGCGCTGGATGGCCATTCTCGCCGCTCTCAGCCTGGCGACCCTGCTTTGGGTCGTGCTGCGTTATGCCGACCTGCACAGCCGGGTGCGGCTCTCGCGCGACGCCATCCTCGAGCTACGGCGTGCCGCCACCGACTTCCGCGCCGACGCGGGACGTTGCCCCCGCTCGGTGCAGGAGCTGCTACAGTTGGGGCGAGGCGGCAAACGCTACCTCAACCGCGTGCCGCGCGACGGCTGGGGCCGCGAGCTCTACATGCAATGTCCCGGCTTTGCCGATCCCGAGGAAGTGGACGTGGTCTCGGCGGGGCCGAGCGGCGTCTTCACCGACGACGACAATATTTATTGAGTGCTGGGAGTTAACTAGGAGAAAGCCATGTCGAAGTCATTTTGCATCCAAGCGGCGCGTCGCCGTCGTTCGCGCGAGGGCATGACCCTGGTCGAGATCATGATCGTCGTCATCATCATGGCGCTGATCGCGACCGGCGTCGGCGTCGCCGTCTTCCCGCAGTTCACCAAGGCGCGCGTGAAGTCGACGCAGGCCAACATCCAGACCATCCGCCAGGCGGTTATGATGTATTTGGCCGACAGCCCCGGCAAAGGTTGCCCGGGGGTCCAGGATCTCGTCGAAGGCAACTTCCTCGACAAGAGCAAAGAGACCAAAGACGCCTGGGACAACGACTTCGCGATCCAATGCGATGGCGACAACATTCGAGTGAGCTCAGCCGGTCCCGACAAGGAAATGGGGACGGACGACGATATCCACTGAGGAGGCAGAGGCGGTGCCGGCAGAGATTCGCGTACGCAGCCGGGGGCTAAGGAGCTGGACGCATCGCGACCCGCGTCGTTCGGGCATGACGCTGGTCGAGGTGATGATCGTCGTGGTCATCTTGGCGATGACCGCGACGGGTATCCAGTACTCCTTCGGCGCGCTGACGCGGATGCGGCTGCGCTCCGCCTGCGTGCGCGTCATCGCCGCCTCTCGTTATGCCTACAACCGCGCGGTATCGCGCGGCACGGTGGTGCGGGTCTTGTTCGATGCGGACAAGCAGCGGCTCAGCATCCAAGAGGCCGAGGGGCCGATCGCCGTGCAGCGCCGCGAAGAAGCCAAAGAGGATAGCGGTGAAGCCGCCGTCGACCCTTGGGAGCGGGCGCGGCAAAATCTGCAGAAACAGCTGACGCCGAATCTGAAAGCGCCCTCCCCTTTTTCGAACGTCTCGAACCAGAAGGGCGAGGTGCTCGAGCATACGCAGGAACGCAAGTTGGGCGATGGCATCCGCATCGCCAAGATGCTCCTGCCCCACGAACCGGGCGCCCGAACCAGCGGGCAGGGGGCGATCTACTTCTTTCCGGGCGGTCGCGCCGAACATGCCGTAATCCAGCTCCAGGATCGCAGCGGCACCGTCTTTTCGGTCGAGATTTTGCCCGCGACAGGCCGTGGACGCGTCCATACCCGCCCTTACGAAGCCAAGTCGGAAGCCGAAATACTCGATCCAGGATGATGCCGCCGCAACCACAGAGCGCTCGCGACGCTGGCTTCACCCTGCTCGAGGTGATGGTCGCAGTGGCGATCCTCGCGCTGGCGCTGACGGCTGTCTTCTCGAGCCAAGCGGGCGCTATGAAAGTGGCGCAGCGAGCGCGCCGTCTGACCGTCGCTTCCGTGCTGGCGCGCTGCAAGATGGCCGAGCTCGAAGAGGGCTTTGCGGTGCGCGGTTTGCCGGCCGTCGAATCGAGCGGCGGCGATGCCTGCTGTGCCCACGCGAAAGTCAAAGACTACGACTGCACCTGGAAGGTCGAACGCATCGTGTTGCCGGACGTGACCGGCTCACCCCTAGGCAAAAAGGCGGGCGAAAAAGAGGGCGATGCGGAGAAGAAAGGCGACGCCCCCTCCGGCAGCACTCCAGGGAGCGGCATCACCGATAGCTTGAACAACTTGGGGGCGGGCAATCCGGGCGGCCTTCCCGGCAGCGCCAACACCAATCCTCTGGCGGCGCAGTCCATCCTCAACCGCGTGCAGGGCGGGGGCGGGGGCGACATGATCGCGCAGCTCGCCATGTCCTTTGCGCTGCCCGTGCTCAAGCCGACGATCGAAGAGCAGGTCCGGCGCGTCAGCGTCAAAGTGCGCTGGAAAGAAGGTCGTAAGGAGCGCTCCTTCGATCTCATTCAATTTGCGGTCAGCGAACAGGCCGCTCCTCTGCCCGGCTTGCAGCCCGGGCAGCAACCCGGTCAGCAGCCGGGCACCACGGTCCCAGGACAGCAACCGGGCACCACGGTCCCGGGGCAACAGCCGAGCACCAACACCGTGCCGGGCGTAAGCTCCACCACGACCACGGCGATTCCAGGAGTCAATCGATGACTCCGCGTAGCCTCGCCCCTCTTCGTTGCTTTCGCCCAACGAGCGCGGGTCGAGCGCACTCCCGACGTGCAGGCGTCACCTTGGTCGAAGCGATGGTCGCGATCGCCATCTTGGCGATGGTGTCGACGATGGTCTGGGGGAGTTTTTCGCAAACCTCGAAGAACAAAAAGCGCATCGAGGAGAGCTCGGAGCGCTATCACGCCATGGGCATGGCGCTCGAACGCCTCAGCCGTGAGCTGAGCATGGCCTTCGTCTCGGCCCATCTGAACCCAAGTCCAAGCTTGAGGAGCGTCAACACCGCCTTCACCGGCACCGACAGCGGCAACACCGACCGCATCGACTTCACCTCCTTTTCGCATCAGCGCCTCTACCGCGACGCGCACGAATCCGACCAGAACGAGATCAGCTACTTCGTCACGCAGCACCCCGAAAAAAAAGGCGTCCGCATCTTGGCGCGGCGCGAGCAAGCGCGCATCGACGACGAACCCAACCGCGGCGGCAAGGTCGAGATCGTCGTCGAAGATGTGACGGAGTTTCAGCTCGATTACCTCGACCCCCAAACCAACGACTGGACCCCGACCTGGGATACGCTGCAAGGCGCGCGGCAGCCAAACCGCCTGCCGACCCAAGTCAAGATCCGCATCGTCGCACGCGATCCGGGCGACCCACGCAAAAGCCTCGCGCTCGGCACCCGCGCCACCCTCCCCATGCGTTTCGGTCTCAACCATGCCTACTACAACCCGTAGCGATGCCCGCAAGCACGCCGATGGGGCCTTGCCCGCGGCCTTTCTCGAGCGAGCACCGCGCGCGCAGGCCCGCATGCGCGCAAGGGGGGATGCCCCTGGCCAAGCGGGAACGCCGAGGTCACCAGGTTCCGCACGCCGCCGGGAGAAGCGCATCCGCGGACGCGAGGGCGTAGCGCTGGTCATCGCCATGACGGCGATCTCCATCTTGTCGGTGATGCTGGCGGATATGCATGCCAACACCTCGACGGCATACGTGGTCTCGACCAGCCAGCGCGACCGCCTGCAGGCCGAATACATGGCCAAGAGCGGCCTGACCTTGACCCGCCTGCTCATCGCGCGTGAACCCGAGCTGCGTCTGCTGGTCGCGCCGATGTTGCAGATGTTCACCGGCAAAGCGCCCTCGCAGATCCCAGTGTGGAAGTTTGCCAATCCCCTGCTCTTGCCCTTTTGCGACCTCGAGGGCGCCAAAGAGGCGGCCGGAGGGGCGATGTCGACCGAGAGCACCAAAGGCCTCGGCAAAACCCCCGGCACCTGCGAGATCAACGCCTTCTCCGAAAACAGCAAGGTGAACGTCAGCGATCCCCTCCTGCTCGACGGCGAGCGCGCCAGCCGCAGCGTCGCCATGCAGCTCTTTTCGTTGCTCGGCGGCTATCAAAACCCGAGCCCCTACGACCCGCTCTTCACGGGACGCGACGCCGACGGCAACCTCTCGACTCGCCTCGACATCGTCTCGGCGATGATCGACTGGTGGGATATCGACACCAGCCGCACCGTCTTCGACCCCACCTCGCGGCAAGTCTCGTCGGCCGGCGCCGAGACCGACATCTACAGCAACTTCAAGGATCCCTATAAGGCGAAAAACGCCCCCTTCGATTCCATCGAGGAGATTCGCCTGGTCCAAGGGGTCGGCGACGATTTTTGGGCGACCTTCGTCGAGCCGGATCCCGAAGACCCCAGCTCGAGGACGCTCACCATCTACGGTTCCGGCGCCGTCGACCCCAACGAAGCGCCCCCCGAGGTGATGCTCTCGCGCATCTGTTCGCTCCTGGTCGATCAGAGCCTCTGCAGCGACCCGATCGAATCGAGCAAGTTCGTTCAGCTCATGCATACCGTTCGCGCCTTGGCACCGGTGCCTTGTTTCAGTACACCGGCGAGCTTCCTCGACTTTTTGGAAGGCAAGGGGAATGAAAAAGAGCTGTACTCGATGCTGAAGAAGTTTTTGGGCCCGGACAATCCGCTGCTCTTTCGCCCCATCGTCATCCGTGCCGACCTGCGCCCGGAAGTCGAGGGCAGCTTTTCGACCATCTCGCGCATCATCTCGATCCAGTCGGAGGGCCGGGTCGGCAATAGCCGGGTGCGGCTCCGCGCCGTGGTCAACTTCGATGAACGCTGGACCCCTCCCCCTCCCAACGCGGGCAGCATGCCTGGCCTAGGAGTGGTACAACACTATCGCGCGGATTGATCATGGCACGCATCTTGGGTTTGGAGTTCGATCAGAAGGAAGTGCGCGGCGCTTTGGTGCGTACGAGCTTCCGCCAGTCGGAGCTGGTGCAATATGTCTCGCGGCGCGTCGCCAAGGCGAGCGATCCGGACGCGCTGCGTGAAGCGCAGGCCGAGGCCTTGCGTGCACTGCTCGAGGCGTTGGGGACGCCGCCGCCCGAAAAAGTCGTGGTGGCCTTTCCCGGAACCGAAGCCTCGCTGCGTTCGCTGAGCTTCCCGCCTTCGGTAGGGCGGCGTGTCGCGGAGGTCTTGCCTTTCGAGATCGAGGCTTTGCTGCCCTTCGCCCTCGAAGAGGCGGTGATCGACCAGCAGCCGCTGCGCAGCAGCCCCGAAGGCGTCGAGGTGCTGGCGGCGGCCGCGCGGCGCGATCGCGTGGCGCTTTTCCTCGAGAGCTTCCACGCCCTCGGCGTCCATCCCCACGAGCTCGCCGTGGGCGCCGCAGCCCTAGACGGTTTGCGCTGGATCTTGCCCACCCTCCAAGAGCCCTCGACCACGGTGCTCCTCGATTTTCGTGGCGAATCGACCGACCTTTGCGTGCTGCACGCCGGCAACTGCGAACTCGCGCGCACCCTCTCGGTGGGCAGTCATGCCCTCGAGGCGGGCCATTTTCGCGAGATCGACGCGGCCCTGCGGCAGACGCTTTCGGCCTACCGCTCGCAGCGCAGCGCCGAGGTCGAGATCGCGCGGGTCTTCGTTTCGGGCGAAGCCTCGCTCGACGCGCCCTTTTTGGGCTGGTTGAGCGAAGTTTTCGCGGCCGAGGTCTTGCCTTTGCCCCTGCCTCCCATCGACGGCGCCGACGACCGCGAACGTCCTCGTTTCGCGCGCGTCGTGGCGCTCGCCGGTCGGGCCATCCCGCGCAACAAACGCATCGACTTCATGCGCGGCGACTTCGCGCCCAAGCGCAGCGCACAATCCCGCCGCGCCTCGACCGGCAAGATCGCGCTCGCCGCCGCCGCCGTTTTCGCCGCATACCTCTTTTCGAACTACGCGCAGTGGACGACGCTCAAGAGCGAAAGCGAAGTGCTCGAAGCGGAGCTCGAACGGGTGAGCGGGGAAGTCTTCGGCGAACCCACGCGCGACCCCGAGCGCATCAAAAACCTGATGCAGGGCAGCGACCGCAATCAAGGGCCCCTTCCGGAGCTGGACGCCTTCGACGTCATCGACGCCATCTCGGCGCGCATCCCGACCAGCATTACGCACGACACGCGTACCTTGAGCGTGGAGGTCGAAGATGCGGTCAACGGCGGTCATTTCGAGATCGAAGGGACGGTCGATACCATCGCCGAGCGCGACGCCATCGCCACTCAGCTCGAAGGCTTCCGCTGCTTCCGCGACCTCGAAAAAGGACGTACGGCGCAGGCACCGGGAAGTGAACGCCTGAACTACGCTCTCGAGGCCAGCGTGCGCTGCGGCCCGGCGAGCAAAGCGGGCAAGGGAGGCGACAAGCCATGAAGCTCTCCGACTCCTTGGGCGGCCTGCGCGGCCGCTTCGAAAGCATCGGTCACCGCTTTCGCGATGCCTTCGACAACCTCAACGAACGCGAGCGGCGCCTGGTGGCTCTGCTCGGCATCATCTTGGCGACGATCGCCGTCCTCTTGCCGCTCTATCTCCTGAAAACGGCGGTCTGGGAGCTCGAGGATCGCAAAGAGTCGATCACCCAGGTGCTCAAAGAGGTGCGGCGCGATCCCACGAAGCTGCGCGCACTGCAGGCCGAGCGGCAGGCGCTCAAGCGGCGTTATTCGACGCCGCCACCGCCTTTGGGCAGCTTCATCGAATCGAAGGCGCGCGAACAAGGCCTGGCGGTACGTGAGGTCAGCGACGAACCGGAGAAGGTGGTCTCCGGCTATACGCGTCAACAGGTCAAGGTGAAGCTTTCGGATGTCGGTTTGCAGGCCTTGATGGGGCTGCTGACCTCGATCGAAAACAGCCCTTACCCGGTCGCGGTTTCGCGGCTGAAGGTCGAGCATTATCAGGCGGGCGACAAATACAACGTCGAGCTGGGCATCATGGCCTTCCGCCGCCGAGGAGGCGATTCATGAGCGGCAGCGCATCCAATCCCGAGATCGCCGACGTTTCGCTCGAGAGCTCCGAGTCGACCTTGGGGCAAAGCGCCCTCACTCGCTTGCGGCAACGCGTGCTGCGCCGCGGCGGCTATATCGCCTTCTTCCTCGCGGCTTTTTTCGTCTCCTTCTATTGGACCTTTCCCTACGACCGGCTGCGCGATTGGATCGTGCGCTCGGTAGAGCTTCCGCCCGAGGCCGGTGGCTTCGGGGCGCCGCGCGGTATGCATCTCGAGATCGTCGATTTGGCGCCCTCCTGGTTTACCGGCGCGACGCTGACCGGCGTACACGTCACCAAGGAGTCGAACAACCCCGACGAGCCGCCCCTCGACCTGGTGATCCAAGAGCTCGGCTTGCGTGTCTCGCTGCTTTCGCTGCTGGTGGGCACCTTCGATCTCAGCTTCGATGCCGAGCTCGCGGGTGGCGAAGTTGAGGGACGTTATCGACTGCCGGGCGACGCTACGGAGGTGAAAGCCGAGATCGAAAATCTCAACCTGCGACAGCTTGGCATTTTGCGTACGTTGATCGGCTTGCCGGCCTCCGGCATCGCCAAAGGCGAGATCGACCTCGTGCTGGCCGACAAATCGGAAGACACCCAAGGAAGCGTCAAACTCGCCATCGAGAACCTGCAGCTGGGAGACGGCAAAGCCAAGCTCAAAGCCAAAGGC
>ERZ1066122.3054-NODE-3054-length-10069-cov-19.524066_pt1 | contig 10069 bp, 5 predicted proteins | sample MGYA00382769_ERZ1066122 | MGnify/ENA primary metagenome ERZ1066122 (study PRJEB33369, sample SAMEA5778352) | biofilm metagenome | biome: Industrial cooling water; feature: Water cooling tower basin; material: Biofilm | place: United Arab Emirates | collected...
AGCTGCGCGAGCGGCTGAAGATCCCCGTCTTCCACGACGACCAGCACGGCACCGCCATCATCGTCGGCGCCGCGGTGCTGAACGCGCTGCACGTCGTCGGCAAGGACATCGGCCAGGTGAAGCTGGCGGTCAGCGGCGCCGGCGCCGCCGGCATCGCCTGCCTGGACATGCTGGTGGCGCTGGGCATGCGCCCGGAGAACATCCTGGTCACCGACCGCGACGGCGTGCTGCACCTCGGCCGCGCCGACCTGCAGCCGGGCGGCGCCAACCACGGCATCGTCCGCTACGCCCGCGACACCGCGGCGCGCACGCTGGCCGACATCATCGTCGGCGCCGACGTGTTCATCGGCGTCTCGGCCGGCAACGTGCTCACCGAGGCCATGGTGAAGCAGATGGCCGGGCGCCCGGTCATCTTCGCCCTGGCCAACCCCACGCCCGAGATCGACCCGGCGCTGGCGCGCCAGGCGCGCCCCGACGCGATCATCGCCACCGGCCGCAGCGACCACCCGAACCAGGTCAACAACGCGCTCTGCTTCCCCTACATCTTCCGCGGCGCGCTCGACGTCGGCGCCACCACCATCAACGAAGAAATGAAGCTGGCCTGCGTGCGCGCGATCGCCGACCTGGCCCGCCGCGAGGCCACCGACCTCGGCGCCGCCTACGCCGGCGAGACGCCGCGCTTCGGCCCCGAGTACCTGATCCCGCGCCCGTTCGACCCGCGCCTGCTGGTGTCGCTGGCGCCGGCGGTGGCGAAGGCGGCGATGGATTCCGGCGTCGCCACCCGCCCGATCGCCGACCTCGAGGCCTACCGCGACCGCCTCAGCAGCTGGGTGTTCCGCACCGGCCTGCTGATGAAGCCGGTGTTCGACCGCGCCCGCGCCGACCGCAAGCGCGTGGTCTACGCCGAGGGCGAGGAAGAAACCGTGCTGCGCGCCGTGCAGACGGTGGTGGACGAGGGCCTGGCCCGGCCGATCCTGGTCGGCCGCCCGGCCGTCATCGAGCGCCGCATCCAGCGCCTGGGCCTGCGCCTGCGCATCGGCGTGGACGTGGACGTGACCAACATCGACGACGACCCGCGCTTCAACGACTACTGGCAGCTCTACCACCAGATCATGCAGCGCAAGGGCATCACGCCCTCGGCGGCCAAGGCCATCGTGCGCTCGCGCGACGTGGTGATCGCGGCGCTGATGGTGCGCCGGGGCGAGGCCGACGCGCTGCTGTGCGGCCTGGTCGGGCGCTTCGTGCGCAAGCTCAAGTACGTGCGCGAGATCCTGGGCGTGGAGAGCGAGACCCGCGGCCTGTCCGCGCTCAGCGCCGTGCTCAACGAGAAGGGCGTGTTCTTCTTCACCGACACCCACGTCAACGTCGAGCCCAGCGCGGCCGAGGTGGCCGAATCGGTGGTGCAGGCGGCGTTCCGGCTCAAGCTGTTCGGCATCACGCCCAAGGCGGCGCTGGTGAGCCACAGCAACTTCGGTTCCAGCGAAAGCGCCTCGTCGCAGAAGATGCGCGACGCCCTGGCGATCCTGCGCGAGCGCGCGCCCAAGCTCGAGGTCGAGGGCGAGATGCACGCCGACATCGCCCTGAACGAGGAGGCGCGCCAACGCATCTTCCCCGACTCGAGGCTGTCGGGCCGCGCCAACCTGCTGGCCTTCGCCAACCTCGACGCCGCCAACGCCAGCTACAACCTGGTGCGCAGCGTCACCGACGGCGTCGGCATCGGCCCGATCCTGATGGGCCTGGCCAGCACCGCGCACGTGCTCACGCCCTCGGCGACGGTGCGGCGCGTGGTCAACATGACCGCGATCGCCGCCGTCGACGCCCAGATCCGCGCCGCGCGGGGCTGACATGGCCACGACCACGACCGCCTCGATCCAGCCGTCGCTGTTCGAGGGGGTCGCGGTGGCCGACGCGCCGCCGGTGGCGACCATCCTGCTGGTCTGCTACCGCATGCAGGACACGATCCTGGAGGCGCTGGATTCGGCGCTGGCGCAGACCGTGCCCTGCGAGATCATCGTTTCCGACGACAGTTCCGGCGACGAGTCGCTGCAGCGCATCGCCGCCCGCGTGCGCGACTACCGCGGGCCGCACCGGCTGCGCGTGCGCAGCACCGCCCGCAACCTCGGCCTGTGCGCCCACCTCACCGAGCTCGCGCCGATGGCGTCCACCGGCATCCTGGTCTTCCTGGCTGGCGACGACGTGGCCTACCCGCATCGCGCCGAGCGGCTGGTGGCGCACCTGGCGAAGCACCCGCAGGCGATGATCGTCGGCTCCAGCGTCAACGACATCAACGCCCGCGGCGAGGTCATCAAGCCCTGCAACCGCGGCCAGAAGCCGGTGCTGACCCAGCGCGACCTGCGCCGCGCCGGGCACCTCATCACCGTGCTGGGCGCCTCGATGGCGGTGCGCAAGGAAGTCTTCACCACGCTGCCGCCGCTGCAGGGCCGGGTGGAGGACAACGCGCTGCAGCTGCGAGCGGTGCTGCTGGGCGAATGCCACTGCCTGCCCGAGCCCCTGCTGGGCTATCGCCGGCACGAGGGCAACCTGGGCAACTGGGTGTTCGACCGCAGCGCCGACGACGGCGCCACCTGGCGCCGCCGCCAGCAGCGGGTGGCCGCGATGTACCACGAGATCGCCGACGACCAGGACCGCTGCATCGACGCCCGCCCCGACCTGCCGGCCGAGCGCCGCGAACAGGGCCGCGGCCTGGCCCGCATGTACCGCGTTGAGGCCCGCATGCGCGAGGCCCTGCTCGAGCCCGACCGCCGCCGCTGGCTGGCCCCCCTCTGGGACGGCCTGCGCACCCCCGGACTGCGCCGCAAGGCCTTCGAGCGCGCCCTCAAGCTCCTCCTGCCCCAAAAAAAGTAGCAACATCCCACCACCCGGGGTCAGGTTCGGAACCTGACCCCGCTTTACGGGGACATTGCAGGGGGGGGTATGCGGGCCACGCGGGACATCACGATCAACGGCAAGGTCGTTCGCCAGGGCGAGCCCATGCCGATGCTTTTCATCTACCCGTTCTTCCTGGTGCACATGGGGATGTTCGGGCTGTCGGGCTTCCTGATGGCCTACGCGGCCGACGACGTCGAGCTGCTGTTCCTGTACCTGCACGGCGGCATCGCGATCTTCGTCTACCTGGTGTTCTACCTGGCCATCTTCGGCCGGGACGAGGTGAAGTGGATGCTGATCAACGCCGGGCTGGGCTTGCTCGGCATCTGGCTCGAGATCGAGACGATCCTGTCGTGGTTCGGCAAGGAGCTCGGTGACTACTCGCCCTGGGTGCACGTCACGCCCTTCCTGTACTACATCCTCTACACCTTCCTGCTGCGGCAGATGCTGCTCGACCTCACCGGGTCGCGCGACCGGCCGGGGCGCAAGCGCCTGGTGGAGATGCTGTACGTGCTCGGTTCGCTGGCCGTGTACGGCGGGCTGTGGCTCAGTCGCTAGGCCGCGGGGTACACGCGCAGCGCCAGCACCAGGATGTCGTCCGACTGCGGCGCCGTGCCGGCGAAGGCGTGCGCCGCCGACACCACGGCCCCGCATTGCGCCGCCGCGCCGCGCGCCGGGCCTTACTCGTCGTCGTCGCCGCGCAGCACCTTCTTCTGCATCGCGTCGAGGTAGCGGTCGGCCTCCTCCACCGACGAGAAGATCTCGTCCAGCGGCACCGCCTTCACCACGTCGAACACCTTCTGGATCTGCGGCTTGGGATTGACCACCACCACCTTGCCGCCGCGCCCGGCCAGCGCCTTGCGCGCTTTGAAGATCGAGCGCACCCCGGCCGAGCTGATGTAGTCCAGGCCCGCCAGGTCGAGCACCAGCGACTGGATGGACGAGCCCAGCACCGGCGCCAGCTGCTGGTCGAGGTCGCCGTAGGTGTGGGTGTCCAGGCGCCCGGCCAGGGCCACGCGCTGGTTGCCGTTGCCGGCGGGGGTGATCTCGATGCTCAGGCTCATGCGCGAAGCTCCGGGGCAGGGATGTGGAGGACGATGCGAAGGATGTTCAGGCCGTCGTCGCGGGCATAGGCCACTTCCTCGGCCAGCTCGCGGATCAGGTGCACGCCGAGGCCGCCGATCGGGCGGTCGGCGATGTCGGCGTAAAGGTCGGGCGGGGGCTGCGACAGCGGGTCGAAGGGCCGGCCGTCGTCGCGGAACTCCATCGACAGCTGGCTGCCCTCGACCGTGGCCACCAGCTCCAGCGTGGGTTCGCGGCCCTCTTCGGCGCCGTGGTCGATGACGTTGCAGGCCACTTCCTCGACGACCAGGTGCACGTCGTGCATCAGGGTGGCGGGCAGGCCGTGGCCTTCCAGGCCGGCATCCACCTGCGCCAGCAGCTGGCGCACGGCGTCGCCCGGCAGCGGCGGCTGCAGCGAGGCCTTCACCGTGAAGCGCTCCCGCCCGCGGGCATCGCGCCGGTAGCGGATGGCCAGCACGGTGATGTCGTCGGACTGCGGCGCGCCGTTGGTGAAGGCGTGCACCGCCGAGACCATGTGCTCGCACTGCGCGCGGGCGGACAGGGCGGGGTCGAGGGTCGCCAGCAGGCGGTCGGTGCCGAAGGGCTGGTCGTCACGATCGAAAGCCTCGGTGATGCCGTCGGTGTAGGTGAACAACGTGTCGCCCGGCATCAGCCGGCCACGCCAGGCCGGGTACTCGCGCGCCACGTCCACGCCCAGCGGGCCCTCGGTGGGCACGGGCACGAACTCACGGCGGCCGTCGGCGCGCAGGATCACCGGCGGCTCGTGGCCCGCGCTGGCCAGCGCCAGCGCGCCGGTGCGCAGCTCGATCACGCCGCACAGCACGGTGGCGAACATGCAGGTGTCGTTGCCCTCGACCAGGTGCTTGGCCGCCTCGCGCAGCGCCTTGCCGGGCGAGCCGCCCAGCTGCGCGGCCACTTCCAGCACCGTCATCGTGCGCGCCATGAACAGCGCCGCCGGCACCCCCTTGTCCGACACGTCACCGATCACGAACCACAGCGAATCGCCGTCGCGCTCGAACAGGTTGTAGAAATCGCCGCCCACCACCTTGGCCGGCTCCAGCAGGCCGTGGAACTCGAGGTGCGCCTCGCCGGCGTCGAACTCGCTGCCGGCCGGCAGCATGGCCTGCTGGATGTCGGCGGCGATGTTGAGCTCGCCCTCGAGCCGGGCCCGCGCCGCGCCCATGTCGGCGATCTCGGTCATCTGCCGCTTGATCGAGGCGCGCGCGGTGTCGAAGGCCCGCGCCAGCACGCCCACCTCGTCCTCGCGCTGGGTGTGGGCCAGCGGATAGTCGAACTCGCCGTCGGCGAAGTGCCGCGCGGTGTCGGTGATGTCCTCGATCGGCCGCGCGATCATGCCCGAGTAGCGCCGCACCGCCGCCACGCACAGCAGCACGCCCAGCAGGCCGCCCAGCACGCCCCAGAGCGTGATGCGGTTGAGCTGCTGCAGGATCACGCCTTCATCCACCGACAGGCTGAAGGACCAGCCAGTGGCGTTCACCGGTCCGCCGAAGGTGTAGCGCACCTCGCCGGCGCCCGCGCCGCTGGCCACTCGGTGCCGCACCTCGAAGTCCTGGCGGCGCCGGATCTGGTCGGCCACCGGCGCCAGGTCGCTGCGGCCGCCCGTGGTGACCAGGGCCTCGAGGTCCTTCTTCATCGCGATGGCCGGGTCGGGGTGCAGAACCAGCAGGTGCGCGGGCGAATAAAGCACCGGGATCAGGTTGCTGCTGTCCGGCAGTTCGCCCAGCTGCGCGCGCAGGCGCTGCAGCGGCACGTCCACGCTGACCATGCCGATCACCGCGCCCTCCGGCCCGTCGCCGGCGCGCCGCAGCGGCAGGTTGAAGGTGGTGAAGTACTCCCCGCCGGTGGCGGCGTTGGCGTAGGGCTCGCCCCACCAGGGCCGGCCGACGCCGGTGGTGCGGGTGTACCAGGGCATGGTGCGGTAGTCGTAGCCCAGGTCCTTGACCGAGCTCTCGACGAAATCGCGGCCCTCGCGGCGGATGTACCAGTCGAAGCCCGGGTCCTCGGGCGACAGCCGGCCCGGCTCGATGATCACCATGGCCCCGGCGATCGAGGGGTCGGAGCGGATCGTGGTCATCAGCAATGCCCGCTGCCGCATCGGCTCCAGGCCCACCGCGGTGGCGTTCTCGGCCAGGGCCTGGCCGCTGACCTGCACCGATTCCAGGGTCGCGGCCAGGCCGCGGGCGGTCTGGCTGGCCAGGCCGTGGATCTCGGTCTTGGCGTTCTCGATCAGCACCCCGCGCAGGGCGGCGTAGAACACGGCGGCCACGCCCAGCAGCAGCACCACGCTGGTCAGGCTGGACCAGAACATCAGCCGCGTGCGCAGGCTGCGGCGCCAGCCCAGGCGGCCGGCAGCCAGCAGTTCGGCCGCGCGTGGCAGGTTCGCTTCCATCGGTCCCCTCGGGGGGCAAAGCCCGGACAGCATAGCCTCGGCGAGCGAAGGCGAGGTCAATCCCCGCGTGGAAGGGACTTCAGTCCCGATGCTCCCCGCCACCCGGCCCGGAAACCGCCCCGCCGCCTGCGGTAAACTCCCGAGCCTTGACTCTAATTTGCCCGGCCGCGCCCGACCGCCGGCCTCAGGAAGACGGAATGAACTGGCTGACCGACGTACTGGAAAACGACCTCGACCCCACCGAGACCCGCGAGTGGATCGAGTCCATGAAGGCCGTGCTGGACGCCGACGGCCCCGAGCGCGCCCACCACCTGCTCGAGCGCATGGTCGAGCTGACCCGCCGCGCCGGCGGCCAGCTGCCGTTCCAGCCCACCACCCAGTACATCAACACCATCCCGCCGCACCTGGAAGCCAAGCACGACGGCGACGCCACCCTGGAATGGCGCATCCGCAGCATCATCCGCTGGAACGCCATGGCCATGGTGGTGAAGGCCAATCGCAAGCCCGGCGACCTGGGCGGCCACATCGCCTCGTTCGCGTCCTCGGCCACGCTGTACGACGTCGGCTTCAACCACTTCTGGCGCGCGCCCAGCGCCGACCACCCGGGCGACATCCTCTACATCCAGGGCCACAGCTCGCCGGGCATCTACGCCCGCAGCTTCCTGGAAGGCCGCATCAGTGAGGACCAGCTCAACCACTTCCGCATGGAAGTCGACGGCAAGGGCATTTCCAGCTACCCGCACCCGTGGCTGATGCCGGACTACTGGCAGACCCCGACGGTGAGCATGGGCCTGGGTCCGATCAGCGCCATCTACCAGGCGCGCTTCCTGAAGTACCTCGAGCACCGCGGCCTGATCGCGCCCAGCGACCGCAAGGTCTGGTGCTTCCTCGGCGACGGCGAGACGGACGAGCCCGAGAGCCTGGGCGCGATCGGCGTGGCCGGCCGCGAGGGCCTCGACAACCTCATCTTCGTCATCAACTGCAACCTGCAGCGCCTGGACGGCCCGGTGCGCGGCAACGGCAAGATCATCCAGGAGTTGGAGGGCAGCTTCCGCGGCGCCGGCTGGAACGTGCTCAAGCTGGTCTGGGGCAGCTACTGGGACCCGCTGCTGGCGCGCGACACCGACGGCTCGCTCAAGAAAGTGATGATGGACACCGTCGACGGCGAGTACCAGAACTGCAAGGCCTTCGGCGGCGCGTACACGCGTGAGCATTTCTTCGGCAAGACGCCGCAGACGCTGCAGATGGTCAGCAATCTCAGCGACCAGGACATCACGCGCCTCAACCGCGGCGGCCACGACCCGCACAAGGTGTACGCCGCCTACCGCAGCGCCGTGCAGCACAAGGGCCGGCCCACCGTGATCCTGGCCAAGACCGTGAAGGGCTACGGCATGGGCAGCTGGGGCGAGTCGCTGAACCCGACGCACCAGACCAAGAAGCTCGACGACAGCGCGGTGAAGGCTTTCCGCGACCGCTTCCAGATCCCCATCAGCGACGACAAGCTGGCCGAGGTGCCGTTCTACCACCCGGGCGAGAAGTCGCCGGAAGTGGAGTACATTCGCTCGCGCCGCGAGAAGCTGGGCGGGTTCCTGCCGCAGCGTCGCCGCAAGACCTCGAAGGCGCTCACGGCGCCCAAGCTCGAAGTGTTCGACCGCCTGCTCAAGAGCACCGGCGAGCGCGAGAACTCGACCACCATGAGCTTCGTGCAGGCCCTGAACATCGTGCTGCGCGACAAGCAGGTGGGCCCGCTGTGCGTGCCGATTGTTGCCGATGAGGCAAGAACGTTCGGCATGGAAGGCCTGTTCCGCCAGATCGGCATCTACGCCCCGCACGGCCAGAAGTACAAGCCGGTGGATGCCGACCAGCTGATGTACTACCGCGAGGACCAGGCCGGCCAGGTGCTGGAAGAGGGCATCACCGAAGCGGGCGCCTTCAGCTCGTGGATGGCCGCGGCGACCAGCTACTCCTCGTCCGACCAGCCGATGCTGCCGTTCTACATCTACTACTCGATGTTCGGCTTCCAGCGCATCGGCGACAGCGCCTGGCAGGCGGCCGACATGCGCGCCCGCGGCTTCCTGCTCGGCGCCACCGCCGGCCGCACGACTTTGAACGGCGAAGGCTTGCAGCATGAAGACGGCCATTCGCACCTGCTGGCCGGCGCCATCCCGAACTGCAAGGCGTATGACCCGACCTTCGGCTTCGAAGTGGCGGTGATCCTGCAGCACGGCATGCAGCGCATGCTCGAGGACCAGGTGGACGAGTACTACTACCTGACCCTGATGAACGAAAACTACCCGCACCCCGACATGCCGGAGGGCGCGGCCGAGGGCATCCTCAAGGGCATGTACCTGCTGAAGGACGCCGGCAAGCCCAAGAAGGGCGAGCTGCGCGTGCAGCTGCTGGGCTCGGGCACCATCCTGCGCGAAGCCATCGCCGCGGCCGAGCTGCTGGACAAGGACTTCGGCGTCACCGCCGACATCTGGAGCTGCCCCAGCTTCACCGAACTGCGCCGCGACGGCTTCGACGTCGAGCGCTGGAACCGCCTCAACCCCGAGGCCAGGACCCCGCGCAAGGCCTACGTCACCGAATGCCTGGAAGGCCGCCAGGGCCCGGCCATCGCCGCCACCGACTACGTGCGCGCCTTCGCCGACCAGATCCGCGCCTTCGTGCCGATGAAGTACACCGTGCTGGGTACGGACGGCTTCGGCCGCTCCGACACCCGCGCGAACCTGCGGCGCTTCTTCGAGGTCGACCGGTACTACATCGCCCATGCGGCGATTGCGGCGCTGGCGGCGGAGGGGAAGATGAACGGGAAGGATGTGGCGCGGGCGATCAAGCAGTACAAGATCGACGTGGACAAATCGAATCCGACGACCGTCTGAAGCGGAAACTGCCGGTGCGCTGAGCAGTTCCTTCCACTATCGGCCAAAAGCAGACCCTGCTCGGCAAGACACAGCGCACGCCCGTGTCTGCCGACCTTGCCTGGCGCTGCTATTTCCAGCGATTTCTTTGAATACCCCAGGATCAGTTCAACGCGAACTCACTAGGCAATAGGTTCAGCGGCCGACTGCTCAGCATTCCAGCGCGCCCACTCATCTATCTCACGCGCATATTGTGCTCGATCAACTTTCCGCCCGCGGATTTTGTGAACCTCAAAATCTTCTACTGCGAAAACGTATCTATCAGCGTGCTCGATAATAATTCGCTTAATCAATTCGGATGTCGCTAAGTCCAGTCGGCTATTTCGAGGCGGCGGCCGCCTTCCCGCACATCGATGGAGCACATGTGTTGGCGACAGCGGAAGGAGAATGTCTCCGTTTGGAACACCCCAGCCGCCTTCGAAGTCGTAGGAATGCTCGTCCATATAATTGAGCCTTATCAACGGATTGTCCGACGTTGGCCACGAGCAGCCCTTCGCCGCCCTCAACACAGACCATCCTTTGTAAGAGACCTTCTCAATTGTTCTAGTGAGTAATTGCCGGAGCGACCATATCCACATTGATCGCCCAATGACGGCCTCTGTCTTGAGTAGCCCGGTTCCGTCTGGTTGATGTTCAACCATAACCCTCAGCGGGAACCCGCTCGCCGTCATCGTCTCTCCTGGCATCACCGTCACTCTTTCTTCGCTCGCCTTCCGACGTCCCCCCGGTTTTGAGTAGCACGGCAATTTGGAGTCCAATCCCACCTGAC
>ERZ1066122.3055-NODE-3055-length-10067-cov-5.750300_pt1 | contig 10067 bp, 6 predicted proteins | sample MGYA00382769_ERZ1066122 | MGnify/ENA primary metagenome ERZ1066122 (study PRJEB33369, sample SAMEA5778352) | biofilm metagenome | biome: Industrial cooling water; feature: Water cooling tower basin; material: Biofilm | place: United Arab Emirates | collected...
GGTGTACGCGAGCGATGACGGTGGAAAACGCTGGTTCCCTTTCTTCCACGGCATGGACGTCCGCTCGTACAAACATATGACGGCGACGCGCGCGGCGCCGGGGATCACGCCTGGCTGGTGGCTCATCACCAACGGTGGTGTGTGGACCACGGTAAAGCCCACCGCCGTTGACAAAGCCAATGTCCGCGAGGAAGACGTACGCTGGGCGCGCGAGCGCATCGCGCACAGCCCCTCTATGGAATACACGATCCGCGAGGTCCTCGAGCGCACCCAAATGTCGGAGGAGAGGAACAAGGCGTTCACCGGCAGCGCGCGGGAGCGAAATCGTTGGCCGGTTTTTTCTTTCCAGTTCGAGTGGAACTCGCGAAACGACCGTCTTTTTGCGACTCAGGTGGGCGGGGTAGACACCTTCCGACAAGAGCTCTTCTCGCGTCCCACCTATACGCTTTTCACTCAAGCGATCTGGACCTTTGCCGGCTTCGGCTATTCGGACGAAGAACTCGGTGGCTTCCAGTCGCAGTTCCACAACATCAAGAATCAGATTTACTTCATCGCGCAGGATTCGTGGCACGAACGCATGGTCCTCTTGCAGAGGATCGCCTCCGGAGAGATCGCGCATGATCAAGTGGAGCTGCTCAAGATGCGCATCGACGCGCTCGAAGCCGTGCTGGAAACCTGGTTGCGAAAGAGTATGGACCAAGCCAAGGAAGATGAACGAAAGCAGAAAGCCAAGGAGGCTCGAAATGCAGGTCGTTAGAGTGCAGCGGGCTTCGCGAAGTTGCGCGAAGGGCCTGCAAAAAGCGGCGCGCTCTCTGGGAGTGAGCCTTGCCGGTAGCATCGCGATTCTGCTCCTCGCCGGGGGACAGGCCGCCGCCCAGGAGGGGATCTCGACCTTCGAAGAGGCCAAGTTGCGCCTCAAACACGAACCGGCCGTCGACGAGACCTTGCGGCAGGCGCTGAAGTATTTCCGCGTCGACCCCGAGAACTTCGACCGTCTCCGGCGCACGGCCAACTCGCGTGCCTGGCTGCCCACCTTCGCGGCGGGTTATCGCATGGACGATACGGGGACCGAGCGGCGTCAGTTCACCTCGAGCAACCCTTTCTTGCAGGAAGGGGTGGGCACTCGGGTCAATACCGTGTCGATCGGTGCCGTTTGGGATTTGCGCGAGTTGGTCTTCAACCCCGCGCAGGTGCAGGTCTACGGTCTCATCGGCGTGCAGCGCGACCTCATGCTCGAGACTACGCGCGTGTATTACCTGAGGAAGCAGCTCTTCGTCCGCTTCCTCAATGCGCCTCCGGAAGACCCTCTCGCCCGCGAGGCGTTGATGTTGCGCGTCAGCGAGTTCACCTCGCTGCTGGACGTGCTCACGGGCGGCTGGTTTTCGCGCGAGACCACCGAGCGTTTGAGGCGCAGCGGCGATACGACGCGTTCCGGCGCCGGCGCACGTAGCCCGGAGGAGGACGTGCGGCCCTCCATTCAGAAGATGCCCAAAGGTGGCCGCCGTCCCTGGTAGCCGGGGCCGCTCTCGTCTGCTTTTTCAGCCCTTTGCTTATGCCAAAGGCTCTCGGTCCTCGTCTCCGAGAGCCTTATCGACCCAAGTTTTGGAGCTCTCGTCGAGCTCCAAACTCAAGGCGTAGCGCTGCGCGCGCTCGGACATCTTCAACCAGGTCTTTTGCAGGATGGAGAGGACTTTGGCCTCGGGATGCTGCGGGCCGAACTCGGTGAGGTAATGCCGCAAGAAGACGAGGCAGATGACGTCTTCCAAAGTTTGCGATTCTTCGTCTGAACGCAGCTCTTTTTTGCTGAGCAGGCGGCAGACCTGCTCGATGAGGCCTGCGTCGTAGCCCACCTCCTGCAAGATGGCGCGGGTGATCTCCCGATGGTGCAGGTTGAGCGCTTGCCGCCAGCGTAGGTAGCCGACGCGATCTTTGGGGTAGCTGTCGCGGGGGATCTCCCAGCGGCGGATATGCTGCGCCCGAACGGCGAGATGCAGAGCCTCGGAAGCTTCGGGCGCATAGGCGTGCAGCATTTCGCTCATGCGCTGGGCGTAGAGCAGCTCGCGCGCGACTTCCTGGCCCTCGAAGACTTCGCATCGTGGGTCTTCCGCATTGGCCTGGTCGAATCGTCGCAGGGCCTCTTGCATATGTGTGGAAAAATCCGTCATTGTTGGATGTAGGTCAAGGAAAGAGACGCTCCCAAACCCCCTGCATCGTACGCGAATGTCGCCAGGGGTCTAGTATTTCAGCAGAAAATAAGAGAGAGTGAATTACGGGAATAGTTTTTCCTCTCTGGAGGGCCTAGAAACGTGGCTTTTAATAGGAATAACCGGAAAGATTTAGAGCCGCCGCCGGGACCTCTCGCGCCCGAAGCTTCCGGAGCGCGTCGCGCATCGACTCTGAGACAGACGGGGAGTCAGCCCATCGTGGCTCGGAGCGCCGGCGCGCGCTCGACGGCGATGCAACCTAAGGCCCAAGGGCTCAAGGCGAGCCCAAGTGCTGCCGCGCGAGTGCAGGTGCGGAGCGATGAGCCGCCGCGGGCAAGTGCGGTACGAGCCGCGGCCCCTCGAACGAGCACCGCGGCCCCGCTGCGATCGGGCGCCGCGCCGACTGGCCTTCGACAAGGCGCTTCGCTGCGGCCTTCGGAGTCTCGTTCGCAGCGAGCGGAATCCCCGACGGCTTCTCCCTCTCGGCTGCCCTCTTCGCGTTCGAGCGATGCGAGGCGCAGCGCGGCGCGAGGCCTGGGCCCCAGCGCGGTCTCGACCCCCCGAGCGCCCACACGAGGGGAAGCCCGCATACTGCCGCAGGATTCCCTCTTGAGAGGGGGGGCCACCCTGACCGGTGTGGGGCCCATGGCCGAAGAGGTTCGGAAGGCTTTGGCGCGCAGTCAAGCAGCGCAGGTGAGCTCACCGAAGGCGGCGAGGGTTTCGCCTTCCTCGAAGGAGCGCCGCCCCCTCGGCGATGTTCCGAAGGCTTCTTCCACACAAGCGCCGGCGCGCCGCTCTCTGCACGCGCCTTCCGCTCCCTTCGAGAGCGAAGCGCCACCGCGCACGGCGACGCCGAGCGGCGTAGTTCCCAGTACCCAGAAGGCAAGCGAGGAATCGCCTCGGGCGTTGACCGCCATTCGTCGGCGCTCGCCGATGGCCTCGACCTTGCCACCGCTTTGGGAGAAGAAGGCGGAGGAGAGCCAGGCGACGACCCGGCCCCCGGCCGCCAAAGCGGCAGTGCCGCGTGCGAGACGGCCTTGGGAGCCCCTCCAAGCCGAAGTCGAGGAGGCGCCCCAGAGCGCGCCGGCGCGGCCTCGCGATCGCCGCCGTAGCTTCCGCACCACTCCCCCGCCCCTGACGGCGCAAACCAGCGTAATGCGCGCGGAGCAGGAGCAACGAAAGGCTTCGCAGGCGAGCAACGCACAGACGCTGCACGGAATGGGCGACCCTTGGGCGATGGAGCAGCGACGGGTCACCGGGGCGGTGGCCTTCGCGCATACGCCGGCTGCCGAGCCTTCGGTCGTGATCGACGAGGACGAGGATACGACCGGCGCGTGGGGGGCTTCCGCTTCGGCTGAAGCGTGGGGATACGAGGACGACTCGGACGCCGGAACCCCGGCCGGCATTTGGCATATCGACGAGGACCTCGACGCTTCGTCGCTGCTCTCCAGACCTAGCCCTTGGCGCTGGGCCGGCGTGGCGCTTTTCATCGCTTTGTTCGCCGCAGCGATGTGGGTGCCGGCCTTGCGGCAGGCTGTGGTACGCGGAGTCGCTGCGCTCGTGTCCTTGATGCCGCATTCGGAGGTGCGTCTGCAGAGCTTCCAGGAGGAGGTGCCCGCGCCTCCTGCCCCGGTGGTGGCGAAAGCGCCCGTAGAAACGCCCTCGGATGAGGTCAGCGTACGAGCGGTCGAGGAGACGCCGCCGCCCGCGGAGACCAAACTTTCGGAGTCGCAGAAACGGAAGGCGGAGAACTTCCGTCGTCGCGCACGTGAGTGGATGCAGCGGGGCCACTATGCCAAGGCGAAAGGCCTGTGGCAGAAGTCCTGGGAGATCGAGGCCGATCGCGCCGATACGGCGGCGGGCATCGCGCTGAGCGCCATGAAGTCTTCGCAGCCCGAGGCGGCGCTCGACTGGGCACAAAAGGCCGTGCATCTGGCGCCGAACGATGCCGATCACCACATGCTGCTCGGCGACGTCTTGCATCGGCAAGGGGATGTGACGGGGGCGCGCACCGCCTGGAAACGGGCGCTGGCGATCGACCCGGAGCAAGGGCTCGCCAAGCGTCGGCTGGCCGAGACCGCGGGGCGTGTACGGCGCTCGCGGGCATCGGGGCGCAGCGGGGCGCGCGCGGAGCTCTCGGGGAGCGAACGCGATCCGATCAGCTCCTTTTCGGCCTCTCTGCCCTAAGACCGCCCAAGGAGCAGCGGGGAGCGGAGCATGGGTCAGCTGCGAGCGCTGGAATCTTGCGCCTGCGCGTTATAGCGTTCCGGCGTGAGCGATTCGACGAAGGCTCCGAGTTCCCTGCTCTACCGTTGGGATCTGGACAAAACCTACCTCCGTACGGAGTTCGATACGCTGCGCGATCTCTTGCGAACGGCGTTCGAGCCCGCCGCACGTAAGCAAACCGTTCCCGGCGCTGCGGCCTTGCTCCGCGAGCTCTGCAGCAGCCGGGCGGCCGCGATTCATATCCTCTCCGGCAGCCCCGAGCAGATGCGTAACGTCCTCGAGGCGAAGCTGCGCCTCGACGGCATCACCTGGGATTCCTTCACGCTCAAGCCCAGCTTGCATCACCTCGTACGCGGTCGCTTTCGTTTCCTGCGTGACCAGATCGGCTACAAGCTCGGCGCGCTCCTGGCCTCTCGCATCGAGGTGCCGAGCGAGATCGACGAGATCCTCTTCGGCGACGATGCCGAAGCCGATGCGCTCATCTACAGCCTCTACGCAGACCTTTGCGCCGGGCGTGCCGGGGAAGATACCTTGGTTGCCGTCGCCCGCCTGGCCCGGGTCTACGACGATCAGCGCGAACGCCTTCTGGAGCTCTATCGTTCGCTCGAAAAGCGCGATGCGGTGCGGCGTGTGTTCATCCACCTGGACCGCATCTCCTCGCCGCGGGACTTCGAGGGTTTTGGGCCCTTGATTTGCCCCTTCTACAACTATTTTCAGCCGGCGCTGGTCTTGGCCGAACGTGGTGTCCTCTCGGGAGCGGCGGCCTTGCGCGTGGGCGCGGAGATGATGGCGCACGACGATTTCGACGCCGAGGGCCTCTTCGCCAGCTTCATGGATCTGGTGCAGCGCGGCCATATCGGCGAAAGTGCCGCACGCATTCTCTGTGAGACTTGGAGCCGAGGGGCGGCGGAGGAACTCGGGCGCGTCGCTCCCAGCCTTTCGGAGTTCGTCGAATCCATCGACAAGGAGGCGACCACGCTGGCGGCCGCGGTGGATTTCGCCGCGACCTCCAATCTGGACTACGCTTCGCTCTTCTCGCGCGACGTCGCGCGGGCCCATGCGGCGCGGCGGCGTGTGGTCGGACGGGCGGGGCGGCGACGCTAAGCTTCGCGGAGCGCTGAAGGGGAAAGCAATGCGTGGAGGATTTCGGCTCGGCACCCTCATGCTCCTGACGGCAGCGGCATGCGGTGCGCGCACGGGTCTCGAGGTCCCAGACGCCGCGACGCCCAGCGAGGCGGAGGCGCCGGCGCTCGTGCCTCTCTGCATCGAGGCGCCGCTGGGGGCCCCGCCCATCGAAGTGCCGCTGCAGACGCAGGCGCGTCTCGAGCGTATGGATGTAGCCTTTTTGCTCGATACGACGCGCTCGATGAGCGAAGAGATCGCACGCATCAAACGCAGCTTGAGCCGCATCATCGCGCCCGCCATCCGTCAGGAGGTACGCGACTCGCAGCTGGCCTTCGCGACCTTTGCCGATTTTCCGGTAGGCGAATACGGCGGGCCTGGGGATCGGCCTTTCGTCTTGCGCCAGCGGAGTAGCCCCGATGTGCTGCAGGTGCAGGGCGCCATCGACAGCATCCGCCTCGACGACGGCGCCGACATGGCCGAGAGCCAGGTCGAAGCGCTTTATCAGATCGCCACGGGGAAAGGACTCGGCGACGCCAACCAGCGCTGGATCGCGCCTTCAGGAGGCTGCCCGGGGGGCGGACGCGGCTACCTTTGCCTCCGCGACGAAAGCCTCGCGGTGGTCATCTTGATCAGCGACGCGCCGATGCACAACGGCCCGGACGGCCGGTATGCCTACGCGACAGGCAGCATCGTGCCGCCCCCTCATCGTTATGCCGAAGCCATCGCGGCCCTAAACGCGCAAGAGATTCGCGTGATGGGTGTGAGCTCCGGCGGCGAGGAAGGGACGCGCGATCTGCGGCGTTTGGCCGAAGATACGGGAGCCTTGGGCCGCGATGGACAGCCCTTGGTCTTTGGCATCCGTTCGAACGGCAGCGGTCTCGATCGGCGCATCGTCGAGGCGCTGCAAATCTTTACCGATGCCGTGGTCTCCGACATTTCGGCGCGCGCGGTCGATCCAGAGGCTGGAGGCTTCGATAGCGCCACTCTCGTCGGACGCATCGTGCCGCTGCGCGCCGAACCTGCATCCGGCGTTAGCGCCATCGACCTGCAAAACGACATCTTTCGCGGTGTCGTCTCCGGCACGCGCGTGGTGTTTGGGCTCGTCATTCGCAATGGGGTTGTGATGCCCACCGACATGCCGCAGCGCTTCCGCGTGCAGATCCGCTTCCTCGGCAGCGCTGGGGCCCTGCTCGGCGCGGTGCCGGTCGACATCGTCGTGCCCTCGATCGCCGGTGAAGGCTGCCCCTGAGCCGAGGCATAGCGCCCCGAAGTACGCTCAGTGCGTGCTGCTCTCGCCGCGGCTCGCGAGTTCGGTGATGGCGTCGGTGGCCAGGTCGCCGAGCAGGACTTCGTCGTCGAGTTCTTCGATGCGCACCTTGCGCTCGTCCTCGGCCAAGCTTTGCAGATCGTCGATGGCGCCGGGGTCGCCGAGCTGCACCAAGGCCTCGACGGTAGACGCTACGACTTCGGGGTCGGCGTGTTGCAAGAGGGGGCGCATCAGGGGCAGCGCACTGGGCTCGCCGACTTCGGCCAGCAGCCAGGGGATCTCTTGCAGAGCCGGCCCTTGGAGGCCGCGTGCGTAGGCACGTTCGATGGCGCGGGCAACCTCGGCGTAGCGCTCGTAGGCGACGTCCAGCAGGGCCTCGCCCGCCGCGGCGCGCACCGAAGGTTCGGGGGCGTTGAGGAGCTCGAGCATGGCGTCGGCCATCTTCGCGCCGGGGATTTGTGCACAGAGGTCGGCGAGGCGTTCGGCGCGCAGCGTCGCTTCGGCTTCGTCCTTGGGGAAAAGCCCGATCGCTTCCTGGACCGCTCCGGAGAGCAAGGTCTCGAGCTCGGCTTTGGGCTTTTGCAAAAGGGCGGCCTCATGGCGGCGAAGTTCGCGTTCGGCGGCGAAAAGGGCATCGAGGGAAGATGAAGCGCTCACGACTCTCTCCTGAAACGGGTGGGCGTGCCTAAAGCGGCACCCCGAAGGCATCGACACTCAGGCTTGACCCGACTTCAGGCAGCCGTCGAGCGCTCGCAGCATGCTTTCGATATGATCGATGGCGTCGCCGCTCTCGTCTTGATCGAAGCGCCGGGTGAGCTTGACGTCGGGCGTCAGCTTCCAACGCCCTGGATCTTTGGCGACGAGGGCCATCACCAGGCGGGGATCGAGGGGCGTGTCTTCCTTGAGCTGTAGCGTGACGCGCTGTTTGCTGGCTTCGCAGCCCAAGACGCGCAGATGCCGAAGCTCGGGCTTGATGCGCATGGCGCGGACGAAGGTGCGCGCTTCCTCGGGGGCTTCGCCGAAGCGGTCTTCCATCTCGCGCGCCAAATCCATGACGCCGCTTTCGTCTTCGGCGGAGGCGAAACGTTTGTAAAAGGAGAGACGCAGGCCGACCTCGTCGACGTAGCCCTCGGGGATATAGTAGGGCAGGTCGAGGTGAATCTCCGGATCGATGTCGCGTACGATGCTCTCACCGCGCAGATCGGCGATCGCCTCTTCGAGCATCTGGGCGAAGAGCTCGAGGCCGACCGATTGCACCGTGCCGCTCTGTTCGTTGCCGAGCAGGTCGCCGGCGCCGCGCAGCTCCATATCGAGGGTGGCGATGTGAAAACCGGAGCCGAGCTCGGTGAAGCGCTCGAGAGCCTCGAGGCGGTAGCGCGACTCGTCGCTGAGTTTGGCCGGCGGCGGGGCGACCAAATAGCAATACGCGCGTTCGCGTGAGCGGCCGACGCGGCCGCGCAGCTGGTAGAGCTGGGCGAGGCCAAAGGTGTCGGCGCGGCTGACGATCATGGTGTTGGCGCGCGGGATGTCGAGGCCGCTCTCGATGATCGCCGTCGAGCAGAGCACGTCGTAACGGCCTTCGACGAAGTCGGTCATCATCTGCTCGAGCAAACCTTCCTTCATCTGACCGTGGGCGACGGCGATGCGGGCATTGGGCACCAGGCGCTGCAGCTGGTTGCCGTATTCGTAGAGGCCCTCGATGCGGTTGTGCACGAAGAAGACCTGGCCGCCGCGGGCCAGCTCTCGCTGGATGGCTTCGCGCAGCAAGTGGTCGTCCCAGGTGCAAATGAAGGTGCGCACGGCGCGGCGATCGACCGGCGGCGTGGTGATCAGCGAGAGGTCGCGCAGGCCGCCGACGGTCATATGCAGCGTACGCGGGATGGGTGTGGCGCTCAGCGTCAGCACGTCGACCGAGGTGCGCAGCTGCTTGATGCGCTCTTTGTGCACGACGCCGAAGCGCTGTTCTTCATCGACGATGAGCAAGCCCAGCTTCTGGAAGTGGATGTCTTTGGAGAGCAGGCGGTGGGTGCCGATGAGGATGTCGACCTTGCCCTCGCGCAGCTGAGCGATGATCTCTTGCTGGCGTTTGCGATCGACGAAGCGCGAGAGTGCCAGCACCGTGGTCGGGCAGAGCATCGCGACCTGGCGGCCGGCCATGGCGACGCGGAAAGCGGCGCGGATGGCGACCTCGGTCTTGCCGAAGCCGACGTCGCCGCAGACCAAACGGTCCATCGGATGCGCGGCTTCGAGATCGTGCATGACCTCGTCGATGGCTCGCGATTGGTCCGGCGTCTCCTCAAAGGGGAAGGTGGCCTCGAATTCGGCATAGGCGCGATCGGCCGGCGGCAGGGGTTCACGCGCGCTCGCCGCTCGCTCGGCGTAGAGGCGGAGCAACTCGTCGGCGAGCTGCTGAACCGCCTTCTGCACCCGGGCTTTGGTCTTGGCAAAAGTTTGCCCGCCCAAGCGATCGAGTTTCGGCGCTTGGCCTTCGCGGCCGGCGTACTTTTGGATTTGGTTGAGGCGCGTGACCGGCAGCAGCAACTTGCCGCCTTGGTATTCGACGACCAGCACCTCGACGGCGTGCTGCGCCTCGCCGCGGAAACGCTCGAACTGGCTCTGGCCTAGCGACTGCCGCTCGAGGCCGAGATAGCGCCCGACGCCGTGGTCGATATGCACGACGTTGAGCTCGCGCAGATCTTCGAGGAAGGCTTGCGCTTTTTGCCGCATGGTGCGCGTCTTGGCGGCGCGGCGCGTGCGGCTGCCGAAGACTTCTTCTTCGGTGACGAAGACCAAACGCTCCGAAGGGAAGACGAAGCCGTGACTCAGGGAGCCCACGCGGATCTCGAGGCCGCTCTGGGCACCCGCACTCTTCAGGCTGCCCGAAGCGCCTTTTTGCGCGCTCAGTCCGTGACCTTTGAGCAAGGTGGCGAGGCGGTCCGATTGGGTCTGCGTTCGCGTCGTAAACACGACGCGGTAGCCTTCGTCGAGCCAGCGCTTGGCACGTTCGGCGAGGGGCGCGAGGCCGTCGGCTTTGGGATCGCTGGCTCGCTGGGTGCGAAGCGCGGCCCTCAAGCTGGATTGATCTTCGGCGCCGATGCGCAGCAGCGTTTCGGCGTGTACGCCTTCGAGGGCAGCGCCCGGAGGTGCATCCGCGCTTTGAGTCTCGCTCGCGATCTGCGCCAAGCGGTGCACCAAGGCATGAGGCCGCTGCGTCCACGCCGAAACCACCTCCCCTTCGTCGAGGA
>ERZ1066122.3060-NODE-3060-length-10058-cov-6.316205_pt1 | contig 10058 bp, 9 predicted proteins | sample MGYA00382769_ERZ1066122 | MGnify/ENA primary metagenome ERZ1066122 (study PRJEB33369, sample SAMEA5778352) | biofilm metagenome | biome: Industrial cooling water; feature: Water cooling tower basin; material: Biofilm | place: United Arab Emirates | collected...
GCGTTTGTGCGAGCCGATGAAGTGAAAACCCTGTCGGGAAGCAGTGCCAAGCTGGAGAGTGTTATCGGGCCTCTCGCCATGCCATCGTTCAACGAAACGCTGGCATGGATGTATAACCAATAGAGCCAGCATCGGCCTTGCTGAATTCATCATCGACTTTCCGTTTCAACATCCCCCATTTTCCCACGGTTGTAGAGAGCTATGGATAGCAACAAGATATATCCGGTCATTCTGTGCGGTGGCAGCGGAACCAGGCTGTGGCCAATGAGCCGCAAGCATTTGCCCAAGCCCTTCCTGCCGCTGATCGATGACGAAACGCTGTTCGAGCAAGCAGTCCGGCGCGTCGATGGCGACGACCGCTTTGCACTGCCGCTGGTGGTGGCAGGCGCAGCGCATGTCGAGACGATCGAGGCGCAATTGGGCGACAAGGCGAATGCCACGCTGATTGTCGAGCCGGCAGCGCGCAACACCGCACCGGCCATTGCCCTCGCCGCTGCTCTATTGCCGCCAGATGCCGTGATGCTGGTGTGCCCGAGCGATCACCACATTGCCGACGCGACTGCATTTCGTGAAGCTGCGGTCGCTGCGGCGGGGCTTGCGCGCAACGATTACCTCGTCTCGTTCGGGATCGCGCCGGACCGGCCCGAGACCGGCTATGGCTACCTTGAGCGCGGCCAAGAGCTGGCGGGCGGTTACGCCATTGCCCGCTTCGTCGAGAAGCCCGATCGCGCCCGGGCGGAAGAATACCTGGCCAGCGGCAACTTCAGCTGGAACGGCGGCATCTTCGCGTTTCGGGCAGGACATCTGCTCGACGAACTTGCAGCCCACCGACCTGACATTTCACAGCTCGTCGACCAATCGGTCAGCGAGGGCCAGCGGCAAGGATCGCGGTTCTATCCGGCCGAACAGCCGTTCATCGCGATCGACGGCGAATCGATCGACTATGCCGTCATGGAAAAGACCGCTCGCGCAGCCATGGTGCCCGTGGACATGGGATGGTCCGACATCGGCAGCTGGGCCGCGCTGGCCGAGGCCTTGACGGCCAAAGCCGATGATGCCGGTAACATCGCGCATGGCGCAGCGACCGACTTCGACCAGTGCCGCGGGGTCTTTACCCTCAGCGACGGACCGCGCGTATCGATTGTGGGCCTCGACGACGTTTGCGTCATTGTTTCGGGCAACGAGGTCATGATCACCACGCGCGACGGCGCCCAGCGGGTGGGAAAGCTGCCGGGAGCAACCAATCAATGACAACGCGTCTGCTGCCCACTCTGATGGTCGACAAGGTCTGGGGCTGCACGCAGCTGCCGCCGCCATTTGCGGCCCCGCCGGGTGAACGCATCGGCGAGATCTGGTTCGATCCGCCGGCCGAACTTTCGCAGGTCCTTGTCAAGTATCTGTTCACTTCGGAAAAGCTGTCGGTGCAGGTCCATCCTTCGGATGCCAACGCCATGCCAGGAGAAGCGGGCAAGGAGGAGTGCTGGCTGGTGCTCGACGCGGAACCGGATGCTTGTCTGGCGATCGGTTTCAAGCAGCCGACGACGGCCGAGGAAATGACGGCTGCCGCCCTCGACGGAACGATCGAACAGTTGCTGGAATGGCATCCGGCGCGGCCAGGAGATTTCTTCTATCTGCCAGCCGGGACGGTCCATGCAATCGGACCGGGGTTGGCGCTGCTGGAAGTCCAGCAGAACAGTGATACAACGTTCCGCTTGTATGACTATGGCCGTCCGCGCGAACTGCATCTTGAGCGCGGCGTTGCCGTGGCTGACCTTCAGTCCTATCCGGCCAGGCACCGGGCCAGCATCGCCGAAAGGGGGCAAGCGCTGGTTGACGCTCAGTATTTCCGGATCGATCGGGTCGAGGGGGCGCCTGACCGGGATACAGTCGCATCCTATCGCTCCGGGCTGCTGGTTTTGCCGCTGTCAGGTGAGGTAGTTTCCCGTAGTGACGCCTTGTCCGCATGCGCCGGGGAATGCCTCTACGCCGATGATCTGGCCGATATCGATTTCAGCAATGCGGGCACTACGCTGCTGGTGCGGGCAAACTAGACCGGATTTCTTTCGCTCCGCGCCTAGGGATGAATCAGGCTGACAATGCAGCGCTCTATATTCTTCCGGTCCTGGCTGGCCCGCTGGCGAAAGCTGCGGGGCGGCGGCCATACTGCTTTTCCGTCGGACTTCGTGCTTCCGGAGCGCGCCATGCAGATATGGCAGGAGCGGCCCGACCTCCAGGCCGCATTCGATCCCGCCACTCCGGAAGGCCGAACGGGCCTGTTCTGGTGGTGCCTGCTGCACGGTTTTCGCGAGTTGGGCCTGAAGTTCAACCGCGAGCTCGATAGCCGTTTTGGCATCGCGAATGAGTTGGTGGCTGGTCTGGTGCAGCACAGTTTTACTCCGATAACCTGGCTCATGCGTGCCGCATGGATTCAGTCCGGGGGCAAATCGACCGATCTGGATCAGCCTGAGGGACAGTTCGACTGTATCGCGCAGTTCTTTGCGCGCAGGATGCATGAACTGAACCTTGCCGGTCTTCTCACTGCGCATCAGGCCAGCGTGCTTCGCGACATCGACCGTGATACCTCGGCACCCCGGTTGTTTGCACTGATCTGGCACTGCGACCCCGCCCTGCAGAGCAGGTTCCCGTCGTCGACCAGCGAGCCGTTTATCAACTGGTGCCGCACACACGGCGCCGTCGATTGGCCGATCCTCGCGCATCCCATGATCGGACTGGCCGCTGCGCCGGTGCGCGCACCACGAACGGGCAGGATCAGAGGGATCAACCTGTTCGGCCATGCCTTGGGCCGGTTTGGCATCGGCGAAGACGCCAGGATGGCGGCATTGACGCTCGACACAATCGGGCTCCCTTATGTGATCCGGAATATCGCAGCGGGCGCAGCTGAAGAAGAGGAACCGGACGGCCGCCGCTTCGCCACGGACTCGCCTTATGACGTGGACCTGTTCTGCATGACCGGCATCTCCACCGTCGCGACTACGATGGCGGATGCTGTCCGCCCCCGGGACGGCCGCCACAGCATCGGGCTATGGCCGTGGGAACTGCCCGAATGGCCGCTGGTCTGGGAACATGCCTGGGACTGCATCGATGAGGTCTGGGCCAACAGCCGGTATACCTATGATGCCTATGCGCGCGCGGGCAGGGTACCGGTCAGGCATATGCCAATGGCGGTGGTGGCGGAGGCAAGTGGCGGGAGTGACCGCGCCAGCTTTGGCCTCGCTGACGGAGCGTTTCTGTTCGGGTTCAGCTTCGATGGATTGTCGAGCATTCACCGGAAGAACCCGCTTGCGGTTGTCAGAGCGTTCAAGCGCGCCTTTCCGGAGCCGGCACATGGCGTCGGTCTGGTGCTGAAAGGCATCCGGGGCTCGGTCAGTGCCCCGGCGTGGCAGGCAGTCCTGAAGGAAATCGGGGACGACCAGCGGATCACGGTCATCGACCAGTCCTTGCCGCGCGATCGCCTGCTCGACCTCTATCGCTGTCTGGATGTGTTCGTTTCGCTTCATCGCAGCGAGGGTTTCGGCCGGAACATTGCCGAGGCGATGCTGCTGGGCAAACCGGTGATCGTGACCGCACATTCCGGCAACATGGATTTCACCACCCACGACACCGCGGCACTGGTTCCCACCCGCCTGTGCAGGGTCGAAAAGGGGCAATATCCCTACGGGGAGGGGCAGACCTGGGGCGACCCCGATGTCGACGCCGCTGCCGAGGCCATGGTCCGGATGATTTCCGACCAGGCATGGCGCGAGAAGCTGGCAGCGAACGGCCGGCACCTCATCGAGACACGCTATTCCCCGCAAGCGGTGGCCTCGGTCTGGGCGGAGCATCTGTACCGCCTGGAATGAGGACTCGCCGTGCGGATTTTCGGACCAGCGCGACCATCCAGCCGGCATCCCACCCCTGCGCGAGCCCGCAGCAATCGCCCCCCGGTCCCGTTTCTACAGCTGTTCGTATGCTTCTACCGCGGTTGAAACGTCGTCGTACATGGTTGCAACGCCATTGTTGAGCAGGAGCGCACGATTGCACGTTTCGCGAATGGTATACATGTCGTGACTGGCAATGATCATCGCCCGGTCCGCACGTTTTTCGAACAGTTCAATCTGGCATTTCCGCTGAAAGTTCTGATCGCCGACCAGAATGACCTCGTCGATCAGGTAACAGTCAAACTCGATCGCCAGCGACAGGGCAAACGCCAGCCGCGCGCGCATGCCGGAGGAGTAGGTCTTCACGGGCATCCTGAGCGAACCGCCCAGTTCCGTGAATTCTTCCACAAACTCGCGCATTTCGGCGTAGGCTCGCCCATAGATCCGGGCGATGAACCGCGCATTGTCGTAACCGGTCAGGCTGCCCTGGAAACCACCGTTGAACCCGATCGGCCAGCTGGTCGACATATGGCGGATGATCCGGCCGCTGTCCGGAAGCTCGACGCCGCCGATCTGCTTGATGAGAGTCGACTTGCCGGCCCCGTTGCGACCAAGCAGGGCCACTCTTTCACCCGGACTCACCGTGAAGTTGATGCCGCTGAGGACCTCCCGTCGGCCGTGTCCCGCAGGGTAGCTCTTCCTGAGGTTCTCGCAGATGATCATTCGACCACCAGGCGCCGCCGGACAATGCGGCACAACATCAGGCCCAGCACCATGCACGGGAGACTGAACGCCATGGGATAGACGTAGTCGAACTGTGGGTCGATCGACGGGCCAAACAGGCCATATCGCATCATTTCCATGCCGTGCACCGGCGGCGAGTACAACACCACCTCTGCAGCTGCGGGATAGAGCGCGCCAACGAGATAGAAGGCGCCCGAAAAGGGCACCATGAGATATGTCGTGACCGGAATGACCTTCTCCAGCACGTCGCTCATCTCGCTCAGCGGTGCCACGATGATGGTGATCGCAAAGGTGAAGATCGAATAGTAAAGCCAGCCCAGTATGATGAACCCCATATCATACGGTAACGGGAAAAAGCCCAAGGCGAACAAAACGGTAGCAATGAACACATAGGCCATCATATGCCCGATGAATTCGATCAGGAAACGTACGAGAATGATGTCGAATACAGTGATCTGACGATGATACATCAATCCGCTGTTGGCAGTAAAACTACTGACCGCCCTAGAAACCGAGCTACGAAACAGCACGAGTGGGATATAACCGCTCACGACAAAGGCGATGATGTCGACTCCATATTCCAATGGTCCTTTCATCGCGCGCCACAACAGCCCGACCAGAACCGCGAACAGCAACGGCTCCACCATGATCCACAGGAAGCCGATGTTCTCGCGCCCGAACCGCGTGGTCAGCTCGCGGATCATTAAGGCGCCGACCACACGCTTCTGAATATCCCACCCCTTGCGCAGCGAGGGCACGGCTCAATCCTCCGGGGCGTGCTCGAGGATACCGACCACGAACATCCAGATGATGAAATAGAGGCACAGCGCGAAGCCGAAGATGGTCAGCACGATCCGCAAGGCGTGCGGATATTCGGGCAGATCGGGCCGGTCCGGATTAACCACACGTTCGAGATAGAACTGCTGCTTCAGAGCATCCGCTCGCGCCTGTTCCAGCGTTGACCGGGTCAGAACAAGCAGCTGTTCGGCGAATTCCTGCTCCACTGCCAGCGCCTCGTAATTGGGCAGCTTGGAATTGATTGCACCGGAGCCACCGACGATCCTTTCGGTCTGGCGGTTGATTTCGCGGGTCAGCGACGCGATGCGCTGGCGCAGCGTCGGGATCGAGGGATGATCCGGGGTCAGCCGTTCCAGCGTACTCAACTGCGCCTCGAGCACGGAACGTTCGGCGATCAGGCGGTTGGCAATTTCGATAATCCCGCCCGCCTGCTTGAGCGGGTCGACCAGTTCGGTCTGGTTGCGATAGCTGGCCAGCGCCTTCCGGGCAGCCGTCACACGCTGCTCGGCTTCGTTCACTCGCTGCTCGGCCTCGGTGATGGCGCGCCTGCGCGCCCGCTCGTTTAGCTCGTTGACGAGGGCCTCGCTCTGGCGCAGCAACTGCTCGTTGATCGCCTGGGCATTCTTGCCGTCGAACGCGATCGTCCGCAGCACGACCAGGCCCGTGTCCGCGTCACGATTGATGGTGATCTTGCCTCGATAATAGTCGTACAAGTCCTCGAACGCGTCCTGCTGCCAGGGCATGGGGAATTGAGAAATGAAATCTGCCTGGCCCGGTCCGTATGCCTGCTTGACCGGCACGGCCTTGGTCAGGCCCTCAAGCGCCGCGCGTGAGCGAACATAATCGATCACCTGATCGGCCTGTTCTTGTCCAGCTGACAGACCGGTGGTCTGGATCAGGTTGGCAATGGTCGAAACCTGCCCGCCGCGCTGGTTAGGTGCCTTGATCACGAACCGGGATTCAGACACGTACTGGTCCGAGGCGATCAGGAAGTAATAGATCGCGCTCAGCAGGACGGGGATCACCACGCCCAGCACGAACCAGCGGTTGCGCCGGACCCGGGCGGCAAGGCTGCTCAACATGTTCATGGGTTGCTTCTGCTCCGTAGCGGGCGTGCGGATGCGACCCGACGCAACGCAAATACTCGATAGCGTCCGATCCAGAGGCAAAGCGCGGGCGCATGGCGCGCTAGCGTGACCCTGGAACTGCCTTGTTCGAATGGCTGGAAGCCCTGCCCTGCGGCAAGATCATCAGTGGCATCCGAATCTTCCTTGCCCACTAGCCATCTGCGGCGGACAACACAATCCATCGTAGCCCGCCACAACCGCGAGCGTGCTGAAGCACGCCTGATGCGGTCTACCATTCGCCCGCCTTGACCACCTGATCGATCCGCTGAAGCTGCGCAACCAACGGTTCGAACCGGTCGAGTGGCAAGGCGTTAGGCCCGTCGGACAGGGCGTTGGCCGGATCTGGGTGGGTTTCCATGAACAGCCCGGCAATCCCTGCAGCGACAGCTGCCCGCGCCAGCAGGGGTACATATTCGCTCTGACCGCCCGACCGGTCCCCCAGCCCTCCCGGCTGCTGCACTGAGTGCGTCGCATCGAATACCACCGGGCAGCCGGTTTCGCGCATTATCGCTAGACTCCGCATATCCGAAACCAACGTGTTATATCCAAAAGATACGCCCCGTTCGCACACCATGAAGGCGTCGGAGTCCACTCCGGCGCGGTTGGCAGAGTCGCGTGCCTTGGCCACAACCTGAGCCATGTCGCGAGGTGCCATGAACTGCGCTTTCTTGATGTTGACCGGCTTTCCGCAAGCGGCGACCGATTCGATAAAATCTGTCTGCCGTGCGAGGAACGCCGGGGTCTGCAAGACATCGACCACGTCCGCGACCGCGGGCACCTGCTCGCGTTCGTGCACGTCGGTCAGCACCGGCAAACCGGTTTCATAGCGTACCTGCTCAAGTATCCGCAGGCCTTCGTCCATACCCGGGCCGCGGAAGGACTTGCCAGAACTTCTATTGGCCTTGTCGAACGAGCTCTTGAAGATGAGCAGCAGGCCGAGGCGCTCGGCAATCGCCGCGAGCCGCTCGGCTACCGCCAGGGTATGGTCAGCAGATTCAATGACACATGGTCCTGCGATGACGAACAGCGGACTGCGTCCGCCAATTGGTGTGTTGCAAAGCTGCATCAGAAAAATGTCCGTAGTGCACCGCTTAGGGCCGGGAAATCATTGTTTGCATGGCAATAAGGCCGCAGCAGGCAGAACGCCTTGACCATACAAACCCTTATAGCCATAGACCAAGGTCTGGACGGCCTGCAATCCATTCTGCGGCCCCCGGGGTAGAGTCGCAACTGCCAGAGGCTGTGTAATCTATGGACTCCGCGCTTCTGTCATCGCGGTACGGCCGGTCGGCCATCAATACCGTGAATCTCGAGATCGGCGCGCTGCAGCAGCTGCGCACGGCGATGGATGACCAGGAATTCTGCGCCGCCTTCGATCGTGCGGTAGAAGCCATGGTCGCGGTCGAAGGGCGCGTGATCGTCTGCGGCATGGGCAAGAGCGGTCTCGTCGGATCGAAGATCGCGGCCACGCTCAGGTCCACCGGCACGCCGGCCTCGTTTCTTCATCCCAGCGAGGCAAGCCATGGCGACCTTGGCCTTGTCGCCCCGAACGATGTCGTTCTCGCGATCAGCTGGTCCGGCGAAACACGCGAACTTGCGGACGTCCTGCATTATTGCCATCGTCTGGGCATCACGCTGATTGTCGCGACAGCGGGCGCAGGCAGCACCGCTTGCCGGGCTGCCACGATCTGCCTCAAGCTGCCACGCGTCGAAGAAGCTTGCCCGAACGCGCTGGCGCCGACATCATCAACCACCGTGCAGATGGTCTTGGGCGACATGCTGGCAATCGCCCTGATGAAGGCGCGCGGGTTCAGCTCGTCCGATTTCCACGGGTTCCATCCCGGCGGCAAGCTGGGCACCATGCTGATGCCGATCAGCCGGTTGATGGGCTCGGACGATGCAGTGCCCAAAGTCAGCAGCGACGCTCCGCTCAGCGTTGCGACGATCGAGATGAGCCGCAAGCGCTATGGCGCCACTGCAGTGGTTGACCATCAGGGGCTACTGGTCGGGGTCTTCACTGATGGCGACCTGCGGCGCTGCATCGGCATTCATGACCTGTCCGATCCGATCAACCTGCACATGTCGGCCAACCCTATCACAGTCGAACCAGACACCCCGTGCAACGCCGCACTCCAGCTGATGAACGAGAACGCAGTGTCGGTGATTTTCGTCGTCGAGGGTCGACGGCTGATCGGGGTGGTCCATATGCACGACCTCGTCAGGGCCTGCGTTGGCTGATCACTCTGGCGCGGTGCCTTTGCCTGAGGACGATCTGGGCGGCCACAGTCTGATCGCCATTCCGGCGCGGTACGGATCGTCCCGCCTGCCGGGAAAACCGCTGCTCCGCCTTGCCGGGCGCACCCTGCTGGAACGCGTAGTCGCTGTCGCTGCGCAGGCGGCGGAGAATGTCGGGCAATGCGAGGTCGTGGTCGCCACGGATGATGATCGTATCGCGGATCATGCTGTTGCAATCGGCGTCGCCGTCGCGATGACCGACCCGGCGCTCGCATCGGGCACGAAGCGCGTGCACGCAGCCATGGTCCAATCCGCGACAGCACCGCATACTGTGGTCAATCTGCAGGGCGATGCCCCGTTCGTGCCGGTCGACATCGTTGTGCAAGTTCTGCGTGCGCTCAAGACACAAGCTGCCGATGTCGTCACGCCGGTGTTCCAGCTTGATTGGGAGCGGCTGGACCGGCTGCGCGCGCACAAGCAGACCGCCCCCTTCAGCGGGACCACCTGCATCCGGGCCGCCGATGGCCGGGCAATCTGGTTCTCGAAAGCCATCGTGCCGGCCATTCGTGAAGAAGCGCGCCTTCGTCAGGAAGCGATGTCACCAGTCTGGCAGCACATCGGCCTTTACGGCTATTCGGCCGCCGCCCTGGGCTGGTTTGCCGGCCAGTCCGAACCAGGTCAATATGAATTGCTCGAAAGCCTTGAGCAGCTGCGATTCCTGGAACACGGGCGCACCATCCATACCATCGCGGTGGACGCGCCGCCGCAAATGCTGTCCGGGATCGATACTGAAGCGGATCTGGCCATGGCCGAGGCCGCCATCGCGCGCTACGGTGATCCCTTCCCGGCCTGAGCGCCGCCGCCGCAAGCCTGCTTCCTCATGCCCGCGTCCCTATGATTGTCATCGTCCGCCATGGAAACACCTTCGAAGACGGTGAGCCGCCGCGTCGCATCGGGGCAGGCACCGACCTGCCATTGACCCGCAGGGGCGAGGAGCAGGCCCGGGCGCTGGGTCGCTGCTTTGCCGACAAGGGCTGGAACTTTGCGCGCATTCTGGCCTCACCGCTGCAACGAACCTGGCAGACGGCAGAAGCAGTTGTCGCCTGCCAGATAACGCCTGCCCGGATCGAGCCGGCACCGTTCCTCCGGGAGATCGATCACGGCCCGGACGAAGACCAGCGCGAGGACGTTGTGATTGCCCGCATCGGCCAGCAAGCCCTCGACGCGTGGGACAAGGATGCGGTCGCGCCGCCCGGGTGGCAGGTGGATCCAGAGA
>ERZ1066122.3063-NODE-3063-length-10041-cov-7.871019_pt1 | contig 10041 bp, 9 predicted proteins | sample MGYA00382769_ERZ1066122 | MGnify/ENA primary metagenome ERZ1066122 (study PRJEB33369, sample SAMEA5778352) | biofilm metagenome | biome: Industrial cooling water; feature: Water cooling tower basin; material: Biofilm | place: United Arab Emirates | collected...
CGTCGCTTCAGTCCATTCAATCTTGGAGATCGTTGTCATCTCAACCTCCTTAGCCGCTCACGCTTTTCGATCTGAACAACGTTCTTCTTGCGCCGACGAAGGCTCACTTCGTCGATTGACGCATTTTCGATGACACCTTGCTCAATTAGCCGCTTGAGGGCAACCTGCAGGTCGTTAGACAGGCAACCGCACTCCTCAAGCAATTGAGCCATGACGTCTGCGGTAACGACGATCTCAGACCCCGTGACCGGGAAACGTTTCAACCATGCGTTCCTTAGCGTCTCACCATTTATAGGGCGCTCGTATTGAACAGCATGAACGGCCCCACCGAATAGGTCGGGGGTTGCGTCCGACTGCCGCCGAACGGCCGACTTCGCCTTGGTTAGTGCCTGCTCCTGCCAGGTCGCTTCCGCCACGGCATCGAAGGTGAGCAGGCCAACTGGGGCATGCGTTGCATAGATGAGAAAGTAGTGCGTGCGATCCTTTGCGGGATGCTGGACGGGGAATGTGGCGGCGTACAGGCGGCCACCCGCGTACCCAGCAACTTCACGAAGACGATGTCCATACAGTTGGCTTGCATCGTGTTCCCGCTGTTCAGATCCGCAGCGCTCACGGCGGTTCGAGCCGAAGAGCTTGTCCAGGACTGGGGCTTTGTCTGTATCCCAGAATCGGTTGATGAAGTCCCACATGAGGTTGATCAGCACCTCCACTCCCCGCCTCCGCAGAAGCGGGGCGAGCCGCTCGGGGACTAAGTCTTTGTACCCAGTCGGGTCGATAAGGACGAAGGCGAAGTCGTCATCTCGCAGCTGGCCGGCAACCGCATCAATGTGGTCCATGAAATCGCCCTTATAGGCGTTGATGGTCAATCGCGGCGTGGAGTTTTCTTCAGCATAGTTTATTAATCTTGCCGCCCGCAGCTTGTTCAATTCGAAGAACACCGCGTGCATTGGGATCTGCCGCCCAAGCTCATCCAATCTGTCCTGACATGACCGCATGACTCGCAATGCACTGCCGAAAGAGGTGTCGGACAAGTCCTGCGTCTGCGATTGCCAAGGTCCTGCGTATGCATCGATGTAGACGAAACGGCGCCAATTGCTGCGGCCTTGACCCACCTTGAAAATGAGCTGCTCGAGATAACGCTGCAGCATCCAGTGCTTCACCCACATCTGCTCTCGGCCGACGTAATCCTGAGGCTCCGCCATTTGACCCCCTCTCCCCCGAGATTGCCAAGGCCATACTTGATCTTAATGGCCTATCAAGCAACGTGGATTACCCCCAGTTACCAAGAATTTCTCTATGGTGCTGGGGAGCTATTGGGCGGATGCAAGCGCTCGATAATCGCTCAGGTGCATCCGACAGGACCTGGCCTCGAATGTCTCTCTTCGGTCTGTATCCTGCTGCAAGCACGTGATCGATAACTGGGACCGGTCAGAGCCGGTGTTGGGAGAGAATCGGAGGCAAGTGCAAGCACTTGACCTTGGCCACGGTCAGCGGCGGCGACGCGGTGAGCCGGGAGCGGACGGGTGATCCGCTGATCCGGCGTTTACGGCGCCAGCGCCTAAGAGCATCGAGCCACGGATTTCTGGACCTAGGCAGTCAGCCTCTTTGGGTTCCTGCGGCCGAAAAAATCGTTAGCTGTCTGAATCTTCTGAAATGCTGGGAGAAAAACGCAGTTAACTGTTATGAGGCACCCGGAACTCGTGCAGGTATTTCATCGGCGCAGGGCCTCCATCAGTTCGGGTTCTTCAAGGAACAGGTCGGGTAGCAGCGGCTGCGAGGGATCGACCGCATAGCCGCTGAAATCGGTGACACCGGCCTCGCGAAGTACGGGCTCGTCGATCAGGAAATGGCCGCTGAAGCCGGCCGCCGGCCGCGTCAGAACCACGTGCGCGGCGTCGGCCATGACCTGCGGCGTGCGGCACTTCGCCGGCTCGGTGCCCGGGATCATCTTGAGCGCGTCGGTGGCGATCACCGTGCGCGGCCACAGCGCGTTCACGGCCACGCCGCGCGGCCCGAACTCGGCCGCCAGGCCCAGCGTGACGAAGCTCATGCCCATCTTGGCCAGCGTGTAGCCGGTGTGCGGGCCCCACCACTTCGGGTCGAGGTTGGGCGGCGGCGCCAGCGTGAGGATGTGCGGGTTCTCCGAGCGCAGCAGGTAGGGCAGCGCCACCTGCGAGCACAGGAAGGTGCCGCGGGCGTTGACCTGCTGCATCAGGTCAAAGCGCTTCATCGGCGTCTCGAGCGCGCCCGCGAGCCAGATCGCGCTGGCGTTGTTGACCAGGATGTCGATGCCGCCGAAGCGCTCGGCCGTGGCGGCCATCGCGGCCTGCACCTGCTCCTCGTCGCGGATGTCGCACTGCAGCGCCAGGCCCCGGCCGCCGGCCGCCTCCACCGCCGCCGCCGCGCTGTGGATGGTGCCCGGCAGCTTGGGGTTGGGCACGCCCGACTTGGCGGCGATGGCCACATTGGCGCCGTCGCGGGCCGCGCGCAGGGCGATGGCCAGGCCGATGCCGCGCGATGCGCCGGTGATGAAGAGGGTCTTGCCGCGAAGGTCGGTCATGGCTGGCTCCTGAACTTTCGCCAAAGTGTAAACCGGGGGGCGTGATGGCCGGCCTATAATCCCGGCCCATGGATTCAGCCCGCCTGGAAGCCCTCGTCACCTGGATCGGCCAGAACCCGATCGCGGCGGGCATCGTCATTTTCCTGATCGCCTTCGGCGACGCCCTGGTGATCCTCGGCGTGGCCATCCCGGCGGTGCCGCTGCTGTTCGCGGTCGGCACGCTGGTGGGCCTGGGCCACGTGGACGGCACCTACGCGCTGGTGTGCGCCACGCTCGGCGCCTTCGCCGGCGACGGCGTGAGCTACTGGGTGGGCCGCCGCTTCGGCCCGCAGCTGCGCCAGCGCTGGCCCTTCCGCAACCACCCGCAGTGGCTCGAGCGTGGCGAGGTCACCTTCCGCCGCCACGGCATGAAGTCGATCGTGATGGCGCGCTACGTCGGCGCCATCCGCCCGTTCGTGCCGGCCATCGCCGGCATGCTGGGCATGAAGCTGCGCCAGTACGTGCCCGCCAGCGCCTTCGCGGCCCTGGTGTGGTCGGCCACCTTCCTCGCGCCGGGCTGGGTGTTCGGCACCTCGCTCGACCTCGTGGCGGCGGTGGCCGGGCGCCTGTCGATCCTGCTGGCGGTGCTGCTGGCGCTGGTGGCGGCGATCTGGGCGATCGTGTTCTACCTCTGGCGCTGGCTGGGCGCGCACACCACCGGCATGCTCGAGCGCGCCCTGGCCTGGTCGCACCGCCACCCGGTGCTGGGCCGCTACTCCGAGGCCCTGATCGACCCCAACCGCCCCGAGTCGGCTTCGCTGCTGCTGCTGGCCGCGGTGCTGGGCTTCGCGGGCTGGGGCTTCTTCACCATCCTGATCTCGGTCGGCGGCGGCAGCGCGCCCTCGCAGCTCGACCTCACCGTGCACCAGCTGATGTTCGGCCTGCGCAACCCGCTGGCCGACATCCCGATGGCCTTCCTGGCCACGCTGGGCGACGCCGCCGTGCTCGCGCCGGCCGTGGTGGCCGTGTTCGCCTGGCTGCTCTGGCGCCGACGCCACGTCGCGGCCTGGCACTGGCTGGCGGCGCCGGCCTTCGCGCTGGCGCTGACCTGGCTGCTGGGCTGGCTGCTCGACATGCCCAAGCCGCCGGCCTCGACGGCGGTGGCGGGCTTCAGCTTCCCCTCGGCCACGGTGACGCTGGCGACGGTGGTCTACGGCTTCTTCGCGGTGCTGATCGCGCGCGAACTGCCGGGCCGCAACCGCGCGTGGCCCTACGTGGTGGCGGCGCTGGTGGTGGGCCTGCTGGGCTTCGCGCGCCTGTACCTGGGCGCGCACTGGCTCAGCGACGTGCTCGCCGGCACCCTGCTCGGCCTGCTGTGGATCGCGGCGCTGGGCATCGCCTACCGCCGCCGCGTGGTGCGCTCGTTCTGGGTGCGCCCGATCGCCACGCTGTTCTTCGTGGCCGTGCTGGGCCTGGCCGCGTGGCACGGCAGCCGCCAGGCCGAGGAAACCCTGGCGCGCTTCGACCCGCCGCACGCGCCGGTGCCGCTGGCGATGGACGCGTGGTGGAGCGAGGACTGGCAGGCCTCGCTGCCGGCGCGCCGCAACGAGCTGAGCGGGCGCGACGCCTGGCCGCTGAACGTGCAGTTCGCCGGCCGCCTCGACGCGCTGCGCTCGCGGCTGCTGCTGGCCGGCTGGCAGGACTACGAAACCGGCGGCTGGGAAGGCCTGCTGCAGACGATGGACAAGGGCGCGACGCCGCTCGACCTGCCGGTGCTGCCGTCGATGCACCAGGGCCGCGCCGAGACGCTGGTGATGGTGCGCCGCGAACCGGGCGGCGGCCAGATGAAGGTGCTGCGCCTGTGGCATGGGCCGGTCGAGCTGCAGCCGGGCGCGGTGCCGCTGTGGATCGGCAGCGTGCACAGGCTCGAGTTCGCCCAGCGCCTGGACTTCTTCAGCTACTGGCGCGTGATGCCGGGCGAGGACGCGCTGCTCGAACCGCTGCGCAAGGACCTCGGCGACCTCGACGCCACCATCGAACCCCGCCGCGACGACCAGCAGCCGGTGCTGCGCGCCCGCGCGCCCTGAGGGTTCTTCGACAAAAGATTCGCGCCTGAAGGCGCTCCTACAGGTCGGGGCGCGACGGGACGCGGGGAAGCGTTTATTCGGGCTGGAAGTCGGGCAGGCGCTCGACGAGTTGCTGCAGGCGCGCGTGCGGGTCGGGTTCCTGCAGCAGGGCCAGGCGCTCGGTGGGTGCGAGCGGCAGCCAGTCGGCCAGGCGCCAGCCGACCCAGGTGGCGTCGGCGAGCAGGCCCTTGCCGATGCCCTCGTGCTCGATGCCCGCCTTGTCGAGGATGCGCGCCAGCAGCACCGACAGCAGCGCGTGCTCGTCGCGCAGCGGCTGCGACGCCGGCTCCTCGAACCACTGCACATCGCCAAGCACCAGGCCGTCGTCGCGCACGCGCGTGCGCTCGACGCGGAAGCGCCGGCGGCCTTCCACCGTCAGGCCCAGCAGGCCGTCGTCGGTGAGCGAGAAGTCCACGATCACCGCCTCGGTGCCGTGCGTGGCCGGGATGGCCGGCTCGCCCGCCTCGCGGCCGGCGAGGATCAGGCACACGCCGAAGCCCTCGCCCGTGCGGCCGCAGCGCTTGACCAGGTCGAGGTAGCGCGGCTCGAAGATGCGCAGCGAAAGCTGGCCGCCCGGCAGGAGCACCGTGCCGAGCGGAAACAGCGGCAGTTCGGCCAGCGACACGGCTCAGCCCGCCAGCTGCGCCAGGAAGCGGCGCGGCGCACCGTCGAAGCCGCCGTTGGACATGAACACCACGTGGTCGCCCGCGCGGCAGCGACGGCCCAGCGCGGCCAGCAGCGCGTCGGCGTCGGGCACCGTCTCGCCCTCGCCGCGCAGCGCGCCCACCACCTTGCCCGCGTCCCAGGCCAGCTCCGGGCGGTGCAGGAACACCACCGCGTCGGCCTCGGCCAGCGAGGGCGCGATCTGGTCGGCGTGCGCGCCCAGGCGCATCGAGTTGCTGCGCGGCTCCATCGCCACCACGATGCGCGCCTTGCCCACGCGGGCGCGCAGGCCCTCGAGCGTGGTGCGGATGGCGGTCGGGTGGTGCGCGAAATCGTCGTACACGGTGATGCCGCCGCGCTCGCCCAGCACCTCGAGGCGACGCTTGACGCTCACGAACTCCGACAGCGCGGGAATCGCGCGCGAGAGGTCCGCGCCGACGGCATTCGCGGCGGCGATCGCGGCCAGCGCGTTCATCACGTTGTGGCGGCCCACCAGGGTCCAGCGCACCGTGCCCACCAGAGCGCCGCGATGGAGCACGTCGAAGTGCGTGCCGTCGGCGGCGTGCAGGCGCGCGCTCCAGTCGAATTCACCGTCCAGGCCGAAGGTTTCCACCGGCGTCCAGCAGCCCATGGCCAGCACCTCGGCCAGCGCCTTCTCCTCGCCGTTGACGATGAGCCGGCCGCGGCGCGGCACCGTGCGCACGAGGTGGTGGAACTGGCGCTGGATGGCGGCCAGGTCCGGGAAGATGTCGGCGTGGTCGTACTCGAGGTTGTTGAGGATCGCCACCACCGGCCGGTAGTGCACGAACTTGCTGCGCTTGTCGAAGAAGGCCGTGTCGTATTCGTCGGCCTCGACCACGAATTCGCGGCCGCCGCCCAGGCGCGCGGACACGCCGAAATTCTCGGGCACGCCGCCGACCAGGAAGCCCGGGTCGCGGCCCGCGGCCTCGAGCAGCCAGGCCAGGATCGAGGTGGTGGTGGTCTTGCCGTGCGTGCCGGCCACCGCCATCACCTCGCGGCCCGGCAGCACGCGCTCGCCCAGCCACTGCGCGCCGGAGATGTAGCGCAGGCCCGCGTCGAGCACGTGCTCCACCGCCGGGTTGCCGCGCGAGAGCGCATTGCCCACCACCACCTCGTCGGTGCCGGCGGTGATGTGCGCGGGGTCGTAGCCCTTCGAGAGGGTGATGCCCAGCTGCTCGAGCTGGGTGGACATGGGCGGGTACACGGACTGGTCGCTGCCCTCGACCGCATGGCCGAGCTCGCGCGCGAGGGCGGCCACGCCGCCCATGAAGGTGCCGCAGATACCGAGGATGTGCAGCTTCACGGCGGGCCGGGGCCCGTCAGCCGACGTCGGGGGTGGGCGCCAGGGCCTCGACGATGCGACCGAACACCTCGTCCATCGTCCCCACGCCGTCCAGGTGCACCAGGCGGCCGGACTGGCGGTAGAACTCCACCACCGGGGCGGTCGCCTCGTTGTAGATCTTCAGGCGGTTGCGCACCGCCTCGGGGGTGTCGTCGGCGCGGCCTTCGACCTGGGCGCGGCCGGCGAGGCGCTCGATCAGCAGCTCGGTGTCCACGTCCAGCTGCACGGCCACGTCCACCGGCTGGTGCAGGCGCGCGAGCAGGGCGTCGAGGGCGTTGGCCTGGGCCAGGTTGCGCGGGTAGCCGTCGAGGATGAAGCCGTTGCCGGTATCGCCGGCGGTCAGGCGCTCCTCGAGCATGCCCAGCACGATCTCGTCCGAGACCAGGCCGCCGGACTCCATCACGGCCTTGGCCTGCAGGCCCAGCGGGGTGCCGGCCCGGACCGCGGCCCGGAGCAGGTCGCCGGTGGAGATGTGCGGCACCTGCAGGTGCTCGCGAAGCCTGGCGGCCTGCGTGCCCTTGCCCGAGCCGGGCGCGCCGAGAAGTACCAGTCGCATGCTGCTTGAACCCCTATAAACAAGGACGCACGGCGCCGTCTCAACCCCGTTTGGCTATAGTGGGGCCGCCGACAGGCCGTGCGGACTGTGAAACGCTACTGGCCGGGCCGCGACAAGTCAAACCAAAGGCAAGGAAACCATGGGCAAGGGAACGCTCCTGTACGCACAGTCCGGCGGGGTCACCGCCGTCATCAACGCCACCGCCGGCGCGGTCATCCAGGCCGCCCGGGCCCACCGGGTCAAGGCCCTGGCGGCCCGCAACGGCATCCTCGGGGTGCTCCGCGAGGAGCTGGTGGATACCTCCAAAGAGACCGCCGCCGCCATCCGCGGCCTGGCCCACACCCCCGGCGGGGCCTTCGGCTCCTGCCGCTACAAGCTCAAGTCCCTCGAGGACGACGCCGCCAAGTACGCCCGCGTGCTCGAGGTGCTCAAGGCGCACGACGTGCGCTGGTTCCTCTACAACGGCGGCAACGACTCGGCCGACACTGCGCTCAAGCTCTCGCAGCTGGCCAAGGCCTCGGGCTACCCGCTCACCTGCATCGGCGTGCCCAAGACGGTCGACAACGACCTGGTGGTGACCGACTGCTGCCCGGGCTTCGGCTCGGCCGCCAAGTACACCGCCGTCTCGGTGGCCGAGGCCGCGCTGGACGTGGCCGCCATGGCCGACACCTCCACCAAGGTGTTCGTCTATGAAGTGATGGGCCGCCACGCGGGCTGGCTCGCCGCCGCCGCCGGCCTGGCCGGCGAGGGCAAGGATTCGGCCCCGCACATCATCCTGTTCCCGGAAGTGCCCTGGGACGAAGCCGCGTTCCTGGCGCGGGTGAAGGCCACGGTCGAGCGCGTGGGCCACTGCGTGGTGGTCGTGTCCGAGGGCCTGCGCCACGCCGATGGCCGCTTCGTGGCCGACGCCGGCGGCAAGGACGCCTTCGGCCACAGCCAGCTCGGCGGCGTGGGCCCGGCGCTGGCCGCCATCGTCAAGGACGCACTGGGCCTGAAGGTGCACTGGACCGTGCCCGACTACCTGCAGCGCTCGGCCCGCCACCTGGCCTCGAAAACCGACCTGGCGCACGCCCAGGCCGTAGGCAAGGCGGCGGTGGAATACGCGCTCAAGGGCCTCAACGGCGTGATGCCGGTGATCGTGCGCACCTCCGACAGCCCCTATCGCTGGAAGGTGGCGCCCGCTCCGCTCACCGGCATCGCCAACCAGGAAAAGAAGATGCCCAGGGGCTTCATCAGCCGCGACGGCTACGGCATCACCGCCGCCTGCCGCCGCTACCTGACGCCGCTCATCCGCGGCGAGGCGCCGCCGCCGTACCGCCCGGACGGCCTGCCCGACTACGTGCAGCTCAAGCTCCAGCCGGTGCCGAAGAAGCTGCCCAAGTTCGGCTGAGCCGCGCCCGTGGTGAACCTGGGCTGGGCGCTCCAGCAGGCCGGCGATGCAAGGTGAAAATTTCGCTATGTTTCCCGGCCTGCGGAGTTGCTAGCTTCCGGGTTTGTTTACGGCGCCCGTCCCGTGCTCGACTCCCTGCTTTTGCTGCTCTCGCTTGCCGCCGCCGCGCCGGTGGCCGAAGCGCCCGCCACCCGCGACGTGCCCGCAGGCACCGAGCTGGTGTTCGAGATGCTGCAGGCCGTGGGCTCCAAGGGCAGCCAGCGCGGCGACCGCTTCGACCTGCGCCTTGCCGAACCGCTTTACTTGGAAGGCCAGCTGGTGCTGCCGGCGGGCACGCCCGCCGTGGGCGAAGTGGTTCACGCCGACCGCGCCCGCGGCGGCGGCCAGGCCGGGGAGCTGATCCTCGCAGCGCGCCACCTGGTGGTCGGCGACCAAAAGCTTTCCCTGCGCTCGTTCAAGGCCGGTACCGGCCGCAGCCGCACCGGCGCCTCTGTCGCGACCAGCGTGGCCGCCGGACCGCTCGGGTTGTTCGTGCGTGGCGGCAACATCGAACTGCCGGCGGGCACCCTCATCACCGCGCAGCTGCGCGAAGACACCTCGCTGCCCGTCGTGCCGGAACCCGGCCCGGCGGCGCCGCAGGCCGAACCGGACCAACCGGAAATCCAGCAAGAAACCCCAGGGGAAACCATACGATGAAGATGTGCAAGACGATCACGGCCGCGATGGCGCTGGCCCTTTGCCTGCTGATGCCGGCCGCGGCGCAGGAAACCACCGAGGCGGTGGACCCTTCGGCGCAGGCCGAAACCGCCGAGTCCTTCGAGGCCGCGGAATCCGCCGAGCCGGCGGCGACCTCCGAAGCCAGCGAGACGGTCGAAGCGGCCGCCGAGGCCACCGCCGGCACCGGCAAGATCGTCTTCTTCCGGCCCAAGAAGTTCGCTGGCGCCGCCATCGTCTACAAGGTGCGCGAGGGCGACACCGTGCTCGGCAAGCTCAGCTCCGGCAGCTTCTTCGTGGCGGAAGTGCCGGCGGGCACCCACGAGTACTACGTCAAGTCCGAGGGCAAGGACGACACCCTCGTGCTCGAGGTCGAGGCCGGCGAAACCTACTACGTATCGGCGGGCATCTCGATGGGCTTCATGGCCGGCCAGGGCAACCTGTCCCCGTCCGACGAGGCCGCCTTCAACGAGGCCAACAAGAAGAAGCTCAAGGATCGCACGGGCGAAAAGGTCGACTGAACCGCGCCCGCCGCAGTCCGACGGCCGGCCCGGATGGGCCGGCCGTCGTCGTTTCCGGACCCCGGAGGGCCCGCCGCCGGGGCCTTGTGGCTTCACCCCCTGCCTTCGGACATACTCAGGAAGGGCGGCCAGTCGGCCGCTTACGTTTGTTCGCTGTTTGACTCTGGGG
>ERZ1066122.3068-NODE-3068-length-10029-cov-7.261079_pt1 | contig 10029 bp, 5 predicted proteins | sample MGYA00382769_ERZ1066122 | MGnify/ENA primary metagenome ERZ1066122 (study PRJEB33369, sample SAMEA5778352) | biofilm metagenome | biome: Industrial cooling water; feature: Water cooling tower basin; material: Biofilm | place: United Arab Emirates | collected...
CTCAGCTTGATCTCGCTGTCCCAATAGGCGCCCTTGACCAGCCGGACGAAGAACCTGCGGTCATGACGGCGGGCGAGGCGGATCACCCAGTCGCACAGCGGCACGGCGCGCTTCTGATAGGCTTGCAAGGCAAGGCCGAAGCCTTCCCAGCGGTTGCCGTCAGCCCGCGTGAACAGGGCATCGTCTGCGGCCAGCGCCTCGATGATGTCCATCGACAGCTCGAGCCGCTCGGCCTCTTCGGCGTCGATGGTGAAGTGGATGTCGGCATCGCGCGCCTTTGCCGCCAGTGCGCGGATCACCGGCACCAGCACCTCGGTCACCTCCCGCGCGTGGTGGAAGCTGTAACGCGGGTGGAGCGCCGACAGCTTGACCGAAATGCCGGGCGAAGCCGTGATTCCGGCGCCTGCTTCCTCGGCCAGCCGGGCGATGGCCACCTCGTAGCTCAGCCGGTAACGCTCGGCATCTTCGTAGGTCATCGCCCCTTCGCCGAGCATGTCGAAGCTGTGGGTCAGCCCGCGAGCGCGTTCGGGGGCGGCGCGCTTCAGCGCCTCGTCGATGGTGCGGCCGAAGACGAACTGGCCGCCCAGGATCTTCATCGCCTGCAAGGTCGCGGTGCGGATGACCGGCTCGCCCAGGCGGTTGACGGTGCGCCGCAGGGTCGCGCCGAGGCCCTTCTGCACCTCCTCCGGCCTGTCGAGCACCTCGCCGGTCAGCATCAGCGAAAAGGTCGCGGCATTGACGAAGGTCGAGGAACTGGCGCCGAGATGTTCGGACCAGTCGATGTCGCCCAGCTTGTCGCGGATCAGCGCATCGGCGGTTGCCGCGTCGGGCACCCGCAGCAAGGCCTCGGCAAGGCACATCAGCGCGATGCCTTCCTCGGTGGCGAGGCCGTATTGCTGGAGGAAGGCGTCGAGCCCGCTGGCCTTCCGGGCACGGGCGCGCTCGATGAGGCGGCTGGCCAGCGCCGCCGCCTGCGAATGGCGCGCCGAGGCCGCAGCCGCCTGGCCCAGCCGTTCCGCCACACACGCCTCTTCTTGCTGGCGATAGGCGGCGCGCAGCGCCTCGCGCGAAAGAGGGCGGGCGGAATGGGTTTCGGCCATGCGATTCGTCTCAACTGCAACCGGATTGGGGCTCGCCGCGCCTTGGACCCGCGCCCGCCCGGCGGTCAAGCGAAGCGGCGTGCGAACCAGCCCTCGACGGCGGCGATGGCCTCGGGGGGCAGATGCAGGGCCAGCTTGCTGCGCCGCCACAGGAAGTCCTCGGCGCAGCGCGCGAATTCATGTTCGACGGCATAGGCCAGCTCTGCCTCGTAGACCCCGCCGCCGAGATGCTGGCCTAGATCGCCGAGCGATCCGGCATTGCCGATGAGACCGGCCATCCGCGTGCCATAGGCGCGGGCGAGGCGTTGCAGCAGTTCTCCCGGCAACCACGGCCAGCGCGCGCTGGCATCCCACAGAAAGGCGGCAAAGCCCTGATCCATGTCGCCGCCCGGCAACGGCGCAGCGGCGGTCCAGTCCGCGCCCGGGACCGGCATCACCTTGCCGAGCCGCGCCAGCGCGTGTTCGGCAAGCTTGCGATAGGTCGTCAGCTTGCCGCCATAGACCGACAATGCCGGGGCGCCGCCGTGCGTGTCGAGCTCGAACTGGTAATCGCGCGTCACCGTCGAATTGCGGCGCGAGGAATCCTCGTACAGCGGACGCACGCCTGCATAGCTGTGCACGATTTCGTCCGCGGCAATGGCGCTGCGGAAATAGAGGCTTGCCGCCCCGCGCAGGTAATCGCTTTCCTCGGCCGAGATCGCGACACGGTCGAGATCGCCTGCGAAGCGGACGTCGGTGGTCCCGACCAGGGTGAAATCGCGCTCGTAGGGGATGGCGAAGACGATGCGCCCGTCGGCCTGCTGGAAGATATAGGCGTGTTCGCCCGGATAGGCGCGGCGGATGACGATGTGGCTGCCCTTGACGAGGCGCAGGTGCGCTGGCGTGCCCTGGCCGAAGGCGAGCCTGGCGACCGCGTCGACGAAAGGCCCTGCGGCATTGACAAGCGCGCGCGCCTCGACCGTCTCCTCGCCCGCCGCGCTGCGCAAGGTGGCGCGCCAGCGGTCGGGCAGGCGCTCCAGCGCGGTGCATTCGGTGCGGGTGCGGATGGTTGCGCCGCGTTCCTCGGCGTCGAGCGCGGTCAGCACCACCAGCCGCGCGTCCTCCACCCAGCAGTCCGAATATTCGAAGCCGTGGGTCAGGCGCTCCTGCAGGATCGCGCGGTGCGGCGGCTTCCTGAGGTCGACTGCGTGGCTTGCAGGCAGGCTGCGCGCCTGTCCGCCGAGACGGTCGTAGAGGAACAGGCCCGCCTTGAGCATCCAGCGCGGGCGCATGCTCGGCTCGTGCGGCAGGACGAAGCGCAGCGGCCAGATGATGTGCGGGGCATTGGCGAGCAGCACCTCGCGCTCGCGCAGCCCTTCGCGCACCAGTCGGAACTCGTATTGTTCGAGATAGCGCAGCCCGCCGTGGATCAGCTTCGTGCTGGCCGAGGAGGTGTGGCTGGCGAGATCGTCCTTCTCGGCCAGCAGCACGCGCATACCGCGCCCGGCGGCATCGCGCGCGATCCCGGCGCCGTTGATCCCGCCGCCGATGACCAGGAGATCGTAAGGCTCGGCCATCACCCGCGCAGCAGGCGTCCCGCGACCGCGTCGAGCTTGGTGAGCAGGGCCTTGTCGTGCTGGCCCGGCGCGGTGACGACCGCATCGTCGAGCGCGCGGTCGATGGGCGAGGGCGCGCGCTTCTTGGGCAGGCCCCTGCAAAAGGCTTCGACCGCTTTCCTGGCGAGCGCGCTGTTGGCCTGCATCTGGGCCACGACCTCGCCGATCTCCGCGGCGGGCTGGTCGTCGCGCCAGCCATCCCAGTCGGTGACCATGGCGAGCAGGGCATAGGGCAGCTCTGCCTCGCGGGCGAGGCGCGCCTCGGGCATGGCGGTCATCCCGATGACCTCGCCGCCCCAGTGACGATAGAGCCGGCCTTCGGCGCGGGTCGAGAACTGCGGGCCTTCGATGGCGACATAGGTGGCGCGTTCGGTCACTTCGCCGCCGGCACTCTCGACCGCCTTGGCCGCTGCCTTGGACAGCCGCGGGCAGACCGGGTCGGCCAGGCTGACATGGGCCACGAAACCGTCGCCGAAGAAGCTCGACGGGCGTCCCCTGGTGTTATCGATGAACTGGTCGACCACCACGAAGCGGCCCGGCGCCAGCTCTTCGGACAGCGAGCCGACCGCGCTGATGGCGAGAATGTCGGTGCATCCGGCGCGCTTCAGTGCGTCGATATTGGCGCGCGCGTCGATGGTGCCGGGCGCCACCCGGTGGCCGCGGCCGTGGCGGGGCAGAAAGCGGACGCGGACGTGACCGATGGTGCCGCACAGGATCTCGTCTGACGGCGTCCCCCAGGGCGAGCCGACCGGAATCCATTGCGCATCTTCGAGCGCGTCCATCGCATAGAGGCCCGATCCGCCGATGATCCCGATGGTCCAGTCCGTCACCTGCCCGCTGCCCTTTCGCCTCGCATCCTAGCGCGGCAGGGGTGGCGGCTTAATCCCGCGCTGTCCAGACCCAAGCGGGCCGAGAGCGTCCTTGTGCGCGCATACATATTCTCGCTTCCTGCGCGGCGCGCGGCTTGACATCGGGGCACGGCGGGCGCGCATTCGCCGGCCCGTGCCAAGAGGGAAACGACACGCCGTGGACACCATGCCGCCGGAACTGACGCTGGCCGACCTTACCGAGCGGCTGAGCGCGCTGCACGTCCAGACCCGCGAAACCCCGCTGTTCAATCCCGTCTTCCAGCTCGCGCTGGACCTTTCGCGCCGGCTCGAGAGCGGCGCGCTGACGCTGGGCGATTGCGAGCGGCTGGTGGCCGGGCTCGAAGTCGAGGCACTCGGCGCGCGGGCGGATCGGCTGGCGGCCTTGCTGGAGCCGGACCAGGCGGACGCGCGGCTGGCGCTGCTCTGCGACACGGCGCAAGGCTTCGAGGATTTCGCCGCGCGCTGGCAGGCGCCGCACCTCCACGTGGTTTTCACCGCCCATCCGACGTTCCTGCTCAGCCCCGCCGAAAGCGAGGCCGTGGCCGCGGCGGCAAGCCTTGGGGACCAGCCGCGCCCAGCGCACGAAGATGGCGAGCGGCCCGAGATCACCCTCTTCTACGAACATCGCCGCGCGATGGATGCGCTGGTCAACGCCCAGGACGCGCGCGACGCGATGGTGGGGCGCGCCCTTGCCGAGGCGCAGCTTCGCTGGCCCGATCGCTGGACCGAACTTTCGCCGCTGCCGTTCCGCTTTGCCAGCTGGGTGGGCTACGACATGGACGGGCGCACCGACATCACCTGGAGCACCTCGATCGCCTTTCGCCTCGGGGAAAAGGCACAGCGGCTCGAACGCTATGCCGCGCAGCTTGCCGCCATTGTCCCCGACCACGATTGGGTCGCCCGGCTGAATGGGGCCGCCGCTGCCGCGCGGCGTTCCGAACGGGATTTCACCGTCGATCTCGCCGACCCGGCGCTGCTCGCACAGGTGGCCGACCGGCTGACGGGCGACGATCCCGACAGGCTCACCAGTCTCGCCCCCGCGATCGCAGTCCTCGAGCAGGATGCCGCGCGTGCAGGCGGCGCGCAGGCGGTGGCGCTGAAGACGCTGGTCGCGGCGATGCGCGCAGACGGTCTCGGCATGGGCTGGATCCATTTCCGCGTGAACGCCAAGCAGCTGCACAATGCCATCCGCCGCCACTTGGGCGAAGCGCAGATCGACCTTGCCAGCCAGGGGGCGCTCAAGGCGCTGCGCGGCCTGCTTGCCAGGGCGACCCCGCAAAGCGCCAATTTCGCCAGCCTCGCCGTCGAAAGCTCGACCGCGGTACGCCAGTTCCTGGCGATGGCGCAGATCCTCAAGCACATCGATGCCGACGCCCCGATCCGCATGCTGGTCGCCGAATGCGAACAGCCCGCGACCATGCTCGCCGCGCTCTATTTCGCGCGGCTGTTCGGGATCGAGGGCAAGGTCGACATCTCGCCCCTGTTCGAGACCGAGGCGGCATTGGAACACGGCGGCCGCTTCCTCGACGCGCTGCTGGCGGAGGAGGACTACCGCGCCTACGCCCGCGCCCGCGGCAGGGTGGCGATCCAGACCGGCTTTTCCGATGCAGGGCGCTTTGTCGGGCAGATCCCGGCAAGCCTCGCGATCGAGCGGCTGCAGGGCCGGCTGGCGCAGGCGATGGAAGCCAATGGGCTGACCACGGTGAGCGCGCTGATCTTCGACACCCATGGCGAGAGCATGGGGCGCGGCGCGCACCCGTCGAGTTTCGAGGACCGGCTGGAATGGCCGCTCAGCCCCTGGGCGCGGCGGCGCTTCGTGCGCGCGGGCATCGCGCTCGAACCCGAGGCGAGCTTTCAGGGAGGGGACGGGTACCTGTTCTTCCAGACCCCCGAACTGGCGCTTGCCACGCTGACGCGCATCGCCGCGCTGGCGCCGGCATCAGCCGACCCGGAGGCGCCGACCGATCTTTTCTATAGGCGCACCGATCTCAGCCTCGATTTCTATCGCGCCATCAAGGACCCCCAGCGGCACCATCTCGAAAGCCGCACCTATGCGCGCGCCATCACCGCCTTCGGCCTCGGCATGCTCAACGACACCGGCAGCCGCAAGTCGCGCCGCCAGTCGGACATCAACGCCGACCGCGAGATGAGCCTGCGCCAGATCCGCGCCATCCCGCACAATGCGATTCTCCAGCAACTGGGCTATCCGGTGAACGTCATCGCCGGGATCGGCAGTGCCGCCGACGGCAGTGAGGAGGAACTGGCCGCGCTGCTCGCCGAAAGTGCGCGCGGGCGCCAGATCATGCGCCTGGCGCGCGCCGCCAATGCGCTTGCCAGCATCAAGACAGTGGCTGCCTATGGCGAGCTGTTCAACAGCGCCTACTGGGCGAGCCGCACCTATCGCGGGACCGAGGAAAGCCTGTCGCGCGGTTGCGAGACGCTGGCGCAATATCTCATCGGGGACGATCGCAACGGCGTGTTCCGGCGCCTTGCCTCGCGCCTGCGCGTCGATGCGCTCAAGTTCCACCGCCTGCTGGCGCTGGTGCCCGAAGAGGTCGAGGTCGAGACCGCCGTGCGCGAGGCGACGCGGCGCTCGATCGGGGTGCTGCAGGCGCTGCGCCTGGCGCTGTTCCAGCACATCTTTCTCGCCGCGGTGTCGGTCCCGGCCTTCAGCCGCGCCAACGACATCAGCCGCACCGATGTGCTGGAAATGGTGTTCTCGCTGCGCATCGACGAGGCGCTGGCGCAGCTGCGCCGCGCCTTCCCGAGCGAGCTGCCGCGCCGCAGCGATTTCGCGCTGGCCGAGGAGGCGAGCTATCCCCCCGGCGACGACGAGGGCTATGCCATGATCCGGCGCGCCTACATCGAGCCGATCGAGACCGCCCATGCGCTCTCGCTCCGCATCGCGCGGGCCATCGCCAACATTTTCGGCGCGCACGGCTGAAGGCTCAGGGCAGGCCCTTGCCGTCGAGCAGGGCGGACACGGCGCCGGCGGGCACGATCTCGGCGTATTTGGAGCCAAGGTCGCGCAGGTTCTGGCCGTGCAAATCGGCATCGCGATCGGCGCAGGCGTCTTGCGCCACCAGCGGAATGAAGCCGTGTTGCAGCGCATCGAGCGCGCTCGCCCGCACGCAGCCCGACGTCGAGAAGCCGCCGATCACCACCGTGTCGACGTCCCTTGCGCGCAGCCAGTCGGCCAGGCCGGTGCCGAAAAAGGCGGACGGATATTGCTTGATGAACACCGCCTCCCCCTCGCGCGGCTGGAGACCTTCGGGAAAGCCGCCCAGCGGCCCGTCGCCGGCAAACACCCGGAGCGCGGGGACCTTGCGGAAGAAATGCCCGCCATCGCTGCCATCGTGGCGGTAGCGCACGCCCGTCCAGGCCACCGGCAAGTCGCGGGCACGGAATTCGGCGGCGAGGTAGGCCATCCGCTCAGCCGCGGCCTTGCCGCTGGCGAGATGGAGCGGCGATCCGTCCTCGACATAGGCGCGCACCGGGTCCACCAGCAGCAGCGCCGGATGCCGACCGGGTTCCAGCCTGCCGCGAAAGGCGCCGTCCCAATCGGTCATGGTCAGATGGCGCCTTGTGCTGCCAGGGCGTCGAGATCGGCCCGGCCCATCCCGAGCAGTTCGCCCAGCACTTCCTCGTTGTGTTCGCCAGGCACCACGGGGGCGGTGCGGCGGACGCCCGAAGGCGTTCGCGACAGCTTGGGAAAGGCGTTCTGCATCTTCAGCTTGCCGTGGCGCTTCGTCTCGACCTCGATGATCGCCTCGCGTGCCTGGAAATGCGGGTCGGCGATCATCTCGGGCGCGCGATAGACCTTGCCGGCGGGAATCGAGGCCGCGATCATCGCCCGTTCGACGTCCTCGACCGTGTGTGCGCTGGTCCAGGCGGTGACGATTTCGTCGAGTTCGATCTGGTTCTGCCCGCGCGCGATGTGAGTCGCATAGCGCGGATCGGTGGCAAGTTCGGGCCGTCCCATGACACCGGCCAGGCGGGCGAAGATCTCGTCCTTGTTGGCGCCGATCATGAAATGGCCGTCCTTGCACCGGTAGACGTTGGACGGGGCGATGCCGGGCAGGATCGAGCCGGAACGTTCGCGGATGAAGCCGTTGCGGTCGTATTCCGGGACCAACCCTTCCATGACCTGCAGCACCGCCTCGTAGAGCGCGGTGTCGACCACCTGGCCTTCGCCCGTCTTCTCGCGGTGGTGGAGCGCGGCAAGCACGCCCATGCAGCCATAGGTCGCGCACAGCGTATCGCCGATCGAGATGCCCATGCGCGCAGGCGGCCGGTCGGGCTCGCCCACGACATAGCGCCAGCCCCCCATCGCCTCGCCGATGCCGCCGAAACCGGCCCGGTCGGCATAGGGCCCGTCCTGGCCGTAACCCGACATCCGCGCGATGATGAGGCCGGGATTGTCGGCATGGAGCGCCGCGGGCGAAAGGCCCCATTTTTCCATCGTTCCGGGCTTGAAGTTCTCGATCAGGACGTCGGCCTTGGAAATCAGGCGGCGGGCCAGAGCCTGCCCTTCGGGTATGCGCAGATTGCAGGTGACCGAACGCTTGTTGCGGCCGATCACTTCCCACTGGACCTTTTCCTCGCCCTGGCCCCACAAGCGCATCGGGTCGCCCGCGCCGGGCGGCTCGAGCTTGATGACATCGGCGCCCATGTCGCCGAGCAGCTGGCCGCAGAACGGCCCGGCAAGAAGCTGGCCGACCTCGATGACCCTGAGGCCCGCGAGCGCGCCGCTCATTCGGCCGATTCCCGCAAGGGCTCGCCGCCATGCCATTCGGGCCGGATCGGGGCGGGCAGGCCCGTCTCCGTCTCGCAGTTCGCGCGCAGCGCCGCGATGCCGGGGCCGTAGTCGAACAGCGACAGCGCCCCGCGCTCGGCCCTCAACCGGTCGCGCAGCTGCGCAGTCGCGGCGGCATCCACGGTCCCGTCGGCGTCGGCAATGACACCATAGGCGCGCGCGCCCTGGGGCGTGACCAGGCCTTGGCGGATTTCGAGCCCGACCAGCTCCGCATCGCGATCGAGCGGGTCGCCCCAGCCGCCGCCGCCCCAGGTGATGAAATGGAGGAGGTCGCCGGCCTGCACCGCCACATCCTCGACCTTGTTGCCGACGATCTCGGTGGTGCCATCGGCGCGCTCGAGGACCTTCTTCGCGCGCATCCCGGGCTGGCCGCCGTTGACGCCCCAAGGCGGCACGAACCAGCGGTCGTCGTGGATGGCGATATTGCCATCGGCGAGGAAGCGGTAGGTCATGTGGATGCCATTGCCACCGCGGTGCAGGCCCGCCCCGCCGCTGTCGGGTTCGGTCGAATAACGCTCGATCCGCAAGGGGAAATAGCGTTCGAGGAACTCGTTGGGGACATTGGTGAAGCCCGGCCACAGCGAATGCCCGTCCGGCCCGTCGCCGAGCGGCCGGCCGGGAATGCCGCCGAAGCCGATCTGGAACAGCTGGAACCACTCGCGCTCCTTGCCGCTGCGCGTGTCCCAGCCGGAATAGAACAGGTGCGGCGAGGAGCTGAAGCCCGCGGCATTGAGGAATTCGGGCGTCTTCTGTCCGAGCAGCCCGCCGAGGATATCGAAGATCCGCCCCAGAGCATGGGTCCGCCCCGACAGCGCCGCGGGAAAGCGCGGCTTGAGCAGCGAGCCTTCGGGAATGCGCACCTCGATGAGGTCGTAGAACCCGTCGTTGAACAGGATCTGCGGGTCGAAGACCATGATCATGTAGATGCCGAAGAACATCTTGAACATGTTCTCGTTGAGGTAGAAATTGATCGAGGCCGCGCTCTGCGGGTCGGTGCCTTCGAAATCGAGGATCACCCGCTCGCCCTCGCGCCACATGGTGCACTTGATCCGGTAGGGGCCGTAGCCCTTGCCGTCGTCGCAGATATAGTCCTCGAAGCTCACCGGCTCTTCGGCCACAGCCATCCCGATCAGCGCCTTCATCGCCCGGTGATTGCGTTCGAGCAGTTCCTGGGTGGCGGAGAAATAGACGTCGTCGCCGAAGCGATCGGCCATCTCCACGACACGCCGCGCCGCCACGCGGCAACTGGCGATCAGAGCGTTGAGGTCGGCCTGGCACCAGTCGGGCTTGCGCGTCTGGTGCATGACCAGGCGCATGAGATCCGAATTGTATTCGCCCTTCTTCCAGATCTTGACCGGCGGGATGCGAACCCCCTCCTCGAAAATCGAGCTGGCGCCGATCGGCATCGATCCGGGGACCATGCCGCCGATGTCGCTCTGGTGGCCGAACATGGCGGCATAGGCGATGAGGCGCCCGGCCTTGAACACCGGCAGCAGCACCAGCCAGTCGTTCGAATGGCTGATCGCGCCTTCGCAGGAATAGGGATCCGACAGGAAGATCATGTCGCCTTCTTCCAGCGTGTCGTCGTAGCCCCTCAGGAAGCCGTCGATGAAGCTGCCGAACTGGCCGACGATCATCTTGCCGGCGGG
>ERZ1066122.3070-NODE-3070-length-10017-cov-15.834270_pt1 | contig 10017 bp, 7 predicted proteins | sample MGYA00382769_ERZ1066122 | MGnify/ENA primary metagenome ERZ1066122 (study PRJEB33369, sample SAMEA5778352) | biofilm metagenome | biome: Industrial cooling water; feature: Water cooling tower basin; material: Biofilm | place: United Arab Emirates | collected...
CCGAAAGTCTCTGGGAATCGCTGTCTAATCCGTCCAAGTTTTCTGCCGCACCCCCACCGCCGTTTGCTGGTCAATTTTCAACGCGCCTCAACACCCTTGATCCACGCCGCCACGGCGTGCCCCCTGTTTGCGCCTGATCCGAGCGGGGCGACAGGCGTCCCAAACGCCCGATGGGTAGGCAGCTGTTAATGCCATTTCCCTCTGGTGTTCACGAGTTGTTGTCAAACCCCTCGTGAACTAGGGGGTCCAGTCCAGGCCGTCGGAGAAAAACGCCCAATCGCGGCAATGACTTGCTGAAACTGACATCAATTGCTGAACCCCGACAGCGGCCCGTCCACCCCAACGCCCGGTCTTGCCGTGCCGGCTCCCGACCCGCCGTCGCTGGCCGGTTGGCCTGCCATCGAGGGCTCAACAACCGCCGTCACCGGCTGCCCCGCCCGGCCACGCATGGCCGAGCGATGACGGATTGGCCGTTTCTTTTTCCAGGCCACCCCCCCCCTGGAGCCCGTCGTGAATCCCAAGGCATTCCGCGTGATGAACTGCTGGCTGAAACGCCTTCCCGGCGCGTGGTGCCTGGTCATCCTGGCCGGCCTCCTGGCCTGGCCGGCGGTCTCCAGCGCCCAGACCTGCCCGCGCGGATTCCTCGACCCCCGCAATGGCGGCGAGTGCTGGGAGTGCCCCGCGGGATTCAACCGGACGGTCTTCCCGGTGACGGCTCCGAATGCCTGCGAGGTCGCGGTTCCCGCCACGACCAGCCCGGCCACCCGGCAAGGCCCGGCGGTGTGCGATGCGGGCGATATCACCGATCCGCGCAACGGCGGCGAGTGCTGGCGATGCCCCGCGGGGCTGGTCAGGACGGTATCGCCGGTCAACGGCCCCGAGGCCTGCGGCCAACCGGGCGGTGTGTTCGACCGGAAGCAGCCGGCCACCTTCATCCGGCGCACCGGCTGCAGCGCCGGGCAGTTCGCGGACCTTGGCGCGTGCTGGACTTGCCCGGCCGGCTCGGTCAGGGGCACGGCCCACATCCAGTCCAACCAGGCCTGCGTGGTACCCGCCACGACCGCCACACGGCCCGCGACGCTGGTCGGGCGCGTCGCCTGCGGGCGCGTCGGCGAGCGGGCCTGCGCCATCGTCGGCCGCAACAGCTGCGATCGCGGCCTGGTCGAATTCGACAACGTGTGCCATGCGCGCGGCGACTGCGGCACCGAAGGAAAGCGGCGCTGCCTGGCCGGCGAACCGGGCGCCTGGCAGCCGCTGACCGGCTGCGCGGCGACCCTCGTCCCGAACAACAACGTCTGCGTCCGCCCCGCGTGTGGCCGCCTCGATGAGCGGGCGTGCGCCATCGTGGGACGGAACAGCTGCGACCCGGGCCTGGTCGAGATCCGCGGCGTCTGCCTGGCCAGCGGCGCCTGCGGCGGCGATCGCCAGCGGGCCTGCACGGCGGCGGAGGCCTTCCCGAGTTGCCGCGACGGGCGGCGTGAGATCGATGGCCGGTGCGTGAGCGACCGGGACACCGCGATGTACAGTGCGTGCGCGCTGTCGAACGAGCAGGGGCCGATACCCGGGAATCTCTCGGACGGGATCGTCAGCGCCCGATACGAATGGGAGGTCCAGGGCATGCAGCAGGCCCCCCTTGGACTGCTCGGCTACATGCAGAGCCTGTTTCCGAACCCGCTGCGCCCGGGCATGGGTGTGCTGCGGGGGCAGTGCCGCAACTCGGACGGGGCCCTAGTGGACACGAGCCTGGACACGTCGGCGTGCACGTCCATTCCCTTTGCCGACGCCAACGGCATCCTGAGGTGCTCGGTCGGATCGCGGCTCGATGCCCTGCGCTGGACCAGCCGGCGCGCCAAGTGCACCGAGTTCGTCCTGACCAACTTCAGGCTCACCTCGACCTGCGGCGAGATCGCGGACGTCCGGCAGTGCGCCGGCGGCATTTCCGCGGATACCGATCGGCTCCGCTGCAGCCCCGACGTTCCGCCTGCAGGGCCCTACCAGGACACCTGCGTTGGCATCACGTACCAGCGCGGGATGCTTACCGCCGCGTGCAGGACGCTCCGCGGGGGTTTCTCTAGCCTCCAGACCTTCAGTACCTCGGGCTGCACCCAACCCATTAACAACCACGACGGGAAGTTGATCTGCGGGGATGTCCCGACCTCGACCCTGCCCGACCTGGTCGGCCAGTCACTGGGTCAGGCCAAGAACAGCCTCGCGCAGCTGCGCCTGAACCTGGGGCGCTTGAACACCAATGGCTTGCTGGGCACCGACGAGACCCTCGTCGTCATCTCGCACAGCCCCGCGGCCGGCGTCTCGGCGGTGCAGGGATCGGCGGTCGACCTGAGCCTGGGGCTGAAGCCGGCCGCCGGCGGCACGTCCGGCACGTCCGGCACCAAGGTGTGTGATGGCAAGGAGCCCAAGTACGCCTTCTACTGCACCGCGTGCAGGGACAACATCTGCAGCGACCAGGAGAGGCTGGCAAACAACGGGATGTGCAAGCCCACGCAGTTCCAGGACGAAGGCTTCGTCTGCAGTGACGAAAGCGCCGAGACCCTGCTGAAGTTGAAGTACGGCTATCAGTGCACTTCGACGAAGGGGGCGTGCAAGTTCTGACGGCAGGGGTCGTTCGCGCGGTTCGGGCTGAAAGTCCTCGTGAACACGGGCTACCATGCCCGCCCATGACCGACCTTGCCACGACGCTGCGCGCCCGCCTCGGCCTGGCCGTGCCCGCGCCGGTGCCCTTCCAGCGCGGCGTGCTCTCGGCCGGGGACGGCTACACCCGCGAGCGGATCGAGTACCGCGGCCTCGAGGGCGACGGGATCCCGGCCTTCCTGTTCATGCCCGCCGGCCGCGAACCGTCCGGCGGCGTCGCGGTCTTCCACCAGCACAACGGCGAGTTCCACTTCGGCAAGAGCGAAGTGGCTGGCCTGGTGGGCAGCCCGTACCAGGCCTTCGGCCCCGCGCTCGCCCGTCGCGGCCTGGCGGTGCTGGCGCCGGACGCGATCTCCTTCGAGGACCGCCGCGCCGGCGTCACCGGCGTCGAGCCCGACACCTACGACTGGCTGCAGCACTACAACGCGCTCAACTACCGCCTGATCGACGGCGACACGCTGATGCGCAAATGCCTGGACGATGCGCAGCGGGCCGTGAGCGTGCTGCTGCAGCTGCCCGGCATGGACCCGCGGCGCGTGGGCGTGGCCGGGCACTCGTACGGCGGCTACACCTCGCTGTACCACGCGGCCCTGGACGAGCGGTGTCAGTTCGCCGCCATCAGCGGCGCGGTGTGCAGCATCGAAACGCGCCGGCGGGCAGGAACCGGGTTCACGCTGTTCGAAGCGGTGCCGGGACTGGCGCAGCTGCTCGACACGCACGATGTGCTCGCCGCCATCGGGCCGCGACCGGTGTTGGTGGTGTCGGGGACGCAGGACAAGTATTCGCGCGATGCGGACGAGGTGGTGGCCAAGGTGGCGGGTGGCTTCATCACCGCGCTGCGCGTCGAGCGAGGGCACGCCCTGGACCAGGCCGGGTTTGATGCCCTCGTTGACTGGGTCGCTGAGCGCGCGTCCTGAGTCTTGCTCAGGCCAAGCCGAGCTCGGCCAGCAAGCGGGGAATCTGCTGCCTCACCTTGAAGAATCCGGCCGTGGCCAGCGGCCACACTTCGGCATCCCACTCGCGCCGCCATTCCGTGAGCGTGATGCCGCCCGCGGCCAGCGCGGGCGTCGCCTCGCGCAGCCAGTCGTGCGTCGGGCCGCGCGTGGCGTAGGGCGTGACGATCTGCCTGGTGCCCACCGACCGGGCCCAGTGCGCCAGCTCGTCGGCATTACCCGCCCGCAGCGCGACCGCAGACACGCCCGCCCGCGTCGCGGCATCGCCCAGCGCGCCGACTTCGAACCGGACCACGGCCTCCGATACCTCCAGCGGTGAACGCAGGTGGCTCGTGGCCAGCGTCGCCGCAGCGCGGATGTCGAGCTGCGACAGCGTGAAGTCCTCGAGTCGGCAGTCTTCGTCGGTGATGAGCAGCGCGGTGGGCACGCCAGGTTTCGGCCGGTTGAAGTCACGCAAGGCCAGCACCGGCGGCAGGCCCCCGGGCTCGGTCGCCTCCAGGCCTTGGGTTACTTCCGCCAACTCGCCCGGGCGTGGCGCGAAGCGGCCGTTGGTGCAGGTCTTGATGTTGTCGGCCCGCGCCGGGTAGGGCTTGCCGAGCGTGTGCAGCCCCGCCACCCAGCGCCAGCCCAGCGTGTTCGACGCCGCATCGCCATCCAGCAGGTGCCGGTAGAAGAAGTCCGCCCCCAGGCGCCAGGGCAGGCCGAGCGTGAAGATCCAGATCGAGGCGAACCACATTCGCGCGTGGTTGTGCAGGTAGCCCGTTTCGACGAGCTCGGTGGCCCAGGCATCGAAGTACGCGAGCCCGGTCTGTCCTTCGGTCGCTTGCTCCAGGCGGCGACGTAGCTTGCGATCCTCCTCCAGCGCGGCCAGGTCGGCCTGCAGGCCCTGCGTGTAACTGGCCCAAACCTGCGGCCGCCGCTCCAACCAGCCCTTGAAGTAGGTGCGCCAGAACACTTCCTCGACGAACTTCTCCGCCGCCTCCAGGCCGTGGGCCGCGAGGGCGGCCGCCACCACCTCCTGCTCGGTCACCAGCCGACGCCGGATATACGGCGAAAGCTGCGACACGGCCTTGTGGGCCCCGCGGCCATGGTCGATGTTGCGGCCATTGGCGTAGCGCCGGCCCATGGCGGGGACGAACGCAGTCATCGCATCGAGGCCGGCGGCGCGGCTGGCGGGGAAGTCGGTCATGGGTCCGGAACCTGGGTTTCGGGAAAAGTATCCCGCGCGCGCCGCATGGCCTTGTGAACCCGATGCTGCGGCCAGCGTCGCCGGCATTCCGGCCGGGCCCGCTGCCTCCGGCGCCCTGGACGGATGACTTGTGCCCGCACGCGGTCGTCGTCGGCGCCATCCAGGCCTCGTCCGCTCCGTAAGATCGCCGCAGCCACGTTAGGATGCGCGCAGGGGGATGACAATGACGAACGTACCGAAGGGCCCCGCAGGCCTGGCGGCGTGGCGCGCCTGGCTGCTGCATCCGCTCCTGCTCGTGCTCTGGCTAGGCAGCTTCCTGCTTGCCGCCGCGCTCGAGCATGCGCCGCACGCCAGTCTTTGGTTCCCGCCGGCGGCCGTGACCTTCGCGGGCCTGTTCAGCGTGGGCTGGCGGGGGGTGCCGGCGGTGTTCGTGGCCTGCGTGCTGGGCACCTGGCTCACCGAGTCCGGCAACACCGAAGGCGAGGTGCGCCTGGGCGTGTTCGCCGTGTCGAGCCTGGTGTTCGCGGTGATCCACATCGGCGCCTACGCGCTGCCGGCCATGGTGCTGCGGCGTCTTGCCTCGACCGGGCCGGCCGAGCTGACGATGCGCCCGGTGTCGCAGTTCCTGTTGCTCGGCGCGCTGGGCGCGCTGCTGGCCGCGGTGCTCGGCACCTTCGGCCTCAGCCGCACCGACCTGCTGGCGGCGCCGGACCTGTTCGAGCTCGCCGCGGCCTGGTGGATCGGCGACTACGCCGCGCTGGTCACGCTGGCGCCGGTCCTGGCGCTGGAGCTGCGGAAGGTGGGCGGCGACGCCGGCGTCCGCCGGTTCCCGCCCTTCGAATGGGGCGGGTGACGCCTCGGCCGGGCGGCGGCGTCGAAGCTGGCCCTGCTGTTCGCGGTCACGCTGGCCATCCTGCTCGGCTACCTCGAGCTGTCCAACAGCCGCGCCCTGCTGGTGATGCTGGTGCTGCCCGTGGTGCTGCAGCTGTGGATCGTGCACACCGAGTCGCTGGCCAGCGCGCAGCTGGGCCTGCTCGGCTTCAGCCTGCTCACGGTGGGTGCGGCCGCCGGCTTCAACGTGGGCGACGATGCGCTGGTGCTGCAGTTCGCGGCCATCAGCCTGGCCGCCAATACCTACCTCAGCCTGGCGGCGCCCGCGCTTTACGCCGCCAACGAGCGCCTGCGCAACCAGGTCAGCCACGACGGCCTCACCGGCGCGCTCAGCCGCGCGCATTTCGAAGACCGCGTGGCGGTCGAACTGGCCCGCGCGCTGCGCCGCAACCAGCCCGCCGCGATCCTCATGCTCGACCTCGACGGCCTCAAGGCGCTCAACGACACCCACGGCCACGCCGCGGGCGACCTCGCGCTGCGCGAGCTGGTGCTGCGCAGCAAGGCGTGCCTGGGCGCCGGCGACTGCATTGCGCGCCTGAGCGGCGACGAGTTCGCCGTCTTCCTGCCCGAGGCGGACGAGGCGCGGGTGCGAGTGGTCGTCGCCTCGATCCGCCAGCGGCTGGCCGCCGAACCGGTGCCGCCGCTGGGCTTCCACGTGGCCGCCAGCCTGGGCATCGCCACGGCCCCGGCCGACGGCGTGTCGCTGTCGCAGCTGCTGCAGGCCGCCGACGCGGCGATGTACGCCGACAAGCGCGCCCGGCGCGCGCCCTGAATCACCGAAAACGCCGGACCTGGCCAGCGAAAAGCCACATCCGCGCCCGACGATCCAAAGCCCAACGCCTGCGGATCGCGCCCTGATGACCCAAGCACCGCCCTCCGCCGCGGCATCGCCGCGCACCCTCCCCTGGGCCACGCTGCTGCTGGCGGCGGCCACGGCGATCCTCAGCGTCCATGCCGCCGTGGAGATCAGCGGCAGCTGGCTGGCGCGGGTCCGGATCGTCCAACTCGAGGATTACGGCCTGCGCTTCAGCTACCTCCGCGACCTGGAGCTCTGGCGCCTGGTCACCGCGCAGCTGGTGCACGTGAAGCAGCCGCACATGGTGTCGAGCGTGTTCTGCCTGCTGCTGGTCGGCGCGGCGGTGGAGCGGAACGTGGGCTTCCTGCGCCTGTGCATGCTCTGGCTCGTGGGCGGCTCGCTGGCCACCCTGTTCAGCACGCTGTTCGTCCCCGCGCCCTGGAACCTGGGCACCGGGGCTTCGCAGGCGATCATGGCGATTTCCGGGGCTGGGCTGTGGTTGGCGTGGACGGGCGTGGATCGCTCGAGGTTCCTCATTGCTTCGGTCGCGTTCGCGATCGGTCTGGCGTTCCTGATCGACATCGTCCACGTCTACTATCCAAAACCCGGCCATGTCGCGGGCGTGGTGCTCGGGATGCTGATCGCGTGGCTTCAAACCGCCAGCAGCCGAACCAGCAGCCAGCCGGGCACGCCAAGGTAGTAGGCCAGGCGTGCGGCCCACGCCAGGGTGTGGCGCACAGCGATCGCTCGTGGTTCGCCCAAGGCCAGCGCCGGCGCGGTCATCGCTTCGATGGCCAGCCGCAGCACCGCTGCAAACACCATCAACCCCAGCGCCCACGAGGCCCACCACACCGCCAGACCCAGCAGCCACACTCCGAAGCCGTACGTGTAGGCCTCGCCGAAGAAGCCGCCGAAGGTGATGACCTGGTGCAGCCGGAAGGCGACCAGCGCCGGCAGCAGCGGGAAAACGATGAACTTGATGGTGGCGTGGTCCAGCCAGCCGCCGTCGGTGCAGGCGCGCACGGTGGCCAGGCGGGTCGGCCAATCCGCGGCCACCGTGAGCGGCGCGCCCGCGGCGGCGAGTGCGTGCGCGAGGGCGGCGGGGTCATGCACGGCGAGTCCTTTCGACAAACGTTCGCCGGAACCCAGCACCAGGTCGGCGCCGCTGCCCGGCCACGGCAGGCGCCACGTACGCAGGGCGGTGATCGAGGCCAGCGGCACGGCGATGCGCTGGTTGCGCGCGTCCAGCACCAGGTCGCCGCCTTCGAGGCTCGCCCGCGCGGCGAACCAGCGGCCCAGCGCCCACGCCGCCAGCAGCGGCAGCACCACGGCGAGGCCAAACAGCTGCAGCTGCTTCAGCGACTGCACCTGGAAACCCATGCGCAGCCACATGTCCAGCACCACCCACGCCAGGCCCAGCGCGGCGGCGACGCGCAGCGCGGCCATCGCGACGCGGGTGGCGGGCGGCAGCAGCATCACGCGGGCGGGCAAGGCGGGCGCGGCGTCCGGCTGGCGTGCGGCCTGTCGCCTGGCGAAAGCCAGCACGGCCAACGCGGCGAGGAACCACAGCCCCGCGCGCCCCAGCCAGTCGCCCCAGCGCACCATCAGCGTCGGCGCGGGGTCGTGCGCGGGCAGTTCGGCGGTCAACACGGCCTGGTCGCCCATCGCGGTGTGGGCCAGCACTTCGCCGGTGTCGTCGATCACGGCGCTCAGGCCGTTGGTGGTCACGCGCACCTGCGGCAGGCGGGTCTCGATGCTGCGGAAGGCGGCGACCGAGAGGTGCAGGCGCGCGCCGGCGGGATAGTCGGTGAACCACGAATCGTTCGACATGCCGACGATGGCCTGTGCGCCCAGCCGCGCGCCGTCGAGGGACAGCTGCGCGCGCACGTCGTCCAGGCAGATCAGCGGCAGCACGTTCACTTCGCGGCCGTCGGCGCTGCGCAGGGGCAGCACGCGGGCGCCGTTGCCCGGCCGCCAGCCGCCGGTCCAGGGCAGGAGGCGACGCAGCCATTCGTGGTCCAGCCAGGCCGGCACGTGTTCGGTCAGCGGGAAGGGGTGGGTCTTGCGGTAGAAGCCGAGCAGGCCGCGGCCGGGCTCGAGGAAGGCGGCGGCGTTGTACTCGCCGGCGTCGTCGAGGTCGTAGGTGCCGAACACCAGCGGCACGCCGGCGGCGTCCACGAAGCCCTGGATCTCGCGGTCCAGCGCGGCGCCGTCCTCGCTGCGCGGCTGGGCGTAGGTGGTGGGGTAAACGGTTTCCGACCACAGCAGCACGTCGGCGCCGTGGTCGCGCAGGGCCGACCAGGAGAGTTCGTAGTGGGTGTCGAGCACCTTTCGCACGACCCCGTAGGCGCCGATCTCCTGGCGCAGCTGCTCATAGTTCGTGATGCTGGCCTGCACCATCGCCACTTTCAGGCGCGGCACGTCCGCGGTCGGCGCGGGCAGCGTGCCCAGCCGCCACTGGCCGTAGCCGGCCAGCGCCACCATCAGCGCCAGCCCGGCGGCGAGGGGCTGGCCGAAGGCGCGGACGCCGTCGCGGCGCCGCGTGATCGCCAGTGCGATCGCCTCGTTCACCAACAGCAGCACGACCGTGAGCAGGGCGGCGCCGCCCAGGTCCGCCGCCTGGCGCAGCGTGGCCGAGGGAAACAGGCCGTGGCCCAGCGTATCGCCCAGCAGCTTCGGCAGCGCCCACTCCACGCCCACCCAGGCGGCGGCGCCGGCCAGCGCGCGCAGCACGGGCCCGTGGCGCCGGCCAACGAGCTGCCGCACCAACGCGAACGCGAGCACCTGCGGCTGCATCACCGGCGCCAGCACCAGCAGCACGGCGATGCCAACGCCCGCGCCGGCGCCGGTGTAAGCGCCAATCGCCGCGCCGAACCAGAGGAACACGGCGGCGACGAAGGCCACGCTCATCAGAAGGCTGCTGGCCAGCGCGCCGCGCAGCGTGCGCGCGCCATCCAGCGCCAGCAGCCACGGCACCAGCGCCACGAAGCCAAGCAACCAGGCCAGGCCGCCGCGCGCAAACAGACCGAGCAGCAGGGCGCTGAGCAGCACCCCGGCCAAACCGCGCCAGCGCGGCGAATCCCCCAAAGCGAACTTCAAATCAGCGCACTCCCGTCCCGGCCTCAGCCGGCCGGCGGGATGCGGACCCGCCGCACGGGCAGGTCGGGCGGCGCCAGCTCGGGCGGCACCACCCGGTTCGCGGGCAGCGTGACCGGCCGGCCATCGGCGTCGTACAGGACGAAATCAGGCGCGAACATCAGGATTGGCTCGATCGCCACGCCTTCGTCGGTGAACTGGTGGTGGCGCGCGTAGCCCTCGGGCAGCTCGTAGTCCGCGGGCACGGCCAGGCCTTCCAGCGGCGGGCTGGTGCCCGGCGGGTCGAAGGCGCCCAGGCCGGTGCGGATGCCGAGGTCGTGCAGGGCGCCGATCACTTCGGCGCCGGTCGGTTCGGGGTCGCCCGGGCGGAAGTAGCTGGCCAGGTCGTTGGGATCATCGGAAGGCAGTTCAGGCACGCGCACCTCGGCGGCGGTCCCGGCGCG
>ERZ1066122.3071-NODE-3071-length-10009-cov-15.434197_pt1 | contig 10009 bp, 15 predicted proteins | sample MGYA00382769_ERZ1066122 | MGnify/ENA primary metagenome ERZ1066122 (study PRJEB33369, sample SAMEA5778352) | biofilm metagenome | biome: Industrial cooling water; feature: Water cooling tower basin; material: Biofilm | place: United Arab Emirates | collected...
TCGTCAGCGCCTTGAACCGCTTGAGGTCGGCGGGCAGGCGCCAGGGCAGGTCGCCTTCGTTGCCGATCGCGCCATTGGCGGCGCGGGCGTAGATCAGCACGATTTCGGGCGTCATTTCAGCGCGTGCCCGACGCGGGTGACATGGCCCATCTTGCGCCCCTCGCGCGCTTCGGCCTTGCCGTAGAGGTGGAGGTGCGGCTCGCCGGGTTCGGCGAGGATCATGTGGGCCTTCAGCGCATCCTCGCCGACGATGTTGCGCATTTCGATGCTGGCGAAGCGGGTCTTGGTGCCCCCCAGCGGCAACTCGCAGATCGCGCGGATGTGGTTCTCGAACTGGCTCGTGGCCGCGCCTTCGATCGTCCAGTGGCCGGAATTGTGGACCCGCGGGGCCATCTCGTTGAACACCGGGCCTTCGCGGGTGGCGAAGAATTCCAGCGTCAGCACCCCGACATAGCCGAGCGCCTCGGCGACCCTTGCCGCCAGTTCGCGCGCGGCGGGGACCTGCGCCTCGACCAGCGCGCCCGCCGGGAGGATCGACTGGGCGAGCATCCCGCCCTCGTGAAGATTGGCGGTCGAATCCCAGAACCGCACCTCGCCATCGGCCCCGCGCACGAGAATGACCGAGAACTCGGCCTCGTACGTCACGAAGCCCTCGTAGATGCAGGTCACACCCGGGAAGACGGCCGTTCCGGCCTCGACCACCGAGCGTACCCGCCACTGGCCCTTGCCGTCATAGCCGTCGCGCGCGGTCTTGAGGATGCCGGGGGTGCCGACCGCGGCGATGGCGGCGGCGAGATCTTCGGCACTCTCCACCGCCCGATAGGGCGCAGGCACCCCGCCGAGTTCGGCAGCGAAGGCCTTCTCGCGCAGCCGGTCCTGCGCCACCTCGAGCGCGCGGACGGGGCAGGCCAGCAGCGGTTCGGGCAGGGCCGCGACGGTGGAGACGGGCACGTTCTCGAATTCCCACGTCACCACATCGCAGGCCGCGGCGAATTGCCCGAGCGCCGCAGCATCGTCCCACTCGGCGGTGATGAAGCCCGAGCAGGCATCGGCCGCGACATTGTCGCCCTCGGGCGCGAAGCCGACGACCCGGTAGCCGAGCTGCAAGGCGGCGACCGCCATCATCCGGCCCAGCTGCCCGCCGCCGAGGATGCCGATGGTGGAACCGGGGGGAAGCATCAGTCCTCCGGCACCTCGCCCACGCCCGCGCTCTTCGCGGCGCGCCAGTCCTGCAGGCGTTCGGAGAGATCCTCGTCCGAGAGCGCCAGGATCGAGGCCGCCAGCAGCCCCGCGTTCTTCGCCCCCGCCTCGCCGATCGCCAGCGTGCCGACGGGAATGCCGCCCGGCATCTGCACGATCGAGAGCAGGCTATCCATGCCGCTCAATGCCTTCGACTGCACCGGAACGCCCAGCACCGGGAGGTGCGTCATGCTGGCGATCATCCCGGGCAGGTGAGCCGCGCCGCCCGCGCCGGCGATGATGACGGAGAAGCCCTCGCCCTCGGCGCCCTTCGCGAAAGCGACCATCCGGTCGGGCGTGCGGTGGGCCGAGACGATCCGCGCCTCGTGGGGCACTTCCAGCTCGTCGAGCACCTCGGCGGCGGCCTTCATGGTCGGCCAGTCGGACTGGCTGCCCATCACGATCGCGACCTTCCCCCCGATGGCGTCCATCACGCGTCCTTCAGATAGTGGCGTTCACCTGCGACCCGGTCGCCATCGAAGTCGTAGACGATCGGCTGGCCGGTGGGAATCTCGAGGTCGGTGATGTCCGCGTCGGAGATGCCCGAAAGGTGCTTCACCAGCGCGCGCAGGGAATTGCCGTGGGCGGCGATGATCACCGTCTCGCCGCGCGCCAGCACGGGCAGGATGGTGTTTTCCCAATAGGGCAGCACGCGCTCGATCGTGAGCTTTAGGCTCTCGGTCGAGGGGATCGCGATCCCGGCATAGCGCGGGTCGCTGGCGAGATCGAATTCGCTCCCCGCTTCCAGCACCGGCGGGGGAATGTCGAAGCTGCGGCGCCAGATCTTCACCTGATCATCGCCGTGCTTGGCCGCGGTCTCGGCCTTGTCGAGGCCGGTGAGGCCCCCATAGTGGCGCTCGTTGAGCCGCCAGTCCTTGACCTCAGGGATCCACAGCCGCCCTGCCGCCTCCAGCGCTAGGTGCAGCGTCTTGATCGCGCGGGTCTGGAGCGAGGTGAAGGCATAAGTCGGCAGCACGCCCTTCTCGCGCAGCAGGTGACCGGCGGCGGTGGCCTCGGCGACGCCCTTTTCGGTCAGGTCGACATCCCACCAGCCGGTGAAGCGGTTTTCGAGGTTCCACTGGCTCTGGCCGTGGCGGACGAGGATGAGCTTGGGCATTGTCGCTTTCCGTCAGTGCGGTTGAGGGCGGGGGGTTAGCTTTCGTCCGAGCGAATGGGAAGCGATTCCGTCACATCCGAATCGCCCATCGCCCGCGCCTGCGCCTTCCTGCGTCGCAGGTTCTCGCGCAGCTTGGCCGCGAGCCGCTCTTCGCGTGACATATTCTTGCGAGGGTCTTCACTCATGCGAAACGCATTGCCGATATGGGAGCACAGCTTCAACCCCCGCTTGACATTGCGGGGAGGCGCGACAATAGGGCGCGCCTGTTTCCGGCGCTGCTGTAGCTCAGTGGTAGAGCGCACCCTTGGTAAGGGTGAGGTCGGGAGTTCAATCCTCCCCAGCAGCACCATTCTTTCCGGTGCAAACTCAGCAAGTTGTCGGTTTTCCTAGGTCTTTTGGCCGCCTCAGGTACAAAGAGGTGGTACAAAGATGGGCATCGCAATGGTTGCATTGACCCGCAACAAGTCCGGTCTCTGGGCAGCCCGCAAGGCGATTCCAGCGGACGTTCGCGCCGCATACGGCAAGCATGAGGAAAAGAAGACTTGGCCCGCTGCGCTCTCGCAGGCGCAGGCGAAGGCCGAGTTCGCCGCTTGGCTGACAGCGATCGAAGACCGCATCGCTATGCTGAGGGCGGTGGCAGATCAGACCCCCGTCACCCTGTCCAAGCGGCAAGCCCGCGCCCTTGCTGGCGAGTGGTACAAGGCCACCGTCGCCGCTCATGAGGATGACCCGGGCGGGGAACTGGATTGGATGTTCTCGGCTGATGCGACAGAGCCGCGCATCGGCCCTGATGGGAAGCCGGGAAAGCCTTTCCTTGTGGAGCAGCGGGACGACTTCTTGACGAGCAAAGGCTTGCGGCTGGAGGCAGCCTCAGCGGATGCCCTCTTGCAAGAGATGGAAGACCTCTGGCCTCAGCTATGCGCGCTCATGGAGCGGCGGGCGCGGGGCGACTATGGGCCAGACCCGATAGCGCCGACGCTGCCAGCCCTAGAGGCAGCCCCGCGCAAGCCCTTGGTCGCTGTCTCCATCACCCAGCTGTTTGAGGACTACGCCGCCACAGGGACGGCCAGCCCGCACACGGTACGCAAGTGGCGCACGGCTGTTGCCAAGTTCGTGGCCCATATCGGCCATGACGATGCCACCAAGGTCACCCGCGCGGATGCCTCGGGGTGGTTCGCTGCGATGGTCGCTGGAGGCCTTACGGTGAAGACCGTGGCCATGACCTACAGGGCTGCCCTCTCGCGCGTCTTCAAGGTTGCCTATGATCGGGGACAGCTGGCGGACAATCCGTTCGCGCGACTGGAGGTGATCGGACCTAAGCAGGCCGACACGCGGCGAAAGAGCCTGTCCGATACCGAAGCGCGGACTATCCTAGGGGCGGCATCGGGCAAGCAGCCTGAGGGCCTCAGCGTGACCTACGCACGGGCGCGGCGTTGGGTGCCGTGGGTCTGCGCATACACGGGTGCCAGGGTGAATGAGATCACCCCGCTACGCGCTAAGGATATCCGGCAGGTGGACGGGGTCTGGGTGATCCATATTCTCCATACCAAGACAGGCAAGGCCCGCATGGTGCCCTTGCATTCGCACCTGATTGAGCAGGGCTTCACCGCGCTCGCCAAAGAAGGAGACGAGACCCCGCTGTTCTATGATCCCAAGGGCATCCGTAAGGGGTCTGACAGCCACCCGCTGCACAAGCAGATAGGCAGCAAGCTGGCAGCATGGGTGCGCGAGTTGGGGGTGACTGAGGTTCTGTCCCCGAATCACGGCTGGCGGCACCGCTTCAAGACCCAAGCACGGAAGGTCGGGATGAACCTAGACGCCTGCGACGCCATTCAGGGTCATGCGCCTAAGACTCAAGGGCAGGCCTATGGGGAATGGCCTTTGGATGCGCTTAGGGCTGAGGTGGAGAAGCTTCCGACCTACAAAGCTGGGTAACAAGTTGACCCCTCTGACGATTTCGCCGAGATTATCGAAGGCGTAACGGCAGAACGGGGGCAGCATGTCGGACGAAGAACCTTCGCTTATTCTGGGAATAAAGCCGTCCCATCTCGCGCAATATGTCGCGGCATTTTCGGTTGCGACGGCTTCAGTACTTTACTTCACTGGATATGAGTACCTAAATCGCAAGGCCGTGGCGCTTGGTTTAGCCTCACAACCATTCGAAGAATCAATTCATCGGACAATGGCTGAAGGTTTTTCGACGTTCGTAACTCCATATTTCTTTGTCTGTATTCTGATAATAACACTTATCAGCACACCAATAGAGTTTATTCTAGATAGAATATACTCCAAGGTGCAAATAAGGGACAGCCATAAAGAACAATGGAAAAAGCAGCTTGAGGATTTTGGATCAGCGAAGGCGTCGATCGTACAGAGGGCTAAGGAGCTGAAGGAAAAGACCGACGATGGTCATGATATTGCGACTGAACTAGCTAATCTCGATAAAGAAACTGATGAAGCTCTCAGGGGAATAAGGCGGATCGACCGTGCGTTTCGCCTTAGAAGTTTCTTGTCGTCAGCGGTATACGGTGCCCGCATTTCGTTATTCATCATTGGCGTAATGCTACTCTGCGCGATGTGGGGTGGCGTTATGGGCGAGCTGGGGGCAAAAAGAGTCCGTGAGAACGTGAGTGGGAAATGCTTGGGCTGCTTGGTGTACTCAGATGGAAAACGTAGTGTGAAGGGTCTTCCGGTCTTCCAAAATCAGGAAGGAATATTCGTCGCCCATAAGGAAGGCATTACCTATCTGCCTTTGGATACTAGCTTGGTCGCTACTAAGGTAGAGCATGGTCCTGCCAAGGCCAAATAAATCAGACCACCACGGGCGATTGAATGCGGGCCAGCACGTTGGCGACCCCTGAGGCAAACCACCTGCCTCCCCTGCGGGTCTGAATGTGGCGGGCGTTGAGTTCCGCCGCGATGCCACCCAGCGAGGTCACCCCGCTCGCCTGAATATCTGCGATCACGGGCGCGAGGTCTTGGGCGAAGCTATCGGCCCCAGCCTTCAACCGCTCCACGGCTGCGCTGTTGCCCTTGCCAGCCTTGCGCAGGGCAGCGGCCCCGTTCGGGTTGCCCAGCTTGCGGCCCGCCGCTTTGGCAGCCCCAAGGGCGTCCTTGGTGCGCTTGCTGATGGCCTGCCGCTCGGCTTGCGCCACGGCTGCCATGATGTGGACTGTGAGTTCGTTGGCCTCGGACATATCCGCCGCGATGAACCTAGCGCCGCTGTCTTGCAGGGCCGACAGGAAGGCTACGGAGCGGGACAGGCGGTCTAGCTTAGCGACCACTAGGGTTGCCCCCGTGACTTTGGCTTGGTGGAGCGCAGCGCGCAGCTGGGGGCGGTCTGCGGTCTTGCCGCTCTCCACCTCGGTACGTTCGGCGATCACATCCCAGCCGCGCGCCTCGCACAGTGCCAGCACGGCTTGGCGTTGGGCTTCAAGCCCCAGCCCAGACTGGCCCTGCTTGGCAGTGGAGACGCGGTAGTAGGCGACGACGCGGCACATATGATCCTCCGTACAGAATGGCGTAATGACCGTTAGGCGTTTCTGTACGACGATGGGCAGGGCTGGGCAACGGGGCTGCCCAACGGCTCATCGCTCTGGGGACTCGGTTGGACTCAAAGCCCGTACCCGTTGGTACGCATCACCTTCCGGCGGGATTCGCGGCTGGGTATCCGGCGGGCCTCACCACCAAAGGACAGCAAAGGAGAGCCTTGTGAAGTTCGCGTTCTATCCCGCACACCTCAGCCCGTACGCCTCGGTCAGCCCTCTGGCAGTTCGCAGGGTAGACCCGAAGGACTACCCCACGTGGGACGGGCTGGCCTTCCGGCTGGGGCCATGGGGCCTATCGATCAGCTGGCGGCGGCGGGTTGCCGGATGACAGGGAAGGGGAGGCTCACCCAGCACGGGCGGGCCTCCTCTCGGCTGGCCAGAAGGTACCCCCACGGGGGAAACTGGCGCGGGCCGATGTATCAATCCCTCTCCGGATTTTTTGGTGAGATATTCCGGGGTCTCACCAAGCGCGGCGGCGGCGGCGCTCAAACAGGCGGATGGCCCGCATCGGGTCGTGTTTAAGCAGGGGCAGGGCGGCAAAGGCGTCCTGTTCCCGCTTGCTGAGGGTGCGCGCGTAGGCAGCGATGGGGAAGCGTCCTCTCATGCGAGGTACTCAATCACGGTGCCGTTCGGCAGGGTCTGCACATGGGTGACCCGCACACCCTCGGGGGTCTCGCCGTGATCGGCGGTCGGGTCATAGGGCAGCGACGGCGGGCCAAGCGGGGCAGTCTCGGGGGTCGGCTCGGGGGCTGCCTCAGGGACAGCCGTGGGGTCGATCTTGAGAGCGTCGAGCGGGTTGCCAGCGGGGGCAGTGGTCTTGTCAGTCATGGGTCAATCCTATGGTCTGGGGAGCGGGGGGGTGTAGGTCGGCAAAAGTGGCCTTTCACAGTGGCTCATTTCTGCGGGTTTGCGGGGTGTTTAGCGTCCCGTGTTTGACAAGGCGGGGGGTCTGGTAGGGTACCCCCGAAAACGGGACGCTAAGGGCCTCAGGCTGCGCGCTGCTTTTCCATCCGGCGGCGGGTCTGGCGGCGGTTCAGTTCGGCTGCCTCGGGGCTACGCGTGGTGAAGCCTTGGATGCCGTCGCTCTTGAGGGCAGCGGCGAACTCATCGCGCGTGATGTAGCCCCAGCCCTTGCGGTTGAACTGGAACGACAGTTCATCCAGCGCCTGTTCGAAGGGCACCGTCAGGGCGTACACGGGCAGCTCGCCGGCGCGGCGGCCAACGGGGCTGATGGGGCCGACATAGCCCGCGATCAGCAGGGCCTTGGTGATGACGGTGAAGCCAGCGGGGCCGGACTTGGGGCCTCCCGTGGGGGCAGTCCCTCGGTTGGCCTTCTTGCGGCAGGCGGTCGAGCAGTAGAGCGATGAGTTGCGCTGCGAGCGGTAGGTTGCCCCGCACTGGGTGCAGGTACGCTCACGGCCAGCGCGGGCCGGAATATCGGTGGTCTTGGGCACGGTCTTTCGGTTGGGTCATGTGAGGGGAAGGCCCCGCCCGCCCATGACCAAACAGGCGGGGCCGAAAGAGACGCTCGCGACTGCGCCTCAGGGGAACTCGGTGGGCGGGGGAGGCAACCAGCGCGGCGCTAAGGCAGCCAGTGCTTGGACATCCTCCCACAACGCGGACGGGTCACCCCCGCCACGGACAGGAACTCGGTTGGGTTCGATGAACATGGCAGGGGGTCTCCTTGGGATGCCCTAGTGGAGGGCGATGGCCGTGATGGCCGACAGCGCGGTGATGGTCTGCGAGATGGCCAGCATGGCGATGGTGGCGACCAGCGCAGCGTCAGACAGGCGGGGAAGCTGGGGCATCAGAAGCCGGGCAGGTATTGCACCCGGCCCTTGGCTTGCAGCTCCTTGGCCAGCTCGGCGGCGCTGATGCGGTCTTCCTCGGCCTTGCGGATGGCAGGTGCCGCTTCCTTGCGCCATGCGCGATCGGACAGGCGAGCTTGGCCAATCATGCTGAACTCCATCTGGCGGGCCAGCTTGGTGAGGCGCTCACGTTCGGCCTCGGAGCGGACGTAGCGGGGCTTGCCGTCCTTGTCGTAGCCCTTGATCTCGTCACGCTGGGCAACAAGGCGGTCGTGATCCGCCTTCATGCGGGCAAGCTGGGCATTGTGCGTTGCCTGCGCAGCGCGGATAGCGCGCTCTTCGCGGCTGAACTGCGAGACGCCGTTGATGCGGTGATCGACAATCTCGCCGTTGGCCCCGTACTGGATCGATTCCGAGTGGGGCTTGATGACCTTCACGCGGCTGCCAGAGTCCTTGGCGATATCGTCCAAGATAGCCTTCTGGCGCTCGGCAAGCTGGCGGTCGCGGGCCAGCGCATCGGCGGACGGCTTGACCGCATCGGGAAGTTCGGTGGGTGTCATGTTGGGGGACTTTCATTGGGGGGGAGGATGCCTGCCCGACAGGGCTAGGCGGCTGGTGCCAGGGCGACTTTGTCGCAGTCAGCCTCTGGGCAATCGTCATCATCGGGCAGTCCGAAGACATCCTCGTAGGAGGGCGGCGGCGGCTCGGTGAATGCGATCTCGGTGACCCCCGGCGGGAGGTCGTAGCGGATGAAACCGCAGGGCAGCACGGTGCGGCTGGCGCGGATGGGACAGCGGCGAATGGCGCGGATGATTTCCAGCCGCTCACGCTGGGCGTAGGTGAGGGGCAAGCCGTGAGACCCAAGCAGGGTGATATCCCAGCGGAATGCCCAGCGTAGACCCAAGGACGGGTCTCGGGGCGGGGGCAGGGACTGAATCTGGTAGACCCGTTTGGCATCGATGACCCGCTTCCCCAGCCTCAGCCCACCGACACTGCCTTGCCGCTTGCGGGGCATCTCGGGGTCGTTCCACTGGTCGTTCGCATCGGCTTCCCGCAGGTGGTGCGGGTTGACGCATCGGGGGTTGCCGCAGGAGCGGACTAGCTGGGTTGCCTTGTCGAGCTTTCGGCCATGATGGGCCATCCATGCCAGCCGCGTGGCTTGGCGGGTGCCGTGTTGCTTGGTGACAGGCCCAGCGGCGATAGCGATCCCGTCGCGGTCGAACTTGCCCAGCCATTCCAGACAGCCCGTGGCGGGGTCGTACTGGGTGGTCTGGGTGAGATACTCGGCAAGCGCACGGTTGCCCCCAGCGGGGAAGGCGTAGGGCTGCGCGTGGGGGTTCACGTTGGGATGACTCCTTGCTGGGACAGCCCCGCCATGGGGCAGCCCTGGGGGGGTCAGGTGATGGTGGTGATGGCTCTTGGGGCAGGCTGGCGGGGCAGCCGTGGGGGTAGACCTTGGGGATGACCGTAGGACAGACCTAGGGTTGGACAGTCCTGCTATCTCATCCCTCCTATCTCATCCAAACAGGGCAGTCCTAGGACAGTCCTAGGATGTAGTCCTACTACCTTCCCCCCTTACCCCCCTTCCCTGGGTGGTCGATCCCCAGCGCAGCGGCTGGGTAGGGGTCTTTGGTGCTATAGGTCGTGTTTGGTGATCCCCCGGCTGGCGCTGTCATTGTGCTATAGGGGGCCTTTTGGGGTTCCCCCCGGTCTGGGTGCTATAGGTCACCCTTTGTGATGCCGTTCGGATGGTAGGCGGTCTCAGGTGCTATAGGGGGCACTTTGTGATCCCTCACCCAGACGGGCGGGTCATCGTCCTATAGGTGGCCTTTGGTGATGCTCTTCGCGGCTGGCGCGGTCTGGGTGCTATAGGAGTAGTTTAGTGATCCGCTCCCGGCCTCCGGTGCTATAGGACGACCTTGGTGATCCCCGGCGCGAGCGTACTCCGGTGCTATAGGAGGCCTTTAGTGATGCCGGCCGGTCTGGGTGCTATAGGTCACCCTTTGGGATGCCCTCGGCGCGGTTGGGGCTGTCATCGTGCTATAGGCGGTGGTTTGTGATCCGGGTGCTAAAGGTGCAGTTTGGTGATGCCCTCAGCCTTGGCTGCCACGACTCCGGTGATATAGGGCAACCTTTGTGATGCCCCCGGCTTGTCAGCGGTACAAACCTCAGGTACAAAGCAGGCCTCAACTCGCGGCCAAAAACCCCAGAAATCCGCCATTTTTGAGGCTGGGATGGTCTTTTCAATCCTCCCCAGCAGCACCATATTTCATGACTTTAGCCCAATCTGGGGCGTG
>ERZ1066122.3072-NODE-3072-length-10009-cov-6.584489_pt1 | contig 10009 bp, 11 predicted proteins | sample MGYA00382769_ERZ1066122 | MGnify/ENA primary metagenome ERZ1066122 (study PRJEB33369, sample SAMEA5778352) | biofilm metagenome | biome: Industrial cooling water; feature: Water cooling tower basin; material: Biofilm | place: United Arab Emirates | collected...
AAGCTGACCCCGCCTTCCTTGCCAATGGTCGCATGGTGCAGCTTGTGCGCCTGCACCAGCCGCTTGGCGTAGCCGCGCTTGGGCACCCAGCGGAAATAGCGCTGGTGGACCAGCCCGTCGTGCACCAGCATGTAGATGATCCCGTAGATCAGCACGCCCACGCCGATCCAGGTGGCCGGCCACCAGGCGGCCTCACCGACAACCAGGTCGCTGCCGAGCATGAACATCGAAATGCTCAGCGCCGCGCCGACCACGGCATAGAGGTCGTTCTTTTCCAGCGTCTTGTCATGTGGTTCGTGGTGGTCGCGGTGCCAGCTCCAGCCCCAGCCGTGCATGATGTACTTGTGGCTCGCCCAGGCAACGCCTTCCATGGCCAGCACGGCGGCGAGGACAATCAGCAAGGGGATCAGCCAATCGGACATGGCGGCGGTATAGTGCCTTGGTTGACTAATGTGAACCGTCAGACCGCCCGCCCCGCCTCCCCGCCCGGCGGCCACTGCAAGATGGTAAGATTGGTGGCCGGGCGGGGAGGCGGGGTGGGAGGTCTGAGTCGCGACAAGCGACAAGAACGCCTATTTCTCCGGCGGAAAAAAGAACCCGCGCAAATGCTCGCCGATCCGCGCCGGGCGCAGGGTTTCGGCATCGATGCAACACCACGCGCTGCGGACCTCGGCCAGCACTTCCTCGCCCCGGCGAATCACCGTGTGGTAAAACGCGCGCGCGCCCTGGAACTGCTCGAGTACTGCGTGCGCGATCACATCGTCGGACAGGAACGCGGGCTTGCGGTAGGTGATCTCGTGCTTCAGCGCGACCCAGGCCTTGCTCGCCACCTCGTCAGCCGGGGCGATCCCGCGCCAGTGTGCCAGCACCGCTTCCTGCACCCAGTTGAGGTAGCGGGCGTTGTTGACATGGCCCATGAAGTCGATGTCTTCAGGCAGAACCTTGATCGGAAAGGCGAACGGCAGGGCGCGGGGGATTGCTGACATTGCTGTAAGCTACCACCGGAAAGGTTTCTTTTCCATGGCGCGGCAAATGCTTTTTTCCGCGAGTGTTGCGCCTGTTGCGCGAAAGACGCAATGAACCGGGCCATGGCCAGCAAACCGCGCACGCTCTACGAGAAGATCTGGGACGCCCACGTGGTCGAAACCCGCGACGACGGCACCAGCCTGATCTACATCGACCGCCACCTCGTCCACGAAGTGACCAGCCCGCAGGCGTTCGAGGCCTTGCGCCTCGCCGGGCGACCCGTGCGCCGTCCGGACCTGACGCTGGCGGTGCCCGACCACAACCTGCCGACCACCGCGCGACGCGATGCCGCCGGGGCTCGCGTGCCGATTGCTGACCCGCACAGCGCGGCCCAGCTCGCCGCGCTTGAGGCCAACGCGCCCGCGTTCGGCATCCGCTACATCGGCGATGCCGATGCCGAGCAGGGCATTGTCCACGTGGTCGGCCCGGAACAGGGCTTCTCGCTCCCCGGCGCGACGATTGTGTGCGGCGACAGCCACACCGCCAGCCACGGCGGACTCGGCGCGCTCGCCTTCGGGATCGGCACCAGCGAGGTCGAGCACGTGCTGGCAACGCAGACACTGCTGCTCAAGCGCTCGAAATCGATGGAAGTACGCGTCGAGGGCGGCCTCGGCCCCGGCGTCACCCCGAAGGACCTGATCCTGCACGTGATCGGCGTGATCGGCGCCGCCGGCGGGACCGGGTACGTGATCGAGTATCGCGGCAAGGTGTTCGAGCAGATGAGCATCGAAGGCCGCTTGACCGTGTGCAACATGAGCATCGAAGCCGGTGCCCGCGCAGGCCTGGTCGCGCCGGACGACGTCACCTTCGCCTACCTCAAGGGCCGCCCGATGGCGCCCAGGGGCGCGGACTGGGACGCGGCGGTCGAGTGGTGGCGCAGCCTTGCGACCGACCCGGGCGCTGAATTCGACAAGAGCGTGGTGATCGACGCTGCCCAGATCGCCCCCAGCGTGACCTGGGGCACCAGCCCGGAAGACGTGCTGCCGATCACCGGCACGGTCCCCGCCCCGGAGAGCTTCGCCGATCCCGCCAGACAGGAGGCCGCCCGCCGGAGCCTGGCCTACATGGGGCTCGCGCCGGGCACGCGCCTGACCGACATCGCCATCGAGAACGTGTTCATCGGCAGCTGCACCAACAGCCGGATAGAGGACCTGCGCGCCGCTGCCGCCGTGCTGAAAGGTCGCCGGAAAGCCGACAATGTCCGCTGGGCGATCGTCGTGCCGGGATCGGGGCTGGTCAAGCGCCAGGCCGAAGCCGAGGGGCTCGACCAGGTGTTCCTCGATGCCGGGTTCGAATGGCGCGAGCCGGGCTGTTCGGCCTGTCTCGGCATGAACCCCGACAAGGTGCCTGCGGGCGAGCGCTGCGCCTCGACCAGCAACCGCAACTTCGTCGGCCGCCAGGGGCCTGGCGCGCGCACGCATCTGGTCAGCCCCGCGATGGCCGCCGCCGCCGCTGTCACCGGGCGACTCACCGATGTCCGCAATCTCGTCGGCTGACCGCACTTGTCAGCAGCCCCGGCACATCCCATGAGTATGGCATGACCAAGAAAATCTCCGGAAAGGCCGCGCTCGGTGCGGCTGCCGTCGGCTCCGCCGCCATCGCTGCGGCGCTGCTGTTTGCCTCCAAGCGCAAGGACAAGCAGGCCACTCCCCCCACCCCGCCTGCTGCACCTGGCGGCGAGCCACCGGAGACCGATTGATGCAAGCACTGGCCGGCGTTGAAGGCCGCGCAATCCCGTTCGGGGCGAAGAATGTCGATACCGACGTGATCATCCCGGCCGAATGGCTCAAGACGATTACCCGCGAAGGGCTGGGCCAGGGCGCGTTCGAGACCGTGCGGGCCGAGCCGGGCAACGTGTTCGACGATCCCGAATACGCCGGCGCGTCGATCCTGATCGCGGGCGACAACTTCGGCTGCGGATCGAGCCGCGAACATGCCGCCTGGGCGCTGCTCGACCTCGGCATAACGGCAGTGATCGCGCCGAGTTTCTCCGACATCTTTTCCGGCAACGCCTTCAAGAACGGTATCCTGACGGTGGCCCTGCCGCAGGATCAGGTTGACCGCCTGCTGGAGGTCGCGCGCGAGCATCCGATCGCCATCGACCTCGATACGCAGACCGTGACCACGCCGTTCCAGGACCGTTTCAGGTTCGAAATCGACCCGTTCCGCAAGCATTGCCTGATGAACGGGCTCGATGAGGTCGGGCTGACCATGGCCCGGGGCGACGCGATAGCCAGCCATGAAGCAAGCCGGGCGCGCCATCTGCCCTGGCTCGACACTGCTACGGAGAGAGCCGCATGAAAGCCCTGCGCACCCACGCCACCGGCGGTCCGGAAACCCTTGTGCTCGACGAGATTGACACGCCCGCGCCCGGCCCGGGACAGGTGCTGGTCGCGGTCAAGGCCTGCGCCATCAACTATCCCGACACGCTGATGATCCGCGACCTCTACCAGTTCAAGCCGGAACGGCCCTACAGCCCCGGCGGCGAGATTGCCGGGGTGATCGAGGCGATTGGCGAAGGGGTCGAAGGCTACAAGGTCGGTGACCGGGTCATGGCCGGGATCGGCAATGGCGGCTTGGCCGAACAGGTCTGCGTGCCCGCCAACCGGATGTTCCCGATCCCGGATGGCGTTGCGTTCGAGAAAGCCGCCAGTCTGCTGATGACCTATGGCACCACCATCCACGGGCTCAAGGATCGCGGCCACATCAAGGCGGGTGACGTGGTGCTGGTGCTTGGCGCTGCGGGCGGCGTTGGCCTGTCGGCGGTCGAGCTGGCCAAGGCCTTTGGCGCGCGCGTGGTCGCGGCCGTCTCTAGCCCGGAAAAGGGCGAGGTCGCGCGCAGGGCCGGAGCCGACGACGTTGTCGTCTATCCCAAGGAAGCGATGGGCCGCGACGAGTCCAAGGCACTGGCCGATGCCTTCAAGGCGGCGTGCGGCCCCGAGGGCGCGAACATCGTCTACGATATCGTCGGCGGGCAGTATTCCGAACCCGCGCTGCGCGCGATTGCGTGGGAGGGCAAGTTCCTGGTGGTCGGCTTCCCGGCCGGGATCGCGAAGATGCCGCTCAACCTCACCCTGCTGAAGAGCTGCGATATCGCCGGTGTGTTCTGGGGCGCCTTCACCATGCGCGAGCCGGTCAAGTTCCGTGCCCAGGTGCAGGAACTGTTCGACCTGATGGCAGCGGGCAAGATCGACCCGCTGGTGTCGGAAACCTTCCCGCTCGCGCGCGGGGGCGAGGCCATCGCCCGGCTGGAAAACCGCCAGGCGGTGGGCAAGATCGTGGTGACGATGGAATAATGGGGGAATAGGTTGCCGCGCCGCCGGTAGCCCCCTATCTGCGTCGCAATCGCTACAGCACAAGAGGATCGCATGACCGATTTCAAGGACCGCGAACGCGCCGAGGAAGCCAAGTTCGCGATGGATGCGGATACTGCTTTCCGCGTCGCCGCCCGCCGCAACCGCCTGCTCGGCGAATGGGCGGCGAGCGAAATGAAGCTCACCCCGGAAGAAACCGACGCCTATCGCAAGGCGGTGGTGCAGGCCGACTTCGAGGAAGCGGGTGATGAAGACGTGATCCGCAAGCTCCTCGGCGATCTCACCGGGGCCGGATGCGACGTGAGCGAGGCCGATATCCGCGCCAAGCTGGAGGAAAAGACCGTCGAGGCCCGCCGTCAGCTGATGGGCGAGAGCTGAGGCCCGGTTGCCATGCCTATGAGCGCGCACGAGATCGAGCAGGCCATCACCACTGCGTTGCCCGGCGCCGACGTGACCATGACCGATCTGGCCGGTGACAACGATCACTGGGCGGCCCGCGTGGTCGCGCCGCAGTTCGCCGGTAAGACCCGGGTCCAGCAGCACAAGATGGTCTACGAGGCGCTCGGTGGGCGGATGGGCGGCGTGCTGCACGCCTTGCAACTCACCACCAGTGCCCCCACCTCCTGACCAATCGCAGACCAGACCGAAAGTCCGAGCACCCATGTCCGACACCAACGCGCGCATCGCCTCCATCGTCAATGGCAACGACGTCGTCCTGTTCATGAAGGGCACGCCGCTGTTCCCGCAATGCGGGTTTTCCAACCTGGCCGTCTCGATCCTCGACCATTGCGGCGTGGCCTACGAAAGCGTCGATGTCCTGCAGGACATGGAAATCCGCCAGGGGATCAAGGCCTATTCCGATTGGCCGACCATCCCCCAGCTCTACGTCAAGGGCGAGTTCATCGGCGGCAGCGACATCATGAAAGAAATGGTCGAGGCGGGCGAACTGCAACAGCTGCTGATCGACAAGGAAGTCGCGCGAGCCTGATCGCGGGCCAGTCACCGCCGGTGCCCCGGGTACCAACCGGCACAACGATCTCGACCAAAGAAAAAGGCCCGCCACCGAACCGGTAGCGGGCCTTTTCTTTCGGGGAGCAACGCCAAGGGACCAGAATGGCGTATGGGCTCCTTACGAAAACCATCAGGGACGCAAAATACAATGCAGGGCCTGTGCCAGTTAGCCGGAGTGGCGCTTTTCTGCCCGCTTCAGTGGTTAACGCGGCGCAGGGTCTGTATCGCGGTGTAAGCATTTTCGACAGTGTCGTTGCATTCCCGCTTGATGCTGTTCGTACGCCCGGCCAGATTGCGCCGATGAACAGCGTTTCCCAGCCGGACGGCATTCCCGCAGCCACCGTCGTCGTGTTCCGCCATGGACGGGGCGGCAGCGCGCCGGAGTTCCTGATGCTGGTCCGCTCGCGAACGATGACCTTTGCCGGGGGCGCGGCGGTGTTTCCCGGCGGGCGGGTGGACGAGGCCGACCGGACCCTCGCCGCCACGCTTGACTGCGACGACCACGACGAAGCCGCGCACCGCATTGCCGCGGTTCGCGAGACGCTGGAAGAAAGCGGCCTCGCCATCGGCATGACCGGGGTGATCGATGCGGATCGGGCTGCGCAGGCCCGCAACCTGCTGCTAGAACACGGCGCGCTGGCGCCCGTGCTGGCGGCGATGGACTGGCAACTCGATCTCGACGCGCTGCTCCCGTTCGCCCGCTGGCATCCGATCAACGAGCGCATCCCGCGCGTGTTCGACACCCGGTTCTACCTTGCCGACCTGGGCACCGGCGCGGTCGATGTCACGGTCGATGAGACCGAGAACACGCGCCTGTTCTGGACCACGGCGGAGCAGGCGCTGGCCCGCGCCGACGCGGGCGATCTGACCGTGATATTTCCTACCCGGCGCAACCTCGAACGGCTCGCCCGCTTCGCCGATTTCGCCGCCGCCGCGCGCGAATGTGCCGCAATTCCGGTGCGCAAGATCGTGCCGTTCTTCGAGCACCGCAACGGCACCCCGTGGATCTGCATTCCGGACGGTGCCGGTTACCCGGTCACCGGTGAACCGATCGACCAGGCGATGCGCGCCTAGAGCGCCGACTTCGCCGGGCATAGATCATCGCACTCGAACCGATCACGATCGGGCCAATAATCTCCTGCAAGAAGCCGACCGAAAGGTGTGACACGGAAAGGCCAAGGATCATCTTGGCATGGTGAAACGACGCCGCGCGCAAAACCACAAAGGCCGCTACGAACACGAATCCGAATACGGCCCAGCGGATTGTCCCGTCAGTCTTGCGCAGGCTCCAGGCCAACGCTCCCAGCACCATGATCGCGCTCGCGGCCAGCCCCTTGATAAAGAGTCCTTGGTAGGCGCGGCGTGCTTCGTACCACCCCTGGTCCTTCGCAAGCTCGCGCCCGTACAGGGTCAGCAGGGTCTGAAGATCGAAGATTTTGTTGAAGGCAAAGAACAGCAGCATCGCTGTCGCCCCCAGCCAGAACCGCCGCTCTCGTCGCAATCCCGCGACCCGTGCAGCACGCGCCGCCCTGCCGGACAGGGCGGCAACCAGCAGGTAGTTGGCAACGTTAGCCCACTCCTGCCAGCTAGCGGAGACAAAGGCAGTGTGGAAATGCTCCCGCAGCACGCAGCTTTGTCCCTCGCTCCCGCTCCCCGCTGCCGCCGTCACAGGCTGTCATGGCCATTGCAACCCAGCATCTTATGTGCGGTCGCGTTAACAGTGCACCGCGTTTCTGATTAAGCGAGTATTTGCATCTCAAGGATTTGCGGTAGCTTGCACCTATCTTGACGTGGATACGCAACCTTTGCACCTTCGCGCAATCCGGCGCGGCACAATCTAACTAGCCGAAAACTAGCACTGGGGTCACGGAACCTAGCTTATATAAGAAACTTGGCGACGGCGGATGCTCGGCAGAAGCCGGCCGGGCCGAGGTAGGGCACTCCCGACATCAGTGCATCGCGATATGCTTTCTGCACGCTGACATTGCGCCGCAGGCCGAGTTCGGCCGAGGTGATATGTCGACGACCCAAACTCATGACATCTGCCATCGGAAGGCACTTGGCTCGATCCCCCTGTCTTGTGGGGACGTCCGCGAACAGTTCCGTCACTTCATGAGGACCGACATTGAGTATTTCGCCGGCATCGGCTTTGGAGAGCAGGTCCGAGAACGCGATCCTGTTCGGTATATTCCTTACCGCACCCAACCCTTCGATGATCGACAGATCCTTTCGACTGATGAAGATTCGCCGGACCGGGGTTTTCGCGCCCGGCTCGATCCGGAACGGAAGGGATCCATCGAGCAGCTTGCCGAAGATGGCGCCCCAAGGCTTCGGCTTTCCGCCGATGACCTTGATGGCGGTGGAAAGCGGGATCAGCTTGTCTTCTGCTGCGCGGACCGCAGCTCGTTCGAGACGGACCAGCACCGCATCGATCGATGCTTCAGTCACTTGCGGTATGCCATACCTTGCGAGGAAGAAGGGATGGTGCAGAAGTTCGAGGAGACCAGTCTCGACCAGCTGCTCGGCGCCATTGCGCGACATTCCGAACTTCCAGGCCAGCGAGTCGACGCCCAGCCGCGAGGATATGCCCTCCGCGATGGTCTCGATCTCGTGCCGATCGAACATGGGCTGAAGCCTGCCCATTTCATCGAGAACAAGCCTTGCGCTTAGAACTTTGGCCCGGCGCAATTGCGCGACCTCTGCGGTCCCCATTCCCAGGATCCTCCCGACCGTCTTTATCGGGAGAATTCCCTGCGCGATCTCTTCCGCTTTTTCCCCTCTCAGGTCGAATTCGCTGCGAAGATCACCGATGATCCCTGCGAGCGCTGCCGAGACAATACTGGACTGACCGGTCTTCAGGAAGCGGATGGTCTCGCCCCTGTTGCCGTCGCGATGCCTCTCCGCACGGCCTGCGACCTTCGGCGTGACGAGGTCCGAGAAGCCCTGGGGCCAGTTCCGCATCATCTTCCAGCTCGCGGCCACCGCCTTTGCGAGACCGAGAGGGTCGGCGTCCTGGAGACGATTGCGGAGTGCACGCAGCGAGGGATCGACCACCGGCAGAAGGCGAAGAAGGAGATCGATGGCCACCTGACCGTCATTCAATGCGATTGCGGCAGGAAGCGAGGAAAGTGCAGAGCCACGTCTCGTTGGACTGAACAGATCAGCGACGGTGCGAAGCCGTGCGACCAGATCGCCAGGGATTTCCGCCGTCTCGGAAGCGGTCAGATCGGTCATGCAGAACTCGCATCTGTCGATACCCAGAGTGTGTCTCCAGCCCAAGGCCCTGCCTTCGCACTCCTCGCTCCCACATCGGTCCAGAAGAATCTGGCCGGTCTCGAGGCAGCAGGGGAACAACCGGATGTTCCAGAGCGCTCGGTGATAGGGTGCCGCGCGAAGGGCTGCAGGTGCGAACCGACGACGTTTCTTCTCTATCAGCGTGACCGGGAGGATCAGCCCGTTGAACGTGGTCAAGCCGCGGTTGCCCGCTCCTGCCCCGACATTCGGCATCGCCCGCTTGAGCAGCTCGTCGGGATCGACCTCCATTTCCGCAGCGAGGGCACGGATGTCCTTCTCGTCCGCCGCCGCCGCCGTCTGGACATGCCCCCATTCGACCCCCGCCACGCGGGTGACGTCCAGCATCCGCTCGATCCATGCATCAGCCGCCCAGCGCGCAACCGCACCATTGAAAGACTCATCGTCGTAGAATCTGAATTGGTCTTCGGAGGAATCGAGCGGCTTCATCCCTCGCCCTCGCCGTTGTCCGGCTCAGCGTTCTCGGCTCCGTCGGGCTCCTTGTCTGCGGATCGCTCTTCTCTTGCCTGCGTGAATGGGTTGTATCCGATGCGCCCGTTGGCGATGGCCCAGTCATCGACGGCATCGGAAAGATCCTGTCGGGTGATCACCCTTTGACCCTCGCGCGTGATCGCGATGACGGCGGTCTCGATGATGCGGCTGAACTGGCCGATGAGCCCGTTGGAGGCTTCGAGCAACAGCTGCGCCGTGTCCGCATCGCCGAGACCGGATTTCAGATCGATGATATCGGCATCGACCAGCGCCTGATCGAAGCCCTCGGCGAATGCCATGAATTCGGCGCTGTCGGTGATCCAGCGCAGCCTCAGCATTTTCACGGGCGAGTCGAGCCTGTTCTTGAGGTCCGGACAGGACGCGAAGACATCTTCTGCGGTGGTCTTTCCGAGGAAGGCGCACGCACAATCGCCGTCGTCGACGATGTCGAGGAGTTTCCCGGCGATCACCGGACTGATCGTAGGACGACGACCTGCTCGTTGGAATTCGTCCAGTATGAGGAGGCACACGCCCCTCTTGCGGATGGCCTGTCTCGCTCGATCCCACCGCTTCTCGCCGGAAAGGCTGTTCGGTCGCTTTTCTCCGCAGCCGCGCAGGATGTCGGCCGCGAGCGAGCCGACCGTGCCGTCGGTATCGAGTTTGGCATAGACCACGGGGATGGTTCCTGGTCCGGCGTCCAAGCTACCCATGACCTTCTTGACGTAGTTCCTCGCCCCTGAACTCTTTCCGGAGAAGCTGTCGGCGAGGATGGGCACGGCGGGTTGCGGCAGCCCAGCGTTTCTCAGTTCGACCGCACCACACCAGGCCTCATCGAGCGCATCCTCGAGATCCTGTTGGGCCGCGAACGGGAGGTG
>ERZ1066122.3076-NODE-3076-length-9999-cov-7.398833_pt1 | contig 9999 bp, 13 predicted proteins | sample MGYA00382769_ERZ1066122 | MGnify/ENA primary metagenome ERZ1066122 (study PRJEB33369, sample SAMEA5778352) | biofilm metagenome | biome: Industrial cooling water; feature: Water cooling tower basin; material: Biofilm | place: United Arab Emirates | collected...
CGATATGGGGCCGCTCGGCGAATATGAATTTCTGAAATCCGATGTGGTGATCGGCGCGATCATGCCGAAAATGCCCGATATGCCGGTCAGCGCCTGGACCACCTATTTCCGGGTGGCGAACATAGACGCCGCCGCCGCTACGATCGCGGCGCGCGGCGGCACCCTGTTGCAAGGGCCGATGGAAATACCCGGCGGCGAATACAGCCTGACCGCGCTGGACCCGCAGGGCGCGGTCTTTGGCCTGGTGGGGCCGCGGCCATGAACGCGGCCAAGAACATCATCTGCGTCTGGTACGACCGCGATGCCGAACAGGCGGCGAATTTCTATGCCAGCATCTTTCCCGACAGCCGCGTCGGGCCGGTGCAACATTCGCCGCTCGACAATCCCGGCAACAAGGCGGGCGACGTGATCGTCGTGCCCTTTACCGTATGCGGCGTCGCCTGCATCGGCCTTAACGGCGGGCCGGCGTTTCGGCATAGCGAGGCCTTTTCCTTTCAGATCGCGACCGAAACGCAGGAGGAAACCGATCGCTACTGGAACGCCATCGTCGGCAACGGCGGCGCGGAAAGCATGTGCGGATGGTGCAAGGACAAATGGGGCGTGAACTGGCAAATCACCCCCCGCGTGCTGACCGATGCGATGGCCGCGGCGGCGCGGTCGCCAAAGCCGCGTTCGGCGCAATGATGCACATGCAAAAGATCGACCATGGCGCAATTGAGGCAGCGGTGGCAGGAGCAGAAGCATGAACCCGACCGTAACCAACGGCTGGGCGCTCAGCGTCACCCGACACATCGCAGCCCCGCCGCAAAAGGTCTGGCACGCCATGACCGAACGCCAGATGGAATGGTGGTGCCCGCTGCCGTGGCGCGCCGAAGTGGTGGAACAGGACTGGCGCGCGGGGGGCATCACCTCGGTCGTCATGCGCGGGCCAGAGGGTGAGGTGCATCCCCACAGCGGCATATTTCTGGAAGTGGTGCCGGGGGTCCGCTGGGTGTCAACCGATGCCGTGGCGCGCGCGGATGACGGTAGCTGGATGCCCGCCGAACCGTTCATGATCGGCTGCTGGGAAATCGCGGCGGAGGACGGCGGCACCCGCTATACCGCGACCGCACGTCACTGGACCGAGGACGCCGCCCGCCGCCATGCGGAAATGGGGTTCACCGACGGCTGGGGTGCCTGCGCCGACCAGCTCAAGGCGCTGTGCGAGGCGTGAGCCGCAGCTGTCAGATGCTGCCTTAATCATTCCCGCGCGGGCGGGGTCCAGCTGATGCTGTTGGCGCATTCGCCAGCCGGTTGTCACAACTTCGTCATCCCCGCGCAGGCGGGGATCCATCACCTGCAGCTGAAGTTCAGGGTACAGGAGATGGATTCCCGCCTGCGCGGGGATGACGGCATCTCAGAAGACGGGGACTTTTGCCCCGAATCTCAACAGGCGCTTAAGGTAAATTAGGTAATAACCGCATGTCTTGGGCTTTGCTTGACCTTGCAGGCGTAGCCCGGCGGCATGGCTCGGTCCTTGTCCTTGCTGCGCACGGCGCTGGCGGCCCTGATTGCAGGGGTGCTGGCCTTTGCTCCGGCCCGCGCAGCGGATACGGCGGCCATCACGGTCGAGACCGAAATCACCTATGAAATCATCCATGACTATGCGGATGCGGGTGCGGCGGAGGCGGGCGCGGTCCAGCGTTACGCCGCAGCCCCGGCAGTGCCCAGCGCGCACAGCGGCCCGCGCTATGGTCCCTTTACCGTCGTCGATGGCACGACCGCGCGGATGGCGGGCGGAGTTGTAACGGCCACCCCGCGCCAGTTCGCGGCCATGCTGGCGGCACATCCGACGCTGAAGCGCATCGACCTGGTCGACTGTCCGGGCAGCCTGGACGAAGAGGCGAATCTGCGCCTGGCCCGCGCCATCCGCCGCGCGGGGCTGGCGACGCACGTGCCCGATGGCGGGTCTGTGCGGTCGGGCGCGGTCGAGCTGTTCCTGGCCGGGGTGACGCGCACCGCCGCTCCTTCGGCAGAGTTCGGCGTGCACAGCTGGCGCGACGAGGACGGGCGCGAGGCGCGCGACTATCCCGCCGACGATCCGGTGCATGGCGAATATCTGGGCTATTACCGCGAAATGGGCATGGACGACGCTACCGCGCGCGCCTTTTACGCGATGACCAACGCCAGCGGTTTCGACGATCTGACCTATCTGACCCGCGAGGATATGGCGCGTTACGTCACGCTGAATTAGGCGGAACCCAGATGTCTGTGATTTCGTCATTCCCGTGCCGGCGGGAATGACGAGGAGAGGGAGGGCAGGCTTGCGCGATCCGCACCCCCTTCCCACTTAAGCCTCCATGCCGCGCCGATCGCTCTATCAACGCATGCGCCAGAATGCCGTCGTGCGTTTGTGCCTGTTCGCGCTTGGCGGCGTCCTGTTGCTGCTCGCGCCCATCATCGGCGTCCTGCCGGGACCGGGCGGGCTGATTCTCTTTCCCGTGGGGCTGGCGCTGGTGCTGCAGAACAGCATCTGGGCCAAGCGCGTTTATGGCCGGTTCAAGCGGCGCCACCCCGCCTATGCCGCTTGGGCGGACCGCATCATGCGGCGGCCGAGCGCGGCGCGGCGGCGCGCGCTGGAAAGCGGCGATGGGGCCAAGGATGGCAATTGACTTTTTGGCGGAGCGCCCGTAACGGCACCCACATCAGCGGCCGCCCGCAACTGGCGGCCCTTTTTTGTTGCACGGACCGATTCGCATCGGCCATCGATTTTTTTGAGGAAACCGCGATGAAGCGCACCTATCAACCCAGCCGCCTCGTGCGCAAACGGCGTCACGGCTTCCGCGCTCGCAAGGCCACTGTCGGCGGTCGCAAGGTGCTTGCCGCCCGCCGTGCGCGCGGCCGCAAGAAGCTGTCGGCCTGAACGGCGACGCTGGCGCGATGCTGCGCCAGATGACAGCCCGGCGCGAATTTCTGGCCGCGAATCGCGGCTTGCGCTTTCCCACACCCGGCTTTGTCCTGCTCGTCCGCCCGCGCGGCGACGATGACCTGGCGCTGGGCGTCGGCTTTACCGTCAGCAAAAAGGTCGGCAACGCCGTCACCCGCAACCGCATGAAGCGGCGGCTGCGCGCCCTTGCCCGGGCGGCGCTGCCCCAGCACGGCGTTGCGGGCGCGGACCATGTGCTGATCGGTCGCCACGGCGGCAACGACATCGGCTTTGCCGATCTGGCAGCGCAGCTTGATTCGGCATTGGCGCGCGCTGCAAAGAAGATAGGATGAGTATAGCCACTCATCTTTCTTTTCACCGTCACCCCGGGCTTGACCTGGGTGACGAGAGATTAGTGGCATGATCGCCAAGCTCCTGATCGTGATCGCACGCGCATGGCAGATCGGCCCGTCGCGGCTGCTTCCCCCCACCTGCCGCTATCAACCGTCCTGCAGCGCCTATGCCATTACCGCCCTGTCGCGGCACGGCGCGATGAAGGGTGGCTGGCTGGCGATAAAGCGGCTATTGCGCTGTCACCCTTGGGGCGGCCATGGCCATGATCCAGTGCCGTAACGGCGCCTTCGACACCCCGACCGACGATTTGAGAAAGAACAAGAAGCGTGAACGACAAGCGTAATTTGATCACCGCCATCCTGTTGTCGGTGTTGATCCTGATCGGCTGGAACTTCATCGCCGAACGCTTCTTCCCCGCGCCGCCGCCGCCAAAGGCCGCGCCAAAGACGGCCGCTGCGACCGCTGCCCCGCCGCCTGCAAGCGGCGAACTCGGCGCACCGCAAACCGCCGCGCCGGCCGCCGCTGCTCCTGCTCCAGCGGCGCAAGGACCGCGCTCGCTTGCCGCCGCACTGGCCGAAGGCGGGCGCATCCGCATCGAAACGCCTAAGCTTAAAGGGTCGCTGAACACCGTCGGCGCGCGGATCGACGATCTGACGCTGACCAATTACCGCCAGTCGCTGGCAAAGGACGCGCCACCGGTCCGGCTGTTCGCGCCCGGTGGCACCGCCAACGCCTATTTCGCCAGCGTCGGGTGGACCGCGACCGGCATCGCCGTTCCCGATCAGCAGACAGTGTGGACCGCGACCGGCACGGTACTCAGCCCCGCAACCCCGGTCACGCTCAGCTGGTCGAACGGCACGGGTCAGACGTTCCGCATCGATTATGCAATCGACAAGGATTATCTGGTCACCGCGAAACAGACGGTCAGCAACGCCGCGGCCACCCCGGTGAGCGTCGCCACCTATGCCTTTGTCAATCGGCGCGGCAAACCCACGCATCCCGAGGACGTCGACAGCTGGACGATCCACAACGGCCCCATCGGCCAGATCGCGGGCGCAACCAATTACGACTGGGATTATGATGACCTCGACGCCGCGCCCGGCGGCATGACCAGCTTTGCCAGCACCGGCGGCTGGATCGGCTTTACCGACAAATATTGGCTCGCCGCCGTCATTCCGGGCGCGAAGGACCGCGTGACCAAGGAAATGAAGGTCGGCGCGGGCGAGCTGTATCAGACCAATTTCGCGCGCGCGCCGATCACCGTCCCGGCGGGCAAGGCGATAAGCCAGACCAGCCGCATCTTTGCCGGGGCCAAGGAAGTCAGCGTACTCGACGATTACAGCGAGCGGCTGGGCATCACCCGCCTCAACTATGCGATCGACTGGGGCTGGTTCGATTTCTTTGCCAAGCCGATTTTCGCGCTGCTCGACTGGCTGTTCGGGCTGGTCAAGAATTTCGGCGTCGCGATCATGATGCTGACGCTCATCATCCGTCTGCTGATGTTCCCGATTGCCCAGCGGCAGTTCCATTCGATGGCGCAGATGCGTGTCGTCCAGCCCAAGATGAAGGCGCTTCAGGACAAATATAAGGAAGACAAGCCCCGGATGCAGCAGGAGCTGATGAAGCTCTACAAGGATGAAAAGATCAACCCGCTTGCCGGGTGCCTGCCCATCCTGCTGCAAATCCCCATCTTCTATGCGCTGTACAAGGTGCTGATGCTGACCATCGAAATGCGGCATCAACCCTTTGTGCTGTGGATCAATGATTTGTCGGTGCCTGACCCTGCGATGGTGCTGAACCTGTTCGGCCTGCTCGACTTCACCCCGCCCGCGATCCTGGGCATCGGTGTGCTGGCGATCCTGCTGGGCATCACCATGTGGGTGCAGTTCCGTCTGAACCCCGCGCCGACCGACCCGATCCAGCAGCAGGTCTTTTCGATCATGCCCTGGATGATGATGTTCCTGATGGCACCCTTTGCCGCCGGGTTGCTGCTCTACTGGATCACCAACAACATCCTATCGATCGCGCAGCAGCAGTGGATGTACCGTCAGTTCCCGGCGCTCAAGGCGGCACCGGCGAAGTGAGCGACGACGACAGCACAGACCGCGCCGAACGCGCGCGCAAGCTGTTCGCCGGGCCGATCGCGTTCCTGAAATCGGCCCCGGCGCTCAAGCATCTTCCCGATGCGGCGGTGCCGGAGGTCGCGTTTGCGGGCCGGTCGAACGTCGGCAAATCGTCGCTGATCAACGCGCTGACCAACCGGAACGGCCTTGCGCGCACGTCGGTGACGCCGGGGCGGACGCAGGAGCTTAACTTCTTCGACGTCGGCGCGCCGCTTGCCTTCCGGCTGGTCGACATGCCCGGCTATGGCTTTGCCAAGGCGCCCAAGGATGTGGTGCGGCAGTGGCGGTTCCTCATCAACGACTATCTGCGCGGCCGTGCAGTGCTGAAACGCACGCTGGTGCTGATCGACAGCCGCCACGGTATCAAGGACGTTGATCGCGACGTGCTCGCCATGCTCGACGAGGCGGCGGTCAGCTATCGTGTCGTTCTGACCAAGGCCGACATGCGTACCGCCGTGCTGGAGGCGGTGGAGGTATAGGGGGTTACGGGGGTTGCGGTTGCTCCAGGGCCTGTGGGGATTCATCAATCACCAAAGTTCGTCATTCCCGCGCAGGCGGGAATCCATCTCCCGCCCTGTAAACTTGGACAGCAGGTGATGGATTCCCGCCTGCGCGGGAATGACGAAATCAGGAAAAACCGGGCTTTTGCGATGAATCCCACATCCCCTACAGGATATGCATGTTCCGCCTGCTCTGAACTTCGCACCCTCTGTGAGTCCCACAAGCGCAGGGCTACGGTCATTCCATCACGGTAAATTAGGGCAAACCCTTAACGCTGCTCCGCCGCCAGCGTGACCTTGAACTGCTTGCCCATCTCCGGGCGATAGAACCCTGCTTTCTCGCCGAACACGACCGTCATTATTTCGGGCTTTTCGGCATAATCGCGGTTCAGGAAATATTCCTCGACCTCAAGGCGCGCGGCGTCGGCCTTGGGAACGGGCAGCGCGGCCGTAAAATCGGTGGTGGGCGACGAGAAATAGAGCGCGATATTCTGGAGCTGCCATTTGCACACGCCGATCCCGAAATAATCCTCGTCGCGCAGGGCGTCGCGATGAAAGATCGCGCGGTAGCGATTGTCGTCAAGCTTTTCGAGCGTCAACGGCAGTTCATGTTCCGGTGCCAGCACCGCGCCGCTCAAGGGCTGCGGTTTGGCGCAGGGGATGTTGTCGGCACGGTAAAATGCCAGCGCGCGAATTTTCGTGAGCGGACCGGGTGCGTCCTGAAATCCGATATCCAGGCGATAGCTCTGCACCGGATTTTGCGTCAGTTTGACATCGGGCCGTTCGGGCGCGTCAGCCGTGCTGTCGCACCCGCTGGCCAGCAGCGCCAGCAGCGCGCCAACCATAACCCGTTTGATCATCATCGCCGATTACCCCTTTTGCCGCGCATCAGATTACCAACGGGGCGGCCGGTAAAGCGACCGGCTTATTGCACCAGTGCAGCCTTGAGCCGGTCGACCAGGTCGGTGCGTTCCCACGGGAAGGCATCGCCGCTGGCCTGTCGTCCGAAATGGCCATAGGCGGCGGTCTGGCGATAGATCGGCTTGTTAAGGCCCAGGTGCGTGCGGATGCCGCGCGGCGTCAGGCGGACGAGCGTGGGTAGCACTGCCTCCACCGCGCCTTCATCCACCGTGCCCGTTCCGTGCAGGTCGACATAGACCGACAGGGGTTCGGCCACGCCGATGGCATAGGACAGCTGGATGGTGCAGCGGCGAGCGAGCCCCGCGGCCACGATATTCTTGGCGAGATAGCGCGTGATATAGGCCGCCGACCGGTCGACCTTGGTCGGGTCCTTGCCGCTGAACGCGCCGCCGCCGTGCGGGGCCGCGCCGCCATAGGTGTCGACGATGATCTTGCGCCCCGTCAGCCCGGCGTCGCCGTCCGGCCCGCCAATCTCGAAACATCCGGTGGGGTTGATGTGATAGACGGTGTTGTCAGTCAGCAGCTCGGCAGGCATGACATCGGCGATGACGCCCAGCACATAATCGCGCAGCTGCTGATATTTCGCCTGATCGCCCTCGCCATCGTGCCAGTAATAACCCTCGGCATGCTGCGTCGACACCACGATCGCGCTCGCCTCCACCGGGCACTCGTTGGCATAGCGCAGCGTCACCTGGCTCTTGGCATCGGGTTCAAGGAAGGGCGCCGCGCCCGATTTGCGGTCGGCGGCCATACGCTCCAGGATCTTGTGGCTGTAATCCAGCGTTGCGGGCATCAGGTCGGGGGTTTCGTCGGACGCATAGCCGAACATGATGCCCTGGTCGCCTGCGCCCTCGTCCTTCGTGGCGCTGGCATCCACGCCTTGCGCGATATGCGCCGACTGGGGGTGCAGATTATTTTCGAAGCGAAAGCTTTCCCAGTGAAAGCCCGATTGTTCATAGCCGATTTCGCGCACGGTGCGGCGCACGGTTGCCTCCACCTCGTCACGCACGCCTGCGGCCCAGTTGCCGTCGGTGTCCATGATGCCCTTGCCCCGGATTTCGCCGGCCAGCACGACGAGCTGGGTCGTGGTCAGCGTTTCGCACGCCACCCGCGCCTCCGGATCCTTGGACAAGAACAGGTCGACGATGCTGTCCGAAATCTGGTCGGCGACCTTGTCGGGATGACCTTCGGACACGCTTTCGGAAGTGAAGAGGAAGCTGTTGCGCATGGGATTATCTCTGGCCGGAGGGGGATATAAAGAAATGTTTATGTCATTGTCCCGTTAGCGCCACCGCCGCGCGGATGCAATGGCCAAGACGAACAGCAGCGCCGCAAATGCCAGCGACAGGATATTGCCATGGCGCGCGAACAAGGTCGGCGCGTGCGGCGGCGGCAGGCGGGTGTCGATCCGTCCGGCCACGCCGATCGGCAGCGATTCGAGCACTCGCCCATTGGCGGCGATGACTGCGCTGATTCCCGTGGGCGTGGCGCGGACGACAGGCAAGCCTTCTTCGATCGCGCGCAGCCGCGCCTGCGCCAGATGTTGCGGCGGCCCCCAGCTGCCGAACCAGGCATCGTTTGACGGGTTGAAGATGAAATCCGGCCGGTTGGCGCGGTCGACCACCTGTCCCGAAAAGATGATCTCATAGCAAATCTGGATACCCGCGCGGCCGAACCGCCCCAGATCGAGCGTGCGCGGGCCAGCGCCGGGCCAGAAATCCAGATCGCCGGGCGCAAGCCGCGACAGGCCGATCGCCGACAACACGGGCCGCATCGGCAGATATTCACCATATGGCACCAGATGGGCCTTGTCATAACGCGGGCCGAGCGAGCCGTCGGGGCGGACCATCATCACCGCATTGCGTGCGCCCACCACCTCGCCGCGCCGGTCCATCTCCAGCTTCAGCGCGCCCAGCAGCATGAGGTCACCGGGGTTCATCAACGCGGTCAGCCGCGCCCGAGCTTCGGCCGGGGAACGGTCGTAATAATAAAGCGGGTATCCGGTTTCGAGATAATCGGGGATCGCCGCCTCTGGCCAAAGGATCAGGCGCGGCTCAGCGCTGATGGGGGTCGTCAGCCGCGCGAGTTTCGCAAAATTGGCATCGGCCTTGGCCCCCACCCATTTGTCCTGCTGGCCCACATTGGGCTGGACGATGGTGAGGGGCGAACGGCCCGCGTCCTTGTGCCGGGTAACCGCGTCCGCATCGGCAAGCCCCTGCCCAAGCCAAGCCGCCAGCGTGAGCACGATCGGAGCGGTAATGCACAACAGCCCACTTGTCCACTGCCGAAGCGCCATGAGCGCAACCCCCGCCGCGACCATGACCACAAGGCCGCCCAGCGCATAGGTGCCGATCCATTGCGCTGCGCTTGCCGCTGGTCCGGCGACAACAGCGCCGAGCGGATTCCACGCGAACCCCGTGAACACCCAGCTGCGCAGCCATTCGGTGGCGATCCACAGCGCGGCAAAGGCGAGGGTGACGGTGACCAATGCCCCGCCCTTCCCTTGGTCATTCCCGCGCAGGCAGGAATCCAGCTGATGAGCGTCCGACATGGTGCCGCCGGGTGATGGATCCCCGCCTTCGCGGGGATGACGGAAGAGTGAGAGGGAATGGCGGAACGGCGAGAAGCGCGCCGCCACCGCCCATGCTCCCCACGCCGCCAGCGCCGGATAGACGGCGAGGTAGAGCGCCAGCGCTACCACCGCGACCCAGCCGAGCCAGGCGGGCATCGCCGCCTGATAGGTAAAGGCGGTGGCGATCCAGTTGAGGCCCAGGGCGAAATGCCCCACCCCAAAGGCCCAGCCAAGCGCAAAGGCGCGGCGCTGGTCGGCGGCGGCGGCAAGCTGCAGGATGAGCAGCGCCAATGCGAGCAAAGTCAGCGGCCACAGCCCCAGCGGGGCAAAGCCGGTGGCCGAGGCCAGGCCGAGCACCAATGCCGTGGCCTTGGGCCGGGAATCGGCCAGCGCCACCAGCGGGCGGAGTAAGCGGGACAGGGCGTGCGACACGCGCGCGGGCATAGCGGCATTGCGCCTGTCGCCCAACCCTGTTTCGCCGATTGTCCGACCCCAAAGCCGGCACCCCCGATCCCTGTCCCCCTCCCCGTCTGTCCTGAGCTTGTCGAAGGACTGTCCCTTCCGTTTTGGCCCGGAAAAGAAAAATGCGGTCCTTCGACAAGCTCAGGACAAGCGGCTATGGAT
>ERZ1066122.3079-NODE-3079-length-9989-cov-5.940608_pt1 | contig 9989 bp, 9 predicted proteins | sample MGYA00382769_ERZ1066122 | MGnify/ENA primary metagenome ERZ1066122 (study PRJEB33369, sample SAMEA5778352) | biofilm metagenome | biome: Industrial cooling water; feature: Water cooling tower basin; material: Biofilm | place: United Arab Emirates | collected...
GGATTTGGCTGACACCGCGCTCAAGGGCTGGGACTATTTCCACTCTCTCGGCATTTCATACCCCATCCAGCAACTCAGCTTCGCTGCTCTGGCACTGATCGGCAGCCGCTCCGAAAACCGCCGATTCCACGCCGCCCTGGCAGTGGCGTTCATAGTCGGCGAGTGCGCCTGGATAGTAGCCCGATATGCCGAGCCGTAAGGGTGACGGCCACTGCCACGAATATGCCTCACGCAAAACTTTATTCCGAAAATGTCGGATGGGATGCATTTTTCACCTTGTCATAAGAGAGTCTTTTTTCCAACTTAGTGGCAGGACAGGGGGCGATCATGATTCCCGCCAAATATTTCGCGCAGTTCGTCACGTCCGCGATGCTGGTTTTCGCGGCCCCGCTGCTGGCCCAGGATGAACCGCAAGAAATCCTGTTCCGGGACGTACGGGTCTTCGACGGTTCCGGCGAAACGCTGTCGGCTCCGACGAACGTGCTCATTCGCGGCAATGTGATCGCAGACATAGGGCCCGACGCTAGGGCATCGCGCAGCGATGCGACGATTATCGAGGGTCGCAGGCGAACCCTCATGCCCGGACTGATCGACAATCACGTCCACATGATTTTCAACAGCCTCTCGCCTGCACAAATGCTTCAGCCGGACATGTCCGTCGAACGGATTGTCGGACTGTCCGCGGCGCAGTCGGAAGCTATGCTCCTGCGCGGCTTTACCGCTGTCCGCGATGTCGGGGGGCCATCGTTCCCGCTGAAGGCCTTGATCGATTCAGGTAAAGCGCGGGGACCCCGCATCTGGCCGTCGGGCCCCATGATATCGCAGACGTCGGGCCATGCGGATCTACGCCTTCCCGACGAACCGTCGCGCCGTTTCTCGGGAAAGATTCCTCGCGCGGAGCAGGTTTGGGCCAGCGTGATTGCAGATGGGCGAGCGGAGGTCCTCACTGCGGTGCGAGAAAATCTCCGTTTCGGCGCAAGCCAGATCAAGATCTCGGCAGGTGGCGGCACCAGTTCAAGCTACGATCCGCTCGACGTTACCCAGTACACGCTCGACGAAATGACGGCCGCGGTCGAGGCGGCAGACGACTACAACACCTACGTCACGGTCCACGCCTACCATGAAAAGTCCGTGCGCCGCGCCATCGAGGCTGGCGTAAAGGTCATCGAGCATGGAAACCTGCTAGACGAGGCAACCCTTCGGCTGATGGCGGAAAAAGGCGTTTGGCTTTCTGCCCAGATGCTGGCCGATTCGACCGAGGCAATGGATCCGGCGCGGCGCGTGAAGCGCGAACCTGTTATCGCGGGACAGCGGCGAGTCTGGCCCATTGCAAAGCGGCTGGGGGTCAAGCTGGCCTGGGGGACAGACTTCCTGTTCGAGCCCGATCTGAACCAGCAGCAAAACGCCTACATCCTGCGCTTGACGCCCTTCTTCGCCCCGGCCGAACTGCTGAAGCTCGTCACCCACGACAACGCGCAATTGCTCGCCCTGTCGGGCCCGCGCTCGCCCTATCAGGGCAAGCTGGGGGTGATCGAGGAAGGCGCACTGGCCGATATCCTGCTGGTGAACGGCAACCCGCTAAGCGACATCGATCTCATCGGCGATCCGGCACGCAATTTCGACGTCATTATGAAAGACGGAGTCATTTACAAGAGGACCGACCGATGAGACAATCGAGGAACATCGCGCTCCACTGTGCAGCCTTGCTGTTCTGGTTGTGGTCGCCTCACGCCCTCGCCCAGGATCTCGGCGAGGGTGGTGAACGCGATGCCGAAGAGAACTCTACGAGCGGTCAGGTTACGGTATATGGCTGGCTGGCTGGCGCCACCGGCGAAATTACCCCCTTCACCGGCGCCCCGACGCTGGAGTTCGAGAATTCCTTCAGCGAAGTCTTGGAAGACCTGGATGCGGCATTCTTTGTGACCGGGCTGGTTCGCAAGGACAATCTCGTGTTTGTCGGCGACATATCGTACGCATCGCTGTCGCGCGAAGGCCTCGTCCCTCCAGGAATTCCCGCTTCCGGCAAGCTCTCGCAGTTTTCGATGACGCTGGCTGGCGGTGCGCGGGTTTCTGCTCAGGACGACATGACCATCGATCTGCTGGCAGGCGGCAGACTGTGGCATCTCGAGAGCGAGATCGACGTGCCGTTGGCAGGGGTCAGTGTTTCGCCGGACAAGACCTTCCTCGATCCCATCCTCGCGACCCGGGTCAACGCCCAGATCGCCCCACGCTTTTCAGCCTTGGTGTATGCTGACGTGGGCGGATTGGGGATCGGCTCCGACTTCACCTATCAAGTCGTCGGCTCCTTCAACTATCGTTTCGGACGAGCGACGTATATTTCGGCAGGATACCGCCATTTGTACGTTGACTTCGACGATGACGGCACTGTCTTCGAAGGCAGCCAGACGGGGCCGCTGATCGGTTTGACACAGCGTTTTTGAGTTAACTACCCGGCGCTACCTCGTGATCATGGTAGCAGAGTTCAGACCGGGGCATCGATTTGGACGATGCGTCTTGCGCGAAGGTCCATCTCGCTCGAAACTATTGACGGATATTATTCTGGCTTAGCTCGCTGTCTGGAAGCGTCACCATGATAAAGGCCATTCCTTTCCTCGGGGCAACCTTGCTGTCGCTCCTTCTCGTGACCGAGCAAACCTTGGCTTGCACTAGGGTAACCTACCTCGGGCCGGGCGGCAGGGTACTGACAGCGCGCTCCATGGACTGGAAGCTGCCGATGGTTTCCAATCTCTGGGTCTTCCCCCGGGGCATGAAGCGCTCCGGAGCGGCAGGGCCGCGATCCCTGCAATGGGAAGCGCAGCATGGCAGCTTGATCGTGTCGGGTTACGACGTGTCGACCGTCGACGGGATGAACGAGAAAGGCCTCGTTGCCAATTTGCAGTGGCTGGCCGACGCAGAATATCCCGAGGACGACGGCAGGACACCCCGACTTTCCTTGTCGCTATGGGCGCAATATGCGCTCGACAACTTTGCCACCGTGAAAGAGGCCGTCGAGCATTTCAGAAACAGGCCAATCGACCTGGCCACCGGGGAAGTGCCCGGGCAGCCCGGCAAGCTTACGACGGTACACCTGTCACTGTCCGATGCGTCCGGCGACAGCGCGATCCTCGAGTGGATCGACGGCGAACTGGTCATCAATCATTCTCGCCAACATCGCGTGATGACCAATGAACCTCGATACGAGGATCAGCTGGCGATCATGCAGTATTGGCGCGGGGTAAACGCGAGAGAATTCCTTCCCGGGACAAATCGCGCCTCGGACAGATTCGTACGCGCCGCATATTACATCGACGCTGTCAGACAGTCCGATGACCCGCGAATTGCGGCATCCGCGGTCTTCAGCGTCATCCGCAACACTTCGGTTCCGTACGGCATCACCATGGACAATGCACCGAACCTGTCGACCACGCGCTGGCGAGTGGTCGCCGACCACAAGGATCTCAGGTTTTACGTCGAGTCGGCCATTTCGCCCAACGTCTTCTGGGTGGATCTGGGACGGCTCAATTTCCAACGCGGCGCACCTGTTCAGAAACTCGACCTCGGCGTGGACATGTCGGAAATCCACTCGGGCGAGGTCTCGGCCAGGTTCGCACAAGCCGACCCGTTCACCTTCGAGGCCGCACAATAGACCCCTACAATCTCACCGCCATCACAGGAGCAGGCCATGTCGAGATCGACAGCCCAAATCCCTGCAGTCATGGGTTTGATGCTGGCCCTGGGGGCTTGCGCGACGACACCACAGGTCACGAAACCGCTGAGCGGATCGACGTGGCGGCTCGTGGAATTGCAATCCATGGATGATGCCCAGGGAACGACCAGGCCCGGCAATCGCGACCAGTACACTCTCGAGTTCAACTCCAATGGTACGGCATTTCTGAAACTGGATTGCAATCGCGCTCGTACTTCATGGAATGCAAAGCGCACCGGATTGACGCAAGGCACTCTCGAATTCGGACAGCTGGCTTCCACCATGGCCCTGTGCAACGACAATGGTCTGAGCGCGCGCCTCAACAGCCAGCTGGGATTTGTGCGAACCTATCTCCTGCGCGATGGCCGGCTGAACATGAGCCTGATGGCCGACGGCGGGATCATTGTCTGGGAAAGGACCGGGTCGAACTAGACGTCACGCTTGTGCAGGACGAGAAACGACGCGGCGGCCCATGGGGCATTGGTCGAACCGCAATCGCTTCCAAATCAAGGCGGAACGCCGTCTTCGGAGCGATAGCGAAGCCAAGCTTCTGGTAGCAGGCCCGACCAGCTGGTTGCGATCATCTGCGATTCCCCGCTCGTCCCTGCCTTATCGGCGTTGCACTGCTACAGGCCGGGTGGTCGATTCATCACTCTTTTGCAAAGCCGCGTTGCCCAGCCTGCAAGACCCGTCCGTTCCCCCATTCGATCAGGGCCGGGGCCGGGGGTAGGATGCGAACACCTCGCGGCGGCCATTGCCGAAGGCGATGACCTTGTAGGGTTGCACCCTGCCGCCCGCTTCCATGCCCGGCGAGCCGAGCGGCATCGCGGCCACCGCCAGCCCCTCGACCCAGGCGGGCCGTTCGGCAAGCAGCCGCTCGACCTCGCTGACGGGGACATGGCCTTCGATCACGTAACCCTCGACGATGGCCGTATGGCACGAGCGCAGGTCCGCAGGGACGCCGTGTCTGGCCTTCACCGCCGCCATGTCGCGATGATCGACCGTTTTGACCCGGTGGGGCTTGCGGACTTCGACATGCGCAGCCCAGGCCAGGCAGCATCCGCATCCGGGATCGCGGAACATGGTGAAGCTGGCGGCCTGCGCGGCGCTGGCACAGGCGCCCAGCAGGGCAAGGCCGATGATGGCGCCGCGCCTGCGCCGTGGCATACTGGGTGGTTGCAAGGCCTTCATTCTCCTTCTCGCCGGCTTGACACCGCGTTCGGCCCGCGTGGGCAGGTTCGTTTCCAGGGGCGAGCCGTCATCGCTTGGCCCTGTCGAACAGGTCGACGAGTTCGCCGAATTTACGGGTCTGGTCGTCGGCATTGCCGCTGGCAATCGCATCCCGGACACAGGAAGCGGCATGATGCTTGAGGATTTCGCTCTCGGCCCGCCGCAGCGCGGCCTTCACCGCCTGCACCTGGTCCAGCACCTCGATGCAGTAGCGACCCTCCTCGACCATCCGCGAGATGCCGCGCACCTGCCCCTCGATCCGGCGCAGGCGATTGACGATGCGGGAACCATCGGACCCTGGCACCAAGCTTCCTCCGGATTGGTCAGACCCTTTTGGCGGGCCTGTTGCAAATACTCCCTCAGGGTATATCTGACAGAACCAAAGGAATGCAACGTCGATGAGACTATTGACCCTTTCCCGCCGCGACCTGCTGTCCACGGGAGCGATCGGTGCGGGCGCGCTGGCAACCCCGGCCTGGGCGCGCGGCGCGGACCTGCATGCGCATGACATCCGGCCCGGCTTCGACGAGGTGTCGGGCCGCGAGATCGCATTGACGATCGGCGAAGGCGCGATGGCGGTCGCGGGACGGCGCGGCCACGCCGTCGCCGTCAACGGCAGCGTGCCCGGTCCGCTGGTGCGGCTGAAGGAAGGCCAGCCGGTCCGTATCGCGGTGACGAATACGCTGAAGGAAACCAGCTCGATCCACTGGCACGGCATCCTGCTGCCGTTCCAGTTCGACGGCGTGCCGGGCGTCAGCTTCCCCGGCATCGCCCCAGGCGAGACCTTCGTCTACGATATCCCGCCGCTTCGCCAGAGCGGGACCTACTGGTGGCACAGCCATTCCGGGATGCAGGAACAGGCGGGTCATTACGGTCCCATCGTGGTCGATCCGGCCGGCAACGACCCGGTGCGGGCGGACCGTGACCATATCCTGCTCCTGAGCGAGTTCACCCCGCTTCACCCGCACGCGATCATGGCGAAACTCAAGAAGGGCGAGGAACACTTCAACTTCGCCAAGACCAGCTGGACCGACGCATACCCCCTGACCGGGGCCGACCGGCGGATGTGGTCGCGGATGCGGATGATGCCCACCGACATCGCCGATGTGACCGGGGCGACCTATACCTATCTCGCCAACGGGCGCGGCCCCGGCGAAGGGCTGGAGTATCTCTTCCGTCCGGGCGAGCGGGTCAGGCTGCGGATCATCAACGGCAGCGCGATGACCTTCTTCAACGTCCGTATACCGGGAACGCGGTTCTGGGTGGTCGCCGCGGACGGACAGGCCGTGCGGCCGGTCGAGGTCGAGGAGTTCCAGATCGGGACCGCCGAGACCTACGACATCGTCGTCGAGCCAAGCGCCGAAGCCCACGCGATCGTGGCCGAGAGCATGGACCGTTCGGGAATGGCGCTGGCGATGCTGGCGTCGCGCCCCGGCGCCCGGGCCGAAGTGCCGGCACTGCGCGATCCGCCGCTGCTGACGATGGCCGACATGGGCATGGATCACGAGCCGCATGGCGGCGGCATGGACCACGGCGCCATGCACCACGGCGCAGGCCATGGCGATAGCGCCGACCATTCGGGCCACGCCCCTTCCTCGGAGGGCGGCGAAACCGGCGCCATGGACATGGGCGACATGAAGATGCGCGACACCTCGCTGCTGCCGCCGCAGGTCGCCGCCGGGCCGGGAGTCGACATGGTCGCGATGAACCCGGTCGACCGCATGGGCGATCCCGGCATCGGTCTCGACGGTGTGGCGCACAAGGTCCTGACCTACCGGGACCTCGTCGCGCTCGCCCCCAACGACGATCCCCGGCAGCCTTCAAGGCAACTGGAGATCCACCTGACCGGCAACATGGAACGGTATATGTGGTCGTTCGACGGGCGGAAGTATTCCGCCGTCAGCGACCAGCCGATCCGCTTCGCCTACAACGAGCGGGTGCGCGTCAAGCTCGTCAACGACACGATGATGGCGCACCCCATCCACCTGCACGGGCATTTCTTCGAACTGGTCAACGGCGCGCCCGCCGACCGCCAGCCGCTCAAGCACACGCTGATCGTCCAGCCCGGCGGCAGCGCCAGCTTCGACCTGACCGCGGACGAGGCGGGCGACTGGGCCTTCCACTGCCACCTCCTCTACCACATGCACATGGGGATGTTCCAGGTGGTGACGGTCGCGCCGAAGCCGGCAGGAGCGGACTGATGCACCGGTTTGCCATCCCGCTCCTCGCCGCCGTCGCCACGCCTGTCGCGGCACTGGACCACTCAGCCCATGCGATGCATTCCGCTCCTGCCGCCGAGGCGACCGACTGCGAGAAGGAGGCCGCGCAGCACCGCGCCATGGGTCATCCGGTGCCCGAAGGCTCGTGCGCCCCGGCCAGGGAGACTGTCGCCGCCGGAGCCGATGCCACGGGCGCGCACGCGCACCACGACCATGGCGCCGCGCATTCCGGCATGGATCACTCCGGCATGGATCACTCCGCCATGGAACACTCCGCGATGGATCACGGGCAGAGCGAGCCCATGGACCATTCCTCCATGAACCACGGCGCGGCCGACCTTGCGGCGATACCCGGCGGCCCGCCCCCGCCCTCCGCCGGATCGGGGCCGCCGCGTGCCGCCGATGCGATCTGGGGTGCCGATGCCATGCGCGCCTCGCGCGAGGCGCTGCGGGTCGAGAACGGCGGCATGACCTGGTTCTGGTTCCAGGGCGACCGCGCCGAATACCGCGCACGCGAAGGCGGCGACGGCTATCTCTGGGACGTCCAGGGTTACTACGGCGGGGACATCGACAAGCTGTGGCTGAAAAGCGAGGGCGAAGGCAGCGTCGGCGACGGCCCGGAATCCGCCGAGGTCCAGGCGCTGTGGAGTCATGCGATCGGTCCCTGGTGGGATCTGCAGGCCGGGATGCGCCAGGACCTGGCCGGACCCGGGCGTACCCACGCGGTCCTCGGCCTGCAGGGCCTTGCCCCCTATCTGTTCGAAATCGACGCTGCGGCCTTTCTGTCGACCGAGGGCGATCTGACGGCCCGCATCGAGGCCGAGTTCGACGAACGCATCACCCAGCGCCTGATCCTGCAACCACGGGCCGAAGTGAAACTTGCGGCGCAGGACGTGTCCGAGATTGGCATCGGCGCGGGCGTCGACGCGGTCGCGCTCGGCCTGCGCCTGCGCTACGAGATCGCACGCGAATTTGCGCCCTATCTCGGGGTCGAGCAGGAATGGAAGCTCGGGCAGAGACTACGCCCGGCTTGCCGGCGAGGACCCCGGCGTGACCAGCTATGTCGTCGGCGTGCGCTTCTGGTTCTGACAGCGGCATTTCCTGCTTGTCCGAAGCCGCGCCTGACGGGCACAGGTGATTGGGAGGGAGATTCGCGATGACACTATTCCGGCTTGCCGCATCCGCCGCCTCGATGATCGTCCTGGCGGCGACGCCGGTGGCTGCGCAGACGGCTGCGGAGGCGCAGGTCCTCGACCTGTCGAAACGCGCCATTGCGCTGCGTTCCGTTCAAGGGCCCGGCAACCAGAGCCCCGCCGTGGCCGCGCTGTTCCGCGATGCCCTGGTTGCCGGGGGATGGCGGGCCGAGGAGGTCGAGATCGTCCCTTACGAGGATACCGCCTATCTGATCGCAACCTGGCCGGGCAGCGAGCCATCGCTCGGCCCGATCGTCTTTTCCGCGCATCTCGATGTCGTCGAGGCGAAACCCGAGGACTGGCAGCGCGATCCCTTCACCCCGGTGGTCGAGAACGGCTATCTCTACGGACGCGGGGCGAGCGATACCAAGTTCGACGCGGCGCTGGCGGTGGCCAGCATGATCGAGCTGCGGCGGCAGGGCTTCCGCCCCAGGCGCAGCATCGTCATCGCCTATTCGGGCGACGAGGAGACCACCATGGCGACCTCGAAGATCATCGCCGAGCGGCTGAAGAACGCCAGCCTGGTGCTCAACGTCGACGGTGCCTCGGGCACTCTCGATGAAAAGACCGGCAAGCCCAAGTACTGGAGCTGGCAGGGCGGCGAGAAGAGCTACATGGACTTCCGCCTCGAGGCCACCAACGACGGCGGCCATTCGAGCGCCCCGCGCGAGGACAATGCACTGGTGCAGCTCGCCCGCGCGATCGAGCGGATCGGCAGCCATCGCTTCGCGCCCGAGGTCAATGCGATCACCCGCGCCTATTTCGAGAAAGCGGCGGCGTTCGAGAGCGATCCGCTCAAGGCCGCGGCGATGCGCGCCTTCGCCAGGGATCCCGGGGACAAGGCCGCCATCGCGGTCCTGCGCAGCGATCCCTATAATACCGGCAAGATCGGGACGACCTGCGTCCCCACCATGGCCAGCGCGGGCCATGCCGTGAACGCCCTGCCCCAACGCGCGACCGCAATCGTCAATTGCCGCGTCTTTCCCGGCCACTCCGCAGCCGAGATCAAGACGGAACTGGAACGCGCCGCGGGCGAGCCCGCTGTAACCATCACCGATATCACCGGCGACACGGCCACCGTCTCCGATGCCTCCCCGCTCGATGCCGCACTGGTGGCGAGTTTCGAGCGGGCGCTGGCGAAGAGCTGGGGCAAGGTGCCGGTCATCCCGATGCAGTCCTCGGGCGCGTCCGATTCCATGTGGTACCGCGCGCTCGGTGTGCCCAGCTACGGCGCGAGCGCAAGCTTCATCAAGGAAAGCGACGATTTCGCGCACGGGCTCGACGAGCGTGTTCCGCTCGTCAACATCAAGCCCGGCATCGCCTTTTACACCGCCCTGCTGCGCGAGCTGGCAGCGAAATAGCAGCGTTGTTCAGGCGGCGCGGAAGCGGCGCCAGTTGCCGCCGTCGAAAATGACCTCGCGGGCGCAATTGTGTCCCGGCGCGCCGGTCACGCCGCCGCCCGGATGGGTACCCGCGCCGCACATGTAAAGGCCTTTGACCGGGCCGCGATAGGCGCCGTTGCCCAGCACCGGCCGCGCCGACCACAGCTGGTCGAGGCTCATGTGGCCATGCATGATGTCCCCGCCGACGAGACCGAACTTGCGATGGAGCCCCTTGGGACTCAGCACCTGACGGCCGAGG
>ERZ1066122.3080-NODE-3080-length-9988-cov-6.309876_pt1 | contig 9988 bp, 9 predicted proteins | sample MGYA00382769_ERZ1066122 | MGnify/ENA primary metagenome ERZ1066122 (study PRJEB33369, sample SAMEA5778352) | biofilm metagenome | biome: Industrial cooling water; feature: Water cooling tower basin; material: Biofilm | place: United Arab Emirates | collected...
GGGGGTTAGGATAGGTTTCGACCGGGGTTTCCCCGGCGCATTCCGAACCCCACCAGGCAGGCATCCGAACCCATGAGCATCAATCTCGAAGGCCTTTCGGCCAAGGAACTGCAGGCCCTGATCGCCCAGGCCAGCAAGCGCAAGAAAACCCTGTCCAAGCGCAAGCCGGTGGCGGCGGTGCGCAAGAAGATCGTTTCGCTGGCCAAGGCCGAGGGCTACACCATCGACGAGCTGTTCGGCACCGGCCGGATGGTGCGCGAGAAGGCCGGCGTGCCGGCGAAGAAGCCCGCGGCGCGCAAGGCCTCGGCCGCCAAGGGCGCCAAGGTCCCGCCGAAATACCGCAACCCCGCCGACCCCAGCCAGACCTGGGCCGGCCGCGGCATGGCCCCCAAGTGGCTCGCCGCCGAACTGGCCAAGGGCAAGAAACTCGAAGACTTCGCGATCTGAGCAGAAAGGGGGTCAGGTTCACTTCCGGGCCGGGAAGTGAACCTGACCCCCTTTCTCCTAGATGTTCCGCCGGGACGGGACGAGCAGGTTGCCGAAGAGCAGGCCGGCGACGAGGGCGACCAGGGCCGAGACCAGGGCGAACGTGGTGTCCAGGCCCAGGAACACGTCGCGCTCCATCACGAAGTTCAGGCTGCGGAAACCCACGCTGCCCGGCACCAGCAGGATGATGCCGGGCACGCGGATCAGGGCGCCCGGGCGGTTGAACCAGCGGCCGTAGGCATTGCTGATGGCCGCCACGCCCATGCCGGCGAAGAAGGCGCCGCCGGCGAAGCTTTCCGAGGCCAGGCCCAGCACTTCGCCGCCCAGGCGCGTCAGGCCGTAGCCCAGCAGCACCGAGGCCATCACCAGCGGGTAGTCGCGGCGGGCGGCCTGGAACAGCACCGCGAAGGCGAAGGCCGACACCGCCAGCGCCGCCAGCTCCACCGGCAGGGCCGGCGCCATCGCCACCGCCTCCTGGGGCTGCCAGCCCAGCAGCTGCACGATCTGCATGCCGGCCACGGTGCCGAAGGTGAGCTTGAGCAGGATCATCATCGCGCCTGCGAAGCGCGCCGTGCCCGAGACCAGGTGCCGGGCCGAAAGCTCGCTCACCGCATTGGTCAGCATCAGGCCAGGCATCAGCACGATCAGCGAGGCCACGATGAGCGTCTTGACCGGCACCGGCGTCACGAAGGTGGCCACCGCCGCCACCAGCAGCGTGGCCACCAGCGCGGCGATGGCTTCCAGCGCCTCGTTCAGCCGCGGCCGGTTCCCCGCGGAAACCGCCAGCACGCCGGTCACCAGGCCGATCAGGCCGGCGGTCGCCACGCCGGCCGCATTGGCGCCCAGCAGCGCCGCCACCGCGCCGGCCGACAGGCCAAAGCTGAGCATGGCCAGCAGCCGCGAACGCAGCCGCTCGGGCCGGTCCAGCGCGCGCATCGCGGCCAGGCCGTCGGCCGGCTCGATCCGGCCGGCCAGCACGTCCTCGGCGATCTTGTCGGTGGCCGCCAAGCGGGCCAGGTTCTGCTCGCCCGGGTCGAGCCGGATCACGCGGGTGATGCCGTTCTGCTGGCCGCGCACCGGATCGGCGTAGCTGAGGATCATGCCGGTGGGGTTGGACCATATCTCGCAGTCCAGTCCCAGCCGGTTCGCGACACCCTCGACCGCGGCTTCCAGGCGCTGGGCCGTGGTGCCGTAGGCGTGCAGGCGCGACGCCAGCTCGGTGACGAAATCGGTCCGGGCCTCGTAGTCGGACTGGGGCATCAGGACGGGGGCGCTCATGCGCGAAAGGATGGCACGAATCGGGCTATCCTGAGCCCATGAGCGAGGCCCCGCGCATCGAGACCAGCGAACGCCACCCGGGCATCCTGATCGCCCGCGGCGACTGGACGCTGGCCAACGCACGCCGGATGCTGGAGCTGATCGAGCAGGCCCCCGAGTCCGCCGACGACATCGACGGCCGCGACATCGGCCGGCTCGACTCGGCCGGCGCGATGATGCTCTCGCGCTACGCCGTGAAGGTGGGCCTGGGCCTGGCCACCGTGGACGTCCGCTCCGAGCACCAGCCGCTCACCGGCACCGTGCGCGCCATCTGCGAGAACCCCCCGCGCGAGGTCCGCAAGGACTACGGCTTCAACCGCATGCTCGAGCGCATGGGCTACGCGGTGGAGGACTACACCCGCGAGGTCCTGGCCCTGGTGGGCTTCCTGGGCCTGACCCTCAAGACCGCCGCCGGCGTGCTGCTGCGCCCGGCCCGCCTGCGCATCACGCCCACCGTGCACCACATGGAGCAGGTCGGCATGGACGCAGTGCCGCTGGTGATGCTGCTGAGCTTCATGGTGGGCGCGGTGATCGCCTTCCTCGGCGCCACGGTGCTGCGCGACTTCGGCGCCGAGATCTTCGTGGTCGAGCTGGTGGGCATCGCCTTCCTGCGCGAATTCGCCGTGCTGCTCACCGCCATCCTGCTGGCGGGCCGCACCGCCAGCGCCTTCACCGCCCAGATCGGCGCGATGCAGAGCGGCGAGGAGATCGACGCCATCCGCACCCTGGGCCTGGACCCGATCGAACTGCTGGTGCTGCCGCGCCTGTTCGCCCTGCTGCTGATGCTGCCCCTGCTGACCTTCCTGGCCATGGTGGCGGGCATCGCCGGCGGCATGGCGGTGTCGGTGGCCAACCTCGGGATGAGCCCGGACATGTTCCTGCTGCGCCTGCAGGACACGATCGACATCCGCCACTTCTGGGTCGGCGTGTCCAAGGCGCCGATCTTCGCCGCCGTCATCGCCCTGATCGGCTGCCTCGAGGGCTTCCAGGTGAAGGGCACGGCCGAATCGGTCGGCGAGCGCACCACCTCGAGCGTGGTGCAGACCATCTCGCTGGTGATCCTGATCGACGCCTTCGCGGCCATGTGGTTCATGGAGATGGGCTGGTGAGCCTGCCCGTCGACGACACGCCGGCCATCCGCGTGCGCGGCCTGCGCAATGCCTTCGGCAGCCAGGTGGTGCACGAAGGCCTGGACCTCGAGGTGCGCCGCGGCGAGATCATCGGCGTGGTGGGCGGTTCGGGCACGGGCAAGTCGGTGCTGATGCGCGCCATCCTCGGCCTGCGGCCGCCGCAGGCGGGCGAGGTCGAGGTGCTGGGCGTGGATGCGCTGTCGCCGAAGGCGCGCGAGTCGGGCCTGATCGAGCGCAACACCGGCGTGCTCTACCAGAACGGCGCGCTGTTCTCCTCGCTCACCGTGGCCGAGAACGTCTCGGTGCCGCTCAAGGAGCACTACCCCGAGCTGCCCGAGGACATGGTGCACGACCTGGCCATGCTCAAGATCCGCATGGCCGGCCTGGGCGAGGACGCCGGGCCCAAGCTGCCGTCGCAGCTCTCGGGCGGCATGCGCAAGCGCGCCGGCATCGCCCGCGCGCTGGCGCTCGACCCCACCCTGCTCTTCCTGGACGAGCCCACCGCCGGCCTCGACCCGATCGGCGCCGCCGCCTTCGACGAGCTCATCCTCACGCTCAAGCGCGCGCTCGGGCTCACCGTCTTCCTGATCACCCACGACCTCGACACGCTCTACGCCATCTGCGACCGGGTCGCGGTGCTGGCCGACCGGCGCGTGCTGGTCAACGCCCCGCTGGCCGAGGTCGAGCGCTTCGACCACCCGTGGGTGCAAGAGTATTTCCACGGCCCGCGCGGACGCGCCGCGCAGGCTGCCCTGGCCAAGGAGGCTTGAGATGGAAACCCGCGCCAACCATGTGCTGATCGGCGCCTTCACGCTGGCGGTGTGCCTGTTCGCGGTGCTGTTCGCGCTGTGGATCGCCAAGTACACCAGCGAGAAGTCCTTCGCCGAGTACGACGTCGTCTTCCAGGAGGCCGTCACCGGCCTGAGCACCGGCAGCCAGGTGCTCTATTCGGGCATCAGCGTCGGCGAGGTGCGCGGCCTGTCGCTGATGAAGGACGACCCGCGCAAGGTCGTCGCCCGCATCCGCCTGTCGGCCGACACGCCGGTGCGCACCGACACCCGCGCCAAGCTCACCGTCACCGGCCTGACCGGCGTGTCGGTGATCCAGCTCACCGGCGGCAGCCCGGGCGCGCCGCGCCTGGAGGGCGGCAGCGGCAACGACGTGCCGGTCATCCAGACCGAGCCCTCGGCGCTGCAGAACATCGCCGCCAGCGCCAACGAGATCGTCGAGCGCATCAACCGGCTGCTCAGCGACGCCAACGTCGAGCGCATCACCCGCACGCTCGACCAGCTCGACCAGACCACCGGCGCCATCGCCGCCGAGCGCGAGGAGATCGCCGCGCTGATCCGCAATGCGCGCTCGGCCAGCGAGAAGCTCGACCTCACCCTGGCCAACGCCAACCGCGCCATCGCCACGCTCGACCAGGGCGTGGTGCAGGAGCTGCCGGGCATGGTGCGCAAGCTCGACGCCACGCTCACCCAGCTCGAGGCCGCCAGCCGCAACGCCAACGGCATCCTCGAGGACAACCGCGAGGCCTGGGGCGAATTCAGCCAGGACGGCCTGGGCGAAGTGGGCCCGACCATGCGCCAGCTGCGCGGCCTGATCCGCGAGATCGACGACCTGGCCAACAAGCTCGAGAACAACCCGGCCGGCTACCTGCTGGGCCGCGAACAACCCGAGGAGTTCGAACCATGAACCGCGCCTTCCGCCTCGCCCCCGTCGCCGCGCTGGTGCTGCTGGCCGGCTGCGCCCTCGGTGGCCCGAAGACCGAGGTCAGCATCTACGCGCCGCAGGTGCGCATCGAGGCCGACCCGGCCTGGCCGGCGGTGGACTGGCGCCTCACGCTGGGCACGCCCGACGCCAACGCCCTGCTCGACTCGCAGCGCATCGCCGTGCGCCCCAGCCGCGACCGCCTGCAGACCTACAAGGGCGCGCGCTGGGTCGATACCGCGCCCGAGATGGTGCAGCTGGCGCTGACGGAGGCCTTCGAGGACTCCGGCAAGATCGCCTCGGTCAGCCGCTGGGGCGGCGGCCGCGGCGACTTCGCGCTCTACTCCGACCTGCGCGCCTTCGAGACGGTGTACGAGGGCGACGCGCCGAAGGTGGTGGTGGAGATCCAGGCGCGGCTGGTGAAGTCGGGCCAGGGCGGCGGCCTGGTCGGCGCGCGCCGCTTCCGCGCCGAAGTGGCGCCGGCGGGCGTCGAGATCGAAGCGGTGGTGGCGGCCTTCGGCGAGGCGATGGCGCAGGTGAACGCGCAGATCGTCGGCTGGACGCTGGTCGAGGGCGAGCGCGCCCTCAGCGCACCGAAGCCGGACGCACCTGCCGGAAAGTAAGGTTCACCCGCGCCGGCACCGGCCGCGCGGTGCGCGGCAGCGCGTGCTTCCAGGCCGACTGGCTGTCGCCGCGCATCAGCAGCAGGCTGCCGTGCGGCAGTTCCAGCGTGAACCTGCGCCCCGGGTCGCGGCGATGGCGCACGGCGAAGCGGCGCGTGCCGCCGAGGCTGAGCGAAGCAATCACCGGTCGCGGCCCGAGTTCGGGCTCGTCGTCGCTGTGCCAGCCCATCGCGTCGCGGCCGTCGCGATAGAGGTTGGCGAGCACGCTGTTCATCGCCACGCCCGCGGCGGCATCGATGCGCGGCCGCAGCGCCGCCAGCGCCGGCGGCCAGGGCCGTGGCTCGAAGCGCGTGCGCGAATAGACGTAGCCCGTGCCCGGGTCGCCGATCCAGCAGCTCAGCCGCGGCGAATCGACCGGCTTGCCAAACATCACGATCCGGTGCACTTCCCACGGCACCTGCGCCATCACCGCCCCGAGCAGCGCATCCGCCTCGGCCGGCGCCAGCCAGCCGGCCCTGAGCTCGAATCCGTCTGGAAGTTCCATGGCCACGGTGGGGGCTAAGTATTCAACGCGGATCAAATCGGATTGAAACGGATAAAGGCAAAAAGTAAACGGGGTTTGATCCGCTTTTAGCCGCGTTCAAATTGGCGGCCAATCCTACTCGCCGGTGTCGGCGACGGAGGCGAGGACCTGGGCTAGTTCGAGCAGGCGCAGGTCGGCGCCGGGGGCACCGACCAGCTGCAGGCCGAGGCCGCCGGGCAGCGGCAGGCTCAGCGCCGGGCAGCCGGCGAGCGAGGCGAGTGCGGTGAGGTCGGCCAGGTTGGCCGGCTCGTCGGCACCGAAGGGCGGCGCACCTGCACCACGTGGCCGTCGAGGCGGCGGTGGGCGGCGGCGGCATCGGCGGCCGACTTGCGGCGGGCGAAATCGAGCAGCCCCAGCAGGCGCGGCGAGGCGCCGCCCAGCCGCGGGCCGTGCGCCGCCAGGATCTCGGCCTCCATCAGCAGCAGGGCCGCGCGGCGGGTGGCCGCCACCTCCAGCGGCGCCACCTCCAGCGCCACCGGCAGCGCGCTGCCGAACACCGGCGCCACGCGCGCCATGATCGCGCTGAAGTTTTCGGCCACGGCCGGGTCCACGCCCAGCGCGCCCAGGTCGGCCACGACGCCGGCCTTGAGTTCGCCCGGCACCCAGTCCGGCGGCGCCAGCGGCACGCGACGCTTGCGCGAGCGCGGGTCGCCGGCGTCGTAGCCCGCCAGCACCGGCAGCACCAAGCCGATGTCCTGCACCGCGCGCGCCAGCAGCCCGGGGCAGTCGAGCCGGCGCAGCGCCGGCGCCATGCCGCGGGCGCTGAGCTCGCCCAGCGTCGGCTTGTGGCCCACCAGGCCACAAAACGCGGCCGGGATGCGGGTGGCGCCCAGCGTGTCGGTGCCGAGCGCCACCACGGCGTGGCCGGCGGCCAGGGCCGCGGCCGATCCGGCCGAGGCGCCACCGGCGGCGCGCCCCGGCAGCGCCGGGTTGTGCACGTCGCCAAAATGCGGATTGCGGCCGACAGTGCCGAACGCGGCCTCGTCGATGGCGGTCTTGCCCAGGAACACCGCGCCGGCGCCGCGCAGGCGCCGCACCACGTGAGCGTCTTCGGTGGCCAGCCCCGGGTGGCCCGGAAGGCCCAGGCCGGTGGGCATGCCGGCCACGTCGAAGGCATCGGCAATCGCGATCGGCACGCCGTCCAGGCGGCCCAGCGGACGGCCCTCGGCGCGGCGCGCATCGCTGGCGCGGGCGGCGGCCAGGGCGCCGGCGGCGTCCACCCAGGTCCAGGCATTGAGGTGGCCATCGCGGGCGATGGCGGCCAGGCAGGCGCCGGTCAGCGCCTCGCTGCTGGTCTCGTCCCTCGCCAGCGCGTGCAGCACGCGATACAGCGGGGCCTGGCGCAGGTCGTCGGGGCTTGCGGTCATGCGTGTCGCATTCCGTGGCGGGACTCGGCTGAGTGTCCTTGATTGCCCGTCCGCGGGCAAACCGCGACAATCCGTCCCTCAGCGTACGGAGCCGGCGGAAATGAGTGAACGTGACGTGATGGAATACGACGTGGTGACCGTGGGCGCCGGCCCGGCGGGCCTGTCGTTCGCGATCCGCCTCAAGCAGCTCAAGCCCGAACTGTCGGTCTGCGTCATCGAAAAGGCCTCGACCATCGGCGCCCACATCCTCTCGGGCGCGGTCATCGAACCCGGCCCGCTCGACGAGCTGCTGCCCGGCTGGCGCGACAACCCGCCGCCGGTGTGCGTGCCGGCCGCCGAGGACGAGTTCTGGTTCCTCACCAAGGACGGCGGCCACAAGTTCCCCATCATCCCGCCGGGCATGGCCAACCACGGCAACTTCATCGTCTCGCTGGGCGCGATGTGCGCCTGGTTGGCGCCCCAGGCCGAGGCCCTGGGCGTGGAGATCTACCCGGGCTTTGCCGCCGCCGAACCGCTGTTCGACGAGGCCGGCGCCGTCTGCGGCGTGCGCATCGGCGACATGGGCGTGGCCAAGGACGGTTCGCACAAGCCCGGCTACACCCAGGGCATCGACATCAAGGCCAAGGTGACGGTGCTCGCCGAGGGCGCGCGCGGCCACCTGACCAAGCAGCTGGTGGCCAAGTTCGGCCTCGACGCCGGCTCCGACCCGCAGAACTATTCGATCGGCATCAAGGAGCTCTGGCAGCTGCCGCCTGGCCGCGCCAAGCCCGGCAAGATCTTCCACAGCTTCGGCTGGCCGGCCGACACGAAGACCTACGGCGGCAGCTTCGTCTACCACCTCGACAAGGACCGCGTGGCCATCGGCTACGTCTCGGGCCTGGATTACCGCGACCCGGACTACCAGCCCTACGAGGCCTTCCAGCAGTTCAAGCACCACCCGCTGGTGAAGCCGCTGCTCGAAGGCGGCACCATCCTCAGCGCCGGCGCGCGCGCCATCGTCACCGGCGGCTGGCAGTCGCTGCCCAAGGTGGAAATGCCGGGCGCGATGCTGATTGGCGACACCGCCGGCCTGCTCAACGTGCCCAAGGTGAAGGGCACGCACCAGGCGATCCGCAGCGGCATGCTCGCCGCCGAACACCTGGCCGCGCAGGACGCGCCGGCCGCGGCGGGCTTCGACGCCAAGCTGCGCGCCTCGCCGGTGATGGCCGAGCTCAGGAAGGTGCGCAACATCAAGCCCGGCTTCAAGAAGGGCCTGTGGTTCGGCCTGCTCAACTCGGCCTGGGAAACCGCCACGGCCGGCCTGTCGCCCTGGACCTGGCGCGGCAAGGCCGACTGGAACTCGCTGCAGAAGCTGGCCGAGGCCGAGAAGCCCAAGCGCGACTACGTCGAACGCACGCTGGCCCCGCGCGATCGCCTGGCCGGCGTCTACTTCGCCGCCACCGAGCACGACGAGGACCAGCCGGTGCACCTGCGCGTGGCCAACACCGACATCTGCGTGACGCAGTGCGCCGAGGAGTACGGCAACCCCTGCCAGCGCTTCTGCCCGGCGGGCGTGTACGAAATCGTGCAGGACGACAGCGGCAAGCGCCTGCAGATCAACGCGGCCAACTGCGTGCACTGCAAGACCTGCGACATCAAGGACCCGTACCAGATCATCACCTGGGTGACGCCGGAAGGCGGCTCGGGCCCGAACTACCAGAACCTGTGAGGCTGGCGCTCGCCACCGCGATCGCCTCGCTGGGGCAGGATGGCGACATGGACGTGCTGCGCGCTGCCTGCACGGCGGCGGGCATCGATGCATCGATCGTGGCCTGGGACGACCCGACCGTCAGCTGGTCCCGCTTCGACGCGGTGCTGCTGCGCTCGCCCTGGGATTACATGGACCGGCTGCCGGAATTCCTGGCCTGGTGCGACCGCGTGGCCGCGCTCACGCGGCTGTGGAACCCGCCGGAAGTGGTGCGCTGGAACACCGACAAGCGCTACCTGGGCGACCTGGCCGGGCGCGGCGTGCCGGTGATCGAAAGCCATTTCCTCGCACCCGGCGACGACCCGGCCACGCTGCCCGACCTGGCCGAGTTAGTGGTCAAGCCCTGCGTAGGCGCGGGCTCGCGCGACGCCCAGCGCTACCTGCGCGACGACCGCGACGCGGCCATCGCCCACGCGCGCCGGATGCTCGACGCGGGCCGGCACGTGCTGGTGCAGCCCTACCTGCACGCGGTGGACACGGACGGCGAAACGGCGCTGCTGTTCTTCGAGGGCCGCTTCAGCCACGCCATCCGCAAGGCGCCCCTGCTCAAGCGCGGCCAGCAGGCCACGCGCGCGCTGTTCAACCAGGACCATATCCAGCCGCGCGACCCGAGCGCCGCCGAACTGGAGGTGGCCGAGAAAGTGCTCGCCGCCCTGCCCTTCGGCACCCTCGCCTACGCCCGCGTCGACCTGCTGCCCTCGGCCGAGGGCCCGAAGCTGCTCGAACTCGAAGTCACCGAACCCTCGCTCTTCCTCCCCTACGCCGACGGCGCCGCCGCCCGCCTCGCCACCACCCTCCACCACCGCCTCGCCACCCCGCGCCCCGCCTGACCCCCAGTAGGAGCGCCTTCAAGCGCGAATCTTTTGCCCTTAGGCTTCTTGGCTTCTTGGCTTCTTGGCTTCCTGGCGCCGGGACCGTTTCCGGCGAAGGTCCGCCGTACGCGCAGTCCTTTGCCGGGGACGCCGTGAACCCATCCATGGGGTCTCTTCGAAAACGTCCATGTTTTCGAAGCCCCGGCAAAGGAC
>ERZ1066122.3081-NODE-3081-length-9986-cov-7.838486_pt1 | contig 9986 bp, 5 predicted proteins | sample MGYA00382769_ERZ1066122 | MGnify/ENA primary metagenome ERZ1066122 (study PRJEB33369, sample SAMEA5778352) | biofilm metagenome | biome: Industrial cooling water; feature: Water cooling tower basin; material: Biofilm | place: United Arab Emirates | collected...
AGATGGAGGACGAATACAAGAAGATGCGCGGCGAGCTGAAGAAGCGCGCCGCCGCAGTGCAGCCGATCGGGTTCCTGTCTCCCGACATGCTGACCCCGACGCGGGAGAAGAAGCACGATTGACCCCAGCGCCGTTCGCAAAATGTTTCACGTGAAACATTGGCGGATTGCCTGAAGAACGCTGTTTGAACGCACCTCTGGCAAGGGTCTGCAAGGGGTCTGCGAGGGTCTGGTAGGAGTCTGGCGCGGGGCTGGGCCGATCAGGCCCGCCCCTGCCGTCAATGCGCTGAGTCCCAGCTCAGCCCGGTGCCGATTTCGACGCCCAGCGGCACGCTCAGCGCGACCGTCGGCAAAGCGGCTTCGGCCATCACCCGGCGGATGATCGGCGTCGCGGCCTCGACCCGCTCCTCGGGCAGCTCGAAAACGAGCTCGTCATGAACCTGCAACAGCATGCGGACGTCGTGCAATCCGGCGTCAACCAGTGCGGGAAGCATCCGCGCCATCGCGCGCTTGATGATGTCGGCGCTGGTGCCCTGTATGGGCGCGTTGATCGCCGCGCGTTCAGAGCCCTGCCGTTCGGCCTGGTTCTTGGAATTGATCCGCGGGAACCATGTCTTGCGGCCGAACAGCGTTTCGGAATAGCCGCGCGCCCGGACGCTCTCCAGCGTTTCGTGGATGTACCGCTGGATGCCGGGGAACCGCTGGAAATAGGTATCGATCATTGCCTGCGCTTCTTCCGGAGCGACTTCCAGTCGGCCCGCGAGGCCCCAGCGGCTGATGCCGTAGAGGATCGCGAAGTTGATCGTCTTGGCCCGGCCGCGGGTGTCGCGCGTGACCTCGCCGAACATTTCCTGCGCGGTGCGGGCGTGAATGTCCTCGCCCGCCGCGAAGGCTTCCTTGAGGCTCGGAACATCCGCCACGTGCGCCGCGAGCCTGAGTTCGATCTGCGAATAGTCCGCCGCCAGCAGCACATTGCCGGGTTCGGGCACGAAGGCCTCGCGAATCTGGCGGCCGATCGCGGTGCGGATCGGGATGTTCTGGAGGTTGGGATCGGTCGAACTCAATCGCCCGGTCTGCGCACCCACAAGGCTGTAGCTGGTGTGCACCCGGCCCGTTTCAGGATTGATCGCCTGCTGGAGCGCATCGGTATAGGTCGACTTCAGCTTCGCCAGCTGCCGCCACTCCAGCACCTTCCTCGCAATCGGCGCGCCCTCGGCGGCGAGCTTCTCCAGCACCGAGACGTCGGTTGAATATTGCCCGGTCTTGCCTTTCTTCCCGCCCTTGTGGCCCAGCTTGTCGAACAGGATCTCGCCCAGCTGCTTGGGGCTGCCGACGGCGAATTCCTGCCCGGCGAGGCCGTGGATCTCGCCTTCGAGCCGCCCGATCTCAACTGAGAACTCCTCCGACAGCCTCGCCAGCCGCGCGCGGTCGACGCGGATGCCCTCGCGCTCCATGCGGGCGACGACAGGGATCAGCGGCCGGTCGACGCGCTCGTAGATGCGGCTGCCGCCCTCGACCGCAAGGCGCGGCTTGAGCATCGCGTGGAGCCGCCAGGTGATGTCGGCGTCCTCGGCGGCGTAGTGCGTGGCGCGGTCGAGCGGCACTTCGGCAAAGCCGATCGCCTTCTTGCCCGTGCCGCACAAGTCCTTGAAGGCAATGGCATTGTGATCGAGGTGGCGCTGGCACAGCTCGTCCATGCCGTGCCCGCCGCCGATGCCTTCCTCGCCGCGCCCGGCATCGAGGTTGAAGCTGATGACCATCGTGTCGTCGATGGGGGCGACGGCGATCCCCTGCCGCGCGAGCACGTTGAGATCGTACTTGCCGTTGTGGAACACCTTGAGAACCGCCTCGTCCTCCAGCAGCGGCTTCAGGGCGGCGAGCGCGTCGGCCAAGGCGACCTGCTCGGGCTTTTCGGCGAACATGTCGCTGCCGCCCCCCCCGATATTGTGGTGGCCGAGCGGGATGTAGCAGGCGTCATTTGGGCCGAGCGCAAGGCTCACGCCGACCAGATCGGCGCGCACCGAATCGAGCGAACTCGTCTCGGTATCGACCGCCACCATCTGCGCTGCGCGGGCGCGGGCAACCCACGCCTCCAGCCGTTCCAGCGTCTGCACCGTCTCGTAGGCGGCGTGATCGATGGGGGGCATGTCGGGCAGCGGCTGACGGTTGGCCTCCCCCGCCCCCTTGCCGTTCGCACCCGCGGTGCTGGGCTTTGCGGGGTTGAGTTCGACCGAGGGCGAAGGGCTGCCCGCGCCCGCGTCCAGACGGCGCAGTAGCGAGGTGAAGCCGTGCTCGGTGAGGAATGCGGCGAGCGGCGCGGGGGGGACGGGGCCGAGCACCATCTCTTCCAACGCCTGCGGCAGATCGCAATCCTCCTTCAGCGTCACGAGGATCTTGGAAAGCTCCGCATCGCCGCGCCCCTCGATCAGACGGTCCCTGAGCTTGGAGGGCTTCATGGCGGGGGCTGCGTCGAGCGCGGCAGTCAATGACCCATGCTCCGCGATCAGCTTGGAAGCCGTTTTGGGGCCGATCCCGAAGATCCCCGGAACGTTGTCGACCGAATCCCCCATCAGCGCCAGCACATCGCCCACCAGATCGGGGCCGACGCCGAACTTCTCCTCGACCTCGTCGAGCCAGATGCGCTGGTTCTTCATCGTGTCGAGCATGTCGATGCGTCCACGACCTTCGGCGCCGTCAACCTCGCCGATCAGCTGCATCAGGTCCTTGTCGGAGGAAACGATGGTCACGTCCCATCCCCGCCGCTGTGCCGCGCGGGCGTAGGAGGCGATGAGATCGTCCGCTTCCAGCCCCGGCACCTCGATGCACGGCAGGCTGAAGGCGCGGGTGGCGTCGCGGATCAGCGGGAACTGGGGGACGAGGTCCTCCGGCGGCTCGGGGCGGTTGGCCTTGTAGTGTTCGTAAATATCGTTGCGGAAGCTTTCCGAGCCTGCGTCGAGGATCACCGCCAGGTGCGTCGGGCCGTCCGCCGCGTCGAGATCGGCGGCGAGCTTCCACAGCATCGTCGTGTAGCCATAGACCGCGCCCACGGGAGTGCCCTGCGGGTTGGTGAGCGGCGGCAGGCGATGATAGGCCCGGAAGATGTAGGAGGAGCCATCGACGAGATAGAGGTGATTGCCAGAATCAATGAGAGCGTCGGCCATGTGGCGCGTGCTAGCAGTCGCGCCGGGCGGGGGGTAGGGGGTTGGGCGCGCGCAAATGTGGCGCAAATGCGGCATGGCATTCCATTTGCGCTTGTCCGGCTTCGCGCCACCCCCTAACTATGGCGCCGAGCCGTGCCGCACAGAGCCCGGTCAGCAGGACAAGGAAACCACACGATGCGCAAGATCATCCTCGCCGCCGCCATCGCCACTTCGGCGCTCGGCCTTGCGGCCTGCGGCAACAACGCCGAGACGCAGACCGACGAGACGGTCGATGCCATGGCCGCCGACGCCGAAGCCAGCATGGACGACATGGGCGACGATATCGAGGGCGCGACCAACGCGACCGCGGCCGACATCAATGCGGCCGCCGATGCCGCGGCTGCCGATGCGGTGAAGACCACCGACGAGATCGGCGACGATGCGCTGAGCGTGGTCGACAGCGCGCAGGAAGCGGGCGCCGAGTAGGCGGCGGGCGCCGAGTAGGCGGCGCCGCTTCTGGCGACAGGCCGGGATACGCAAAGGGCGGCTGCCGCGAGGCGCCGCCCTTTTTGCTGCCTGAGAAAAGGAGAGGCTCAGCCCCCGGTCGCGTAGGGGGCGCTCGCCCAGTTGCGGGTCGGGTTCTGCTGCGCGCGCACCGAGAAGCCGTCGTAGAGCGCCCGCGCAATCGCGGCGATCCGTGCCTCGCGGGCGGGCTTGCCGCCTTGTCCGGTGACATAGATCGCCACCGCGATGACGCGCCCGTCGGGGCATTCGATGAGGCCGATGTCGCTCGAGGTGTTGTTGAGCGAGCCGGTCTTGTGGCTGACCCGCGCTTCGAGCGGGATGTGCGCGGGGATGCGGCGCTTGCCGGTGACGGTGCGGCTCATCGCCGAGAGGATCACCTGCCGGCTCTGGTCGGAGAGGTATTCGCCGCGATAGAGCCCGGCCAGCAGGCGCACCATCGCGCGCGGCGTGGCGGCGTCACGGCTGTCGATATAGGTTGCCGGGTTGTATTCGCCATCGTCGCGCACCAGCGTGGCGATGTCGCGGTTGATCGAGAACGGGGCGATCCCCTTCCTCGCCATGAAGGCATTGACCGCCTGCGGTCCGCCCACCGCTGCCAGCAGCGCGTCGGTCGCCGGGTTGGACGAGCGGGTGATCATGATCTCGATGAGGTCGATCGCGGGCATGTACTGACCGGGCCGCACCGGCGCCCGCGCGGTCGAGAACTTGGCCGAGGCGACCGGCAACATCAGCGGGAATTCCGACGTGAGCGAGAAGCGCCCCTGCTCGACCATTTCGAGATAGGCCGCAGCGACCGCAATCTTGCTGGTCGAGGCCATCGGGAACAGCTGGTCGCCAAGCACCATCACTTCCTCGCCCGTGGCAAGGTCGACGGCGGCAACGCCGATGCGGCCCAATGCGGGATTGGCGAGTTCGGCGATGCGCTGCTCGAAGGTCGAGGCGTAGATCGCATCGAAGCTTTGCGGCGCCCGGGCCTGCGTGCCGAAGGTGCTGTCGAAGGTCGCCTGAAGTTCGTCCTGGCTTGCCGCGGCCGGTGTGGCGAGCGCCGCGAAGGAAGCGGCAAGGCCGGTCAGGGCGGCGAGGAAGCGGGGACGTGCCATGGGGTGAGACTACTCCGTCGCGGTTTCGGGGGGCTTAACGTGACACTTAGACACAGGCGATTCGCCGCAGCAAGAACTCTGTTGACCTCATGCGGTGAACGGTGCGCAGCAAACGACCGGGGCGCAAGCCCTTGCTCGGGTTGCATTGCTGGTTGGTCGATTGTGATCTTGCAGCCTTGCCAATGGACTTGACTGCGCGCGGCCGCTCGGCAGGTTGCAGGTCAAGCATCCGATCCAGGGGACCCACATGACCGATCTTGCCGCAGCCCGCGCCCCGCGCGCCCTTTTCGCCGCCCTTCTGCTTTCCGCCTCGGGACTGACGGTTGCCCAGGCCCACGCCCAGAGCGCGCCGATCGTGCAGCCCGGCGCGCCGGGCAAGGCGGGCAAGATGCTCACCGCCGAGGAAGCGACCAGGCTGGCGCAGGCGAGCTACACGGCCGAGGACGTGGCGTTCATGCAGGCGATGATCGTCCACCACCGGCAGGCGCTCGACATGGCGGTGCTGGTCAAGGAGCGCACCAACACCAGGGAGCTGGTCGACATTGCGGGGCGGATCGAATCCAGCCAGGCGGACGAAATCACCTTCATGAAGGACTGGCTGACGAGCCGCGGCGAGCCGGTCGAGGACCCGAAGATGAAGGGTCACGGCGCGCACATGCACCACATGATGAAGGGCATGGCCTCGCCCGAGCAGATGAAGGCTCTGGCCGCAGCGCAGGGCGCCGAATTCGACCGCCAGTTCCTGACCCTGATGATCGCCCACCACGAAGGCGCGGTCGACATGGTCGAGAAGCTGCTCGACGAGGACGGCACCGCTGCCGACCCGGTGCTCTACCAGTTCGTGTCGGACATCGACACCGAACAGACCGGCGAGATCGAGCGCATGGACAAGCTGCTGGCCGGCCTGTCGAGCGACGCGCGCGTGGGCCTTGCGGCCGGCTACGACAACGCGGGCGAGGCGATCTGGAACCTCGCCAAGGTCGCCAGCCTCGCCAAGCCTGCAGGTTTCTACAACCCCGCCAACCCCGCCGACCTGCGCCCGCCGGTGCCGCCCAAGAAGGACGCCCCGAAGGACGGGGCCGCCAAGCCTGAAGCTGCACCCGCACCTGCCCCGGCTGTGGCCCCGGCCCCGGCCCCGGCGGATGGCGCTGCCCCCCCGGCGCGCGAGGAGGAGGACCTCACCGAATTCGCCGAGCGTTCCCCGCTGCTCGATTTCGCCAACACCGACATCGCCTTCTTCGGCGATGTCATGGTGGCCGGCTCCTATCACGGGTTCAACATCTACAAGCTGGGCGCGGACGGCGTGCCCACCCTCAAGAGCTCGGTCGTGTGCCCCGGCGGGCAGGGCGATGTCTCGGTGGTCGGCAACCTGCTCGTGATGAGCGTCGAGCAGACCCGCGGGCGGGTCGACTGCGGGCTCGAGGGCGCACCGGGCAAGGTCAACCCGGACCGCTTCCGGGGGCTGCGCATCTTCGACATCTCCGATCTCAGCCAGCCGCGCCAGGTCGGCGGGGTGCAGACCTGCCGGGGGAGCCACACGCACTCGGTCGTCAGCGCCGACGACACGCGCCTGATCGTCTACAACTCGGGCACCGCCGGAATCCGGGACGAAAAGGAGCTGGCAAGCTGTGTGCCCGCCTATTACGGCACGAACCAGACCTCGCTTTTCTCGGTCGACGTCATCGAGATCCCGGTCGCTGACCCCGCCGCGGCACGGATCGTGAAAAGCGCCCGCGTGTTCGCCGACAGCGCCACAGGCGACATCGCCGGGTTGTGGGGCGGCGGGGACCACGGCGACGGCACGCAGGAAACCGCGCGCACCGATCACTGCCACGACATCACCGTCTTTCCGGCGCTGAAGCTGGCCGCGGGCGCATGCTCGGGCAACGGCATCCTGTTCGACATCTCGGACCCGCTGAACCCCAAGCGGATCGACGCGGTCACCGATCCGACCTTCGCCTACTGGCATTCGGCGACCTTCAACAATGACGGCACCAAGGTGATCTTCACCGACGAATGGGGCGGCGGCGGGCGTCCGCGCTGCAAGGCTTCCGACCCCAAGACCTGGGGCGCCAACGCGATCTACGACATCGAGGGTGGCAAGCTGAAGTTCCGCGCGCACTACAAGATGCCCGCCCCCCAGACCGACAAGGAGAACTGTGTCGCGCACAACGGCTCGATCATCCCGGTCCCGGGCCGCGACCTGTTCGCGCAGGCGTGGTATCAGGGCGGCCTTTCGGTGATGGACTTCACCGACAGCGCCAATCCCAAGGAGATCGCCTATTTCGATCGCGGGCCGATCGACATGAAGCAGATGGTGCTGGGCGGCTACTGGTCGGTCTACTGGTACGGCGGCCACATCTACGGCACCGAGATCAGCCGCGGGATCGACGTCTTCGCGCTGGCGCCGTCCGAGCACCTGACCGAGGCGGAGATCGCCGCCGCGCGGGCCGCGAAGTACGAGGACAACCGCTTCAACCCGCAGACCCAGACCCGTGTGACGTGGGACGCGGCAGCCATCGAGGCCGCCGAGGCGAGCCGCAAGGGCGGTTGACGCTCCGCCGCGGCTGGCTCGCCGAAATCAGCCGGCGAGCCAGCCGAGGCGCTGGCCTGCCGGCTGTGACCGGTCCGCCAGCGTCGGCATGGCCAGAAGGTCGCCATAGGTCAGCGGCTCGGCCGCAAGGGTCGGGTGCGGCGAATAGCCGTCGTGCCAGTACTTGCGCTCGATCACGTCGCGCGCGATGCTCATCCCGAAGAAGCGCCGGGGTTCGGGCGCGCAGTTGTCGGGCCCGGCGTGGATGAGATCGCTGCGATAGAGGATGACACTGCCCTTGCGCGGCGCGGTCTGGACGAGGGTGAACATCCGGTCGAGCGCCGCGCCCTGCCGCCACAGCGCCAACAGGGTTCGCGGGGACAGATGGCGCAGACTGAACTGCGCATTCTTGCCGAGGAGGAAGCGCAAGAGGTTCGGCTGGTGCTGGTCCCACTGGGTGGAGAACACCCGGTCGCGGAATTCACCGGGGGCCAGCTTCACCTCGCCCCCCTTGCGCATCGCCCACAGCTTGGCGAGGTTGTGGCGCATGATGCGCCAGTTGGAGCGGACGCGAAACAGCTCCATCAGCCCGTGTGCCGCACCCCCGTGGCGGTTGCCCGATCCGCCATATTGGTGGGTCCCCGGCACGAACACCGTGCCCCCCTGCCCGGGCGAGACGTCCTCGACTGCGGCGAACATGCTGATGACGCCGGCCGGGTCGCGGTGAAGATACTGGTGCGAGGAACCGATGTAGCTCGTGAAGGTCGCGATCTCGAGCACCGGACGGGAGCGGCCACAATACTCGGACAACACCCCCTCCAGCCGCTGGGCGAGGGTCGCGGCGAACCGCTTGACCGGCTCCGAAGAAGGCAGCGAGCAGAAATCGCGGCGCAGGTAGGCGTTGTCGGTCTCGCTGGCGAAGGTGCTGCGGGCGCGGTCCGGGTCGGCGATGGTCGCCTGCATCAGGGCGAGGCCGGCATCGGCTTCCGCATCGCACAGCAGCCCGGTGAGGATCACCAGACCATGCGCGTCCATCATCGCCGCCGCCTGCCGCGCGCACTCCGCCGTCAACGCCCCGCGCCCGTCAAGCACGGCAGGCACTTCGAGATGCGCGGCCGCGTTGGAAACTGCGAAAGTCTGCATGGCTATCCGCCCGGTTTCGATGGGCTTTTGATGTGGCAGGGAAACTTCACCATCGGGTAAACGGGTCGGCCAGCATCCCGCTTCGTCACGGCTCACCCTGCCCGCGCCACGGCTCGCCACACAAGCACACCCGCGCTTTTGACCCCCCGCCCCCAGCCCCTATGCCTTCGCGGGTGATTGCCTCTCAACCTCCCCCCGACCTCGAACTCTGGCCCATCGGCAACTGCCAGATCAGCGCGCTTGTCGACAGCGCGGGCGGGATCGTGTGGGGGTGCGTGCCGCGGGTGGATGGCGATCCGGTGTTCTGTTCGCTGATGAACGGCGAAAACCGCGACGACGGCGTGTGGCGCGTCGAGCTCGAAGGGCAGGTCAGCGCCGCGCAGAGCTACATCCGCAACACGCCGATCCTCGTCACCCGGCTCGAAGCGGAGGACGGCAGCGCGGTAGAGGTGCTCGATTTCTGCCCCCGCCACGAAGGCAAGGGGCGGATGTACCGGCCTGTCGCGATCGGACGGATCGTGCGGCCGGTGGCGGGCAGCCCCCGCATTCGCGTCCTGCTCACGCCGATGCGAGATTACGGCACCGCGCGGGCCGAGACCACCCACGGCACCAACCACATCCGCTATCTCGTCGGGCGTCAGGCGCTGCGGCTCACCACCGATGCGCCGGTCGGCTACATTCTCGAAGGGCGCGCCTTCCGGGTGGAGGGCGACCTGCACTTCTTCCTCGGCCCGGACGAGCCTTTCGCCGGCCCCTTGCGCGAGGACCTGCGCCGGATGGAGCAGGCGACGCGCGGCTACTGGCAAGGCTGGGTGCGGGGCCTTGCCACCCCGGTCGAATGGCAGGCGGAGGTGATCCGCTGCGCCATCACCCTGAAGCTGTGCCAGCACGAGGAGACCGGCGCGATCGTCGCCGCGCTCACCACCTCGATCCCCGAAGCGCCGCACTCGATGCGCAACTGGGACTACCGCTACTGCTGGATTCGCGATTCCTACTACACGGTGCAGGCGCTGAACCGGCTGGGCGCGCTCGATGTGCTGGAGAAGTATCTCGCCTACCTGCGGAACATCGTCGATGCGGCACAGGGCGGGCAGATACAGCCGCTCTATTCGGTGATGGGCGTGGCCGAACTGCACGAGACCGCCGCACCGGCGCTGGCAGGCTATCGCGGGATGGGGCCGGTGCGCGTTGGCAATGCCGCCTACCTCCAGGTCCAGCACGATTGCTACGGCCAGATCGTGCTGCCCACGGTGCAGGGCTTCATCGACCAGCGGCTGCTGCGCATCGCCGATGATCGCGATTTCGAGAGTCTGGAGGCGGTCGGCGACATGGCCTTTGCCATGCACGACCAGCCCGATGCGGGCCTGTGGGAGTTCCGCAACCGCAAGGAGGTCCACACCTATTCGGCGGTAATGAGCTGGGCTGCCTGCGACCGGCTGGCGATGGCGGCGGACTGGCTCGGCAAGGAGGACAGGGCGACGCTGTGGCGCGCGCGGGCCGACGTCATCCGCGCCCGGATCGAGGCCGAGGCGTGGGTCGAAAACGG
>ERZ1066122.3082-NODE-3082-length-9985-cov-9.213192_pt1 | contig 9985 bp, 3 predicted proteins | sample MGYA00382769_ERZ1066122 | MGnify/ENA primary metagenome ERZ1066122 (study PRJEB33369, sample SAMEA5778352) | biofilm metagenome | biome: Industrial cooling water; feature: Water cooling tower basin; material: Biofilm | place: United Arab Emirates | collected...
CAAAACCCCGCTATCTTTAGCCGTGACCCAATCCACGACTTGACGGGACTATACACCCGCGCTTCTACTGGGAGTGGTGGAGCAACCATCTCCTCGACGAGATGCACGGCCGGGTGCTCGACGAGTTGGTGGCGCGGAGCAAGTAACGCTCGCCCGGAGCTTCGCTCCGGTGGGAGAAAACAGTGGGGGCTATGCCCCCACCGGCGGTTGAGCGCGAGCAGTCGGCCGCTCACTTGCGCTCAACTGCCGTGGTGGATGCAGCTTCATCCCCACATTAGCACACTAGAGCGTGTGGACAATTGGAATGTGGCCCCGGAGGGGCTACCCATCGGTAGCCACCAAGCAAATCGCCGGCAGCGTGGCCCCGGAGGGGCTACCTATCGGTAACTCACTCCAACCGGCAGAAGCTGACAGCGTGATTTACCAATAGGTAGCCCCCCCGGGGCCACTCGTCTGGCGTCGTTCGCGTTGGCTACCGACAGGTATCCCCTCCGGGGCCACGGGCTTACTGTTCACAACGCTTTAGAACATTCCCACATTAGCACATTTGGCCATAACCGCCGCGGGGGCACAGCCCCCCGGGTTTTCTCCCACCGGAGCACAGTTCCGGGCGAGCGGGGTGGGCGAGCGGCGTTAGCGCCTGCCGCCCCGGTTGCCGCCATCGCGTTCGCCGCCGCCCTGGCCGCCCTGCGGCTTGCGGCGCGGCTGCTGGCCCTCGCGCGGCAGATACGCCGGATTGACGCCCGTGTACGTGCGGCCCGACTCGCCTATCTGCGGCTCGCGGGGTTGCGGCGGGCGCGGCGGGCGCGGTGCTTCGTGGGCGCCGCGCTGGTGCTGGCCGCGCTCGCCCTGCGGGCGGCTGGGGTTGTGCGGGCGCGAGTGGGTGTTGGGGGTGGAAGTGCCGCTCCGCTGCTCCGGGCGTGGGGCGCCGCTGCGGTTGTCCGGCCGACCGCCGCCCTGCGGGCCGCCGCCCGGCCGCCCGCGGCCCCCGCTACGCTGCTGCTGGTGCTCCGGCGAGCGCAGCGGCGGACGCAGACCGCTGGGCCGCGAGCCGCGCGTGACTTCGGGCACGTTGTCGCCCACGAACGGGTGGTCGCGGTCCACGGGCACCTCCATCCGAATCAGCTTCTGAATGTCGAGCAGGTAGTCGCGCTCTTCGAGGTCGCAGAACGAATACGCTTCCCCGCTGAACCCCGCGCGGCCCGTGCGGCCGATGCGGTGGACGTACGTCTCGGGCACGTTCGGCAGCTCGTAGTTGATGACGTGCGAAAGCTCCTCGATGTCGATGCCGCGCGAGGCGATATCCGTCGCCACGAGCACCCGCAGCTTGCCGGCTTTGAAGTCGGCGAGGGCCTGCTGGCGGGCCGTCTGGCTTTTGTTACCGTGGATGGCCATCGCCTTGATGCCCATCGCGTTGAGGTCTTTCTCTATTTTGTTCGAGCCGTGCTTGGTGCGCCCAAACACGAGCACCCGCTTGATTTCGGGGCGCGTGTCGAGCAGGTGGCGCAGCAACTCTTTCTTGTGGCCTTTATCGACCATAAACACCCGCTGCTCCACCAGCTCGGTGGTGGTGGCAGGGGGCGCCACGGCCACTTGCCTGGGGTTGCGGAGGATGCTCTGTGCCAGACCCTGAATCTCCTGCGGCATCGTGGCCGAGAAGAGCAGCGTGTGGCGGTCGGCGGGCACCTTCGGGATGATTTTGCGGATGTCGTGGATGAAGCCCATATCGAGCATCCGGTCGGCTTCGTCGAGCACGAAAATCTCCACCGTAGCCAGGCTCAACAGCCCTTGCTGCATCAGGTCGAGCAGACGGCCGGGCGTGGCAATCAGGATTTCGGGGTGGCGCCGAATGGCCTCCACCTGCGGATTCTGCCCCACGCCGCCGAAAATGACGGCCGAACGCAGTTTGAGGTGACGCCCGTAGTTGGCAAACGACTCCTGAATCTGAATCGCCAGCTCGCGCGTGGGCGTCAGAATCAGGCACCGGATGCCGCGCGGCTGGTGGCGCGGCGGCTGTTCCTGCAGGCGTTGCAGAATGGGCAGCGTGAAGGCGGCCGTCTTGCCGGTGCCGGTCTGGGCTAGCCCGATGAGGTCGTGGCCGGCGAGCACTTCGGGAATGGCTTGCGCCTGAATGGGGGTAGGGGTGGTGTAGCCTTCATCGGCTACGGCCTGCTGGAGCGCCGGAAGAAGGCGCAGGTCGGCAAACGTCATTAACGGGATGATTGGTGGGCGGCAAGTACGCGGGACGACGTTTCTACTCCATCCGTAGAAAAAGCCCGCTATTGCCGGGTCGTCCGGCGGTGCCACCCCTCTGAAAAAAAGCGCCGCGCGGGCGGCGGCGCTGTTGGGCCGCAAAGGTACGGCAGATGGGGATTGTGAGGGGATTGAAGGAGATTGTGGGATTGATGGAAGATGTGGGGATGTGGGGATGGAGATTGTGAAGGGATTTTTTAGGATGTGGGGATGGGAAGATGTGGGGATGGGAAGATGTGGGGATAGGAAGATGTGGGGATGGGAAGATGTGGGGATAGGCGGAAGCGCAGATGGGAAGATGTAGCTGTCACCAACTAAAAAGCTCCCCTCCCCGGATGGGGATTGGGGTAGGGGCCCTGGAAAAGGGGTTGGGGGTGGGGCGACCACGGCGGCTGAGCCACGGCGGCTGCGACGCACCTTACACGCGCCATCCCCCAGCCCGTCATCCTGAGCGAAGCGAAGGACCTTCCCCGCTATGTAGGCCCGCCGCCCCACTCTGGCCCGACTCTCTGAAAAACACCCGACGCGGTAGAGAACGCCAGAGATGCCCGGCGGTCCTTCGCCTCGCCCAGGATTACAACGGAAGGAGAGCGTTTTTCAGAGAGTCGGGCAGGAGCGAGGCTTCGGGCCAACCAGGCGGGAAGGTCCTTCGCTTCGCTCAGGATGACAATAGGGAGGAACGATGACAAGATGTGGGAACGATGACAAGATGTGGGAGGAGTGATAAGACGCGACACTATACCCAGCCGCATCGCCCGGCCGCCGTAGTTGCTATAGCTTCATTTTCGGAGACTCCATCCCGCTCCCTATCCGGGTTGGAGAGTTCGCCGCCGGTCGGTGGGAATGGTCGCCGGTCGGTGGTAATTTTTTATTCGTCGGGCAGTTAGGGGCGTTCGGCTCCCCTCGGCGGCTGGATGTGCGGCTATCCCGCGAAAATTTCCGACCTTTCGGGAGGTGTCTGAGCACCCGCGCGCGTCTGAGGTACAGACAGACCCCCGTCGCCCTTTCTCTGCTTGCATATGCATCACATTTTCTTTCGCGGGCCAGTGCTCGCCGTACTCGTGGGCTTGGGTCTGAGCGGCCCGGCGTTGGCCTAGCGGGGGCCGCTGGGGCGGGCTGCCGCGCCGTCCGCAGTGGCACTGCGGGCCGTGGCGGCCAACCCCGACGGCTCGCGCCCCACGCTCGTCGCCGACGACCGGCCCGCCCCGGCGGCCGTGCGCGCGGCCCTCAACCTGCGGCCCGCCGACGAGCTTGCGCCCCCTGCGAACCGAAACCGACGAGCTGGGCGGGCGCCACGTGCGGTATCAGCAGTTTTACCGGGGCGTCCCCGTCGAGCACGGCATCGTGACGGCGCACGCCGTGGGTAGCGAACTGCGGACGGTCAGCGGCGAGGTGTATCAGCCCGGCGCCCACCTCCGCACCCAACCCACCCTGACCGCCGCCGCCGCCCGCAAGCGCGCCCTCGAGGCGGTGGGCGCCACGCGCTATATGTGGCAGGACGCGCGCGAGGAAGCCGGGCTGCGCCACCGTACCCACAACCCGCAGGCCACCTATTTCCCCGCCGGCGAGCTGGTGCTGCTGGCCGACCGCCGCGCGCCCGCGCCGGCCACCGGCCCCGTTCCGCTCCGGCTGGCGTGGAAGTTCAACGTGTACGCCAAGCAGCCGATTTCGCGGTCGGTGTACTACATCGATGCCCACTCCGGCGCGGTGGTGCTGCGCGATAACGTCATCAAGCACGTCAACGCCACCGGCACGATGGCGACGCGCTACTCGGGCACCAAAACCGGCTCCGCCGACCAGTTCGCCGGGGGCTTCCGCCTGCGCGAAACCGTCCACGGGCGCGGCGTCACCACGCTCAACTGCGAGCAGGGCACTTCCTTCGCCGCTGCCGTCGATTTCATCGACAACGACAACAACTGGACGGCTGCCGAGCACGACAACTCCTTCTTCGACAACGCCGCCCTCGACGCGCACCTCGGCGCCGCCGCCACCCAGGATTACTGGACCACCAAGCACGGCCGCGACTCGTACGACAATCGCGGCACCGTGCTGCTGAGCTTCGTCCACTTCGACGTGGCCTTCGACAACGCCTTCTGGGACGGCACCGAAATGGTGTACGGCGACGGCGGCTCGCTTTTCCGGCCGCTCACGGCGGTGGACGTGTGCGGCCACGAAATCGGCCACGCCGTGTGCGAAACCACCGCCGGCCTGATTTACCAGGACGAATCCGGCGCCCTCAACGAGGGCTTTTCCGACATCTGGGGCGCCTGCGTCGAGCATCACTACGACCCCACCAAGCAGACGTGGCTCGTCGGCGAAGACATTGCCCTGCTCTGGCCCGCCCTGCGCTCGATGAGCGACCCCAACTCGCGCAACGACCCCGACACGTACCAGGGCGATTTTTGGGAGTTCGGCCCGAACGACCACGGCGGCGTCCACACCAATTCCGGGGTGTTCAACTTCTGGTTTTACCTGCTCTCGCAGGGTGGTGCGGGCGCCAACGATTTCAACACGCCGTATCTGGTGCCGGGCATCGGCATCGAGAAGGGCGGCAAAATCGCCTACCGCGCCGAGAGCGTGTATATGACGCCCAACACCGACTACCGCGACGCCCTGCGGACAACGCTGCAGTCGGCGGTTGATCTCTACGGCCTCTCGTCGCCGGAGGTGACGTCGGTGGCGCAGGCGTGGCGCGCGGTGGGCCTCAACGACGGCTCGGCGCCCGCCATCACGTCGTTTGCGGCCACCAGCGGCGCGCGCGGCTCGCTCGTGACCATCAACGGGCAGCAGTTCAGCACTGCATTTCGGGTAACGTTCAACGGCGTGAATGCCACGGCCTGCACGTACGTGTCGGCTACGCAGATTCAGGTGGAAGTGCCGCCGACGGCCACCACCGGCCCCATCAGCCTGACCACCACCGACGGCACCGCCACGACCACCACGCCCTTCACCGTGACCGGCACCGGCGCCGTGCCGACGCTGCTCTCGTTCAGCCCGGTGCCGGGCGCGCCGCAGGGGGCCACCGTCACCATCGCGGGCACCAACCTGACGGGTGCCACCGCCGTGAGCTTCAACGGCGCGGCAGCTACGTTTACGGTGGTCAACGCCACCACCATCACGGCTACGGTGCCCGCCACGGCCACCACCGGCCCGTTGCGCGTGACCACGCCCGGCGGCCGGGCCACGGCGGCGGCGCCGTTTCTGGTGCTGCCCGCCATCGTCACGCTTGCCCCGGCCAGCGGGGCGGTGGGCGCTACCGTCGCCATCACGGGCACGAGCTTCACGGGGGCGCTGGTGGTGAAGTTCAACGGCACCTACGCCAACTTCACGGTGGTTTCGCCGACGCGCATCACGGCCACCGTGCCGGTGGGCGCCACTACCGGCCCCGTGACCGTGCGGACGCCCTCTGGCACAGCCACCAGTCCGGCGCCGTTTACGGTGACGCCGACCATCGCCGTCACCGATTTCTCGCCCGCCAGCGGGCCGCCGCTCACTACCGTCGTTACGGTGTATGGGGTGGGGTTCACGGGGGCCACGGCGGTGCGGTTCAACAACACGCCGGCCACCACGTTCACGGTGGCGTCGGATACGGAACTGTGGGCTACGGTGCCCGCCGGGGCCACTACCGGTCCGATTCGCGTGACGTCGCCGGTGGGCACGGCCAGTAGCGCCAACTCGTTCAGCGTCCTGATTCCGGGGGCACCGCAGATTCTGACGTTCTTCCCGGATATGGGGCCGGTCGGCACCACCGTGACGCTCGAGGGCATTGACTTCGCCAGCGCCACCAGCGTCCAGTTCAACGGTACGCCGACCACCATCGTCACCCGGACGTCCACGCGCCTCGTCGTGACGGTACCCGCCGGGGCCACCACCGGCCAAATCAGCGTGACGAGCCCGCTCGGGACGGGCGTCACGGCCACGCCGTTCCGGGTGCTGGTGCCGCCCACCAACGACTTGTGTTCGGCCACGAATCTGCCGGTACTGACTTGCGGCTCGACCTTGATCGGCACCACGCTCGGCGCGGGTAACGCCGGCGACCCCACCGCCGCCAATTCCTGCGGCACGTCCATCGACGGGCCGGGCGTGTTCTATAAGTTCGTCGGCACCGGCCAGGCCGTCGCGGTTGACCTGTGCGGCCCCACCACCAACTACGACGCCAAGCTGCACGTCTTCAGCGGCGCCTGCGGCACCTTCACGTGCCTCGGCGGCGACGACGACGCCTGCGGCGGCGGGTCCGGCTCGCGCGTGACGTTTGCTTCCGTCACGGGCACCACGTACCTGCTGTTCGTGAGCGGCTGGAGCGGCAACACCGGCGATTTTGAGATCACCGCCACCTGCGCCACTGCGCCACCGCCGACGCCCACCATTGCGGGCTTTGTGCCGACCAGCGGGCCGGTGGGCACTTCGGTCACGCTCAACGGCAGCAATCTGGCGAGCGTGACGGCCGTGCGGTTCGGTGCGCTGGCGGCGACCTCGTTCACGGTCAATGCGGCCGGTACGCAGCTCACGGCCGTGGTGCCGGGCGGCGCCGGTTACGCGCCCATCGCCCTCACCACGACCGGCGGCGGCTCCACGGCCTCGACCGGCTCGTTCTGCACCACCTACGCCGCCATGGCCACCGGCGCCTCGCGCTGCGGCACCGGCACCGTGACCCTGACGGCCACCGGCGCGCCCACGGGTGCTACCTACCGCTGGTACACCACGGCCACGGGCGGCACCCCCATCGCGGGCGCCAGCGGGGCCACGTTCACCACGCCGAGCCTCACGACCACCACCACCTACTACGTGGCGGCGCGCACCAGCGGCGGCTGCGAAGGCCCACGCCGGGCCGTGGCGGCTACCATCAACGCGGCGCCCACGGCGGCCATTACGGCAGGCGGCGCCACCACCTTCTGCGTGGGCGGCTCGGTGGCGCTGACGGCTACCGGCGGCGGCGCGGGCGCTACGTACCAGTTCCGGCGCAACGGGTCGGCTATCGCGGGCGCTACGGCGGCCACGTACTCGGCCACGCAAGCCGGTAACTACTCGGTGGTCGCTACCTCGGGCGCCGGGTGCGCGGCCACTCCCGCTGCGCTGGCCGTAACCGTAAACCCCGCGCCCGCCACCCCCACCATCACGGCTACGCCGCAGCCCACGGGCACGGTGCTGCTCACCAGCAGCGCGGCCACGGGCAACCAATGGTACCGCAACGCGGTGCTGATTGCGGGGGCCACGGCCCGCACCTATCTGGTTGGCTCGGGCGCGCAAAACGGCGCCTACACCGTGCGCTCCACCAGCGCGGCGGGGTGTGCGTCGGCGCTGTCGGCGGCCGTGACGACCAACGTGGTGGGCACCGCTGAAGAGGTAGCTGCCGCCACGCTCACCCTCTACCCCAACCCCACGCCCGACGGTCGTCTGACCATCGAGCTGGCCGCCACGCCCGACGCGCGTCCGCTGCTGGTGCTCGATGCCGCCGGCCGCGAGGTGCTTCGCACCGTGGTGCCCGCGCAGGCCACCCGCTACGAGTTGGACGCCCAACGGCTGGCGCGCGGGGTGTATGCCGTACGGATCGGTAGCGCCGTGCGGCGGCTGGTGCGCGAGTAAGGTAAGCGGTTGGACCGCGAACCGGAGGTTCGCGGTTCATTCCGGCTCACGTAAAGAGCTTCTTAGCAGACAACGCACAACGCCCCGTCGAGCCACCGGCTCGGCGGGGCGTTGCGTTTTCAGCGGTTGCTGCATTCGGCGGCGGCGGGCTGACATTTGCCGTCAATTCACTCCGCTCAATGCCCACCCCGCCCCGCCCGCACCCCAACGCCTACTGGGCCACGCCGCTGTTGCTGGCCACCGAATACCCCGGCGACCGCGACCCTACCGTTGCCGCCGCCAAGCTCGACGTGCTGCTGGCGGCGGGCATCCGCGAGTTCGTGGATTTGACGCACCCGCACGAGTTGGTTCCCTACGAGATACTGCTGTACGAGCGGGCTGCTGCGGCCGGGCTGCCGCCGGGCGCTGTGGGCTACCGGCGGCTGCCGATTCAGGATATGGGCGTCCCCGACGCCGCGCGGCTCGACGAGATTCTGGCCGCGCTCCACGCTGCCGAAGTCGCCGGGCGGCCCGCCGCCGTGCATTGCTGGGGCGGCATCGGGCGCACGGGCACGGTGGTGGGGTGCTACCTGGTGCGCCACGGCGGCGCCCCCACCGGCGAGGCCGCTCTGGCGCACATCGCCCAGGAGTGGGCCACCATCGCCAAGCGCGACCGCTTCCCGGAATCGCCCCAGACGCCCGCGCAGCGGGCGTTGGTGCGGGGGGTTCGGTGAGGGCACTCGCGCCGTGCGCCAAGCGTGGAAATGCCGCATCGATAGTCCAGTAGCGATCTTCTGACCCGGCACACGCGCGTCTTCCTCAAACAATAACCAATGCTGCTATCCGTCACGAGTACGTAACGCCAAGCTCCCGCTTGGCCCACGCGCGCACAGCCGCATCGTGCTTGACGCGGGCCAAGCCGGAGCTTGGCGTTACGTGCCCTGCCGCTCTGTACCGCGAGGGAGCACCAGCCAAAACCAAAGCGGCTGCCCGGCACCACCGCCGAACAGCCGCTCGCTATGAATTTCCGAGAAGTCGAGACTCGCCCCGACACCGCCTTACCGCATCGCCATTCCGCCCGACGTGCGGTACTTCTTGCTCTTGAGGTTGTGCTCGTTGCCGATCAGCGTCACGCCGAAGGCGAGGACGTTGGCTTGCGGGCCACGGTCTTTGCGGAACAGCTCGTTGAGGTTATAGGAGGCGAACAGCTCGTGCCCGAACACGCTCACCGAGCCGAGCAGGCCGTACTGGAAGTTTTCGAGGTTGTAGTCGTCGCGGTCTTTCACTTTTTTGGTATCGCCGTCTTCAACGTATTTCACCTTCGTGCGAGCGTTGATGCGGTAGCCCGCGAAGCCACCCGCCGCGAAGCTCACCGACTCATCGCCCTTCTGGTTGTGGAAGCGGAAGCCGAGCAGCACCGGCACCTGCACCGCGCTCGTGGCGAGCTTCGATTTTTGGTAGCTCCGGCCGTCGGGCGCGGCGGCGATGCGCGTCACATTGTCGGTGTCATCGACCCATTGGCGGTTGCCTTCGAGCATATAGTTGTTGAAGGCGGCCTGGATTCCATAGCGCACAAACGGCGCCGAGCGCGGATGCTTGAACAGGCGCGTATCCGACATAAAGCCCAGCGAGACGTAGCGCGAGCCCCACGGCCGCAGGTCGATGGGCGCCGTGGTGGCGGGTGAAGTGCCGGCCACTTCGGCGCGTTCGACATTCAGGAGGCTGTTGAAGCCGAAAGCCAGCGAAAGATATTCTTCGGTACGGCGCTCGTCGCAGCGAATGTCTTTCTTCTCCTGATCGATAGCGGCAAGTGAATCGTCGATGATTGCCTGGCGCCCGATCTTGATTTTGGTGCCGTCGTCGGCCGTTTCGGTCACTTTTACGCCCGTGTCCACCACGCGCACCTGCGTGGTTTGGTTGCCGTCGGCGCCTTCCTGTACGCGCACCGTCACGCCGCGCCCCACATCCACGCGGGTGGTGGTGATGGTAGGTTGGTTTTTCTCGTTATAGACCACCACGCGGAGCTTTTCGGGGGCGGTGGGGTTGCCGAGGTCGCGGGCGGGGTAAAATTCCAGCGTGGTTCTCCCGGCGTCGCCGGCGGCCTTGCTCACGTTTTGGGCTTGCGTGAGGTAGCGGTCGAGCAGGGTCAGGAGCGAGTCCATTTTGTAGG
>ERZ1066122.3085-NODE-3085-length-9962-cov-10.255678_pt1 | contig 9962 bp, 5 predicted proteins | sample MGYA00382769_ERZ1066122 | MGnify/ENA primary metagenome ERZ1066122 (study PRJEB33369, sample SAMEA5778352) | biofilm metagenome | biome: Industrial cooling water; feature: Water cooling tower basin; material: Biofilm | place: United Arab Emirates | collected...
GTGCCGGCGATCTACTCGCTGCTGATGTACGTCACCGGCGGCCTGTTCGCGTGGTGGGTGCTGCGGCGCGCGCTGCCGAAGGCGGCGGCGGGCGGGACTCCGCACTGACCGCGGTTCCCCATCCAGGCGCGGGTTCAGCGTCCCGGCACGAACGCAGGCGCCTGCTGCACCACCGCGGCGGGTGACATCACGACAGCGTCGCGCTGCGCCTGCAACGCGGCGAACGACTGCTCGACCGGCGTGTCCAGCGCCGCCTGCGTCGCGATCGCGGCGCGGCGATGCCCGGCGTCGCCGGGTTGGCCCTGCACGGCGAACGCGTTCGCGCCGGCCGGCGCGTGTGGCGTGGCATCGCTGAGCACGACATGGTCCACGCGGGTGAGCCCGTTGGCACGCGCGGCCACCGTCAGTCCGGCCGCGAGGCGCTCGCTGGCGTCGTCGGGCGCACGGCCCAGGCGCGCGTCGATCGCATGCACGCCGCGCCGCACCTGTTCGTGCAACGCATGGTCCGGATGCGCGCGATCACGCGGATCGACGGCCGGCGCGCGCGGCACCGCGCAGCTGCCGGCATCGAACGCAGGCGCTGGCGCAGGATCGGGCCGCGCGCGGCCCAGCAGGCGGCCACCGGCATCGCCCACGCCATCGACCACGTTGCGCGGCAACGCGAGCACGCCGTGCAGGCGCGCCACGTCGCGCCGGTAGTCGGCGACCATGTCGGCGTTGCCCTCGGCACGCGCGCGGTCGTCAGCGTTGATGATCGAACGGCCGTGCGGCCCGCTGGCGAGGAAGTTGTCGCCGTAATGCGCGCCGAACCCGTCGCCGAGCGCCACGCCCAGCGGGTTGCGCAGGTCCGGGAACCGCGCGCCGTTCTGGTACCCGCGCCGCTCCAGCGCGTCGATGTCCGCCTGCACCGCGTAGATCCGCACCTCGCCCACGTGCGCGCTGGCGGCGCTCACCATGTCGGTCGCGCGGACGTGGTTGACGATGTCAGGGTCGCTGCGCGGCAGGTCCGCCGCGAGCCCCGCGGCGCCGTACGCATTGAACGTCTCCGCCCGCAGCCCGAACCGGTGCCCGGTCACCTGCGCCAGTGTGCCGCCGAGGGAGTGACCGGTGGCGGTGATGGAGGGGACCTGGCAGCGGGATTCGTTCTGCGTGCGCGCGATCTCGATAGCGCGTTCGGTCAACGCCATGGCAGCGCGTTCTTGGGCGTTGACTCCGGCGACCACCATTCCCCCGTCAGTGATCACTCCATCCTTGATGAGTTCACGGTCGAACTCAGTCCCACGGTGCGCGACGATGATCTCGCCCGTGTCCTTGCGCTGGTAGATGGTGCCCTGGTAGCCGGCGGGACCGTTCGATTCCTGGTGGAGCACCTCGTACGTGGAGCCGTCGATCTCGACCCCCTCGGGCCACGCTTCACGCGGATGGGTGCGGTATGCGTCCACGGCGAGCGCGGCGAGATGGTCGGTGGACGGGCTCACGGGGCAACCTTCCGGATGCTGAAGTCGAGCACGAACAGCTCATCACGCAACTCGGGCTTGAACTTGCTGGCATCCCGCTCACCGCCTTCCGGAAAATCATCCAGGGAGGCGCGCGGGTAGTAACCCTTCCAGTAGTAGGTGCGGATCGGATCGTTCCCCATCAGGTCCTTGTAGAACAGGTGCTCGGAGAACTTGGTCTCGCCCTCCGCACCCGTGGCCCGCAACTGGAACACCGTCGTGACCAGCGACCAGTGGCATACGCCCAGCCCGAAGTAGTCCTCGTCGACCATGAGGTCGTCGTAGAAGCGACCGCGATAGGTCTGGGGAGCGATCTGCGCAAGTTCGATCTCAACCCATTCGACCGCGGACACGCGCGTGCCGGCCATGCCTCCAAGGCGAGGCAGGCAGCGCTCATTGAGGACCTCGTACTGCATGGCGGCCTTCACGACCGCGAACGGCCCGGGCGCATCCTCGATCGTCATCGTCACTTCGTACGGCACCGCATGCGGATTGCGCCTCGGCACCGGCGGCTTCGCACCACGCTGCGTCTCGTTCGGCCGCTCTTCGTAACCGCCCTGCGGCGGGGCATCGGTCTGCATGGCGGAGGTTCCACAGGCGGTCGTCGCGAGCGCCAGCAGGGCGCCGGCGGCGAGGGAGGTCGAGTGGGGAGCGGTCATGGCGGGTCCTGTCCGTGGATCGCGGCGGCACAGCGTCGGTGTGCCGCTCGATGGTACCTGCGTGGTGGTCGCTGGCAGCCTGTGTGCATCGAGAGCCACCGAAAGGCGGTGGACATCCACCGACTGAGAGGCTGATCAACCGTCACGTGGGCACAGGGCGGCACGTGGCCGCGCTCAATTAACGGTCGATTCGACGATTACCTAATGCGATCGAATCTCGTCAGGCGAGAGTGGTGCCACGGTCGCGGTGTCTGATTCACCCTTCAGACGGGCGGCGTCCAGACTCGTCTGCGATGGCGTAAGCTCGGCTCTGCGGCGCCCGCCGGGGCGTGACCGCGATGGCAAGGGACGCCGTTTCTCAGCGACTGGGGAGTCGCGCGGCGGACAGGGACCGACCGCTGATGACGAACTACACCGCCCAGCGCGCGCCGAAGGGCGCGCTTCCGCTGCTCACCCTCGTTGGGAGCGCCTTCGCGCTTCAGTTCGGTCTCGTCATTGCCTACGTAATGGCCGGGTCAACATCGACGAGCGTTTCTTCTTCGTCGACGACACCGTTCGCACCCGACCCGCTTTCAGACCGGGTTGCGGCAATCGCGGCGGAATTTCGGGTCAATGAGTCGGGAACGTAAGGACGGCTCGATCTCGTGGTACGGCGATCGCGACAACAGTCAGTTCGCGAACCGTCCTGACGCCTATCTCAACAGCACCGCTGAGAACAAGGCAGATGTCGCCCTCGCGTGGGCCCAGACCCGCGTTCAGGATTCAACGGGCAATTACATCGATTACGTGTATCTCGAAAGTGCAGGGCAATCGATCGGCGAACAGCTCATCCACAAGGTGCGGTGGACCGGCAAGACCGCACTGCCGGGACAGTCCGGCCAATCGCATGCACCGTACGCCGAGCTCACCTTCAACTACGCCCAGTTGTTCGACAACGATGCCTACGTCGCAGGAGGTCGCACGCGCAGCGTGCACCGGCTCGAGACGATCACCTCCAGCGTCGATGCGGCGTACAACGGCCAGTACCGTACGGTGCGCCATTACAGGCTCGGCTACGACTTCGGCAGCGCGTTCACCGTCCTGACCGCCTTGACCGAGTGCCGGGACGAAGCGGTGGATTCGACCTGCGCCGCGCCAACACGGTTCAAGTGGAGCCAAGGCCAGGCGGCCGGGCAACCATTCACCGACCGGGGGTTCTTCGAAACGGTCGAAGACACCGCGCGCCTCAACAGCGGCAGCCAAAGCAAGTTCAAGGGCTTCAAGTTCGGTGACTTCGACGGCGATGGCCGCCAGGATTTCGCCTGGATCAAGGACCACGACAACGGCGATCCGGGCTGCACGACGGACGTGCTGTACGTGATGTTCAACCGGTTGAACGGATCGGGCAGTCCCTACCTGACAGAGAACAACTGGGCGATCTGTTTCCCGGTCGAGATCATGCACAACCCGCAGGACGCGAGCTGGTTCATGGTCGACTACACCGGCGACGGGCGCGACGACCTGTTCTTCCGTGGACACGCGTCGTGGATCGGCTACCGGGCCACCGGCGACTACCAGGCTCCATTCGACACCAGGACCAACCTGCTTGCCGAGCTCGCGCAAGAAGTGCCGTCCGGATCGTCGAAGGAGTCCGAACCCCAGCATGCCGATCTCAACGGCGACGGCCTGATCGACCTGCTGTACCCGCGTGGACAGCAGCTCGTGGCGAGGCTGATGGAGCGTGGCGGCAGCCATGGGTTCCGCTGGGGGCATGAGCGGGTGGTGCGCCTGACCTCCGATGACTGCCCGGCCGGTGGATGCATCGTCTTCTCGGGCCTTTACCGCAAGGCAAACTACCAGCAGCTCAACGATTTCAATGGCGATGCGCGATCGGATGCGCTGATTCTTGCACCGGCCACATGCGGTGGCGGGCCGCCGCCGCCCGGCCCGCCGGATCCCGGCCCGCCAGTGGTGATAGAAGGCACGAGTTCGACGCAAAACACTGGCTGCCTGCTGGCGTATCCGTTCGTGGTGGAATCGATCGACGCCGCAGCGGTCACGCTTCGACGGTTTTCCAATGGCGGCTTCTCGCAGTCCACCCAGATGAACTTCGCCGACATCAACGGCGACGGCCTCTCGGACTACGTGAGCGTCGATCCGGCCTATGGCGTTGGCTATGGCATCAACACCGGCGTCAATTGGGGTGGGCAGGCGCCCGTCAGGGGCGGATGGCCGGCGCCCGCGCCGATCATCAACAAGGCGGTCCAGGTCGCCGACGTGAACGGCGACGGGCGGGCCGACATCGTGCATGCGCGCGGCGACTGGAAGCTCTTGCAGGCGCGTCTCGGGATGCCGAACGGGGGGATCTCCGACCCCGTGGATCTTCCCAATGCATGGACGTACTGCACGCAGGCGGAATGCATCGACCAGCGCACGATGATGTTCACGGACATCGACGCCGACGGGAACATCGATTTCATGCGCATCAAGTGGGATGGCGACGGGTCGAACCCCATCGGCTTCTCGCGGCCCTCGGCACGCAACCGCTTCATTCCCCGCGATGTCATCGTCCGGATCACGAACGGGCTCGGTGCGGAAACCGACATCAGCTACGCCCCGTTGACCAACAACGCGGTCTATCGCCCGGGTACCGGGTCGCGCAACGGGCTGGCGTGGGGTCGCGGCTCACCGGTGCAGGACGTCCTTGCGCCGATGTACGTGGTCTCGAAAGCGGCGAGTACCTCGCCGCAATTCAATGCGCCCGAAGCGAAGGCCACGGTCCACTACCGCTACCACGGCGCGCGCATGCAGGCCGGCGGCCGCGGCTTCCTGGGCTTCGCGCGGATCGATACGGTCGATGCCAATCGCCCGGGCGCCCACGTCGCGACCTCCACGACCTATCACCAGGCGTTCCCGCTGACCGGATTGCCGATCCAGACCACCAAGACAGTGGTCGGCGGCGCCTTCGCACTTCCCGGCTGCCTGGCGGCGGCACCGGTGGATGCCTGCTATTCGCCTGCAGGTTCGGCCCTGCCGGGCTTCGCAGGCGTCGTCTTCAGCAACAACCGGCACGTCTGGGAAACCGCACCCGCTTGGAATCCCGGGATGCAGGTGCCCACCTACCCGCGCACCTCCGGTTCCGACGAGCGCCACCTCGACCCGCTCACGGGCGCCGTCAACAGCCGTGTGCGGACGACGTTGAGTTATGCCGGGCACGGCAACGTGTCGCATACGGCCGTCGACACCTACACAGGCGAAGCAGCGCTCGTCGGCAGCGTCGTGACGACGAATCTCTACGCGGACCAGCCCGCGCGGTGGCGCCTCGGCCGCCTCAGCAGGAGCGTAGTCACGCACACGCGCCCGGGCGTGCCAAACATCGTGCGGACCACCAATTTCGCCTATGCGATGTCCGGCGCCGCGACGGGCCTGCTCACCGCCGAACACGTCGAGCCGGAAGGTGGCGCGGACGTCAACAAACGCACCGTGTACACGCTGGATGAGTACGGCAACCGTACGTCGGCCACGACCTGCAGCGTGGGCGTCGTCTGCGACCCTTCCGGGTTCCAGGCGAAGCCTTCGGCCGGCCGCGTCAACCGGTATGAGCGAACCGAATTCGACAGCCGTGGACGCTTCGTGATCGGAACGCGCGAACCGTTCCTCGCCCACGACCAGGTCAACGAACATCCCGTGCAGCGGGTGCTCGCGCGCGACATGTTCGGCAACGTCGAGACGGCACTCGATCCCAACAACGTCAGGACGATCTCGCTCGCCGGTGCCCTGGGCCGGCCCGCGTATGCATGGACGCAATCCTCGCCGTCGGCAACGCCGGGGCAGGGCGGCGTCGAGCAGAGGACGCAGTACCGCTGGTGCGGGAGCGACGTGCCCTGCCCGACGGGCGCGCGGTACAGGCAACGGGTCATGGCCACCGCTGCGCCAACGAAGTGGACCTACTTCGATGCGCTCGGCAGGCCGATGATGGAGGCTGCCGAAACCTTCAATGCCCATGTCGACGGCAAGGACGTCAGCGCCGTCTGCACCCGCTACGACGCGGCCGGCAATGCGGTGGGCACCAGCAATCCCTTCTTCCTGCCCGGGACCGCCGGCGACCTCGCCGGCCTGGATGCCCGGGTCTGCCTCAACGCCGCCAACTGGACAGTGACGGATTTCGACAGCGTCGGACGGGTGCGGCAGGTGACTGCCCCGAACCAGACACGGGTCCAGACGGCCTACAGCGGGCTGACGACGACCATCACCAACCCGCGCAGCGCCACTTCCTCGCAGGAACGCAACGGGTATGGCGAAGTCGTCCGCCAGCGCGACTCTGCAGGTCTCGACCTCTTCCAGCGCTACGATGCGGCCGGTCGCGTGGCAAGCGTCCGCCGCAACGCGGGTGCCGGCGATATCGTCAATTCGTTCTTCTATGACGCCCTCGGGCGCAAGGTCGAGCAGTTCGACCCCGACACTGGGCGCACGGCCTACACCTACAACGCACTGGGGGAGCTGCAGGCGCAGCACGACGCCGGCGGCCACCGCATCGAGTACGAACACGATGGCCGTGGGCGCGTCTGGCGCACCACGACCCGGACGCCGGACGGCACGGTCGAGACCCAATCGACCGTCACGTACGACAGCGCACCCGGCGGCTTGGGCAAGCCCGACCGGGCGTCCATCGGCGGCACGTACGCCGGATGGCGCGGGCAGGCCGGGCGGGAAACGTCCCAGACGCTCCAGTACGCCTACGACGCCATGGGGCGCCCCACCGTCACGGAGACGCATGTCGCGGGCGAGGTGTTCCGGGCCGAAGTCGTCTACGACGCGTTGTCCCGGACGCATGCAGTGCGCGACGCCACCGGTCGCTGGGCCAAGACGGAGTACAGCGCGCGCGGCTTCGCAGGCGCCATGTGCGAGAGCGCAGCGTTCGACGCCTCGCCGACCTGCAGCGATGCGATCTCGCGCACCCGCGCCACGGATGCGTTCGGCAACGCGGTGGACGAGGCGCGCGGCAGCAATGGCCAGATGCAGGTGCTGCGGCGGTTCAATCCCGTCAACGGGAGGCTGCGCACGCTGTGCGCGGGCGTCGCCTGCGCGCTGGTGGACGAGGCGTACGAGTGGGACTTCAACGGCAACCTCGCGACCAAGCGCAAGGGCCAGCGCTACCTGGAGGGCTTCACCTACGACGTGCTGGACCGCCTGGTCGAAAGCCGCGCCCTCGTCGAGAACGGCGTGGCGACGGGCCGGGTGATCCAGGCTTTTGCGTACGACGGGCTGGGCAACATCTGCGTCAACAATGGCGTGCAGTTCCGCTACGACGCCGGCAGCCCGTGCGGGGTGCCCGCTGGCGCGAGCGCTCCACCGGAGCAACCGTCGCTGGCTCGCGCGACGCCGGCGCAGGGCGGTGGGGCCGCGTGGCCCGTGCCTTCCAGCCCGCGACCCGAGGCGCCTGCGGGGCCCGCTGGCACGGTGCCCACTTCGTCGACTCAGGTCGCCCTGTCGGCGATGCGTCATGGCCCGCATGCGGTAACGCAGACCTCCGGGCAATCCCTGGTGGCCTACGGTTACGACGCCCGTGGCAACCAGACGCTCAAAGATGCGACCGGGTCGGCGCAGGACCGCTTCGTTCACTACACCTCCGACAACCGCGCGTACGAGATCGACGCAGGCGGCGCGCTGACGCGTTTCCGCTACGGCGTGGACGGCGCGCGCTACCTGCGGGAGGACGGCACCAGGCGCACCTACTACCTGGGCAACGTCGAGCTGGTCATCGAACACGGCGTGCGCACCATGAAGCGCACGGTGGGCGGCGTCATGCAGCAGACCATCGTCGGGCAGGCGATCACCACCCACTACCTGTTCCACGACCACCAGGGCAGCGTGGTGGCGATCACCGATGCCGCCGGCGTCAAGCAGAAGGATCTCGACTACTCCGCGTTCGGTACGCGCCGCGACCCGGCCAACCCAAGTGGAAGCGGCACGGGCAGCCCGGTCACCACGCGCGGCTACACCGGCCACGAGCATGTCGACGCCGGTGGCCTGATCCACATGAACGCCCGGCTGTTCGATCCCGTCCTGGGCCGGTTTCTGCAGCCGGATCCGATGGTGCAGGACACGAGCGGGGCGAATGGGTGGAATGCGTACAGCTACGTCTTGAACAACCCGCTGCGGTATACCGATCCGACGGGGATGCTGGGGGTGGAGGAGCGCCGATGGGCTGCGACGGCTCTCATCATCGCCTCCTACTTCGTCGCGCCCTATGTCACGCCTTATCTGACTAAGTTTGGGTTTGCAGTTGCGGTAGGCAGCGCTGCCGGCGGTGTCGCAACCGGTTCGTGGAAAGGCGCACTTCAAGGTGCCTTCTCCGCCGCTTTGTTCTACGGTATCGGCTCAATCTTCGAAGGTGCGCAGGCGGCCAACTCAGCCGCAATAGAAGGTGGTCAGACGCTCGATCTTGTTGGGAACTCAGGACTAACGGGAGGGCAAGTCGCTGCCAAAGCGCTGAGTCATGCGATAGGTGGCGGAGTGATGGCGCAGGTCCAAGGGGGCAAATTCGGCCACGGATTTGTTAGCGCCGGCGTTGCACAACTCGCAGCTCCATACATCGACGGTCTCGGGGGCGGAGGAGCGTCATCAGCGCCACTTCGCATTGCGGTCACCGCCATTGTCGGCGGAACTGTATCTGCTCTCACCGGTGGCAAGTTCGCTAACGGGGCGATAACAGCGGCCTTCTCCCGAGCATTCAACGATGAGATTCATCTTGAACGTAGCAATGCTGTACGAAACGCAGTTATTCGAGCGAAGAACGCTGTTTTACGGCCCTTTGGAAAGGAAGACGTCTTGGTGATTGGAGAAGACATGCAATTTCGCGTCATTCCGTACGCGAGAAAGCATGGGCATGATTGGTATGGACCGAAGACAGAATTGCCATTGGGCCATACAGCGAAGCAGATGGCGGTGTCCATCGACGAGAACATCGGGTTCGTCGTCGAAAAGATGAATCAAGGTTACACGATTATTGACATCGGGCCTCAGCAGGGGCGAACGAATTACCCCCTTCCCACGTCCCCGTGGTACATGGCTGAGGTGGTTCATGTATGGACAAGAAATAGTGGTGCGCCTTATGAATTCCTTCGACCTGATAGGCAGCCTAGTCGTGTTAATCCTCATTAGAAACAGCGACGGCTTGTTTGTGGCAAGCGAAAAAGAGGGAGATGGCGTTCGCGCAATCAATTGCGCTCCATCGAACCTAGAACAGATTGTGGAGTGCCTGACTAATAAGGGATACCCGCTGATCGACATTTACGATGCCTTGTATGTCGCGGATAAAGACGTTCGCAAAGAGGTCGACGCTCGGCTGCCTGAAATGAACGAAGTCGTGCAGAAAACTAGATACCTCAAAATTTTTTCGGAGGACGAAGATTAGGGTATCGGTAGGGTAGGTAGGGTAGGGTATCGGGGTCAGGTTCACTTACTAACGAGTACCGAGGTCAGGTTCACTTACTGACCGACGAAACGCGTGGGTTTGACCCGGGTATCGGGGTCGGTATCGGGGTCAGGTGTCTATGAAAGGCGGGCCAATCCAGGTTCACTTACTGACCAACGCAAATCGTGGGAAACGCACCGCCGCTGGTTCGCGCGACGCCGACGCAGGGCGATGGGGCCGCGTGGCCCGCGCCTTCCGGCCCGCGACCCGAGGCGCCTGCGGGGCCCGCTGGCACGGTGCCCGCTTCGTCGACGCAGGGCGCCCTGTCGGCGATGCGTCACGGCCCGCATGCGGTGACGCAGACCTCCGGGCAATCCCTGGTGGCCTACGGTTACGACGCCCGTGGCAACC
>ERZ1066122.3086-NODE-3086-length-9962-cov-8.997577_pt1 | contig 9962 bp, 7 predicted proteins | sample MGYA00382769_ERZ1066122 | MGnify/ENA primary metagenome ERZ1066122 (study PRJEB33369, sample SAMEA5778352) | biofilm metagenome | biome: Industrial cooling water; feature: Water cooling tower basin; material: Biofilm | place: United Arab Emirates | collected...
CAGACGCATCCACCGCGATGGCGCCCGTGCGCGGCACGAGTGCCAGCCCCGTGGGCGTGGCCGAGAACGTGCCGAGCGTGGCGCCGGGCGCCGCCGTGGGCGTCAGCGTCGCCCCCGAACCCACGCAGAGCTGCGGGCCGGTGGGGTAGGAGAAGCCCGCCGTCGGGGCGGCATTGATGGTGATGTCAACCGAATCCGATGCCGGGCAGTTGCCACCCAGCGCGTACACCACGGTGTAGGTGCCCGGCGCCGACGTGCTCAGATTGATGGTGCCGGTGGTGGCGTTCAGCGTCAGGCCCGTGGGCAGCGCCGAGAACGTGCCCGTCGGCGGGCCGGTGACGGTGGTGGTCGGGTTCTGCCCCGATTGGCAAAACGTGGTGCCGCCGTAGCTGAGCGTCACGGTCGGCTGCAGGTCCACCGTGACGGTGGTCGGCGCGGAAGTGCCCGTGCAGCCGTCGCCGCTCGTGACGGTGACGGTGAACTGGCCGCTGCTACTGACGGTGAGGGTGCGCGTAGTGGCCTGATTGCTCCACAGATACGTGGCGTTCGGCCCGCCGTTGGAGGCCGTCAGCCGCACCGAGCCGCCCGCGCAAAACTGCGTCGGGCCGTTGGCCGAGATGGTCGGCGCGGGCGAGGGCAGCACCGTGTACGTGACGGTGGCCGTGCCCGGCGGGCAGCCCGGCCCCGCGCTCACGGTGTTGGTGATGGTGTAGGTACCCGGCTGCGAGGTGGCGAGCGAGATCTGCCCCGTCTGCGGGTTCAGTCCCAGCCCGGTCGGCGTGGCTGAGAAGGTGCCTAAATCGCCGTCGTTCGGCTGGGCGTCCACGGTGGCCTGCGAGCCGGCGCACGGCGTAATGTCGGGCGAGTAGAAGAAGTCGGCGCGCGGCGGCCCGTTGATGCCGAGCTGCCAGATTTGCGCGTCGCCGCACACGCCGCCTACCGTGTACGTGACGGTATAAAACCCTTCCTGCGCGGTCGCCAGATTCAGCCGTCCGGTGGTGGCGTTGATGCTCAGGCCGGAAGGCGAAATCGTGAACGTGCCGCCCGGGGTGCCCGTGATGGTCGGCGTCGGCGTGGCCGTGCCGCCCGCGCAATACGCTTGGTTATCATAGGAAAACGCCGCCGACGCGCGCGGATTCACCGTCACGACGGTCGGCGCGGAGGTGGCCGCGCACCCTTGCCGGTTCGTGACTTTCAAGGTGTACGAGCCGCCCGTTTTCACGACGATGGATTGCGTCGTTTGCCCGCCCGGCAGCCACAAAAACGTGCGTCCCTGCGTACCGAGGCCCGGCGCCGAGAGCACCACCGAATCGCCCTGGCAAAACGTCGTCGGTCCGTCCGCCGTGATGGTGGCCTGCGGCGTGGGCGTGATGTCGAGCTGTACACTCGTCGATTCGGCCGAGCAGCCGTTGTTCGGCGCGATTTCGTTCGTCACGAAGTAGGTGCCCGCCGCCGAGGTGGCCAGCGTCACCACGCCCGTGGCGGGGTCGATGGTGAGGCCGGTCGGGGAGGCCCGGAACGTGCCCGCCGTGGCCCCCTGCGCGAAGGTGGGCGCCAGCGTGGCGCTGCCGCCCGCGCAGAACGGCCCCGTGCCCGCGTAGCTGAACGAGCTGTTGGGACGCGGCGCGATGGTCACGGTCTGCGTCTTGGTGTCGGGGCATTGCCCGCCCACGGTGTACGTCACCACGTAGGTGTTCGGCGTCGAAGTGCTCGGCGTGATGGCCCCGGTTTGCGGGTCAAGCGTCAGGCCCGTAGGGTTCGCGCTGAACGTGCCGCCCCGGTTGCCGATGGTGGTCGGCGAGACGGAGCCGAAGAACGTTTGGCAGTAGGACTGATTGGGGTAGGAAAACTGCGCTGACGCCTGCGGCACCACATCCACGACCACCGGCCCCGCCGCCGCCGAACACCCCGCCGCGTCGGTGACGACTACCGAATACTGGCCGCTGACAGCCACGGTGATGCTCGGCGTAGTGGCCTGATTGCTCCACAGATACGTGGCATTCGGCCCGCCGCCTGTCGCCGAGAGCGTCACCGAGCCGCCCGCGCAGAACGTCAGCGGCCCGCTCGCGTCGATGCCCGCCGTGGGCGGCGCGCTGATGACGACGGTGGTGGTGGCCGTGGCATCGGGACATTGCCGCCCGCCCGACACGGTGTTGGTGATGGTGTAGGTGCCCGCTGCCGAGCGCGACAGCGTGATGACGCCCGTTTGCGCGTTCAGAATCAACCCCATCGGCGTGGCCGAGAACGTGCCGAGCGAGGCGCCCGCGTTGGCCGTGGGCGACAGCGTCCCTGGTCCGCCGGCGCACCGAGGCCCGGCCGCCGGGTAGCTGAACCCCGCCGCCGGGCCTTGCAGAATCTGAATCGTGGCCGTCGCCGACACCACGCACGGCGCCGGGGTGATGTAGGTGATGGTGTAGCTGCCCGGCGTAGCCGTGGGCAGCGTGAGTTGGCCGGTCGTGGCGTTCACCACCAGCCCCGTGGCGGGCGAGACCCTGAACGTGCCGCCCGGCGTCCCCGTGATGGTGGGCACGGGGTTGGGCGCGGCGTTGCGGCAATACGTGCTCAGGCCGTAGTTGAAGGCCGCCGACGATGTGACGGTCGTAATCACCACGGGGTCGCTGAGGTCGGAGCAACCGGTCGAGAAGTCGAACACTTCCACCGTGTAGGTGCCCGCCGACGTCACCATCAGGCTATCGTCGCTGGTGCGCGTGGCCGAAATCTGCTGGCCGTTGCGGAAGTAGGTGTAGCCGTAGAACGAGCCGCTGCCGCCTTCCGGCCCGCGCGCGGTGGCTTTTCGTGGTCGTGAAGTAGTGAGCGCGCGGCTTGGAAACACCGTGCTCTTCGGAAACGCCCCCAGCCACACGGTATCACCGTTGCAGAGCGTGGTGCTGCCCCTCGGAATCAGTTGCGCCACCGGCGGCGCATTCACGAGGGCCGTAGCCGAAGCGCGCGGCCCCTCGCAGCCGCCCATCGCGGTGGAGAGCACCACCGAGACGTACAACGTGGTGTCGCCGATCGGCAGGTTGCCCGTGGTGAAGGAGCTGCCCGACGCCCCCGCGATGGGGGTGCCGCCCGTAGCCTGGCGGTACCACCGAAACGTGTAGCCCCCAAACTGCGCCGGCCCGGACGTCTGAAACGTCACCGGCCCCGGCCCGCAGCGGCTCTGAAAATCGTCGGTCGGCGTGTAGGTGGGGTTGACCGTGACGTTGGCCGTGGCCGGCGCCGATTGGCAGTTCCCATCCACCACCACGAGCGTGTATTGGCCGGAGTTGAAGGGCGCAGCGTCCTCAATCGTCACCACGGGGTCAGTCGAAAAAAACTGCCCCGGTCCCGACCAGAAATAGCTCGCGCCGGTGCTCACGCCCGTAGCCGAAAGCGTCAGGGTCTGCCCCGCGCACAGCGGCGAGTTCGTGACGATGGTCGGCGTGGGCAACACACACGGTGGCTGAATGTTGACGAGGTAGTCTTCCGTCTCGCCGTTGACGAACATCGTGCAGGCGTTATCCGACCCGGCCGTTGCCGGCCCCGTCGAGTACCGAATCCGCAGGCGCACCACATCGCTCACGGCGTTGGCGGGCACCGCCAGCGTGACCGAGCCGGCCGCCGGCAGCCGCCCCGACGATTGGCCCACGAACGTGTATTCCGTCGTGCTCAGGTTGCCGTCGCCGTCACTGTCGAGCCACGCGCCGATGGTGCCGATGTTCGTTGCCACCACTCTCAGCGTGTAGCTCTGCCCGGCGGTGAGGGTGGCCGTCGTGTTGCCCTTCGCGGGAAACAGCGTGTAGGCCAATCCGTTGCCGTTGGTACAGCCGCTGCTGAGGTTGCTCAGCGTGGTGGCCAGTTCTACGTTGTTGATGAAGGCATTGCCGCACCCGCCCGCCGTCGAGATGTAGAGGTTCGTGACGCACGTGGCGGCGGCCACGCACACGTAGCTCGATTTTATCTCCACGTTGCTGCCGTCGTTGTTCGAGGCCGTGAGGCGCACCGAGTAGCAGCCCGCCGCCTGAAACTGCACCTGCGGGTTGGCGCTCGCCGCGCTGGTGCCGCCGACGAACTGCACCGTGGTGGGCGAAAACCGCCACTGCCATTGGGTCGGTCGGCCGCTGCTCAGGTCGGTGAACTGCACCGTCTGGCCGACGCTGCCCGTGGTGGGCGAGGCCGAGAAATCGGCATCCGGCACGACCGTCGGCGCGGTGCGTTGGGCGTGGGCGGTCGGCGCCGTGTGCAGCGACACCGTCAGCGTCAGCAGCAGCCGACAAAATGCGGGAAGGGAAGGAAGCGGCCACGCCGCGCGGCGTACTCGTGTAGTCATCGTGATGAGCGCGTAAGGGTGAGGGAGTTACGGGGTCGTAAAAATCCGTCCCTGACCCACCTCGGCCAATCACATCTTTATGTCCTGATTTTGCAGCCCTTCCGGGAGCACCGGGATCCGGCCCGGCGCCACAGCGGTTGGGCAACGCCGTTGAGTAACGTGGCGAGCGCCGTCTCGGCGCCGCTTACAAGGCACCAACGCGGCGCCGAGACGGCGCTCGCCACGTCGCCCTCTGGCGTCGCTCACCCTACGCCTCCACCCCGCCCGCCGCCAGCCTATACAGTACCGCCATCCGCACGGCCACCCCATTCTCCACCTGGTCGAGGATGATGGAATGCGGCGAATCGGCCGCGTCCGACGTCAGCTCGACGCCCCGGTTGATGGGGCCGGGGTGCATCAGCACGATGGGGTGGTCGAGCGCGTCGAGCATCTGCCGCGTGATGCCGTAATAGAGGCTGTACTCGCGCAGCGACGGAAAATACTTCGTCTGCTGCCGTTCGAGCTGAATGCGGAGCACGTTGGCTACCTCGCACCACGCCAGCGCCTTCCGCACGTCGGTTTCCACCCGTACGCCCAGGCTGCCGATGTGGCGCGGCAGCAGGGTGGGCGGGCCGCACACCATCACCTCGGCGCCCATCTTCGTCAGGCAAAAAATGTTCGACAGCGCCACCCGCGAGTGCAGAATGTCGCCGATGATGGCCACCCGCCGCCCCGCCAGCGAGCCGAGCTTCTCCTTGATGGAAAACGCATCGAGCAGCGCCTGCGTGGGGTGCTCGTGGGTGCCGTCGCCGGCGTTCACGACGGGCACGGCGATGTGGCGGGCCAGAAAATGCGGCGCCCCGGCCGAGCTATGGCGCATCACCACCACATCGACCTTCATCGCCAGAATGTTCTTCACGGTATCGACCAGCGTCTCGCCCTTCTTGACCGACGATTGCGCCGCCGAAAAGTTGAGCACGTCGGCCGACAGCCGCCGCTCGGCCAGCTCGAACGAGAGGCGGGTGCGCGTCGAGTTCTCGAAAAACACGTTCGCCACCGTCACGTCGCGCAGCGAGGGCACTTTCTTGACCGGCCGCGCCAGCACGTCCTTGAACCGCTCGGCCAGCGTCAGCAGCTCGTCGATGTCGGCCGGGGAGATGTCTTTGATGCCAAGCAGGTGCCTCATCGGATGGAGATGGTGAAGGGATGTTGGGAGATGGGAGGATTGAGTTGAGTAGCTCAGGTAGCTGCTATGAATGTTCCGGGAGCATCGGGCGCCAGCCCGGCGCCGTGCTGAGGGCGCCGGGCTGGCGCCCGGTGCTCCCGGCTGCTCAGTCACTCACCAGCACGACCCCGTCCTCCGTCGCGTCTTTCACCCCGGCCCAGCGGACGCGCACATCCTCGGTTGGGCGTGTATCGAGCGCCATCCCGACGTAGGTGGCTTCGATGGGCAAATCGCGCCGGTGGCGGCGGTCCACGAGTACCAGCAGCTCCACCGACGCGGGGCGGCCGTAGGTCAGCAGCGCGTCGAGGGCGGCGCGCACGGTGCGGCCCGTGAAGAGCACATCGTCAATCAGCACCACGCGCCGGCCTTCGAGCGCGAAATCGATGCGCGTGGCGTTCGCGGCGGGCGGCCCGCTCAGGGGGCGGCGGCGGAAATCGTCGCGGTGGAAGGTGGCATCGAGCAGGCCCAGGCGCGGCGGGGTGCCCGCAATGTCGGTCAGCAACGTGTGCAGGCGCCGGGCTACGGGCGCCCCGCCGGTTTGCAGCCCCAGCAGGATGGTGTCGGCGAAAGCGCCGTGGCGTTCGGTGAGCTGGTGCGCCAGCCGCCGGAGCTGCACGGCCAGCCGGTCGGCGGAGAGGATGAGGCGCTCGGTAGGCATAGGGCAAAGGTAGAATGGGAGAGAGTGGGAAGGGTGAACCGCTGAATGTTGCATTTTTCCGTGCCGAGAGGCTGAAATGCAGCGATTTTGACCGCAAGGAAGGTCCAGACTTCGCCCAGACTTCGCCCGGACTCTGCCCGGACTACCCGTGAATTGCATTTTTCGATGGCTTGCCGAGTCGCCACCGTAGCGGTTTTTCGAGAACGACCTCGCCAACGATGTCGAGGCCGACAGGTGCGCGCACCATTCGCAGCGGCGATATGCTTGAAGTTGACTTGATTACCGACTACATCCACGTGCCCAACTACACCACCGCGCAGGTGCATTACACCATCCCGCGCGTGTGGCAGGTGATCAGCAACGCGCCGCTGCCGCCGTCCACGTTGTTCGACTGATACAACCGGACCGACTTACTATTGCGCCACCACAGCCTCCGCCGCGCTTCCTCACCGCACCGCCTCCACCACGAACACCTCCCTGCCGCGCCCGCCCGCCGTTTTCAGCTCCTGAAAGCCGGTGCTGAGCAGGTGCGGGCCGTACCACGCCGCCACGCGCGTATCGCGGGCGTTGAGCAGGTGGGTGGGGCCGGTGGACGGCACGAGGGGCGTCTCGTCGGGGGCGGCGGGCGCGGGGCCGCTGCCGCTCAGCGTCAGGCCGCGCAGGTGCTCGCCGTCGTCGGTGGGGGCCACGAGGCGCACGGCGCCGCCCGGCAGCACGGCGGCGGCCGTGGTGGCGCGCAGCTCGGGCCGGTTGAGGTTGTTGAGCACGAACGTGTTTTGCCAGCGCAGGCGCCCGGCCGCATCAAACGCCAGCACCAGCGCCTGCGTGAACACGTAGCCGTCGAAGCCGCGATTCCAGACGTTGAGCGGGTCGTAGTTGCCGTAGAGGCCGGGCAGACCATAGGCGAAACCGCTCAGGCCGCCCGCGTAGGGCAGCAGCCCGGCCCCGCGGTAGTTCCAGGAGTCGCCCCGGTAGCGGGGGTAGTACTGCTCGGCCACCAGCGCGTGGCCGCCGCCGGGCAACGGCAGCGGGCGGTGCAGCAGCAGGCGGGCGTGGGCGGTAGTTTCGCGGCCTTCGCCGCGCCGACGCGCCGCCCGCGCGGCGGCCCGCACCCGGCGGCGCGGGCCGAAGCGGTCGTAATAATGCGGCAGGGTGGGCAGGTCGTAGTAATAGATGGGGGGCGCCGGGGGCGCGCCGGGGGCCGTCGCGGGGGGCAGCAGCGTACTGAAAATGCCCTGCGCGAGGCGCAGGTCGCGGGTGGCGTAGGTGCCCACCACCAGCCGGGGCGCCGAGGGCGGCACGGGGGCCACCCGCCCGGCCGTCAGACTGGCCGGGTGGGGGCCTTGCAGCACGTGCAGGCCCGCCGGCGCGGCCGAGGGGAGCTGAAACGGCCGCAGCAGCAGGCGGCTCGACTCGTCGAGGCGCTCGGCCGTGAGCACGGCCAGGCCGCCCGGCTCGGGCACGGCATCGGCGACGGAGGTGGCCGGGCTGCTCAGGATGGGCAGAAACTGGGCGGCGGCCGAGTCGCGCAGGGGAAGCCGCATCACCGTCTGCTGGCGGTAGGCCGTAGCCACCACGAAGGCATCCGGTCCGCTGACCTCAAACGCGAGCGGCTCGACCCCCACCGGGAGCTGGTAGCGCAGCACCCGCCCCGCGCCGGTGCCCGCCGCGAATGCCACCACCAGCAGCGCGCGCGAATCGGCCTCGGCGGTGCAGAGGGCGTAGGGGAGGGCGCCGTCGGCGGTGAGGGCGCGCACCTGAGTGCCGGCCGGCAGATGAACGGCCGTCTGCCAGCGCGGCCGGAGCCGGTGGTCGTAGAGCTGAAACCGGTGCTTCTCAGGGTCGCCTTCGTGGCGCCGCACCTGCTCGCCGTACACCAGCACCGACGAATCGGCGGCGATGGGCAGCACCTCGAAACGCTGCTCCGAAGGCGTGGCGAGTATCTCGAGGCGCGGGAGCGTTTCCGCAAAAGGTGCAGGTGGCGGAAGCAGTATCGTAACTGAACATAATGCGAACAATGCTGCCGTTGCTGCCGCCACTGGTGCTGTCAGCCGGATGCCGCGTTTCCACGGGCGGCCTTGCGGCAGCGGCAAGCGCGGGGTGGCACGGCTGTTCATCGGGGAGCGGGCAGGGGCGGGCGGGCAGGAGGGCAGGTCAGGCGGCGCCCATCGCCAGGAGCGTCCGGTATTCGTCTTCGGTGAGGGGTATCACTGACAGGCGCGACTGCCGCAGCAGGCCCAGTTGCGCCAGGCGCGGCGCGGCTTTGATTGCCGCCAGCGGCACCGGCCGGGCCAGTGCGGGACCGGCGGCCACGTCCACGCTCACCCACTCGGAGCCGGGCGCGGCCGTGGGGTCGGGCACGGCGGGCGCCACGATGCGGGCGCGGCCCACCACGGCTTTTTCGCTGACGCTGTGGTAGAGGAGCACCTCGTCGCCGGGCTGCATCAGGCGCAGGTTGTTGCGCGCCTGCGCGTTGCGGACGCCCGTCCAGGCCGTGTGGCCATCGCGCGTGAGGTCGGCGAAGCTGTAGGCTTCGGGTTCGGATTTCAGCAGCCAGTGCGCCACTTGTGTCGGCCGGTTACTGTCCTACGTATTTCCGTACGGCCTCCAGCCGCTCGGGCGTCAGGCTCAGCACCCGCAGCGAATAGTCAGTGCTGTTTTTCTCGGGGAAGGTGGCGTAGAAGGTGTTGCCTTCGACGCGCCACTTGCCGACGTGCTTCTCGAGGCCGTCGGTCGGGGCGATGTCGTATTGCGTCAGCTCACCGCTCGGGCCGATTTCGAAGCCCGTCCGGCCCCGGCTCGGGCGGAAGGCGTAGGTGTTGGGCCGATAGACAATCGTGTCGCCGTGGTCTTCTTCGTGCGAGTGCAGCCACGTACGCTGCATCGCGGCCACGTCGAAAGTGGCGGCGTCGCCCTTCGGCGTACGCTTTGGCGGCGTGCATTTCTGGGCCGTGAGCAGGAGCGAAGCGGCGGCGAGCGCCAGCGGAAGCAGCAGTGGTTTCATACGGGTGGCGCGAAGGTACGGCGGTTGATTCGCCGTCGGAGCCGTCTGCCCGCTATACGCCGAACTGCCGCAGATGGTGGTCGAGGTGCTGCCACGTCACGCGCCCGAACTCCTCGCGCGGGAGGTACCCGAACAGCGGATGATCCACGCCCGGTTGGCCGTCGAAAGCGGCGGGGGCGATGAGGGCCAGCAAGGCGGCGCGGTCGGCGGCAAACTCGGTCGGCGAGGTCATCGCGTGGGCGGGGTCCAGCTCCTTCATCGTCCGCATATTCGGCTTGAAGCCACCGGGCCGGATGACGAGCCACTTCAGCACCGGCCGCAGGAAGCGCGGTACCCGCAGCGACGTCAGCGGCTTGCGCCCGGTGCTCACGCGCACCTGGTCGGCGCAATGCACCAGCATCTGGTGGGCGCTCATCGAGCCCCAGAGCCGGGGCGTGTCGGGCGCGAGCGCGTGCATGCGTGCCGCGAGCGCAGCGGCGGCGCCGGGGGCGAGGAAAGACGGGGTGGGGGAGGTAGATGCCATTTGAGGTTGATGAGACGGCAAGGTAGGGTAGCGTTGCGTGGCGTGTTGTTGGTTGTAGAGCGGCGTAGCTTGAAGGTAGCAACGCTGTTTGCGTAGCACCCCGGCTGCGTGTAACCCAGGGTAGCAATCCCTACGGGATTGCTACCCTGGGCACGGCGGCTGGGCACGGCGGCTGGGCACGGCGGCTGGGTATGGCGGCTGGGTATGGCGGCTGGGTACGGCGGCTGGGTACGGCGGCTGGGTACGGCGGCTGGGTACGGC